>OJBZ01000008.1_pt1 | contig 187656 bp, 181 predicted proteins | sample 1591671 | NCBI WGS metagenome assembly OJBZ01 (sample SAMN05416850, study PRJEB24817) | seawater metagenome | isolation source: Sea water | place: Canada:Atlantic | collected 2013-07
CTCCGTAGTAGTAAATATAACTATACAGGGTGTCTACTAATTATGGGTAACACGGGCATATAACGCCAACAGCAAGCGCGCCGCTTTTTGGCGTCGCCTTGGCTGTTTTTGTTATGTGATTTTAATTGGTGCATTCTTCTTTATACCTGTTGAATTGTGAAAACTACCACCCACAAAACACCAATCTTGGGACTCAATATAGTCTTTGGATAATTCTGGTGTGATCTCTGGAGTAATTAGTTTAGTTCTCCACCATCGCCCTGAATTGGAATAATGTGGTTCCTCGATAAGATAAACAAGCCATATGGCACCACACTTTTTACATGTATCCACCGAAATTTCTGCGCCGGAAGAATCTTCACCTATATCAGATCGATTAAAGTCTAAATAGTGAAACGGAGGTTTTTCACAATTACATTTAAAAAACAATTTCACTCCTTACTCTGATAGCACATAACGCCCGCGTAATAGGCGCGAGCTTGCGAGCGTCCTAATTGACGCGTTTGTTAGGCACATTTTACCAATCCATGTTAGCGGCATCATCATGCATCCTTGTTAAACATTCAACAAAGTCTTCCATCTCTTGAGTCGAAGACATAGCCCTTTCATAAGTTGAGTCTGATGCGTAAGGAAGAATAGACGGCATACTGCTCTGAATATAAATAACTTCGGGAAAGATATTAGAGTCCCAATAAAACTCCATGAACCCTTCTACAGCCTTGATAGCTTCCTCTTCGTCAAATTCAATTCCGCTCTGCATGGAGAATCGAGAGCCACCCTTCTGGTGAGGCATCAGTAGAGGCACTGCACCCGCACCTGAGTGAATTTGAAACGCCTCACCATTTTTACCAAACGCGCCATGTGCTATATAGTTTCTTATCTGGCGCTTTATGGACACTAAATGATCATAATGCGTTTTTATTTCTTGATCCTGAATATCCAGGCATGCTTTGAATTTAGATGCCCATTCATTATCGGCCAAATTTGCTACATCTTCGCCAGTTAATAGAACCCCTTTCAAAATTGCTGAGTGAATGAACACATGCTCACTAAAGCTGAAAAATGCATCAATTGCAGATATTGCTAGCCATTCCGATTCTCTCTTTAGTCCGTGATAGGGAATCTCGACACCCCATGAATTTTCAGAATACTGCGTTCGTATTACTTCGTCTTTTCGAGAGTTTGCTTCTTTAATCTTCTTTTTATACTGATCAATAAAATACGTGTATCGATCATGCAAACGAAGGCTGTGGTTTAGTACATTTAAATCTGATCTTTTAGCAGCTTCATTTGCTACCCACTCAAAATACGGCTGGGCGGCTTTTACTGCCTTTGCAATTTTCTTAACGATTTCTCGGCAATCCGACTCTTGGTTCTCCTTATCTGAAGCAAATAACCCCATTCCAAGTTTTCGGTGCTCTAGAAGATAGGCTGTTCCCTTGTAATCGATAGGCACAGACCAAGCTACCTTCTCAAACTTACCGAGATTTTTGTACCCAAGGAGATCAATAAACAGAAAATATAATAGATAGTAAGGAGGCAATGACCTCCCGGCATCTGTTCGGGACGCGGTTAATAAGAAGTCCTTTTCAGCTTTTGTTCCTCTTTCTACTGCCGAAGCGATAGGATCGAGAATATTTTCTATCTTAAGCTTCAGCTTTTCGAGGTCGTCTGGGAAATTCATCGTGAATTCTTTTCGGCTGCCTAACGCCCCGCTAAACGGCGAGCGAAGCGAGTCCTAGTGAAGGCCACGCTTTTCTTGTGGCCGTAACGAATTTCAGCGGTTTGTTAGCCATGCATAGCAATCTCTGCAATTTTTTGTGCTTTCTCAATACTAATACCGTTGACGGAATCGTGATAAAGCTCATGCTCCACCTCATGTAAACAGAGATATGGGCGAGCACCATCAGCCTGAGGGTGAACGTCAGCTGCCAACGAATACGTGGTTTCGTAGTAAGGTAATTTGCTACAAAACCAACCGAAGTAAGCCCTGTCAGGATCTGGCTCGTCCCATGTTTCCAGGTAGTGTTCATAGCTTTCTTTGCTAAGCGAAACCCAAACGCCCCACATGAAGGGCTCCGCTACCCCATGAATTGGGATTTCAATTACCACGCGTGCGAAATAATGCGTACCATCTTCATCGGTGTAATAGCAAAGATCATCGCCGATTCTACCTTCTTGCTTTACTTTCTCTGATTGCCCCAGCCAAGGATCAGGAGCTTTAAACCCAAAGCTAGGTGAACCTTCATGCTGCTTTCCACAGCAAGAGCATTTAAAGCTAAAAATTCCCGCCATATCCCTGTTTCTACTTTTTGGCTACGCCCGCATTTGGAGCCGACTGAAAGGGTCCTAAGCAACGCAGCGGTTGGTCAACATACGCTCGTTAGCCATATTTTAACTGCTTTGCCAAATCATTGACGGCAGCCTGAACCACTAGCCACGAGATCCCACATGTATCAGCATCAGGATTCATCCGAGTTGCCATCTGTTCATATGGATGAATAAGATTTCTAAACTCCCGTAGAGAATGTGAGAACTTCTTAACATCCAGGCCAAGCCATCCAACGTGATGAGCAACGTCTATCATCTCAGCCAACTTCCAGTCAGCGAAATTCTTCACCTTACCTGTCTTATGATCCGTTGGTGCACTCGAACATTTATTAACGACTGCAGGGTTTCTCTGAAATGCTCCTAATAACAAACCTTCCAACATACTGCCCATAACAATCGTAGCGGATAGAAAGGCCCCTGCGTCCACACAACGCTGTGACTCGTCCCAGCGATTCTTCAGGACCTCTCCAACCCCGTACTCAAGTCCTAGAGCAAGGAAGTCAGGAGCTGGCAACGGTTTCAGCTCGTCGTCTTCCTCACCCACATCGGAGAAATCAATCGTAATTTTTTCAAACTTGGGCTCAGTCCCCACCAGTTTTATTTTGAAGCCCTCGACATAGAGAATATCATTCAGTTGAACCAATGCAGATTTCGTCTTTTCTCTATCTCCGGCGTACTCCCTTGGCGATGCCAGCCGCTTCAGTACTACAGCCATCTGCTCTCGGTTGCACTCTCTAAGCCGCTCCAAGACCCAACGCTGACGAGTCGAACCATCATGGACGAACTGAGATAAGCCAGCCCTTTGAAAGAACGCTGTTAACTTTGAGCTAGATCGGTATTCGGGGTTTGCCTCGTCGTTACCGCATATGAACCCAGCAATTTTATCCAACGTACTTTCGTCCATCTGACTCCCTATATGGCTAACAGCTTAATAGCGTGCTGGCACACTTTGCCGGTTTTGACAAAGTTCCAATTTGATCGTAACTCATTGTTTTAAAAGGGGCATATTCCATTACACTGCTAATCCATTCTGTGAAAGTGTGCGCGCACACTATTTCGGTTTTGTATGGCACACTAATTTGTAAACCAAATTTGTAACTTGCTGATTTAAGTGAAGTTTAAGCTATCACCCGCCAGCAAAGCGTGCAACCGGATTTGTAAAGTGTGCCGCAGTTTATTGCTTCATTAAAAATATACTGTATATATAAACAGTACACCTTTACAAACGAAGATCACGGATAACCAAGGCCAACTTTCTCGCTGAAATGCGCCAGTTTATACGCTTACAATATTCGGAAATGCGGATATTCAAGTACCAAGACATAAGTTTGGTCAGCATGTTTCTATTTATTGAAATAGTACCTATCTGTTTATCAATAAAATACTCGGCGATAAAACCAACGCGAGCTTTCAGATAAACGACACGGTTTTATTGAAGGGAAGATATTCGATTAAAGCGTGAGTAACACTAAGCTTTTGAATTGCAGATAAGAAATTGGTCGGGACGACAGGATTTGAACCTGCGACCCCTTGTCCCCCAGACAAGTGCGCTACCAGGCTGCGCTACGCCCCGACAATTACCTGCGAACAGGTTGGGTAAGTATACTTAAGTGTCTGAAAAGGTGAAGTTTTTTGTGTGATCAACAGGGTTTAATTAAAACCCTTTGAGCACGTCTTCTAACTCTTTGAGTTCGCGAATCATATTTTTGATGAGTGCTTTGTCCATGGCGACGGCGTTGGAGTCTCCGGCTTCGTCTAAACGCTGACGCGCACCGCCAATGGTGTAGCCATCTTGGTACAACAGAGCACGAATTTCGCGCACCATGATGACGTCTTGGCGTTGATAATAGCGACGATTACCCGCCCGCTTTACTGGGCTAAGTTGCGGAAATTCTTGTTCCCAATAACGTAAAACATGCGGTTTTACGTCACACAGCTCGCTTACTTCACCAATGGTAAAATAGCGTTTAGCTGGTATGGGGGGCAGTTCGTTATTGTGGCTGGGTTCCAGCATACGCTTCTACCCGCACTTTGAGCTTTTGCCCTGGTTTGAATGTGACAACGCGACGCGCTGAGATTGGTATCTCTTCGCCGGTTTTTGGATTGCGTCCTGGTCGTTGGCGTTTATCGCGCAAATCGAAGTTGCCGAAACCCGACAACTTCACTTGCTCGTTGCGACTTAGGCTGTCGCGGATCTCATCAAAAAAGAGATCCACCATGTCCTTTGCCTCACGCTTGTTTAGACCAAGATCTTCGAACAATTTTTCTGCTAGTTCTGCTTTGGTCAGAGCGGTCATGCTAACCCCTTAGCGTAACTCCTAAACTCTCTTGTAAGTTCGCGAGTACGGATTGCACCGAATCGTTCACTTCTTCGTCAGTTAGAGTGCGCGAAGGATGCTGCCAGGTCAAGCCCAAAGCGAGACTTTTTCTATCAGGATCAATGCCTTTGCCCACATACACATCAAACAGGTTGAGCTTTGTGAGGTAATCCCCTGCCGCGGCTCGAATTGTGCTGAAAATCTGGTCCACTTGGATAGATTGCTCCGCCACAACCGCCAAATCACGACGCATTTCTGGGAAGCGTGAGATATCGGCAAAGCGTGGAACAGATAGATCGCGAACAGCTTCAAGATCCAATTCAGCAACAAATACGGCTTGCTTAAGGCCTAGTTGCTTTTGGGTATTCGGGTGGATGGCTCCAACCCAACCGATCGCTTTGCCATATTTCAGCACTTGGGCCGACTGGCCTGGGTGCAAGGCGGGATGCGACGCGGCGACAAATTGGTACGCTTCAGTCTCACCACCACGCGCTAATAAGCTCACCAAATCGCCTTTTAAATCGTAAAAATCGACTGGTGTTTCACCTTCGGTCCAGCTTTGGGTGAAGCGTGTACCAGTAATCAGCATGGCCAATGTTGGTGTCTGCTGAAGTCCGTTGGCGGTTGGCACAAAACGCAAACCAGTTTCGAACATGCGAACACGCGGCTGTTGGCGCTTGAGGTTATAAGACGCTGCACTCACCAAACCCGCCCATAAGTTGGTACGCATAACGGACATTTCAGCTGAAATCGGGTTCATCAGAGCCAGTGCGTCATGCTCAGGGTCGAGGGCTTTTTGCAGTTCAGGTTCTACGAAGCTGTAGGTAATCGCTTCTTGATAACCGCGCGCAATCAACTGGCGACGCAGGTCTTTAATCGGCATCTTAGCTTCTGGTACTTTGGCGAGCGGTGTGGCCGCTGCAGGAGTACGTACTGGCAAACGGTTATAGCCATAGATGCGGGCAATTTCTTCAATAAGATCGGGTTCAATCGCCATATCAAAACGATAGCTAGGGGCAGCGACACTCCAACCTTCTGTAGTGGACGTCAGCACCATGCCTAAACGCGTTAACATGTCTTCGATGTCTGCTTCAGGCAAGGTTAGGCTAAGCACTTGTTCGATACGTGATTTACGCAGTGGAATCGTGGCCGCAACCGGTAAGTCGGCTTCGCTGGTGACATCGGTGATTGGGCCGGGCTGGCCGCCACAGATATCCATAATGAGCTGAGTCGCACGCTCCATCGCGGTGCGAGCCAATTCAAAATCGACACCGCGCTCAAAACGGTGCGATGAATCGGTATGCAAACCATAACCACGCGCTTTACCGGCAATCGTGATGCGGTTGAAAAACGCAGCTTCAAGCAACAATGATTGGGTATCGCCGCTCACACCTGAGAATGCACCACCCATGATACCGGCAATGGCCAATGGCTTAGCATGGTCAGCGATCATTAGCGTATCGCTGTTGAGTTCGATTTCTTGGCCATCGAGCAATGTTAGCTTCTCGCCCTGCTCGGCCATGCGCACGCGAATGCCGCCTTCAACTTTGTTTAAGTCAAACGCGTGCATGGGTTGGCCAAGTTCCAACAAGACATAGTTGGTAATATCAACCACGGCATCAATTGAGCGAATACCGCTGCGGCGTAGTTTTTCAACCATCCATAACGGGGTTTCAGCATTAACGTTAATGCCTTGAATAATACGGCCCAAATAGCGTGGGCAGGCGTCTGGTGCTAACACTTGAACTTCAGGTGCTTGGCTAATAGACGGCGGAACGGCATTAATCACAGGGCCATTCACTGGCACTTGGTTTAATACACCCACTTCACGCGCCATACCGGCAATGCTTAAACAGTCGCCACGGTTAGGGGTTAGATCAACGTCGATAATGGCGTCATCTAAACCTAAATAAACACGGATATCTTGGCCAACGGGTGCTGAGTCTGGCAGCTCCATCAAGCCATCAGAACTTTCTGCCATGCCGAGTTCAGCTTCGGCACACAACATACCGAATGACTCGACGCCGCGCAGCTTGGCTTTTTTGATTTTAAAACCGCCAGGAAGCTCTGCTCCGATTTTAGCGAAGGGAATTTTCAACCCTTCGCGCACGTTGGCTGCACCGCACACTATCTGGAAGGTCTCGGTGCCATCGGTCACTTGGCATAAGCTCAACTTATCAGCATCTGGATGCTGTTCACGGCTAACCACTTGGCCAACCACAACGCCGGTAAATTGCCCTGCTACGGCTTCAAAACCATCAACTTCAAGACCCGCCATTGTTAGCTGATCTACTAATTCTTGGGTACTGGCTGTTGGCTGTACCCATTCGCGTAACCACTGTTCGCTGAATTTCATCTGTGTAACCCTTTACCTAAATTGCTCTAATACGATGGGATGAAAATTAACGGAACTGCTGTAAGAAGCGCAGATCGTTTTCGAAGAACAAGCGCAAATCGTTAACGCCGTAGCGCAACATCGCGAGTCGTTCTACACCCATACCGAAGGCAAATCCGGTGTATTCTTCAGGATCGATATTTACGTGGCGGAACACCTCAGGGTGAACCATGCCGCAACCACCCACTTCCAACCAACGACGCTTAGTGCCTTCTGGTGTTTCAATAACCCATTCGATATCAATCTCAGCCGATGGCTCAGTGAACGGGAAATACGAAGGACGCAAACGTATGGTTAGGTCTTTTTCAAAGAACACGCTCAAAAACTGCTGAATCGTGCCTTTTAGGTCAGCAAAGCTAATGCCTTTATCCACTAACAGGCCTTCCACTTGGTGGAACATTGGCGAGTGAGTTTGATCATAATCGCAGCGATACACACGACCCGGACAAATAATGCGGATTGGTGGCTCTTGCGATTCCATGGTGCGCACCTGCACCGGCGACGTATGCGTGCGCAGCAGTGTGGTGGCATCAAAATAGAAGGTATCGTGCATCGCCCGCGCAGGGTGATGAGATGGAATATTGAGTGCCTCAAAGTTATGGAAGTCGTCTTCCACTTCTGGGCCTTCAGCAACGTGATAACCGGCATTACTGAAGAAAGCTTCAATGCGCTCAAGGGTACGCGTTACTGGGTGTAAGCTACCTTCCTGCACGGCACGGCCAGGTAAGGTGACGTCGATGGTTTCAGACGCCAGTTTGGCATTAAGCGCGGCGGTTTCTAAAGCCAGCTTGCGCGCGTTAATTGCGTCTTGTACCTGATCCTTGGCAACGTTAATAACAGCACCGATCTTAGGACGATCTTCTGGCGCGACATTGCCTAGGTTTTTCATCAGGGAAGTAATTTCGCCCTTTTTGCCTAAGTACTGCACCCGCACTTGGTCTAGCGCAGCAACATCTTGTGCACTTTCTGTCGCAGCCAGCGCTTGTTGGGTCAGAGCCTCAAGGTTTTCCATCGTTGTTTTCCAGCGGTTGAGTTCGTTTTGACAAAAAAATAGGGGAATGCCTTAAAAAGCCACTCCCCTATTCCGCAGATGCCACCGAAGTGGCATCAATTTTCGGTTATTAACCGATGAAATTACAGGCTGGACTTGGCTTTTTCAACCAAAGCCGCAAACGCTGCTTTTTCATTTACTGCTAAATCAGCCAGAACCTTACGGTCAATTTCAACAGTCGCTTTTTTCAAGCCATTGATGAACTTGCTGTAAGACAAGCCGTTAACACGAGCACCGGCGTTGATACGCGCGATCCACAGTTGACGGAACTGACGCTTACGCTGACGACGGTCACGATAAGCATACTGACCAGCTTTAATAACCGCTTGCTTAGCTACACGGAATACACGGCTACGAGCGCCATAGTAACCTTTAGCCTGCTTCAGAATTTTTTTGTGACGACGACGAGCGACAACACCACGTTTTACACGAGCCATAGTTTATCTCCTGAACAGACCAATTAAAGATTAGGAAGCATACGTGCAACCAGAGCTTTGTCTGATGCATGTACCTGAGTCATTCCGCGTAGGTGACGCTTACGCTTAGTGCTCTTCTTGGTCAGGATGTGACTACGGAACGCTTTACGGTGTTTGAAGCCGTTTGCGGTCTTTTTGAAGCGCTTCGCAGCGCCGCTCTTAGTTTTGATTTTAGGCATGGGTTACTCCAAAAGTTAGTGATGCGCACAGAAACTAAGACCCTGTACTACATCTGCCATATCAACAGAAACTCGCTGCACACATGTGCACTTGTCTCTGTAATAGCTGGTAGAACGAACAAACCCCAGCCCGAAAGCTAGGGTATTGATCTTCATTTGCAGACCAGACTATTTCTTTTTGCTAGGGGCGATAACCATGATCATCTGGCGACCTTCCATTTTAGGATGTTGCTCAACTGTACCCAGTGCTTCGAGGTCTTTCTCAATGCGCTTCAGGAGCTCCATACCAATATGTTGGTGTGCCATTTCACGACCACGGAAACGTAGCGAAACTTTCGCTTTGTCGCCGCCTTCGAGGAAGCGTACCAAATTACGTAATTTAATTTGGTAATCGCCCTCTTCAGTTCCAGGACGGAATTTCATTTCCTTAATCTGGACCTGATGCTGTTTCTTTTTGGCTTCGGCTTTCTGCTTTTTCTCTTCGTAAAGCTTCTTGCCGAAATCCATGATCTTACAGACAATTGGGTCGCCATCTGAGATCTGTACTAGATCCAGTGCGGCTTCTTGTGCGGCCTGCAGTGCTTCTTCGATAGTGACGACGCCAACTTGCTCGCCATCCGCTCCAATCAATCGGCACTCTGTGGCACGGATTTGATCGTTTATCGCGGCTCTATCGTTACGGCCGCCCTTTCTGTTATCACGTCTGATGATCTAATTCTCCATTCCAAACCGCCCGCGCTGCGCGATGCTGCCATTCAGTATCTCAACGAATGCATCAATGCTCATCACGCCAAGGTCTTCACCTTTACGTGTACGCACAGCAACAGTGTCTGTTTCTACTTCTTTATCCCCTACCACAAGCAGGTAAGGTACCTTGTGTAAAGTGTGCTCGCGGATTTTAAAGCCGATCTTCTCGTTTCTCAAGTCCGCATTAGCCCTGAAGCCAACTGATTTGAGTTTTTGCGCAAGATTTTGGCAATATTCACCCTGATTATCGGTAATGTTCAAAATTGACACTTGCTGGGGAGCCAACCATGGCGGCATCGCACCTGCATAATGTTCAATCAAGATACCCACAAATCGTTCGAACGAGCCTAGGATAGCACGATGTAGCATCACTGGCGTCTTACGCTCGCCATCTTCGTCAACAAATTGTGCGCCTAAGCGTTCTGGCAACATGAAATCGAGCTGGATAGTACCACATTGCCACACGCGACCAATGCAATCGCGTAGTGAGAATTCGATTTTAGGGCCATAGAAGGCACCTTCACCCGGTTGTAGTTCCCATTTCAAGCCCGCTTCATTTAAAGCGTCTTCAAGTGCAGACTCTGCTTGATCCCATAAAGCTTCATCACCGATACGTCCTTCTGGACGAGTCGATAATTTCATTTCAACGTCATCAAAACCGAAGTCTTTGTATACGTCGAGGGTCAACTTAATAAAGTCGGCCGCTTCTTTGCGAATTTGGTTTTCAGCACAGAAAATATGCGCGTCATCTTGAGTAAAACCACGCACACGCATAATGCCGTGCAATGCACCTGATGGCTCATTACGGTGACAGCAGCCAAACTCAGCCAAACGCATTGGCAAATCACGGTAGCTCTTCAGGCCTTGGTTAAATACCTGAATATGGCATGGGCAGTTCATAGGCTTAACCGCATAGGTGCGCTTTTCTGATTCAGTTACGAACATCGCATCTGAATAGTGCTCCCAGTGGCCAGACTTCTCCCACAGCACACGGTCTACCACTTGTGGCGTCTTGATTTCTAAATAACCGGCATCGTTTTGTACTTTACGCATGTACTGTTCAAGTACTTGGTAAATGGTCCAACCGTTTGGATGCCAGAACACCATACCCGGCGCTTCTTCTTGCAAGTGGAATAGATCCAATTGCTTCGCCAGTTTACGGTGATCGCGTTTCTCTGCTTCTTCTAAGCGAGTGAGATACGCTTTCATCTCTTTTTTGTCGTTCCACGCAGTACCGTAGATACGCTGAAGCTGCGCATTCTTAGCATCGCCGCGCCAGTAGGCACCCGATACGCGCTGCAACTTGAAGATGCGCATCACACGAGTGCTAGGTACGTGTGGGCCGCGACACATGTCGGTATATTCTTCGTGGTGATACAAACCAACAGAGGTTTCACCTTTTTCGATCAAGTCGTCGATCAACTCAACCTTGTAATCTTCACCGCGGTCTAGGAAGACCTGACGCGCTTCTTTTATAGGTGTCATCTTTTTAACGACGTCATAGTCGGTTTTGATGAGCTCACCAATACGTTTTTCGATTGCAGTAACGTCTTCTGGTGTAAATGGACGTTCGTAATCGATGTCGTAATAGAAGCCGTTTTCAATCACAGGACCAATGGCCATCTTCGCCGTTGGGTAAAGCTGCTTCACCGCATGACCAACCAAGTGAGCAAAAGAGTGACGAATAACTTCTAAGCCTTCTTGATCACGACCGGTAATCAAGGTGACGTTAGCGTCTTCTGTGATGAGTTCACATGCGTCGACCAATTCACCATTAATACGACCACACACAGTTGCTTTCGCTAAACCGGGGCCAATATCTTCGGCAACTTGCATCAGAGTTACTGGATTTTCGAAACTACGTTGAGAACCATCAGGAAGGGTAATAACAGGCATATCGACCTCGTCAGTGGTGGCCCCCACGACAGGCCACATGAAAATAAAAGAGGCAGTACTTTATCGTTGTCGGCTGCAACTGTAAACCTACTCAATCGGCAAAAATGGCCTAGCCGCATCACACCCAACCTACGAATAACCAACAAGTAGCGCATCCGGTCTAATTCGGAGTGGCGATATTACCCTCCAATTACAATTCAAATCTGAACGTTACAGGATGAAGTGGCTCGAACACAGCGCTGTCAATAGTATAAAAAAGCTCCTTAAACAAAATAACGAGCGCAAAAAAAACCGACAGCATTACCTAAAAAGAGTAGTAATTTATGCAAACCCTCAACAATAAAATTGGCAATAAAGCCCCCTTTAAAAATGCATCGGACGCGCTAACTTCAATCTTGTTTCTTGTACTATCCAGCTTACTATTAGTTGGCTGTGGCGGTGGAGCAGCTCCTATTGATCTAAATCCTCCATCAAATTCAAACGATACACCGACTACTGATCCAGTCGTTACTGATCCTGTTGTTACTGATCCTGTTGTTACTGATCCTGTTGTTACTGATCCTGTTGTTACCGATCCTGTTGTTACCGATCCTGTTGTTACTGACCCTGTTGTTACTGACCCTGTTGTTGAACCTACTTATAAAGTATCAGGTACATTTTGCAGCTGTGGCCCAACCTCTCAGACCAACTCATCAATTAACCGCGATACCGAAAATCTTGATTATTTAGACGGTGTATTGGTGCGTATTTCGTGGGCTGATATGAACCCGCAAGCAGGAATCTACGATTGGTCTTACCTTGATGAACAAATCGGCTACGCCGAGCAACGCAACACGAAAATTGCGCTAGCTATTTTAAACGGACCGTACGCACCTACTTGGTTGGCCGAAGAAGGAGCGACCATGTTCGAATACACTCTACGCGGAAATGTCGTGAGTCTTCCGTTACCATGGGACACCGTATACCTAAGCTACTATCAAGCCTTTATTGAAGAGCTTGGCGCGCGCTACAGTGGTAATGAATTCATTGACTTGGTTCACATCACCAATTCAACGACCAATGGCTTCGAAATGCAGTACACATTCAATTCTGCACAAATTACTGACTTCGAAACAGCGGGATACACCGAAGAACTGCTCATCAACTCATGGACAACCATTATTGATGCGTATGCAACTGCATTTCCGAATAAGCCCGTCGATGTCGAAGTACACCCTGTGTTCTTCAGCGATAAAATCGCAACCGATGTTGTTGATCACGGTTTAGCTCTATACGGCAAACGATTCGGCGTGTTAGCGGCGTGGTGGAGTGAGCACAATGCTAAAAATGTATACACATCCATGTTTACAATTCTGAAAAACGTGCAGAAAGAGAGTTTTGCAGGCGTGCAATTGGTAGGAGCCGTCAGCACTGGATTGAACCCTCTCACAGAAGAGCAACTTGCAGCAGCTCTGCAATTAGCAATCGATAATGGTTTCTACTACATGGAAATCTGGAACAACGATTTAGCCAACACACAGTTAAGCGACTTAATTACTAATAATGATAATTTAATCGAAGCTCAAACCGCAGTACAATAAATGCTCTACACAAAAACTAAAAAAGCCGGCTAAGCCGGCTTTTTTAGTATTCACATTTCATCAAAAATAATAGTATCGCTATTTGCCACGTCACCATTTTCATGAACAACTTGAATTTCTACCCGATCAGGATTGGTCAATACATTAATCCAACCAAACCCCGCATTACTACTGCCACCTGCGCTTACCCCAGGGTTTAAATACTCTGACCAATCACCTGGAGTCGTTGTAGTAAAACCGCCATTAGCTGGCGACATTTGCATATTGGTATGAGGAACCGAAAACTCTATTAACCCAGAGTTCGTACCATCATCCAATGCACCGCCTGAGTGTATATCGCCGGATAAAATAATCACGCCTTTTATATTATTGTCTTTAATAAAATTGACAATTTCATCATGCTCATTAACAAAGGCTCCCCAACCATCGGCAGGCTTACACGTCGGATTAAATGGACTACCAGAAGTAATAAATTTCCATTTAGCAGGCGAAGTTAACAAACTATCATACAGCCAAGTTTTCTGGTCGTTCTCGATATTTTCGCCATCCAACATGGATTTATTGGCGTCATCGACATCGCCATTCGGATCGCGATTAGAACGAGTATCTAATACAAAGAACTCTGCTTGAGAATACCTGAACTTATACCAAGGGCCAGCCTGAGGATTCGGAAGATCATCTGGCAATGGATAATATTCTAAGAAAGCCTTAATAGCGCTCGCTTTTTCTGGAAAGGTATAATCGCCATCGTTCATACCGTAATCGTGGTCATCCCACATATGAAATAGTGGTGCGACAGGTGCTAAGAACTGACTGAAATCAGCGCCAGCATCCGAACTAGAACCACGAACATCACGGTGCATCTTACGCATTTCGCGCAAATTAGCGGGGTCTCTATGATCCCAATCCCCGATTTGCAGCACGAAATCAGGCTCAGAATCCGCTAGTGTTTTGTAGGCTCCTGCCGGATTTTTAACATAGTTACCGACGTCACTGAGCAACCCAAAAGAGAATTCCGCATCTTGGCCTGTGGGGGCAAAGGTTGTAAAGCTTGGATAATTCTCGGTTTGCTGTGCAACATTATCAACGAGAACTCGATAGTAATACTTAGTGCTAGGCTTTAATCCTTTGAGGGTAATAATTTTAGTAAAATCATTAGCGTAACGAGTAACCTCCTTTAACGTTTTAGAAGAATTACTCATATCTGAAGATGTGCTGTATTCGATCTGCACCTGAGCAGGAGAATCGGTTCGCAGAAATACTTTTGCGCGAACGTGTGTAACAGCTCCAACCATAGGGCCGTCTGTCTGCACCGCCGCTTCAACGCTATAGGAGAGCATAGAAATGCTAATAAACCACATGCACAGCAAATAGGTTTTGATACTACTGCGATTTAATAACATCTCTTCATCCTCATATAAAACTATAAAACCTAGTCCCTTCACTACGCGACACTAATACCAAAAATGCGTGCATCAAGCACGCAATCTCTGCTAAGACATACACGAATGAACATGCCAATCCATCACGCGTAATGACCATCTATAGCGTCAGTCGATATCAACCAACCCTTGCCACTGTTTCGGTAACAATATTTTTACTGCTGGCATAGCTTCTATCTGCTTAGCCAAATCACCATACATAGTTTGTAGTCCGTCGATAACTTTAGGACTCTCTTTCATCCATGCTGAATTACGACTACGAACCTCAAACGGCTCAGTAGACTCAAAGAAGCCTAAAATATCGTCGATAGAATCAACTAAGCCTTCATACTTAATCAGAATCGTCGGATGCTTTACTAAATCAGGATTAGTCCAGTTATCAAACTGGCGCTGAATATTAAAGTAATCAACGGCTTCTTCGGCATATTGCTCTATCGATACACCCTTTAAGCTTTTGTAAGGCGTAGGGCTATTGATGTTCATTGCCTTAGAGTGCATATCTTGAAAATTACGGCGAAAAACAGACAGCACTGCATCGTATGGATTACCGTACATGTAACCCAGTCGAATACCTTTATCACCCTCATATACGTTAGGTGTATAGGCATGCTCTCTAATGGTTTTATCTGATATAGAACCCACATGACGCGCTAGTGCGGTTGAGCCAACGCCCCCCATAGAACACATAGCACATGCGGCGGCACTTGACCGCGGCAACGAGATTTTCAAACGTGATAATAGCTGTGGTACATCCAACATAATAAGTATCCAATATTCCAATATAAAACTGACGCTGTCGTTAATACACTCTCAGAGCTAGAGTTACTTTACTGGTCGCTCGAACATTGCATCTTCTACGATTCCACACAAGATGTGCCCCATTAGAATATGGCACTCTTGTATTCTAGCGGTATGTTTTGATGGAATTGCGATGACATACTCTGCCAATTCATGCACTTTACCTGCTTGGCCGGTAAAAGTAGCCGTTACCAGCTCTAGGTCTTTTGCGCGCTCAAGGGCATGCACCACGTTGACTGAGTTACCCGACGTTGTAATACCAATAAACACGTCTCCAGGCTTACTGATGGCTTCTAACTGACGAGTAAATACACGCTCATAACCATAGTCGTTACCAATCGCAGTTATCATCGAGGTATCGGTTGTAATAGCAATAGAAGGCAACCCTGGACGATCAAATTCAAAACGGCTCACAAACTCTGCAGCAATGTGCTGGGCATCGGCAGCGCTACCACCGTTACCAGCCAAAATGACCTTATTGCCACGTTTAAAAGCAGCAATACACTCATTAGACAGCGCAAGTAAGCGATCCATTAAAACTTCATCCTTCAACACCTCTTGCTTAATAGCGATCGAAGCTTCTATTCGTTGACGAATGTAATTGCGATCAATGTTCATAAGGGATCCTTAAATTTAATGTGAATTTTTTAATTGCGATTGCAGTTCGGTTAGGTACTGCTCGAAGTCTCGATTTTTCACGTCAACTTCCCATACTTCAAAATAGCGACAGCCATCATCCAAGCCATTTTGAATTGCACCTTGCAAACCATTTTTGCCTACCCGCTCCAACTGGCGAGTGGCGTTGCCAATCAACTGATAATTACAAAAAGATTGAGAGCTGGTTTCTTTCATTAACTCCCTCAACGGCTTATCCCATCGCACATCTCGGTCATTTAACCATGCACCGAATGGCCCAAAACGTTTACCAATGTGCGTTACACCGTAGCGAACTAACTCCTGAGGGATGCGATAGCTATCGAATACGTTATGAATTTCCAGATCTAAAAACTTAGTCGGAAACGCCTGTGAATAGGCATCTAATGTCGTCTTCGCCGCATTAATATATTTATCTTCACTAAAGCCAAATTTATCCCAAGACGGCAATTGATTAGGGTCACGCGGACCACGGCTATAAGGCAGATGCATTTCAAAACCGTTTTGACTCGACAAGGTAATATGCACCAGCAACAAATTAGGATCACTTGAATAGCGCTTGCCTAACTCTGCAATCAAACGATGCCAAGCTTTCAAATAGATAGCATCCCATGGCAAGGGTAATTTGTTGTCTACTGGGCGCGCCTTCGATGCATATGGATTATTCAGCGTAAAGGAATAGCCCTGCGCGCCTTTAGCAAATACCCAGCTTGGAGTCGATGGCCCACCAACCACAGCCAAGGTGTATACCTTGCCGAGCTTAGCGACTTTAGCGATTTCGCTATCTAGATAACGCCAGTCGAACTGGCCTTCACTCGGTTCAAGTTCGTGCCAGCGTACTCTGATGAGAGCACCATCAACAAATGGCTTAGCCAGTAATGGTTCTTCTTGATACTGACCACCACTGATAAAAATACCACTTGGTCGTGATGCCGCCACACTACTAACTCGGGCAACTTCAGCATTTTGAGTTTTGTCATGCTTTAAATCACTACCTTCTCCTAATACATTTTGGCAACCGCTAACCGCAATAAAACACAAGAAAGCAAAGGTATATGACATCAAAGCTGAGAAAAATCGAAGTGCAAACACGTTACGCTCCCTCAACTTCGGGGAAGTAATACGACTTATTAGCACATACAGCGTAGTAATCTTCAGGAACACCAATATCAATAAACTTATTAGTATTACCATAAGCGTACAAGCCGTTCTCCATCAGCAAAGAAAAACCGACTTCTTCAAAAGAAAAAGCACCATTAGGTAAACTGGCAATGAAATCACGCGGTAATAAATAAACTCCCGCATTGATATATCCAGCACCCGCATTTGGGTTTTTCTCTTTCATTTCTAACGAACGATGCGAAACAGGATCAAAAACAATTTGCCCATAGCGTGCACAATCGTCCTGATGATTAACAAGGACACCAGCAGCTTGATCGGACTGCTCTACCGATTCAATAAAGTCGCTAATATCAGCTGCACAGGTACTATCACCGTTCAGAACCAAGTAATTTGAACTATCCAGAACGCTTGCAGCATGTTTAATACCGCCCCCAGTCCCTAGAGGCTCTACTTCCTCAGCAAACTGAATATCAACGCCAGCAATCGGGTTTTCCCGATAATAATTAATAATTACATCGCGTTTGTAGCCAACCGATAAAACGAATTTCTTAACCCCTTGAGCAATCATTCTGGTCAGAAGTAGGCTTAAAAAAGGTTCACCAGAAATGTCTGCCATTGGCTTAGGTACATCTTGAACAACACTTTGTAAACGAGTTCCCTTGCCACCACTAAGAATTACACATACTAAAGAATCTAGTTTTTCATTCATTATCATCGGGTCCATAAATAAAGGCGTGCATCGTAGCTTTCTTTAATGACGCGAAAGCTACTATCAATAAATTCTACTGTGTCAGCGTCGATTACCGTTGGCATCGACTGATAAGGAGCGGCAACAAACCATACACGCTCATTACTGGCCAATAAATCTTTCAACTCATCGAAATTTCTTAACACAACAGAGCCAATGAACTTATCTCGATAAAATGGCGTTACTAAATTATTGTCATAGACGATTTTTCGATCCGTAATCGTCTGTAAAAAATAATCAGATGTTATGCCGCTATACAGACGAGTCGGCATTGGCGCCATACTAATGACCACATCACCCGCCCTAATGTTCTTATCGAGCGCCTCAGTCACCGTCCTGTAATCAGGCTGGGCCAAATCATTCCTGTAATCAAGACGAACCCCCAAATACCCTTGGTTCCCAATAGAATATGCTTGTACAAAATTCGAGTTAATCGACGCAAACACGGTCAACAAGAAGAAAGCACTGGCAAACAATCCGATACCTAACGTAATCGGCGACATATCGCGTTTTAGTATGCTGTAACCGTCTTGTACGGCATTTGAAATAATAACGCCGACACTAATGATGAAAAACGGATAGATAAAATAGAGGTAGTGGGCATTATAAAACAGCAAAAAGTTTGATAAAAACAGCACGGTCAATATGAAGAATAAGTAGAAGTACCTTAGCGCCTCTAAGCGCAAGAAATAATAGAATCCGACGACAAACACTAAGCCCACAAGCAGGTGAGTTTCCATGCCAAAGAAGTTGATCAGATAGAATAATGGATCCCAAGAATCATTCAGAAAGCCCAACTGCGGCAAACTAATATCGCCCTTACCCGATCCGAGCATCAAGTGTGGCTCTTGCAGCATGATGCGGCGCACGCCTTGCCAAACCAACGTTAAGATCACCAGAGCATACATAACCAATAAGTTGCGATTAAAGATCCAGAGTAGATTATCGCGTTTAAAATACAGCACGATCACGGCCGCCACTGGCAGCAAGAAACCCGATCCTTCCCAACTTAAATAGGTAAAAGTAAAACTTAACCAAACTGCTAGCGATAACTTCAATGTTGGTTCGTTCTGGCTTAGCAGACGCTGAATTAAAACAACGGTGAGAAGCGTGAAAAACTGAGTTGGTGCGGGGTGAAATGCATTTTGCCCCCAATAGATTGCCCAAGTTGAAGTGCTATACAAAACGCAAGAAATAACTGCACTAAACAAACCAAACTGGCGAAAACATATCATAAAAATCATGATCATAGTTCCGACCGAGAAAATCACCGACGGCAATCTCACCGTAAATTCTGTTACCTCACCAGTAAATAATGAAGGGATTGTTAGAAAATATGGGATCAATTCATAAGTCGCCAAAGGTACTTCCATCGTACTGACGACAACGTAGGGATAGCCCTTGGCAACCACACCTTGAATAAAACTTACGATAGTTGCTTCATCAATAGACAATGGACGTAGCTCTAAACCGGATACTCGGAAGTAAGCACATAAAACGACCAACACAAACAGCAATGCCATTGCCAAATAATTATTTTTCATCGCCTTAGCCAGCATTTTTAACCTCCGCATCAGCAAGAGGAGTATTTTTAGAACTGAACAAATGCTGAAAGCCTCCACGACCATAAACAAGAAGGAGCTCTAAAATGATACATAGCAACGCGAAAAAACTAACGTTCAACAAGTTATAGAACCTATGAAAATCTATGCGTTCATCCAGTAGCCAATACATACACAAGCCACCGACCAGAGTTAAAATCACGAATACCGTATTTACCTCATGTATGAACGGACGATCCGTCCCCATTTTGATCAATAGCAGCGCATTGAATGCAGAGAACAAAAAGGCCCAGAAGAATACCCATTTGATAAACTTCAGCCCAAATAGTACCGAATGGTTTTCATCTATGACTTCTAAAGTAGCGAGTCCGCCGGTCAATTTACGAATACGATCAACTTCTGGAGAGGTCTGAGTAACAACGATATAGGGATCTTCTAACACAGCATTGCTGTCTAATTTAACATCGTCATATGGGTATAGCCGCCACTCACGGCTAGGAATAGAGACTATTTGATGATCGTCCAATTCGAGAAATGCCTTCAGATTAATACCTTCGCCAAAGCCACACTCCGCCGACACGTCAATATAGTTAACATGACTTGAGGTTAGATACTGAAAGATATTGATGAGTCGTATGGTCGAATTTTCTGAGTAATAGTTACCAACCCCAACACCGTTCACGGCAACTCGATACTCGCCATTACATTTCAACATTAGCCAAGCATTTAGCAATTTGTTGCGTTTAAACGGTAAGGAAGTCTTCACGTGAGCTTGAGTAATTTCAGGATAAGCGTGCCAGATGGGCGTGAAGTCTATCAACGCCTTGCCACTCGCTAGCTCCGCGGGGAGATTATCTGGCATCGCAGGTACAACATTGGATGAGCTTTTTATCGCTGCATGCCACAAGCCATCATCGAACAACTCTTCGAACCACTGAAATTTTAATGACGTTGAATTTCCGGGAACACTAGAGACCAACCAAGATTCATTCGATATATAATTGGTTGTTCCCGTATACACGTCATCTATCGACATAGAAAATAAAAGCTCAGGACGCCCTGTCGTTGTCTTCTTTTCCACTCGTATCGCAATAACGTTCTTACCAGACTTAAGTGCATCTGTTGGCATTCCGATAACAACAGGTCGCGTGGACGGCGCATTTTGTTTAATGACTTCTTTACCATTCACATAAACCGTAAAACTACCGGTAGCCGATACCTTAAGAAAACTGCTATCAGGTGTCGTCTGTAAAACCAGACTGTAACGATAATATGACACAGGGCCAGCATCGTCGCCGCCATTGCTAATCCACTCAGCACCATCCCATGCATCAACGCCACGAGCGTAGCCATTCTCCTCCAGAGAAAATACGGTCATAACACCAAGGAAAATCGAAAATCCTAGAATACCAAACCAAATTTTTCGATAAGAAAACCATATGGAAGCCAAAATACGGCCAATGGATAACTTACGGATCCAAGATACCAACACTGTAAAAAATCGCCCGCTGGCTAACCCACTCATGTTCCGCTCAACCCTCTGATTGCTCGAATGTTTCGAGTGCTATCTAACTCAATTGATTGCTGAAACGCCATGCGCGCATTAATTAATTGACCATCAAGCAGATAACATTCTCCCAATGTCGAGAGAAAATCCGCCTTCAAATAGACAGTATCAATTTCTTGCAACACTTCTTGGACCGTCTGCAAGCAATGATCAGCCAAGTTTAATTGTATATAGGCATAAGTCTTCTGCATTCTCAGAGCCTTATTCTTTGGCATAATACTTAGGGCATCAGAGATAAGCGCGAAAGCCTGATCATAAAAGCCTTCTCGATAATAACGGCGAGACATTTTTTCGACCAAAAATACCAACTGAACCTTTGCTTGGCGCTCCACAAACGAAAAATATTCATCGCCACCGTCTTTGACGGTCTCTAGCAACAACTGCATCGACTGCTTACGTTTTCCGGCTAATTCAAGCTGCTTAGCCCGATACAAAACACCGCTAGCATTGTCTTCGCCGTAGATTTGAAAGCTAAGCTTAGAAAATAGATACGTGGAACGTTCGGAATATTTCAGTAAGGGATCAAGCCGGAACGCCGATATCATCTCAGTGTAAGCTCTCATCACATCGGCATCAGCAAAGTGCTTTTGAGCCTTGACGCTGTATAGCGCCGACAAGCCAGTATTACCGAGCATAATACCCGCCGGAGCGAATACGATAAAAACACTCAATATCAGTACAAAAAATTTGGTTCTATAGCTACTGATTATGAAGATCGCTAACGCGCTAAAAACGGCGACAAACCAACCCCAGTTTAAAATTGAGAAGACGCTAAGCACACGAGCAGTAATGCTATTAAAAGCGCCGTCTTGCAGCAGAGCCAATGAGTTACCCTTGTTAGGAACAAAATAGGTTCTGAAAAAGCGCTGTAATTGGCGAAAATCTTCAGTGTCTTGAATGTAGTTAGCCACAACCGAGCTATCACGACTAATAAGGTAAGCAGGAACAAGCAGCAGCAAGGATAAGCTAATGGCAATAAAGAACACGTTATACCGCTGGGCTTGGCGATATTCTGAGTATATAAAGGCCGATAGTCCGAGTAGTACCAAGGCTACATAGAAGTACAAGTACCGTACTTCCGACTCTAAAATCGAAATATAGCCAATACCGCTAATGCCCGCCGATAGCGGAAACTTAACCCAAGGTGCAGCAAAACTAGCCAACATCACAAGGATCAAGCCCATCGACAAGTAACTTAATTTCTCTGATCTGCTCATGATGGCACTCATATCAACCATTCCCCTCCAACTGAGAGTCAACGGACTGAGCTTTAGATCTCTTTAATCCCTGAGCCACTGTCTTAATCTCAGCCAGCGTTATTGCACGAGTGACTAACAACAATGCCGCATACAGGATTAAGAACAGACCCCCTTGAACGATAAGCATCAAGATACCGTCGAAAATAGGTACCAGTTCAAATACGGTAACCGCCAAAACAAGAGCAAGCAGCGGACGTACGATGATGCTGACCACATCTACAATGCAGCCGCTTTTGTTCAGTAAATATAGCGACGAGATAACAAAAAATGCTTCCGCAAAAGCGGTGCCTATAACAGCACCTAACGCATCAAAGAATGGAATAAATATCACATCAAGAATCGCGTTGATCGAAAAAACACCCAGCGAAACCCAGGTGAACAGACGCTGCTTTTGTGTCGCGGTATACACATAAATCATTATCGAAGAGGGAAAGATAAAGAAAACAACAACCGATAGGGCTTGAAGTAACGACCCTGCACTTTGGTAGTCATCGGTATACATTATGCCGATAATCTGGTTCGCGAAGATGAATAAGCCCCCCATTACAGGTAAGGCAATCATCACATAGAAGCGCAGTATCTTATTTAAGAAGTCATTGAAGGCTTGCATATTCGTACCCGCCAACCTTGCAAGCTGCGGGTACATAGGAATAGACAGCGTAAATGGCAGCATTTCTATGATCTGAATAATGCGATAAGCAGCACTGAACAGACCAAGAGCTAAAGGAGTAGATAAAGCACTTAACAAGATAGAATCGACGTGTAGCGTCGCTTTACGAAACAACATAGAAAAGCCAACCGGTATAGCTTCTATGAGCAAATACTTTAGATAAGGATAATCAAATGCCAATTTCACGCGGCCAAATACTTTCCAAGTTGCTATGAAAAACATCAGGAATTGAGCAATATTAGCCAGCAAGTAAACCAAACAAAGATTTAAAATCGTCGCCTCACCAGCCATCCAAACAAGCACTAAAACAAGCAAGAGTATCTTATGAAAAACGAAGAACGTAGCATTAAAGGTCATGCGTTCGAATGCACGAAAAACTGCGCCGTAGATGACGGCATGCATAACCGCTAAAGCCGCAGATGCCATCAGCAACAAGCTAAGCCCAAAGTCTTTATCTTCAATAAAAACAAGACACACGATAGATAGTGGCAGCAAAACAATCCCAGTTAACATCCATGCTAAACTTCGAACGCTGCCGATAATTGCCGGATAACGCTCGGGATTCTGAGCTATTTCCCGAACCAAAAGATTGGTAATCCCCATATCCGTGACTAATTGAATTAAGCCAACAAATGCGAGGATGAATGAGAAGGCACCAAAATTTTCTGGTCCTAATTCTCGTGCAATAAGAATGATAACGTAGATATTAAGTAATGCACCAACGCCCTCACCTAAAATTGTTGCGACTACGTTACCCGCTATTCGCCGATTGGCCGACATAATTATCTAGCCACCGAATCTGAATACTGACCACATGACCAAGCGACCGGTAGAAGTTGGAAACTCAACGACCATATTTTAGACGCCGACTTTACTAAGTTAAGTTTCTTTTGCTCTAGTTCTAAACGCTTATCAAGAACGTCGACTTGGCTAGACTTACCATGGGTGTATAGTTCTTTCTCTTGCTTTAAGTCCTGTACCGCTTTGTTAAGCTCAGCATTACTACTGCTTAACTTATAACTTTCTTTGGTGAATTCTTGATAAAGATCGAACACGCTAAAGCGAATATTTTGTTGAATAACTTCTAGCTTGGCGACTTCCATACTTTCGGTAATAGCTGCACTGCGCGAACGGCCATTACTACGCAAAATATCCGTTATCGGAATTTCTACTTCGAGCCCTACGGTTGAAAGTGAACGCTGGCCATTTAAGTTTTCATCAGCCACAGCACGAACATTTCCGTAGACTGAAACCTTCATACCATCGCTGGTTTTCTCACTATCGTAACTCGCAGCTGCGATATCAATAGCCGCCTGCTGCATCATCAAATCAGTACTGGATGCTAAGTGCTTCTCAATAATCACATCAACATCTGGTAGCGTTGCAACCTGATACAACTGAATGTTTGGCAGTGAGTTCAGCTCCACATCAGGAAAGTAATACTTTAGTTTTTGCTGTAGAAAAGCCAACGTAGATTGAACCGTCATAATGCTGTCGTTCAAACTGACTATCGATTCTTCAGCTTCATACAACTTAGTCTTATCGACCATTTGTGAGTCAGCCACGCGTTGAATTAAGGCCAGCTTTTCATTCGCCAATGACAAAGATTTTTTATAAACCAGCAACTCCGCCTCGGCTTGGCTCTTCTCCAACAAGAAGTCGGCAATTTCTAACACTGCACCTTCGATGGATTTACTGTGGCTGGCTTTCTCAAAGTTAACTTGACCTTGAAGTAATCGTGCTTTGTTGCTTTCACTCCAAAAAAATCGGCCACTCTTATACAAAGGAAAATCAACTTCGGCCTTAGCTTCATTAATAACGCCGCTCGCGCTTTGATCGATAACCGCAGCACCATCGATACCTGATACCGTATTTGAATCATTGGCTATAGCAAAAAAGCCAACCGGCTCACCTGTGGTATAGCTTGGACCAAAGGTCAACGAAAGATCCGGATAAAAAGATGAATTCTTTTCGTACGCGTAAGCTTTACGAGCCGCATCAAGTTCTAAATTTTGAACACGAAGCGCGGGGCTATTTTTACAATACGACAAGGCTAACTTAACGAAGCCAACCTGTTCTTTTTCGGTCAACAATTCGTATGCCGTCTTAATGTGCTTACCATCAAAGGTCGCGACACGGGTATCCAATTCAGCAACAGGGATAATCTCGACATCTGAACCTGTAACAGCCACTGTACCTGTGGTAGCTACTGTACTTGTAGCAGCCGCCGCCGCGGTGGCATTAGCGAATCCGACGGCTAAGCACAAAGCTAAAATCTTATAAGACGTTCTCGGCATGATCATTCACCCACCTTAACGTGGTCCCCATCACGAAGGCTTTGCTGACCTGCAACCACGATTTTATCACCTACGGCAAGGCCATCCAGAATTTCAAAATAGCCACCACCGGTGCGGCCTAAACGTACTGTGGTTAATTGCACAACACCGTCTTTATTAACTTTAAATACTGTACCTTCACGATCCAATTGATTAATAAGTGCGATAGAAGGGATACGCGCTGAATGGCGATCTTCTTTGAAGTACACCACCCCAGTCATACCAGGCTTAACTCGCAACGATTTATTAGGGGCTTGTACGTAGACTTTTGCTGCACCTTTCACTTCGTCAAGTTCTGGATCGATACGATAAATATTACCGCTTAGAGTTTCGTTATCGTAAGCAGGTAAGCGAATTTCAACATCCTTACCAAGGGTAAAGAACTGCAACTCTTTTTCAGGCAGTAATATTTTAAACAAAATAGGATCGATAGAGCTGATCACCATCGCCTCTTCACCTTTCTTAATATAGGCACTAGGAAAGCTCTTAACCTCACTAATAACACCAGAGATCGGAGTGACAATATGAGTATTAGCAAGTGCATACTCAGCTGAGGCTAAGTTATGTTTTGCTTCTGCATAATTGGTTTGGGCTTGGTTGTAACTTAAAAAGGCATCACTGTATTTTTCTTGCGAGACATAGTCTCCCGCTAACAATGATTCGACTTCTTTCATGTTCTTAGCAAAGAAATCTAACAGTTTCTTCTTCGAATCAAGCAGAACCGTTGTCATCTCCAAGTTTGAGGCGTACATAACATCATCAAACGCGAGCAACTCTTGCCCTTTCTCAACAACATCACCCAACTGAACTGATTGAGTTTCGATGATGCCTTCAATTTGCGGGCGTATTGATACCGACTCGCCTACTGCAGCGGTAGCTGTAACAGCATAACTTGAGGATACAATACCAGAGTCGACGGCTTGGATTTCAACAGGAATAGGCTTTCCTGAATTCCTCGCCACTTCGCTACTCGTTGATATTAGCTGTAATCGGGCGCTAAAAAGCAAGTACCCTACAACCCCAATAATGCATGCTACAAACAGTGAGAATAGTATATTTCTTTGCATAATTTAGCGCATCTTTTTAGAAAGTAATAAAATCATGAACGTAATTGGCACAAAAATCAGGAGTTCACTAAGCACAACCCAGACATTATACCAGTCGAAAAAACGATCAGCCGTATCGTGATGCGGGCCAATCAACAAGGTTATTGGTGAGGATACCCTATCCGGCCAAAATGGCGCCAAAATGGGAGTGCCAAACGAATTATGCAATCCTCGAAGCGGCCCCGTGAATAAATCGAGTACCGAATGGCTCAACAAAGCAATAAAAACTAACGAAAAAACCGTTTTATAACTCTGTTCCCCCAATGAGTAATTCGTAAATGAGCGCAACGGAGTTTTCAGTAAAAGCAGCGCCACCATCAAAGAAAAGAAAAGCATATAAAATGGCGTATGACTTTGTTGGCCGTGATACTTGAGGTGATCATTTGATAGAACAGCACTGACGATGATATCGAGATCTGGAGCGTTAGCAAAAAACATCATTCCTAACAGAGACAGCACACCCAGCTTAACATTTTTACTCGGATTAATTGCGCGATAGATTAATAGGCAATCAACCCCAGCTAATGCGTGCCCCACCGTTGTCGCCATTCGTTCTGCTCCTATATCGAACCGCTATAGCGGTTCATTCCTTGCCGTCAAATTTCAGATAACTACTGGTATTTTGCCTTGAAATAATCCGAGCAGGAACACCGCTCACAGTGCAATTATCAGGAACAGATTTCAAAACCAGAGCATTAGCTGCAATCACAACATTATCGCCAATAACAACATTGCCCAGTATTTTAGCACCCGATCCAACAAAAACATTGTCGCCCAAAACAGGTTTTTTTCCTGTAGGGCCAGAATAATCAGCACCAATAGAAACACATTGATTAACTGTACAATTCTGACCAATTTTTTTTGCATCAATAGCAATGCAAGAAAAATTGTGGATGACGAAGCCAGGACCTATGTCTGTAGTTGGCGACACTTTAATGCCAGTAACAGATGACATCAGGAATTCACTAATAAGATAAAGCCCCTTAGCCAACAACCGAGTGACAAAGTTACCCGCAGTTTTCGAGTACGCAAACTGCCCCAGGCGATAACTCACCAAGTACATAGTACCGAGCTGAAAGGTTATTTTCAGATACTTATTTACGAAATTATCGATACGAACATAGTAAGTGCGTTTACGATATAAATCGCTACGGAGCAATGCGAACATAACCAACCTTCTACTCTATTAAACCATTACTCGGAACAAGCACCGACACAGATTTCTCGCACCATGGGATATTCTATAACCCTGTTAGCAGCAAAGTCGCGACACCAAATACGTACAGTATATGTACCCGGATCAACGTAATTGCCACCTTCGTCGCCTGTCATACCGTCCCATTCCAAATGAATGTTAATTGGACTGCCGTCTTCATTATTCGGATAGGATAACCGATGCAACTCAGACACTAACTGGCTCTCACCCTGATAGATGTAAAGCGTAACCACAGCACCTTCTGAAATAGAGAAATCAATATCCATCACCTCTCCCGCACCATCAATGGTCGTTGGCGAGAAAGTAAGACCATCTAAGGTTGGTGACGTCAAATCAATACCAAAATCTAATGTTTCTGTAATTTCATTGCCTTCAGAGTCAACACCGGTCGCCGTCGCGGTATAGTTGCCCTCGCCCATCAATAGGCCTGCGTCATTAATTCCATTCCACTCGACGAACAAGCTTCGGCCTTCACCGCTATCATGATAGATCTCATTATTTAGCGAATCCTTGATCACGAGAGACCAATCAACCTGACGATTGTAATTACCACTAAACCAGATGATTTCTTGGCGACCATCACCATCGGGAGCAAACGCTTTTTGCGAGCTTAGATATTCAGAAAACTCTAAAACTGATGCATTCGCCGACAATACAACCGTCAAATTGACGCGTTTTTCTGCAGCTTCCACACCATCAGCAGTAAGACCGGTGATAAGGAAATAATACGCACCATCCAATTCTCCGGTAATAGAACCCGCATCAACAGTTCCATCCCAGTCAGCAGAGAAGTCTACAGAAAAATCCGATGGTTGAGAGACAAAGTCACGCACCTTGCGGTCAACGCGCCCAAGCACTTTTTCGGTCTCATCTTTTTTATACAATTTTACCGTCCAGTACAAAGGAACGGTCGAATACGCATGCAGCGTAGTAGATTCGGTACTATTAACTCCAATAGTTAAAACATCTTCGGTGACAGAGGCGGCAGCTACAGCAGGTAAACCGACTTGACCGCGACTCATAATTGCTTCAAAAGGCCCAAAGCGGTTGTCATCCACAGCGATAAATATCTGAGAATCATCATTAATCGCGATCGACGATACCAATGAACCCTCTTCGCTAGGATTAAAGTTGTATGGCTCTTCGAAGGTTAGACCATGGTCAAAAGAACGACTAACAACCGTTTCATAGTTGCCCGCAAACGTGTCCTGCCAAATCGCAACTAAGGTACCATCACGCATCACAGCAAGATCAGAGAATACTGACGTTGAGGCTTTTTCCGACGCGCTATCAGACACGCTCACAACCGCCTCAAACGTAGCTCCGCCATCCTTAGAGCGTGCCAGACTTATGTCTTCTTTCTGATCTAACGGATAAGCAGTCCAGGAAATGTAAACATAACTGCCATCGACCGCAATCTTAGAACCCGCGGTACCGCCCTCCGCAAATGACACTTGAGTGGATTCAGCGGAGAAGATGCCATCAAACGAACGTACATAATGAACCTGAACACCGTATTCAGCTGCTTTGCCAAACACCGCATGTATTTCATCATCATCATCATTAACCGTAATGGCGGTAGTCGTCGGCGAATCGTCAGCAACAAATCGTCCTAATTCAATGAAGCTAGACTGCATGTGTCCATCCACATCTAAAATATAATCGCCGTTACTATCGACAAGATAACCACCATCAGTAGCGGCAGAAATAACGACTGCGCCAGCCGTATACCAAATAACGACGACCCGCCCAGTAGAGTCAACCACAATATCAGGAGCGGCGGTGATGACGGCACCACGAGTTAAATTTAATGGTGGATCAAAGCTATCTGAGCCAGCATCTTTCTTCACGAAAAATACGTTAGCAGTACCGTCCACATTATCTTTATAGATGATATAAACGGTACCGGCAGCATCTACCGCAATTTTGGCGAATTCGGCGATGCCTGGGCTATTTGACACATTTAATGCCGTTGAGAAAGTTTCACCACGATCATCAGAATGGACATAAAAGATTTCCATTCCTCCTTCGACGTTATCGTGAAAAGCGGCATGAGGATTACCATCGCTATCAACCACAACGCTTGGCGCATAGGCATGTCCATCAGATTTTGAAAGATCCACAGGCAAAGCAAAACGTAATTTTGCATCCTCAGTCAGGTTCGAATAATAATTCATCGGGTCAGTATCTGCATTGACCTCATCCGCATCCGGGTAAGTATCTGTATCGGAGTCTGATGACAGAGGATTAGTGCCGAGATTAAATATCTCGACATAATCACGGAGTGTGTCTAAATCGGTATCCAATGAGGTTGGATTAGTTCCATACGTATTAACTTCATCGCCATCATTAATGCCGTCATCATCCGTGTCGCTATCCAAAGGATCTGTGCGCGGATCGGAAGAAATCTCAGCTTTATCGCTGAGACCATCACTATCGGTATCCGCAAGCAAGGGATTCGTTAAAAACTGAATAACTTCTTGCTTATCCGTTAATCCATCATCATCCGTATCGGATTTCATAGGATTTGTACCGTACACTTTCACTTCATCATAATCGGATAGTCCATCACGATCAGAATCAGACAACACCACACTGGTACCTAAGGATTTTTCTAGTACATCGGACAATCCATCGCCATCACTATCAGCGACATCCGACACAGAGCCGCCACCACAACCTGAAAGCACCGACACAGATAAGATGAATGCAAACGAAGCCAACCGGAATGAGATTGGCTTTAGACTCTCTGCTAGAAATTCGATGGATATTATCTTCAAAATAGTTACCTAAAGTCAGGAATTCGAATAATTTTCAAGAACAAACTCACTCAAATTGCTTCGGAACTCACTTTCATCAACCCGCCCCAGTAAATGATCGTAAATAACATCCAAGCCCTGAGCTAAACGACCCCAAGTGTAAAATTGATCGACTACGTCCCTTGCACTATTTCCTAGACGAATCCTTAATTCCTTATCGCGCAGCAGCACGACTACCTGCTCCGCTAACGCATCCAAATCGTGATTCGCAACGATTAAGGCATCTTTGTTATGTGTTAATCCCTTCGCTCCGCCAACAAAGCCAGCAATGGCCTTACGGGCAGACATGTAATTCAAAACCTTAACTGGATGCCCAGGGCATTCTGGTCGAGGAATGATCGCGACATTAGCAATGGCCAAATAACTCGACAACTCATCCAACGGCACATGATCGAAAAACAAAACATTGTCAGCTATGCCTAACGATGCGGCGTAGTCCAAATACTTATTTTTCGCATCTGGATTGTCGATATTGCAAACAATTAGAAGCTTCGCCGTTGGCTCGATCTTTATAACACGAGCGGCAGTATCAATCAGATAATCAATACGCTGAAAAGCATCTAAGCTACCGGTGTACATCATGTACATACCGTCTGCGTTCAAGCCATGTCTGTCGTAAATCGACTGCGGATCTGACTCATCAAACATTTCAGGAAACACGCCAGCCGGCAATACTGTAATTTTTTCTTTCTCAATACCTAGATCAACAAGAAAGTGTTTCAAGTCATCCGATACCGTCGTGACGTGATCACCACGAAAAGGCAACGTTTTATCCAACACCCACGCCAGCTTACGAGCCAAATCTTTATTCTTAAAAAAATCATAAGTAGGCAACTCGTCAGCCATGCTATTGACCGCATTGTATAGCAACGGCTTGCGAGTAATCAGCTTAGCCAACCAGCCAATTAAGACGCCTTCATAGTTGTGTGCATGAATAACATCTATTTTGTATTTGAAAATGACATAGATGAGCTTCAGCACCATAAAGGGGTTAAAGAAGAACTTATCTAGAGCAGGCCCAACTTTAATGGCATTGCTTTTAGAGAAAGGCACACGAGGAACACGATGAATGGTAGGTCCCGTAACTGGAATATCTTCGGATATGGGGTAAGTAACGATGTGAACATCATGCCCTAAAGACACCAACGCCTCTGACATCTCTCTAATGGAGGCAGGCGAACCATGATTGGCAGGAAAAGGACACGCCGCCACCATTACTATTTTTTTTGATCTACCAACCAACTTAGAACTCACAACACCCTCCCATTTTTTTCTAAAAACACACCCATCACACACAAATCCAGTGCAACGGTGACAAAACTGAGTAAAAAACATCAAACAGATAAGACAAAATGCGACAAATTATAAAAATATGTAAAAAACAATCAGATCAAAAAATGCGCTTATTGGGCCACAATGTCACGACTTTCCTTTACATAATCTTACGAAACATCTTGAACCTTTTTGGGTTTTCTGTACAGTCAATGTTCGCCACAAGGAACAGTATTTCTTACCTTAGGTGACAAATTCGTTAAAAAACCATGCTAAAGGGTTATAGGCGTCTAGAATTCCGATTATTAAGTGTTACAAACAGTATCACCAAATAGTATCGGTCATTGTGCGCCTCGTAACACATACAGTCATTTTCCCGTTCAATAAAACGGAAAAAGGACTCGATTCTTTAGCCAAAATATGCCAATCAGGCCAGTAACGATCTTGACAATAAATGGAAATTAAAATTGTGATTTTCTGTAAGGTAGGTGCGTAATGCAGTTTTATAGATGCCGAGCACCACTGCGACTAGGCCTAGCCGGCGGTGGAACTGACGTTCAGAGCTACAGCGACATCTACGGTGGTAACGTACTTAACGTTACGATCAATCGATACGCCTACACCCATCTGCAATTAAACGACACTCCCGATATCGAAATTGAGTCCTATGATTTCGGTAGCAGCTCTCGCATCAACTTAAAGAACGAAATCATCTACAACGGCGAATCTGACCTGGCCAAAGGTGCCATTAAGCATTTCTATGATGGTAGCGTTGGGTTTAAGTTGGTAACTCACAACGACGCTCCCCCAGGCTCCGGACTCGGATCTTCATCGGCCATGGTGGTATCCCTTATTGGTGCGTTTAAAGAGTTAAAAAATCTCAGCATGAGCCAGTACGATATTGCCCAGCGTGCCGTTCAAATTGAACGCCATGAATTAGGCATTATGGGCGGCCTACAAGATCAGTATGCGAGTGCATTTGGCGGCTTCAACTTCATGGAATTCAACAAGGAAAGCGGTGTGATTGTTAACCCACTGCGTATTGATCCTTGGGTTTTACGCGAGCTTGAATACAACCTTGTATTGGCATACACCAAGAAAAATCGCCTATCGTCGACCATCATTGAGTCACAGGTCAAGAACGTAGAGAACAATGACAAGGGTTGTCTTGATGCAATGCACAATCTGAAATCTCATGCTCACGAAATGAAAAAAGCATTGCTTACCGGTAACCCGACCGAATTTGGCAAGCTGCTCGATTACACCTGGCAAGAAAAGAAGAAAATGGCGGCAACCATTTCAAATCCTTTACTCGATCAATTGTATGAAGATGCAATTAAAGCCGGAGCGTTAGGCGGTAAAGTGAGTGGCGCAGGTGGTGGTGGCTTCATGATGTTTTATTGTGAATCAACCAAAAAACGTGAAGTGATTGAAGCGTTAATTAAAGGCGGTGCAGAAATCATGGATTTCGCTTTCGAACTTGAAGGTGTTCAGTCATGGCGCAGTTGTCGTCAAATGAAGACACCGCAGACGGTATTTACAAGTCAAGGTCCATTAGTTGCCTGATTTACCCCAATAACGCTTAGAAATTTATGCAACCCCTTAAATTCTAACAGGCTGGATGCTACTGCCTGCCACTAAAATACGGTTTTTAACAATGACTACTATCACTACTGCAACCACCTCGAAAAAACTCAGCAGCGTGTCCGTTGTATTTCCTGCATACAACGAAGAACTCAACATTGAAAATACGGTTTTGAAGGCCATCAAGGTCTTTTCTAAGTATTTCGAAGAAGTGGAAGTAATTCCGGTAAACGACGGCAGTTCAGATAAAACCGGCGAAATTATTGACCGCCTACAGAAAGAACATAAAGAAGTGCATCCAATTCACCACCCGCAAAACAAAGGGTATGGCGGCGCAGTAAAGTCGGGCCTTTTTGGTGGCAAAAACGATTACATTTTCTTTTCTGACTCTGATGGTCAATTTGATTTAGAAGAAGTCTCGTTGCTTCTGCCTCTGATCAAAGATAATGACATTGCTATTGGTTTCCGCGCCCACCGTGCCGATCCATGGCATCGAAAACTCAATGCTTTTTGCTGGGGAACCCTAGTTAAATTACTGTTTGGCATCAAAGCAAAAGACATTGACTGCGCGTTTAAACTGTTTAAACGCGAAGTTATCGACAGCGTAACATTAGAGTCTAATGGCGCCATGGTCAGCACCGAACTTTTAGCACAAGCTGGCTTGATGAAATTTAAATTAGCCCAAGTTGGCGTTAGCCACTACCCGCGTCAGGCAGGTGAACAAACCGGTGCGAATCCTTGGGTAATTTTGAAAGCATTTATTGAACTATTTAAATTGTATGGAAAGTTAAAGCATTCAACTCCAGCACCAAAAAAAGCTGGAGCACAAAATCAGTAGTGATATTATGAAGGCCTTCACGCATCATCCTAAATTCATAGTGTGATGCGTACAATTCAGCGGTTTAGAAGAATGATCTAGTTTATGGTATATGCACTTTTTCAAGAGCAACGTCAGGCCCATACAGATAAGTTAGCCATAGTCTGGAAAGATCAACACTACAGCTATCAAAGCCTCGGCAATGCGGTAGATCAGTTAATCAACGACCTTCATGCAGTAGGTATACAAGCGCACGACCAAATCGCCCTGTTTGTACCAAATTCTCCAGAGTTTATTATCGGTACACTCGCTACTTGGGCGGTCGGCGCATCTTTGTTACCACTAAACACGGCTTACACTGAAGAAGAGCTTCTTAGCTATACCGCGAATGCCAAAGTGAAATTGGTGCTGGTAACGGAAAAAGAAGATCAAAAGATTAAAGATCTTGGTCTGGCAACTTTACTCATTGATGCCATGCCTGTATCGATAGCCCAGCCTCCCACTACGGCGAATGTACCTGCTGATTCCAGCGCCCTAGTTATGTTTTCGTCTGGCTCTACGGGTACACCTAAGCAAGTGGTCCGTAGCCATGGTGCCGTTATCGCTGAAATTCTTAATGCGCGCGAAACCCTATCGTTGAACAGCGACGATACCATCATGTGCTGCGCACCTATGTTTCACGCACATGGCTTAGGTAACTGTTTTCTTGCCGCACTGATGAACGGCGGTACCTTAGTTATTCATAGTGGTGAATTCAATCCAAGAAAAGTCGTTAAAACCATCGCTGAGCAAGGTGTAACGATTTTTCCTTCGGTGCCCTTCATGTGCAAAATGATTGCATCAACCCCATTTAAAGAAGCGCCTAATTTAGAGCGTCTGCGCTTGGTGTATACCGCTGGCGCACCTCTCGATGAAGAAATCGCGATTGCTTTTCATGAGCGTTTCGGCATGTATCTTGGCCAACTGTATGGATCAACCGAAACCGGTGCCGCAGCCATTAATGCCTATCCAAATGCCGACAATAGAAATTCTGTCGGTAAGCCGTTAGCGAATACCATCATCACGCTAATTGATGATGACGGCCAACCAGTACCGGCTGGATCTGAAGGCGAAGTCATCATACAAACCGCCGCTATGACAAATGGCTACACTGGCTTAGATGAACTAACGGCAGAAACATTTAAAAGTGACGGTTACCACACGGGTGACCTAGGCATAATGGACGCCGAAGGCTACTTACGTATTTCGGGTCGTAAAAAACTGATGATTAACGTAGCTGGAAATAAAGTTGATCCATTAGATATTGAAAAAGTTGTTAAGCAGCTACCCGGAGTTATCGACGCTGTCGCACTCGGCAAGCCCGACCCCCTGTACGGAGAAGCGGTAAAAGTTGCTATCGTTAGCTCCGGCAATTTAACAGCAGAAGATGTGCGAGCGCACTGTGCGCAGCATTTAGTCGAGTATAAAGTTCCTAAAATCATCGATTTTATTAGCGAAATACCGAAGAGCCCATTAGGGAAAGTCCTGCGTAAGTATCTATAAGATACCAAGCGTAGCCACCATTGAGGTATGTGCCATGTTGGATAATTTTAATACCAAAGGTTATGTAGAAAGCGGAATTATTACTAACGATCGTGACGAATCGTTAGACATAGCAGCTTTCCCGCCAATCGTTAGAACGCTACTCGTTACTGATGGAACTGTTACAAAAACACTAGAAGCCTACTTCTGGGAGCCCATCCAAGTTGAACAAATGGGCCAACGAGTAGCACCACTAGAAAACGACATTCCGCAGATGGGCTTAAAAACTGGCGATGACGTTTTACTTCGTGATGTGAGTATTTCCGGCACTCGTTCTGGTGATGTATACGCCTATGCGACGTCGGTACTGAACATCAATCACCTCGAAGAAGATGTGCGTAATCAATTAATCGCCGGCACTATAGGCATTGGCGAATTACTACGCGACAAAGGCTTAGAAACCTATCGCCAAGTCATCGACATTTATCGTGAAATAAAGAAAGAAGTGGTTCCAGGTAGCAAAAGTTACTACTGCGGTGAATTGATTTGCCGTACTTACTTAATCCATATTGATAACGAACCAGTGATTCAGGTAACTGAAAAGTTCCCGTACCGACTGTATCAAAACAAACATTAAACTGAATCGGAGTATCCATTTATGTCCATGCTAGAGCGCTTAAAATCGACTGTCTCAAGCATAACGCAAGCTGATTATACGGATGTGGCAGCTGATCAAGCTCTCAATTTAGATTCTATCCACCGCATTTCTTTAATCGTCGCGCTGGAAGAAGAATTTGATATCGAAATTGACAGTGATGAATTAGGTTCAGAAATGTTCGATACATTTGAACAAATGGGTAAATTCATCGAAACCTGCATTGCTCAATAGGAAATATGAGATGGGCTTAATTGATACAATAATGGCCGACGTTCGCTTTAAACAACAATGGTTTTTAAGTGAAAAAAGTTGGTTTACGAAGAACGTACGAGTGTTTCTGGAACCAGGAACCATCGCCGTCATTGTGTTCCGTTACGGACAATGGCTAAGAAGCCTAAATAAAGTATTACGCATAGTATTATTCTTTCCGTACATACTAGGAAAAATCTTAGTTGTATTAGGATTCGGTATTTATATTCCTTCAACAGCGAAAATAAAACCGGGATTCATTATTCATAACTTCTCTGGAATTTTTATTAGTAGCGGAGAAATTGGTGAAAATTGTATCGTTTTTCAAGGTGTAACCACCGGTCATTTACGCGGAAAACCCAATCCACCAAAGCTTGGTAACAATGTTTTCTTGGGAGCGGGTGCCAAAGTGTTAGGCGATGTCACCATCGGAAATAACGTCGTAGTAGGTGCTAACTCTGTTGTGCTCTCTGACGTACCCGACAATTGCACCGTAATCGGCAATCCAGCACGAATCATTAATCGTGAAACCAACTGGATGGCGGAAAAGCGGGAAGGCAAGATTGCTAACTACTAATAGCAACCGACTCGCAGAGACTTATAAAGTAATTTTATGAAAAACAACGACCTTAGCCGAAAAGCCACATTTTTATATGGCAAAAGTACATTAGGCAACAAGCTAGCGCTACTTACTCAACGCGGTACATGGGCAGTGCTGGTGTATCGTTTTGGCCGTTTCGCTGGAAACGTATCCCCTCGCCCGCTCGGCTTACTGCTTAAAGTTATGTACTTTGGGTTGTTCTACATCACGCAAATGCTCACCGGCATTAGCATTCAAGCCTACGCCAATATCGGCAAAGGCATGGTGGTGATGAATTTCAGCGGTATCTTCGTATTGGCCGAAAAAATCGGCGATAACTTTACCGTATACGAAGGCGTCACCGTGGGTAATATTCGCGGAGCACCGCGCTTAGCCATTATCGGTGATAACGTCACACTTGAGCCGGGTTGCAAAATTTTAGGTGATGTTACTATCGGCAATAACGTTATCGTTAGAGCCAACAGCCTCGTACTTACGGATATCCCTGATAACTCCATTGCGATGGGAAATCCTGCTCGAATTAAACCATTAGAAACTGTTCAGCCTGCTGAAAAACAAGGGTAATTAACGATGTCGAAGTCCTCTATCGTAGACTTTATTGGTGTTGGATCTGGAAAATGTGGATCTACGTGGTTTTTTGAGAATGTTATTCAACACCCAGAAATTTACGATGGTAATCCAAAAGAGATTAACTACTTCAGCGACTTGTTTAACCAACACAGCCCTGAATGGTATGCCAGCCAGTTTAAAGGCTGTACTGATGACTCTCTGCTAAAAGGCGAGTTTTCAGTTACGTACATGTACCATCCAGAAGCTGCGAAGCGCATTAAAGAAAACTGCCCCGATGCAAAGATAATTGCCATTGTACGCGACCCTATTTACCGTACATTTTCCGATTACCTTCATGCACAGCGCAAAGGCGATATAGCACCTACGCTTCCTTTCTCTGACTATATTAAAGACGAGAAGAAACTAGAGTTTGGCTGCTACACCCAGTATTTAAAGCAGTTCTTTGATAACTTCCCTGCAGAACAAATCAAAGTGATCGTGCTGGAAGACTTTAACGAGAACTACGAAAAAGGCTTCCGCGATGTCTTCGAGTTCTTAGGTTTAAAAGACGTTAATTTCGTACCACCCGGTGTAGAAGAACGTCGTAACCAAGCTCGTAGCTACCGTTTTATTAAACTAGAAAATTTATTGGTGAAAACCTATCGGATGCTAGCGAAAGCGGGGTACACCCGTTTAACTGAAACCGTTAAGCGCAGTGGTATTCCAGAACTTTTCCGTAAATTTAATACCAGTAAAAAGCCGCTTCCGCAAATTGACGATGCGAGTAAAGAAGCGTTAAAACAGTACTTCGCCACCGAAAAGAAATTTGTTAGCGAATTAACCGGTAGTTCCCTTTCCGCTTGGCAATAATGCCAAGCAGTTGCTTTATCTCGAGGGCAGTACAATGAAAAATATAATAAAAGGCGTAGCTGCCACACTGTGCTTATCTTGGATTTTACCGATATTTGTAGTCGACGCTGCCGCTGAAACAGCTCCAACGATTGAAAATATGCGTTACGGTAAATATAAAGAAAACGTCATGGATATTTATCTCGTTGACTCCGCGACTCCGGTCCCGCTGGCGATATTTATTCACGGCGGTGGTTTCAAGTCAGGTACTAAAACTCAAGTCGACGACACGGATGTTAAAGAAACGCTGCTAGCGGCCGGTATTAGCGTTGCAACGATAGACTATCGTGTTACCTCCGATAAAGAATACACACTGGACCAAATCCTTCGCGAAGATATGACCTTAGCCGTGCAAATGCTGCGACATAGAGCTGCGTCATTAAACATAGATCCTGCGCACTTTGCCGCTTGGGGCAACTCTGCCGGTGCCGGTGCTGCTTTATATCTAGGTGTTGCTGATGATATCGCTGATCCAACGAATACCGATCCAGTGCGTAGACAATCCAGTAAGATTCAAGTCGTTGGTCATCTTGCTGGTCAATCAACCTACGACACCACACAGTGGGCCAGTATCGTAGACGTTGATCCAAATTGGGCTGAGCTTTCTGAGTTTGAAGACGACTTATACTGGTTTAACGTGGATAGCCGCGACCAAATAACGCCCGAGATGTATGCAAAGGTCGATATAGCTGCTCTATTTACGGCAGATGATGCGGCTATTTATTCTGAAAAAACACCCGATAGATACGGCACTGATGCTGGCCCGATTAATTTAGATTTCGACTCCATTGTTGACGACGACGAACGAGAAGAAGCCAAACGAGCTGCTCGCGTACTGATTGCCCACTCCTCAAAACATGCGTTGTTTATTGGCGAACACTGCACCGCAGTGGGCCTAACTTGTGAAATCATCACAACGATTGAACCCGGTCCCAAACGGGAACTGTCTGACTTCATGATTGAGCAATTGTTACCAACACCGTAGCCGCTGAAATTTTAATCACTGCCTACGCCGCCGTATCGCATCTTGTTGATAAGTGCGCGGCGTTTGGCCGGTGAGCTTACGAAACGTTCGCGCAAAAGCCGCCTGTTCGGAATACCCCAGCAATAACGCAATTTCTGTTAACGTCAGCCTTTGCTCAGATAAATACTGACAAGCCAGCTGCAAGCGTAATTGCAATAATGCCTCTCTAAAATTGGTTCCCTGCTCTTCTAATCGTCTAACCAATGTGCGTTCCGACATTGCCAGTGCCTTAGCGACCCGCCCTACTTTTGGATCACTATTTTGTAACGCTCGTAGAAGTTCGGTATGAAATGCATGAATAAAATCCTCATCGCGATTTAACCCCGAAAGCAGACCCTCAGCTTGCTGCTCTAATAACCCGCGCAAGGCAAAATCGAATTGTTTTACCGGAAGCTGAAGCGCACTTAAAGGCAGCCATAACGCATTGGCTTCTTTCTCGAAACAGACATCACCACCGAGTGCCGCAACAAGTGCGGACGTATTTGATGACTCCTGCCAAAAAAAGTCCGCTCGAACGGCATTCAGATCCTCCCGCCCCGTCATACTGCGAATAAAGGTCATCATACCGACGATAAAGACTTCATCAGAGATCTGCGTCGACGCCTCGTAGTCACGCGACCATACCAAGCCAACCGTGTCACCATCGACCACTAATCGTGCTTTATCGCCATCATGCAGCAAACGTTGATAACGCTCAAAACGCTGAAATGCCTCCAGCACGTTGTGACATGCTTGAGTTAAATAACCGATAACGCCTAAGTGTGAGGCCTTCACGCTTTCACCAACCAACACACTTACTGGTAAATCTGGGTAAATCCGCTGTAATTCATCAAGTGCTTGCCACCACTGCGTAAAGGTTAAACGCTTGTTAGCATCGAATCTAAGTAGGCGGCTATACAAGGGATTATTAAGATCACCACGCTGGCGCAAAAACTCGCACAAAAGAGCAGCAAGGTCACCACTAACCGAAAGATGGGCAAGCGCCTGAACGGCCATAACAAATCCACATAGACATAAATTCGGCCTAAAGTATCAAAAAACTGGCGCAAAAGATCAATAGTTATTTAAGAAACGATCATAAAATCATCGGTATCAAACAACAAATTAGGAAGTCAGCATGCAAGATGTCATTCATGCGCTTATGTTCATCGCCGCTTTTGGCGTTATCTTTGGTGGTGTCATGCTCGGCGAATTTGCTTGGGCCAGACACAAAGGCAAAACCGGTGTCTATATCTGGCGCGAAACACTCGCCAACATGATGACGGGAGTTTCTTACAAGGTTGTCGATGGCATCGCCGTCGCGTTGTTTATTCAAGCCTTCTACCAGTGGGTTTATCAATATGGCTTCCAATGGAATCCGGAATTAAGCCTCTGGAGTGTGTTGGCCATCATCGTATTCATCGATCTGTGTTTTTATTGCGCCCACGTTCTGATGCACAAAGTACGCTGGTTTTGGAATGTGCATGTTACGCACCATTCATCTGAGCATATGAACTTCTCAACCGCCTTACGCCAAAACTTCACCTTCGCCCTATCTGGTGGCTGGCTTGTTTGGTGGATACCCGCAGCACTCGTCGGCTTTGATAAAAATTGGACGTTAATAGCAATTGAAGCCAACTTGGTGTATCAGTTTTTCTTACACACCGAACAAGTGCGTACCCTTGGGCCATTAGAAAAAATATTTAATACGCCCTCACATCACCGCGTACACCACGGCAGTAATCCAGCACAAATTGATACCAACTTTGGCGGTGTTTTTATTATTTGGGATAAATTATTCGGGACATTTGTTGCCGAAAAAGACGCGGGGGAAATCAAATATGGCGTTACTCGTATGCCATCAAAACCCTATAACGCATGGGATCTTCAAGTACACGACTGGCTAGCCATGTTTAGAGATATTCGCCGCTACAAAGACTTACGCATACTGTACAAGCACCCTGATTGGGTAAAGGAACACTACGGCGAATAGAAAAAAGGATTAACGCACAGCCAAGTTGGCTGTCGTTAATCCCGCGCGTTGGCGCACACTGCGAGACACACTATCAACAACGATATTCAGCAAAGCGGTAATAAGAATTAGGAAAAAGGCTCGATCAAAGCGAATATCTTCAAACGCCGAATCAACATAAAAGCCTAATGTGGCAATCCCTAAAATCCCCATAATGGCGCTCTCGCGCAGAATCACTTCCCAGCGATAAAACAAAAAGGCTAAAAATGCCGTGTAACGACGTGGCAACTCTTGATAGACATAGCGATCCAGTGCGCGTTTTGCAAAGGCTTGGGTTGCATGCTCTTTCGCGTCGGCCTCGCTCGCATTCGACAATAAAAATACGATCAAACCGGCGTTATGAAAAGCGAGCGCTATAATCGCAGGAATAGCCGACGGCCCAAACAACAAAAGAAAGATAAAGGCCAACATCAATTCGGGCATCGAGCGTAAAAACAGAATCACAAAACGGCTTGGCAAACGAATAGCATTCACCACAATCACTTTCGTAGCCAAGGGATACATCAACACGGTTAAAATGCCCGTGAGCACTAAGGCCAGCTGAGTTATCACCAAGGTCGTGCCGATAGCGGGCCAAGCCACCTGCCAAAACTGCTTATCCAACCAACTTAAGCTTGCGGTTAAATCTCCGCGTAAAAAAGCACTCGGCCAAATATCTTGGCTAAAAAACTGCCAAACCGTCGAGCCGTAAACCGTAGGGCTTTCGGGCAATAACCAAATTGCGACCAAGGCATACAACCACCAAAATCGCGGTTTTAGCCAATATCGAACCGTCGCAATTAACAACAAAAACAGCCAAAAAACACCGGCCGCCTCGCTGTAATCGCCTTGTTTAAACGAACTTTCGAGAAAGAAGCCTAACGTCGGTAAACCAATGAAACCTAAAATCGCACTCGAACGCAGCGCGCACTCAAAGCGATAACGCACGTAACCCGCCATTGCTCCATAGCTTTGCGGAATCAAGCCATACACATAACGACTTAACGCCCCCGCTTTTGGGCTCATCGACTGGGTGGGTAACTGCGATTGCTGTTCAAATATTTCGGCAAATACTTTGGCGAATACACCGGTATACGGAATTAAAATCGCGAGTAGACCAGTCGTGGCACTTAACCCGAAGATTTGCATAAACAGCAATCCCCAGAATATTTCGTGTACCGCCCGTATCGAAGCCATCGCCCAGCGTACAACACGAAAGCGAAATAACATGGCGAACACCACGCCTAGCGGCACCGATATCACCACCGCTAACAACGCAAAAGCGACGGTATGCCCCAACGCTTGCAGTAATTCGTTAATGGTTAAATGGGCAAAACTAGGAGTGATCATTCCCCACGCAATATGAGAAAGCTCTAACCAAGGATCAACTGCATGCAATTGCAAATCGGCAAACGGCAGACATACAAGCGCAGACACAATAAAGGCGATACTCAGCCAGAATAATCGTCGCCCTGTACCTTGAAGTTGCATCGAGATGAAAGAAGAAGCCGACGCTAAATTACTCAGCGCCACTGGCATCCACCTCGTACATGGCATCGAGATGCGCCATGGTTAATCCGGCGCTCGGGCCATCAAACACAATGCGCCCTGCCCGCAAAGTAATAATACGATCAAAATGATTTAGGGCTAAACGGCGATTATGCAAACTCACAATCGCGGTTTCGTGTTGCTTTAACACCAAGGCCAGCAGCTCGTCGGCCTGCAATGGATCTAACGACGACACCGGCTCATCACCTAAAAACACCGGCTGTTGACGATACAGTGCACGTCCCAATGCCACTCGCTGCCGTTGCCCACCGGATAATTGATCAACCGAGGTAAACAACTTATCGCGCAAGCCTAATTGGCGAGCCAAAACCTCAATCTCTTTTCTAGGTGCAGCAAATGGGCGCAATAAATTCACAAGGTTATAGAGCGTAGAATGGCGCTCTAACCCGCCACTAAAAATATTGTTATACACAGACAACGAATCGACCAACCCGCCATCTTGCGGACACCAAGCCGATTGCAAAGGAGAATTGTGATAAAGCAAATTCAATAAACTGGATTTACCCGCACCCGAAGGGCCGATTAAAGCGACCTTCTCGCCCGCTTTAATCGAAAGCGAAATATCACTTAAAGCAGCAGGCCCAGCACTGTGTGCCGAGCGTTTACCATAAGAAAATGTTTGCTGATCTAAGTGAAATATCATCAGTTATTAATCGTCGCCTAATAAACCAATCGCTGCACCGGTTTCTTCAATAGGTGCGTAATCGCTATTTTTAGCCGGTACAAAGCTCTGACGCGGAAAACTAGCCAGTAAATCAGCATCGGTCATATTCAATAACGCCGCCGTTACTTTCTCTTTAAAGCCTTCACCGTAGCGCTGATCTACATCGCCACGAATCGTCCACTGATAATCCGGGTAGGTCGGCGTAGTCCACAGAACTTTAACTTTAGCAGGATCGACTTTGCCTTCGGCCAACTCGGTATCCCAAACGCTGTAGTTCACGGCACCCACTTCATAAGCACCCGATTGAACTTCCGCGATAGTGCGGCTGTGATCGCCCGAAAAACCCACGCGCGAGAACACATCATCAGGCGACGCTTTAAACGCTTCACGAATATAAAACTCAGGCATCAAACGACCAGACGTCGAACCCTTAGAACCAAAGGTAAAACTCTTGCCCTTAATACCTTTAGGAAATTCCTCACTCGCATTTAAATCAGCGCTAGTATTGGCAATGATATAGGTTTTAAAGAACTGATCTTCGTAACCTTGCGCAATGGCTTCCGAACCTGGCACCAACAAACGCGCACGCACGCCCGACAAACCACCAAACCACGCTAGCTGCACCTGATCGTTACGGAACGCAGTAATCGCCGCAGGATACGACTTCACCGGAATGTATTTAACATCTACGCCCAACTGCTCGGATAAATACGCAGCAACCTTGCCAAAGCGTTCTTCAAGACGCGACTCATCTTCATCAGGAATAGCAGTAAAGGTAAAGGTCTCTGCATTCACTAACGTGCTTGCTGCCAATAATACTGCCGCCGAAAGCCATTTTTTAAACATGTAGAATTTCCTTTTTATTTCCGTAATAGAATCTTATCTAGACCCTGAGTTATTAAGTAAGTAATCACGTACTTCATTAGCAGAACCGCGAAATACAATACGCTCTGCCTTTTTATTTAATTGATAATCGTACATAGGATCGTAATAAAGCTCTAACATGGGGCGAATCCAATCGCGATGCTGGCTATTATCACCGGCTTCATGCGCTGCAATTGCCGCCTCTAAAATAGCCGAGATTTCCGCATGACGAACACCTCCTAAACGCTTGCGCACACGCTGCATAGAATCGCGCAGATCCGCAGCAAAACCAGCAAAGCCTAACTCGTCACCCTCTTGCGCTTGCCACTCGCCGAGCTTATGCAAAATATAATTATTAAAACTGTGCTCTACGCGATCTTCTAATTCGGCATCCACCACTACCACGCCCGAACCTTCCATACGCGTACGTAAAACCGCAGGTAAGGCACAGCGGCCAATGAGCAGACTTTCATCTTCCAAAATAATCGACGCCGAATCATTACCCGCTAAATCATGATCTTTGCGTAATAATTGAATCGCTAAATTATTTTCAAAATCAATTTGCGAAGGCTGCCCCGCTGGGCGCTTGCCAAAGGTGCTGCCACGATGATGGGCCAACCCCTCAAGATCAATACTATTGGGCAAGGTATTTAATAAATCAGTTTTTGCACAACCCGTGCGGCCCGATAAAATAATGGCCGAACGCTGATCGACAACGCGCTCTAACGTATTAATTAAAAAACGCCGCATGGCTTTATAGCCACCGGTAATACGTGGATATTCGCAACCGGCCTCAGCCAACCAGCGCTGGGTAATTTGGCTGCGCAAACCACCCCGAAAACAATACAAATACCCATCGGGATTCGCTGCCGCAAAGGCCAGCCACTTTTGCACGCGCGCTTCTTTTACAGCGCCAGACACTAACTCGTGGCCAAGCTTAATCGCTTCGTCTTGGCCTTGTTGCTTATAACACGTACCGACTTTTGCACGCTCGGCATCCGTCATTAACGGCAAACTCACCGTATACGGAAATGCACCTTTGGCATATTCCAGCGGCGCACGGGTATCCATCATGGGCGTATCGCGCAGAAAAATGGCGCTAAAATCGTTTGTATCAGGGCGACTCACGCCAGCACCTCAATGCGTGCTGAATTATTAGTGTTGGTGGCCACCAGCTCACCAATACGACAGCAAGGTAACTCGTGTTGCGCTAATACCGCCTCTACCGCACTCGCCTGCTCTGGACGCACCGCCACCAGCAAACCGCCGCTGGTTTGTGGATCGCACAATACTGCACGCTGTTCATCGCTCAGCGGCGCAAGCTTATGGCCATAACTCTCAAAGTTACGAGTCGTACCGCCGGGCAAACAGCCCAACGCTATATAATCTTTTACTGGGCCAAGAGTTGGGACATCGCCATAGCGCACCACCGCGTTCACACCGCTGCCTTCACAGATTTCTAACAAGTGCCCCATCAGACCAAAACCGGTGACATCGGTAATTGCCTCAACCCCCTCAATAGCCGCGAAATCCGCACCGGCTTTATTCAACTGGCACATCACATCACGCGCTAAAAATTCGTGCTCTGGCTTTAGCTTCTTCTGCTTCTGCGCCGTGGTTAACACACCCACACCCAACGGCTTAGTGAGATACAAAACACAACCCGCAGACGCGGTATTGTTTTGTTTAAGACGCGATTTTTCGACGATGCCCGTTACCGCCAAACCGAAAATCGGCTCGGGCGAATCAATGCTATGGCCACCCGCCAACTGAATACCGGCATCCATACACGCCTGACGGCCGCCATCGACCACCTGCTGAGCCACCTCAGGGGGCAACACATTGATTGGCCAACCCAAAATCGCAATCGCCATTAACGGCTTACCGCCCATGGCGTAGATATCGCTAATGGCATTGGTCGCCGCGATACGGCCAAAATCGAACGGATCATCCGCAATCGGCATAAAGAAATCGGTGGTGCTTAAAATTACCTGACCGTTACCAATATCGTACGCCGCCGCATCATCCTTGCTGCTATTGCCCACCAGCAAGTTGGCATCCATAGGAATATTCAACTTCGACACCAAAATGCTATCCAGCACCTTAGGCGAAATCTTACAACCGCAACCCGCACCGTGGCTGTATTCGGTTAAACGAATAGGATGGGACGTAACCGGCGTGTTCGACACAAAAACCTCAAAGCAAGAATATCTGAGGCCGCATGATACCTGAGAGGGAGGGCAAAATGTAGGTGACTGGACCCAAAGAGAATATGAACAAAAACGCTCTTATAGCTATAAGAGCTCGGGATTAACCCCATTACTGCGCAGCCAGCCTTCATCGAGCTGCCACTTCACGCTAGAAACCGCATCAAAGCCCATTACGATACTTCCAGCTTTGCTTTGTATCTCGGCCATTCGCTGCTGAGCTGCGAACATTTCTGGCGCACCGACCGGCACCCCTTTTAGCTCTGGAAATAACAGCACCAAAGCCTGCGAAGCCGCAAACGCAGCCGAACGCGGCGTGCCCATTGTGGCCACCCCATTCTCAACCTTAAATACCCGAAAACGATAAGGATACGCCGCCACCTCGGCATTGTTACTCAAAGCAGAATTCAGCTTCGCAACCTCGGGGCTTTCGTAAAAATACCAAACCAACCCGATAAGCAGCAGGCTACTCAGCACGATTAAATAATTGCGGGTAAATTTATCCATGGGGTTTTGGCCTGTTGTTTGATACCAGAGTATACCGCCTGAAGATTCTGCATCCTATGGGTACACGAGTTTAAAATTAACGGCCAACTCACACTGTTAGGATGTTCTTGGACTGACGACGGCAAGCTTAGGTGCTGTCATTTTGTAAGAGCGAAACTTTTTCGCGAGATACATTGCTCGTTACGCGTATTTATTTACCTGCTAGCAATTAATAAGGCGCCATTAACGTAAGATCATCAGATAGCAACAAACCGGTTAAGTTTTGCTCTTTAATTACCATAGCGACTTCCTTACTAAAGTAGGTATCTGAGCAAACTTTATGAATACCAGTCACACAATGATCGTTAAAACCTTCAGAAAACTTTAGGCTGGAGACGCCAGCAAAAATATCTCCATGCATCCGATAAGTCACTTCCGAATCGGAAAACTGACGAATATTCGTACAGTGGTACAGATACCCTGTTTCACCCAGTAATTTCACGGGTAGAAATTCGCCAAAGACCCCGGCTACCCGATTAGGTTTTAATTTTTCCCGGTTTAGAAAATTTAACTTCCGGAACCCCCGCCAATTCAGGATTATCCCTGTCAACTATTGGAGCAGGCCTTTGAATCAATTTATCCCAATTTGATTTCCCAGAATGCTTCTGACCTTTTCTATGGCTGACAATTATTGTTTTAGACATACTTTAATCCTTTTTCGGGACGACTCTCTTAAAACGTTTCAGATCTTCATCGGATAGTAGCGGAAGATCTTCGTCATCTTTTGCATTATTTTCAATTTCCTCTTCCATCATTTTTTTTAGACGTTCTAAATCGGATTTTCCATTAGCAGGTTCACCTTTTTTTCGATCTACTTTCGTTTCTTTTGTCATAACACCCCCCTACAATCCCTTCATACTATTATATAAAGCTCGCTCTTTTGCACTTGCTGTTCTAGCAGATATGATTCGACGAGTTGAATGATCGTATCTCCACGTATAAGCAACCATCAACACTCCCGGCATTGCTTCCCCGATAACTTGAAGCCTCTCTTCACCATAATCATTTCTATCATCCACAGCTTCAAGCCGATCATCGTCATCAAATATTGTGATAGCATCATTAAAATCGATACCATGCTTTTCCATATTCTTGGAATTCTTATTTTCATCCCATTCAAACTTCATTAAATCCTCCGTGATTGAATCTTGTAAGCTAACGTCGTGCTCCTCGAAAATTCATGAGCGCCAGCTAGTAAACCTACCAACGCCAGGCTGTTATTTTGCTTTTTTACTAATCGGGCTTATCTGCCCAGCTTCAGGCAGCTCTTCACCGGTAGCGAGCCAATAGCAATATTCTGGGCATATGTACTTCAATGCTTCAACTTCAGAAACTCTAAGCTCAGTTCGCCCACTTTTAACGTTTTTCCAACGATCTGCTTTAATGCCTGTCCGCTGTTCTAGGAAGGGCGTTTTCAGCTTTTCAGTATCCATTAATAGAGATAATCGTTCGCTTGGTGTCAGCTTCATAGAAAAATACAATCGGGTAGTTGTTACTCGTTATATTGATAATAACTACTCGATCCTTTAATGTGTGTGGGTCAACTACCTAAGTAGCGACATTGAAAATTACTTAACCCAGCATCCTAGCACGAAAGCCCAGAATTCAGATATTCAGGTGCATCGGGCATAGGCACTGTATTGCCATCGACTACTGGAGTATGGACATGACAGAACTCGATCGATCACCGCATCCGGCAGCACTGGACGACGTATTATCACTGCACCAAGAACTGTATCTAATACACAGATCTTTGGATTCGTTATACGAGTTTGTTGAATACCACTTGATCAGCAAAGATGCATCGCTCGCTGCGCCCATGGTATGCATTATTCGGGATAGATTGAGGCAAGCAGGAGTGCGCTACGAGGAAGTATTGTCAGTGCCGAATGATGAGCAGATGTTTTGAGAATAGTAAGGACGGAAACTGCCTGTTCGGCAGTGCACATTAAAGAGGTTTGGGATTATGAATTGCGTGATTGTCTAAGACGCTCCACCCAAGTCAACCACTAAATAGAACTCAACACAGATCTAGTCTGAACTAATACAATTTATTTGCAGAAAATTTAGACCGGTTAGACCTTCGTCCTCACACAGGCTCTTAAATCCCTGAGTAACAAAGCTATGAACTAACTTTTCTTCTTTTAACTTGAAGATTTCGACTTTATTCAGTTGATCTTCAAGAATATCGAAGCCAGCCTTCCCGAAGTGAACACCAGAATCAATTATATCCACTGCATTTGAACAGTCGACTTGATCACCATTCAGAACCTTAAGTGTATTGAACATATAAAATGCGCAACCATTTACGGTTAGAGGGAGAAACTCGCCTGCCATACCAATAAATTCTGAAAATACACCGTAAGCTCTTTCATTTAATATCAAATTACCCAAGGCCCAAACCGACATATCAGGCACAGATTTAGTGTCACCGGAGAAACACTGACTTCTATAAAACCTCCCCTCAGGTTCAACCCAATCAGATAACCTCGGTTTTGCCCTAAATCTTTGACTATATCTAGGCATTTTTTCTAGCAAGTCTTCTACATCAAAGTCAAATGAGTAGAATCTTTCAAAATCAGGATCTAATTGATAAATCATATTCACACGTTCTTTTTAAGCCAGTCATTATACTCAGCCTCATCAATCTCTTGTTGAAGCTTAATCTCGTCTTTAATATTGCCGTGTAAAAGCTGTACACGAACTGTATTCAAGAAAGCTCGCACCTGAGCACCATCATCAAATGCTGTAACGGTATTCTCAAGCCACCTATAATATCGCTGCCTATGAATCCTGTTATGACCAATAGCATCCGGATAAATCGTTGCTCTAGCATCCGCTTTTGTCTTTGGCATCCAAGTGCCATTATCAGGATCATCAATTCTTATCGAAAAATCATCATCTGCGATAAGCAACCTCATGGCTACTGCCTCGCGATGTATTGTGGACACGATATGATGAGCCTCCCATTTGGGACCAGGGCGCGAAAATCCACTAATTCTTAGGAATTTACCCAACATTTCTGACGAGTGACGCTCCCGCATCAACTCTGCAGTAGTCATCTGAAAGCCACCTTCACGATACTGTTCAAGCTTTGCTGCCAAGCGGGCCCGGTTCATTCTGGCGAATTTAGATTCGACTCGCTTGAAGGTCTTGTAATCGTTATCAGCATGACTCTTCGACTTAGCGTCAGCTACTGTTTCTCGCAAGACGTCCTTGATAGGGTTCATTAATTCAGTCCTTTAGATAATATCGAGTCGTAATATAACCGAATCGGTAATAGATAAAAATTATACTGAGTTTCATAAAATCACGCAGTTATTGGTGTAAACGCTGACAGAGAACTATAGAGTGGTCAAAACTAACGGGGAAAATGAGTTTCAGTTGTAGGTTTTCTAAGCTGCCTGTTCGGCAGTGAACCATCAAAGAATGTTGCATCATAGGTCGTCTGGTTTCTATCCGCGCGCCCGTGAAGGACGCGACATAGCGTAAATATCATTACTTATATTGCGCAACTGTTTCTATCCGCGCGCCCGTGAAGGACGCGACGCGTGGCACTGGCGACATACAAAGCACGTAATAGTTTCTATCCGCGCGCCCGTGAAGGACGCGACTGGTGGGTAAAGTACCGCGCAACACTCAATCGTTTCTATCCGCGCGCCCGTGAAGGACGCGACTCGCGTCGTGCGTGTAAGTTCCCGCACCTTTGTTGTTTCTATCCGCGCGCCCGTGAAGGACGCGACGGGCTGTTGGCGTAGTAGGTAAATAAATGTCACAAGTTTCTATCCGCGCGCCCGTGAAGGACGCGACAAGCTGATTACGTTGACGCTTACTGCCCGCACATGTTTCTATCCGCGCGCCCGTGAAGGACGCGACATATCACATTACCTAATACATAGGATTAAACCATGTTTCTATCCGCGCGCCCGTGAAGGACGCGACAAGCGACGTGATAACCCTTGGCGGCATTGAGTGGTTTCTATCCGCGCGCCCGTGAAGGACGCGACGCTCTCGTTTCTGTAATCTACAATATTTTTCCCAGTTTCTATCCGCGCGCCCGTGAAGGACGCGACGTCCCAACGTTCGGTTGGTACCAGATTGCGCAGACGTTTCTATCCGCGCGCCCGTGAAGGACGCGACTCAGTACAATGTGTGTACTGATGCGGCAGGTAAGTTTCTATCCGCGCGCCCGTGAAGGACGCGACCAAATTGCATCAGAATTGACTCTAGCGGGAAAAGTTTCTATCCGCGCGCCCGTGAAGGACGCGACTTGGGAAGGGATCGTATTGGCTAAATATATTGTTTCTATCCGCGCGCCCGTGAAGGACGCGACAAACACAAAGCGCGCCCAAACCGCACGGCTATCGCGTTTCTATCCGCGCGCCCGTGAAGGACGCGACTAGAGGGGCTTCGGCCCCTCGACCCGTTAAAGAGGTTTCTATCCGCGCGCCCGCATGGGACGCGACATGATTGAAGCCGAAACGTTGCCCAGTTCATGGGTTTCTATCCGCGCGCCCGCATGGGACGCGACCCGAGAGTTCGACGTAGAAATCACACAAATAAAAGTTTCTATCCGCGCGCCCGCATGGGACGCGACCCCAGCATTTAACGCCAGTGGTTGGGTCTTGCGAGTTTCTATCCGCGCGCCCGCATGGGACGCGACCTTAAACGGCTATGACGTGCCAGCGCCTGAGACTGTTTCTATCCGCGCGCCCGCATGGGACGCGACAAAACGGCAACGATGGCGAACATTACGAAAAGCCAGTTTCTATCCGCGCGCCCGCATGGGACGCGACGAAATCTTTGGATGCTACCAATCCACAGCAACAGGTTTCTATCCGCGCGCCCGCATGGGACGCGACAACCGTATGCCCACCAACGGACACTTTTTTACCCGTTTCTATCCGCGCGCCCGCATGGGACGCGACTGACGACGCATGGGGCATGCTTTTCAGCCAGCCAGTTTCTATCCGCGCGCCCGCATGGGACGCGACCAACGGTAATTTCCCAAGCGGCTGTAGTGAAACTGTTTCTATCCGCGCGCCCGCATGGGACGCGACGATTTAACGAAGCCCACACCTTTCAGGGCAACGCGTTTCTATCCGCGCGCCCGCATGGGACGCGACCCGAAAAAGCAGCACTCGCCGAACTCGCGAAAAAGTTTCTATCCGCGCGCCCGCATGGGACGCGACATGCATCGCAGATTGATGCTGAGCGGGATGTGTTGTTTCTATCCGCGCGCCCGCATGGGACGCGACCTAATTCTTAGTAATAAATACGGAGTATTAAACATGTTTCTATCCGCGCGCCCGCATGGGACGCGACCTGAGACATCTCCTCGTGTAACAGACTCAGCTCGTTTCTATCCGCGCGCCCGCATGGGACGCGACTTTCTTCGCAGCCGATCTCGTCGTGCGACTGCAGGTTTCTATCCGCGCGCCCGCATGGGACGCGACACCCGGTGCAAGGTAACTGTTTGCGGTTCGAATTTTGTTTCTATCCGCGCGCCCGCATGGGACGCGACATTATTAACAATGAACAAACGACGGGTAGTTTTATGTTTCTATCCGCGCGCCCGCATGGGACGCGACGCCGCTCGAATCTTAAACGCTCGCCTGTTGTCTGTTTCTATCCGCGCGCCCGCATGGGACGCGACTGGCGATCTTGCCAATGCCAAAGGATTGAAGTTTGTTTCTATCCGCGCGCCCGCATGGGACGCGACCTGAACTGGGAAACGAACAGGGGGCGGTATGAGCGTTTCTATCCGCGCGCCCGCATGGGACGCGACTTCCCACTCGATTGGCAGTCCCATCAACCAACGGGTTTCTATCCGCGCGCCCGCATGGGACGCGACACCCTGCTACATTACCCCAGTCGCCAGCAGCGGGTTTCTATCCGCGCGCCCGCATGGGACGCGACAAATATTGTCAGCCATTTCATAGCCGCCAACTTCGTTTCTATCCGCGCGCCCGCATGGGACGCGACTTTAGCCTGAACATACTCTTCATAAGTTGCATAAGTTTCTATCCGCGCGCCCGCATGGGACGCGACACGATAAAGGATTAATCTATGAAGGGCCGAACAAGTTTCTATCCGCGCGCCCGCATGGGACGCGACGCCCGCCAACTCATAGCCGTCGCCTTCACATTCAATGTTTCTATCCGCGCGCCCGCATGGGACGCGACTTTGAATTTCCAGCAACTGACACCCCATTGACGAGTTTCTATCCGCGCGCCCGCATGGGACGCGACCCTGATGGCTATAGTTTTAATCAGTATTTAACGGTTTCTATCCGCGCGCCCGCATGGGACGCGACGGTTTTGACAGCAACGTCCGCATTAACAATTACTCGTTTCTATCCGCGCGCCCGCATGGGACGCGACATATAATCGGGGTAGGTTTTATGAGTGCCAAACAGTTTCTATCCGCGCGCCCGCATGGGACGCGACTGCGGTGTGTGATACCTGCGGCTTTTGATTTTTGGTTTCTATCCGCGCGCCCGCATGGGACGCGACGCGGTGGTAGATGTTCGCATATTCTCAGATTGAAGTTTCTATCCGCGCGCCCGCATGGGACGCGACAAAATTACTAAATATGCTTAAATGAGGTTGATATGTTTCTATCCGCGCGCCCGCATGGGACGCGACACCGGAACCTGATCTGCGGATTTCAGGCGTCATTAGTTTCTATCCGCGCGCCCGCATGGGACGCGACAGCCTGTTTCGAGTCACTGTTATATTCAAAACACGTTTCTATCCGCGCGCCCGCATGGGACGCGACCCAACCCAAGTCCCTCGCTCGCTATAACTGCTATGTTTCTATCCGCGCGCCCGCATGGGACGCGACATATATAAACGTTTGCCCCCTTGCTGGTGGTTTGTTTCTATCCGCGCGCCCGCATGGGACGCGACTGGACGGAGAATATGCAGAGGAAAGATCTTTGTCTGTTTCTATCCGCGCGCCCGCATGGGACGCGACTCGGTATCCAGCCGGTTCTGTATTCGTACTAGACGTTTCTATCCGCGCGCCCGCATGGGACGCGACTTGGTGTTCGCGTTGTAGCCGTAGGCGCACTGTGTTTCTATCCGCGCGCCCGCATGGGACGCGACAGGACGTATATAAGTATTACGAAAGTTATACTCAGTTTCTATCCGCGCGCCCGCATGGGACGCGACCCTGATGAACGAAAGAAGGTGAATCGAAATAAACTGTTTCTATCCGCGCGCCCGCATGGGACGCGACTTACCTTTTTTGTTCCGATTCTTTTTTATCTATCAGTTTCTATCCGCGCGCCCGCATGGGACGCGACGATGACCTAGAAATCAAGTCTTATACTCTATATGTTTCTATCCGCGCGCCCGCATGGGACGCGACCGCCGCCTCTGCGATTGGGTTAGCAAATGGAAAGACGTTTCTATCCGCGCGCCCGCATGGGACGCGACAACCCGTTGCCGTCGCGGCTGAGCGGTTGCGTAAGTTTCTATCCGCGCGCCCGCATGGGACGCGACGTTAAACCGGCGGCTGCATGTTTGGTTTTATCGCGTTTCTATCCGCGCGCCCGCATGGGACGCGACGCGCCAGCAGATCGTAAAGCCTACGCGATATACGTTTCTATCCGCGCGCCCGCATGGGACGCGACTTCGTCGGTGTGCTCAAGCATTGTGCGCAGAGTGTTTCTATCCGCGCGCCCGCATGGGACGCGACACTCCGGGCCGAAACGATATAGTCGGGTTATTAGGTTTCTATCCGCGCGCCCGCATGGGACGCGACAATACCCTCGCAGCACGCCAACTGGCCCCAGAAGTTTCTATCCGCGCGCCCGCATGGGACGCGACGTTTATGAGCGGTTGGGAAGAGGCCAACCACATGTTTCTATCCGCGCGCCCGCATGGGACGCGACCTCGACCATCGCACAGCGTATGAGTTTCAGAGCGTTTCTATCCGCGCGCCCGCATGGGACGCGACTTGCAATTGCCGCAAGGCCAACAGCCAATTAAAGGTTTCTATCCGCGCGCCCGCATGGGACGCGACGGTGATTTGTGACGGTATCGCTGCGACCATATCAGGTTTCTATCCGCGCGCCCGCATGGGACGCGACAAAAATCAGCAGATTGGCGGCCGCAGTGTTTTACTGTTTCTATCCGCGCGCCCGCATGGGACGCGACCGTTCAAGTCTAAGTTGTTAAAGAACATACGAAAAGTGTTTACTTTCCGCTAACCATATTAATTTGATTGGTAGTAAAGCTAGAAAATCAATTAACTCTAAATAAGTTATTTAAAATCAGATAGTTACAGTACCGCTAAACCTACGGTGTTTTACTGAGAACCACAGGTAAGCGGAGAGGTAGTTTATTCACAAAATCAAAGTACTATTGTGGGGATCGATGATAGCTTTCGCACCAAAGTGCTCTACTTTCTCCCGCCCTTTTTTACCCAGATAGTAAAAACGAAGGCTGTCTTCATCAGAGTCGTAGATAGAAAGCAGTTCGTTTTTTAACTCTACAAACTGAGCTGGAGTAACTTCACATTCAAACACAGAGTTCTGAACACGGGTACCATAGTCAAGGCAAATTTTGGCGATATTACGCAGCCGCTTACGCCCATCGGATGTGGTTACGCTGACATCATAGGTTATTAACATCAACATATTATTTCACCAGCCACGGAGGGTAATATTCCATATCTCCGCGTAAATGTCTGGCTAATAAAGTAGCTTGGCAATGCGGCAATAAACCTAAAGGGATCTTTTCTTTTAAATATGGATGCAGTAATTCTTCTCTTTTCCGCTCCTGAAAATGCGTCAAGAATGTCTTTCGACCATCATCGGTCAATTGTACTGCACCACTAGCTTCGTGGGTGAAATCTTTTAGTTTTAGCTGTTGCCGGTTGATTAAGGTTAATACCAGCCGATCAGCCCAGCCTGCTCTAAATTCTTCTAATAAATCCAGTGCCAAGCTGGGCCGGCCTGGACGATCTTGATGAAGAAACCCAACATAAGGATCAAGCCCGACTCCTTGCAAGGCCGATACGCATTCTTGTGTAATCATGGAATATGCAAAAGAGAGCAAAGCATTCACAGGATCTGTCGGTGGTCGTCGCACTCTTCCATTGAAGTTAAAACCGGGACTTCTAACTCGTTCCTGAAAGCTAGAAAAATAAGCACTCGCAGCATCACCTTCAATCCCCATCAAAGAACTCAGTGATTCAGCATGCTTAGATCTTCGTAAACTGGTGGCCAACTTGTCAGCCGTTGATAACAGATTTGGGTTTTCACCATGATTTCTTAGATCACGTTGCAGTACTGCTCGGCTATTTGCGATTTTTGCTCCAATCATTAAACGCGCGACATTTAACGACTGCTCTTCGTTGTCCGCCACACGGTATTGAGTACGTCGTAATAGAACATTGCCGGTTTCCGGCCCCTGCATACGTACAAGAAATCGACCGTATTCAGTAAAAAAACTTAACCCAATCCCCTGCTCTGCTAAATACCCCATCAAAAAAGGAGAAACTGAAACTCGACCAAAACATAAAATATTGGTTAATGCCAAAGAAGGAAATTGAGCAAGCTTGTCATCACCTTGCTTAATAACGATGGTTTCGCGTTCCTTATGAAGATAGGTTTCTTGGCGAGTTATATAGAGGGTATTGAGCAGCTTTTTCATGATTCAAATATCGTCCTGATATAAGTGGCCGAATGATCCTGTCGGAAAGCTTCAGGCTCGCAAAGATCCACTAAAGAACAGGCTTTACAGCGTTTTTTATCAACAACTGGCGGCGGCGTTCGTCCCTGTGAAAGCAACTCTTTAGCAGCATGAATGGCATCTTCTGTTTCTTTACGAAGAACAGAATCAATAACGATTTTTTCCCGATGTCGGGTTTCCCAATACCAAATAGCGCCTTCGGTTACAGTAATGCCCCGCATTTCCTCTAAGCAAAGTGCTTGAGCGCAAACTTGTAAACGATCCCAATTTTGCATTTTTGCTTTGCCACGCTTGTACTCTACAGGTCGAAATTCAGACCCACTGGCAGTTTGCTCAACTTCCAGTAAATCCAATTTACCAACCAAACCCAATCGTTCAGACTTTAGCTGCACAGCGCGTTCAAAACGAACTTTACCGCGCTGCTCAGGATCTCCTGCATCCACTCGTTGATGCAGGAGATTTCCCTCGGCAGTGAAACGGTTATCTGCCCACGCTTGCTCGACATGTATCAAAGCAAATTGACGTGGGCAGTAGGCGTAGTGTTGGATGGCAGATATGAATAATGTTATTTTCTGATTATCCATACCCTTTCCTTCTAATTAACCTAGCTTACGAATCAGTTCAATACCTTCAGGCAAACCATTCTCTATGACATCCACTTGGTAGGCATCAAAGGATCTGGCTACATCGACTTCCGGCTTTTTAGTCACCTTCACCCGATCAAACAGGCTCGCGGCTGAGGCATTGCCTAACTCGTTGCTGTGTTTGAAGATATACAGGCCACGGGGACTCATTTCACCACGACTGGCTGAACGGTCATGGTCAAACATTTGCTCTAATGATTGCCAAAACAGGGTTAAATCTTCTTCACCGAAGCCAGTTTGATTAGCAAGATTTGCTGAGATAAAGCCTTTACACAGATACAAACCATAGGGCACGGTAAATTTCCGTCCCATCGTGCGGTTATCGCCCTTCTGACTTTCTGATTCCTTCTCAGTAGTTACAGCCATACGGGTAATGCTGTGCTCACTGGCAACAATAGGGTCAATTGAGCGTGAGAAGGTTAATTGAATTGGCCCACGCACTTGCCCTGCATTTTTTCCCGTACTCATAACAGCACCAAAGGTACGCACGTCAAAGTAGTTATCACACATCCATTGTTTTGCTGCTTCCGTTTTATCGCCCTTTTCTTTACTGGCAACGGCTTCTTGTTCGTGTGACTCATCAATCAAATTGTTCAGAATAGCTTTTTCTTTAACAAAGATTTTGTATCCTGTTTTTTCTTGCTGGGTCAGTTGCACGAAGTTTCTGACTTTACGCTTTAAGCATACGTCTGTTACTAAACCCATACCTGTTTCGGCATCTATTCGTGGCAAGTTACCCGCATCGGGATCACCATTAGGATTTCCATCCTTTACATCAAAGAGGTATAAAAAGTCGTATCTATTCTGCAAGCTCATGAGTGCTCTCCTTTTCTGGTTCAGTTTTAGTTTTATAAAAATCTTGTTTCTGGTGGTAATAACCAACGGCGAATAACGCCTGTTGTTCTAGATTCAGGTGCGATGGAAAGGCGGGTATTAATTCCATTACTTCACCAATCCTCTTCTCTGCATTAACTCGCCAACCTGGTTGTTCTAGTTTTTTCAAATGATGGTTAGACAATCGAATTAACGTACCAAAGACACTTCCAGGTGTACAACTAGCGCTAGAATAATAACGATCTTTAATGGTCGCATTTATTCCTGGCTGTGCATCTTTCTGTAACTTTTCCAGCACGGCAAATAGCCGCCCTAGGCAGTACCCTATCTCAGTATTTTCTTTATCTAGTGACACTGTTAATTCCCTCTGTTTGTTTAGTCGATAGCGACGTGTCAGGTAGGCTTTTAAACCACTAACACGGTTAAAGGTAATGTGCCCCTGCTCTGCTTTGATACGACGAGTCAAGGACTGAATATAGGTTTCTGGCAAGGGGCTATTATTCAAAATAGCTCTAAGTAATTCTGTCGGTAAGTTAGGTGAGACATTATCATCTTTGTATTGTAAGGCCGTCGCTCGAAGCAATTTTTTAAACATGGGATAACCAAATTTATCTCGACCATCAATATCTAAATCTCGAAACCATTGAGCAATATTTTCAGAAAATTCAGCGACTGTACCCACACACCAAAAACGAATAACAATTCTTGCGGAGTTTGGGGATAGCCCAAGCAGATAAAATCGCTCTGTAGCATCATCCTCTTGATAAGCGCCATTAAAAACAGTGTTAAATAAGGCGGTGACCATGCCTACACTTTTATCCGGGTCATCGCCATCGTCCGTTAGAAAGGCGGGCAGAAGGTGTTCTAAAGGGCTGGTTTTCTCTGCCCAGCAGATAAATGTGGTATCTAACAAACGAAATTTATTGGGCGAACCTTTACGCAGTAAATGATTGAGAGCCGTTGCGTATTTGAAACTGGCATCCACACTGACAGGAAAGTTAAAGGCTTTGTTTTTTCCATAGGAGCAGTAAGCCGAATCATTAATAGCAGCTAAAGGGGCTGGCTTTTGAGCCACACCGGAAATAGCATCATGCAGGCGCACAATAGAGGCTTTTTCTCCTGTTACCAGACACAAGCCCTCTGCTGTATCTTCGTCCGGCAAGGGTTGAGATTTTACCCAATCAACCACTCCTGGAGATTGGCAGACAAGGTAGTCTTCACTTGCCAGTTTAAAAGCCATATTGCAGCCTTTAATTTTCAAGCACTCAAGCCAGTATTCATGCTGCTTTACCATATCTATTTGTTCTGCTGAGTTCAGGAAATGATAAACAGCAGCCACCCCTTCATCATCAGGTAGATCAGTATGTAATTGCTGTATTTGGGTTTTAAAACTCTGGTGTTGTTTTTCGGCATCATCAATGGCTTTTTTATTTGGCTGTGCATCTGGCTTATCAAGCTTAGGTTGATTAAGCACATAGCCATAGTGATCCCACAGCAAATAGGCGGTTTCGTAGGATTTTGCACCACTACGACCCTTTCCCTGTGGTACTTCAAAGCTTTGAGGCTGAATTCTTTTATCTTCTATCTCGCCCGTTCTTTCCAAATGAATAAAGCGTCCTTCCTTGTCAATAATAATCAGAAATGGGATGGCTTTTTCTTCAAAGCCAAAAGGGGGTAGCTCTGATTCTTTGCGGTTATAATATTCGTTCAGTGATTGCAGTATCATCCCCTTACCTCCTCACTGTTTTTCGCAGGTACTTGTATTACGCCGTTTTGCATATCGGCATTGAAGAATAACGGAATTGTTTCTTTAGCTTGATAATCCATATCGTAGAGCATCCAGCCTAAGGGTTTAGAGTCAGGAATTGCAGCTAGCTCTTCTGCTCCTTCCTCAATCAGGCGAAATTCACAACTGAACTCTCGGCAACCTAAATAGGGTTGATTAAAGCACTGGCCTTTTTTCGCACGACGTTTAAACATTTCTGCAAACTTGCCTGGGTTATCTCCGGCGTCAGCTTTGCTGGTCATGTCGAAGCTGGCATGTAGGCGATATGCCACATCCTTGAGTATCAGACCTGCGCGTTGCTGGCGTTGCTCTTCTATGTATTGTACGGGCAGCTCTCCACCCTTCATGCCCTTATTGACGTTCCCCACTGGTAGCACCGAACCCACTTCATTACGCCGAATATTGACCCAGCGAATAGGTTTCAGAACTTCTATTTTATGGATATTCCACTGAATGGCAGGCTTCCACAGAATCGCCTCAAAGATGGCACGCGCCGCCGATGGAGTAATCACGTCATAGCTAACGCGCTCTACTTTCATTTCTGGCCGTGTAAAGCAGGCGTAATCGCCACTGACCTCTATACAAAATCCCATTGTTGCTCCTTTCCTTCACTATCAATTGGTATACAACCAAACTGCCCCTAAAAATACCAAAGCAGAAATCACCAGCCCCCCCCCCAAAAGCGGCTGGCTGGATACTTCTCCAGAACTTTAAGCGCCTCGGGTATCCAACCAAGCCCCATAGCATATGCCCCACAAATAATCGCGATAAGCATATGCTAAACCTAAATATCCCAACTTTCAATTCTAGGTAATATTAAGTAATATAACCTTGTCGCTCCTGAATCGGGGGTGCGGATAGAAACTAGGTAATATTCATTACTTTCTGTAGTACACAGGGGCACTTCGGTGCCCCTTCTATTAAATCACCCCATCTAATAAATCGTCAGGGCCATAAACTCCCCATACAGAATCATAATACTTACTCATAAGTACCTTTAACCCAGCACGTTGCTCTATTGCCCCGATTTTAACCAGTTCATGAGCTATTCGCTCAGGCAGGCTGACGGTATAGCGTTGTAGCTTTTTATAGATCCACTTTTCCAAGGGGTCTCTTTCCAATTGCTCAATCCAGGTTTCCACAGGGCATGTGCTCCCCTCTTTTGGCTGAAAAGGTACGATCACTGAAACCCCTTTATCATCTATTAATCGAAACTTTTCAGCAGCACTACGGAACTGAATTGCCAGTTCATTTTTTTGAGTGACTTTAACTTTTAAAAATTCCGATAGTATCTTGTGCCTATCTCTATCCGCCTTATTGTTTAGGGCTTTGAAATAACGAAGGAAGGAGCTTGGAGAGAGAGGGTCATCCAATAAACCTGCGCCTATCATCTCTAGGGTGGCACTTTCTCCATCCCTCAAAAACCCAGGCGGTGAAGGTTGCTCAGGCTTAAAAACAATCACTCTTCCTGATTCCAGTTTGCCTTCACGATTACAGCGCCCTGCCGATTGCGCGATGGAATCCAGCCCTGCTATCGCTCGATAAACCACGGGGAAGTCTACATCGACCCCCGCTTCAATAAGGCTCGTGCTCACCACACGTAACGGACGAGTATCGCCTGCCCTTCTGGCAGCCAAACGGTGTTTTATTTGTTGAATGACGTTCGTTCTGTGTTCAGCACACATATTGGCAGAAAGATGTAAATTGTTACCATCATTGGGTAATTGGCCATAAAGATCTTTGGCATTTTTTCGGGTGTTGACGATGGCCAACACAGAATCTTCTTGTGATAGCTGTTCAGCAACTTCAGGCCAGGGTGTTATGGGGGCATCATGCTTTGGTAATACCACCTCAACTCGTTTGAGTTGTTGCGCTAACTGGGTTGGGTCACTAACTATTTCCCGTATGTTATTTAATCCATTGAACGTGGTACGACCAAGGTAGTCCTGTGCTGCTGATAAATCCGGTTGTGTTGCTGTACAAAGCACCCAGGTCACGCCAAAGTGATCAGACATTTGCTGCATTACCTGAGTAATTGGCGCTTGGAACTCACGCGGTATTTGCTGGGCTTCATCCAGAATAATGATGCTATCCACCAGATTATGCAGCTTGCGACAACGGCTGGTTCTTGAGGCAAATAAAGATTCAAATAGCTGGACATTAGTCGTTACGATTAGAGGGGCATCCCAGTTTTCAGTCGCCAACCTTGCTTTTGAGTTTTCTTCTCCAGGGTCAACATCTAGGCTGCTGTGATGTTCTAAGACAGATTCATCACCAAGAAACTGTCTAAAAACCTCAGCATTTTGTTCAATAATACTGGTAAATGGAATGGCATAAATAATCCGACGTTTATTAAACTTTTTCGCATGACGTAATGCGAATGACAAGCTGGAAAGAGTTTTTCCGCCTCCTGTCGGCACCGTCAGACTAAACAAGCCGGGCTTTAATACCGCCGCTTTATTACAAGCAGCCAATATTTCATTTCTTATTTTTATCAGAGGTGTATCTGGCGCATTTTCCCGTAGCTTTGATATTTCTTTATCAAAGCGAATAAGTAGATCATTTAAGTCAGGGTAACTTCCCCGCTGTTTGGTTTTCTCTGGAGCCATATAGGATTCTGTATCACGAAAGTCGGCATCCACTAAGCAGGAAAATAGAATACGAATCCAAAGTGGAAGCACATCCTTATTTTGAATAAATGATGGAAATTGAGGCGCTGAAAACTGAAGAATATCGTCTGGAATTGCCTCTTGTAGCGCTTCCTGATATTCCTGCTCGCCATCCTTCAATCGATATTTGAGACTGCCCCTGCCACCTTCCCAGTCTGGTAAGCCTGCATGATGACCTGCAATCATATAGGCAACAATATGTCCAACGATTGGCGGCAAAGAGCTCACAGCATGAATAGCACCTGCCGTAGAATGGGGTGCGCGTTGGCTGTTCTCAATATGGGCGTTCTCTCTTTCAAAGCCGGATTGATAACGAATATAGTCTTGAAAGCGCTTTCTATATTTCCCTAGGTCATGCCACTGGCCTGTAAGTGACGCCCACTCTATTGAATTTTTAGGAGCAAACTGGCCAGCTAATTCAGCGGTTTTGATCAAATGTTCTGCAAGATTATGAGGTACATCCCAATCACTAGAGTTCATTTTCTGCTTTACATGAGCGACGTAGTTGGTCAGCTTTTTCATTACTTTTCCAGTTTTGTTTGCTGAGATTATTTCAGCGTTTCCTTTGTGACTCTGCAATCACTGTTCATAAAAACATGTCGGATTTTCAAGCAGGTTCAGGTTAGGTATTTTTCTATGTCGTTTTGGCATTCGGGGGTGAGCATTATTTGCTGTGCTTCTGCTTTTTCTCGCAGTCGATCAAGGCCTAGATACTTCAGTGTATAAATCAATAATGCCGCGCGTACTGTGTATTGGCATTGGTAGCGCCCTTCGGCGTTTTGGTTCATGCAGTAGTCGTAGGCGACGATGTCTTTCTTTGATTGAATAAGCCGAATGTCGGGTTCTATGGTTAAGGTTACCCAAGTATTCCAGCGCTCATCGTCTTGTTCGCCGTGTTCTGCGGGGCCTTCGTCGTCATATACTTGGGTAATGCGCGACAATACAAAATCGCGGAAATCCTGGTTTTTTTCGCATCTGGCACGCACATGAAAGCGTGCTCCGTCGTGTATTAGATTATGAGGGCTAATAATACGCCCTTCATACTCAGGGCTATTCATCGAAAGATAAGCGATATCTAACTTGCGCTTATTTTGAATGGCGTTAAGAATTGGGCGTACGATTTCTGGACGCGGTGCGCGTCCAAATTGACGCATTGGGAAGGTATCTTTCAATGTCCAACCTGTCTGTTCATCAGGTAGGTCCACTTGAAAAAATCCGTAGATGTATTCTTCTAACGTGCCAGTGGTTAACTGTGGGGTAAATTTTTCTGTGGTTAGGTGTGCTTTTGCGCTGGCATCGTAGATTAGATTGTTTGGGCAGGTGTCGTTATAACGATTTATGAGCTTGCCACCCAGCTCACGTCCTATATTAAAACTTTCGGCTATGTGTTTGGCGTTGATCCGCCCTTCCCATTGCGCGCGCAGCTCTATGTATCTGAGTATTTGTTGGTGTTGATACGATAGCGACTCGCGAACTTCCATTGTATATGTGCTCCTTGGTGATTCCTCGGTCACCTTAAGAGCATTTCTGTATGGTGTAAATGTCTTTGGCCGCCTAGGGAGCGGATGCTATGGTGACAACACTTTTGAGGAATGAACTTATGGTTCGTAACGTTAGTAAAACCAAACGGAAGATTACTCGGAATCGTCTTATTCGATCTGTTGCTAGCTCTAGTGCCATTGAAACGGGTTATATACGGATATTATCGAGAAACGCCTGAAAGACGGTGTTCGTAAGTTTCCTAACCTGACATTGGCTAGCTAAGTCGCTGTATGTGTAAATTGCTTCAAGCAATTCGGTCTCGGCAGCATCAATGTCTTCAGATTTGGTAATACCCACATCCCTTCGGATTGACCCTCGCAGTCTGGGCCTATACCATTCTCGCCACTTAGAGCTTATTCAAGGATTGAAAATGACTGTACTTATCCCTTTGCTGGATCGAGATATACAGCTACATCAAGTACAAGCAGGCGAAACGCTATCAAAAATCATCGTTCGTTATCACGGAAATCTGCAGGCAGACGTTTTGCAAAGCCTTATCTCTGAAACGATGGCTGCTAACCCCCAAATTAAGAATCCTGATCTTATTTACTCAGGCCAATTGTTACAGATTCCTATCCCTGCCAGCTACGTCTCGACGGAAGTTTGGAACTACAAGCCGCCGATACTGAAAGATCTGCAACCAGACTACCTTGGCCCGGTTTGCAGAGACTGGAATAAAGCAACTCCGCAAGAGCGTTCTATGATGCCAAGCTTGATTGACGTATCACTGGCAACTGCTTCAGCAATGGCTGGCGGAGCCGACGCTTTGCTGAATAGCAATAAATCACTAATCAGTAAAATCGCTGTTAGTTATGAGCAATACAAACAAGGTGCTATCAGCAAAAATCAGTACGACTATATTCGTAAGCAGTCGATCGACAAGCTCAGTGAAAATATGAAGAGCACAACGCGTCTGTTTACCGGCGATAAATCGGTGAAGGAAGTTTTGCGTATTTCCCGTACCAAAGGCACGGTTCCAACCGCCAATATCAAATATGCTGCTAGTAAAATTGGTGATTATGGAAAAGCCGCGGCAAAAGGCGGATTGGTGCTGAGCGCTATAAGCTTAGCGGATAGCTGCAAAACAATCGCGACGACAAATAGCATCAAAGATAGAAGTATTGTTCTAGTTGAAGGCCTTAGCAGCACCATTAGTGGAATTGCGGCAGGAACCGCTGTCTCTCTTATACTCGCACTAACACCCGTAGGCTGGGTAGCAGCAATCGCTATAGGAATAGCCATTGCTTTAGGAGCTTACGCAACAGGAAAAATCGCTGGCTCCGTATATCAGTATATGGGAGAGGGAAATATTGCTGATACTACCGGTATAACTAATGTTTGCCGAAACATATTTGAACATGCTTCGAAAACCGGCATAGACACTAATAAGTTACTAATATCAAACAATCTTAGTTCGGTACTTTAGAATGGATACTATACTCTTCAATATCATGATGACCCTGATGTTTATACTTTTATTTTCAGGCATAGCCACTTGGGGAGGCGTTTTTCTTCTGTGCAATAGCTTTTCAAAAAAATATGACTCAACACTGCTAAGAAGCCCATACTTTACTCCGGAAGAGCAAGTAAACTACAAGGAATTCCCATTAAACTTGCACAAAACAGTAATATATATGAGTTACTTTTCTTACTCATTTATGTCAAAAAAACGATTCAAGAACAAACCCGCACCTAAAATCGATGCGCTTACAAAAATTTCGTCATACTCTATAATTACTCTAGCACTTATTACAGTCTTCGGATTTCTGATATTTCTTTCCGTTGCAATCTACCTATACCTTAAGATTCCGGTTTAGGATTAACACCAATGGATAAAATTGTTTTCGATCTAACAATTGTTTTAATGTTCGTATTATTACTAGCAGGCATATTCGCCTGGACTGGGACGGTACTAATATCAAAATATCTAAGCAAAAAATATGACCCCGTACTGTTTAAAAAACCTTACTTCACCGAAGATGAACAGTTAAATTATCGTGAATTCCCGCTCGCCCTACACAAAACGATAATCTATCTTTCATATTTTACTTATCCATTTTTAGCAAAGAAACGATTCAAGAACGTTCCGGCACCGAAACTAGAAATAATACCAAAAATTTCCGCCTACATAATCATGACTGTTGGCATAGCAACTATTCCCTTAACAATCCTGTTATTAATCATGGTTGCGTACGTATATAGTCGATTGTAAAAACTGGAGGAAATAAGATGACAATATCAAACGATCCTCTAATTATTTTTTAATATGGATGAAATTATTTTTGATCTAATGATGATATTAATGTTCATACTGTTCTTTTCAGGAATATTTATCTGGGCAGGAATAGCATCATTGGCCGGGCATTTCGGTAGAAAATATGATCATATATTATTAAAAAGTCCGAATTTTACGCCTGAAGAAAAAGTAAACTATCTAGAGTTTCCGCTACATCTTCATAAAACGATTATTTACATGACGAATTTCACCTACCCTAGCATTGCAAAACGACGATTTAAAGATATTCCCGCCCCAAAGATAGAATTACTGGCTAAAAATTATATCCCATATAATTATGACAGTCGCACTAGTATCAATATCCTTATTGATACTATTTTTAATAATCTCCATATACCTATACAACCAAATATAAAACCAAGGAAGAAAAGATCATGATCACATCGAAAATAACAAGCTTCTCTTTTGGCGAAATTGAAAAAAAGATAAATAAAGAACTCGTTAAAGTTGAATTTAATGAAAAGGACGTCAAAGGTAAATTTTCGTTAGTATTTTACGAATATAGCTACGACGGATATAACAACCCTTCAGTCACCATTAGAGCTAGAGCAAATCAAGGAAGCGACAGAGCTTATTTTGCTGATATAACGGTCGAAGTACTACAGAAAACAATTGAAGCTATTGTCGAAGAGCGTTGCGGGAAAGGAAGCTACGTAACGAAGATAAGCAATGTGAGCTATGAAAACTCAATTTTAAACGATCGACCGAACTATTTGCAATTTATGGCTGTGATTGCAGCCAAACAAGATCCAAGTACAAAATTGAGTTGGTAGCTCGTGATCGTGCTTCCAACGTCAAACGTAGAGATGACTGAAATAGACGAAATCAAAGGTTGCAGGAATATCAGTGTTTTGAGTACATGTGACATAACCAAATTCTCTAAACCTAAGAGGCTGTCTCGCATAAGATACGCTCTTACAATAAACACGCCATTAACGTAATTATTGCGTTGCCCATAAACCCAAAAGCCCCTGCGAATTGCTTCTGCAGGGGCTTTTTATTATTGCGGTTTATTTTTTATCCAATTAACCATTTCCAAATGCGTGCCCACCAGCTATTGGTTACTGGATAGCTGTCGGCGTTAGCGGGGTCGGTGTTGGCGGCGAGTTCGATGGCGTCGAAGTAGCCGTCTAGATCGCGGTCGAGTGCTACGCGTAGGCCGTCACCCGGTGGTACGCAGGTGAAGGTGACTTCTGGTGCTAAAGCCAGTATGCACTGCGGCTGTAGCGGTTGAGGTCGCTGGCGATGTATTGGTTGCTGGCGGGGTCGTATAGCAGGCCAAGGCCATCGGCGCGGGCGACTAGGTCACATTCTTTGCGCGGTTCAGTAACCGCCGCGCGTTCTTCCATCATAAATAAACGGTCGAGTTCGCTGCCGCTGGTGTTGGCGCTTAGGGTAATTTGTTGGCCCATAATGGGTGCCATATTGTTAGGGAATACCATCACAAAATCTTCAACCGATCTGAGTTCTTCGCGCCCTACTGGCTCGCCAGTTTCTGGGTTGGTTTCGCTAAAATAATCGCTGTTGGTAATCGCGAGGTAGGCGTATTTTAGGAAGCCTTCTTGGTTGTAGGCGGCTAAATCCGATGGCCAAGTGCCGGGTTCCACGTAAGGTTGGAAACCACCCGGATTCACTAGGTTTAACGTGATTGGGCCATAGTCAATAAAGGCGCCGTTTTGTAAGAAGGTGGCCACTTCGCCGACGGAGCCGTCTTTGGTGTAGCCGAATCCACGGATTTGATCACCCGTTTCTTTGGGGTCGGTAAATGGAAAGAAGAAGTGTGGCATGTCGTAAGTTTTACCTTCCCATTCCATTTGTACGCTGGTGTCGTGCAGGGTAAACATGCCAACGCGTTGATACACGTTGCGTAGGTGTGGAACCTTGAGCATTTCGGGTTCAAATACGAAGGCATAACGGCCGTCAGAACCGAAAAATCCGGGATGCTCAACGCCATATTCTTCGTTACCTTTTAGGTCGGTAATATGGCAGCCGCTGCAGTTGCGGGTAATGTCGGTTAGGCGGTCGCCGTCTGGGCCGCCAAAGAATATTTCTTTACCTTTGGCTTGGCGCTCGGTTAATGAGTTGTCTAAATGACGATGCGGGTTGGGCGCTAATGTATTTTGCAAAGCAAAGTCGGTAAATACGCCGATTTCTTCGTCGGTTAGTTTGGCGTCGCGACCAAGCAGGCCGGGAAATGCAACGTTAAATCCGGCAAACGCTACACGCTCGTCGAACATGCCATCGTTAGGCTGTTTACCGGCATACCAAGCTTCGCCACCCGTGCGATCTCCACGCCAATGCATTGGGCCGTGGTTGTCCATGCCTGCCATGGTTTGGGTCAGCATTGGGCCTTTGAGAGAGTTAAAATGGAACGACTCTTCTTTGGCACAAGGCAATAAATTAAATGGAATAATGGCGCAGGTTTCAATCGCATTAACGGTTGAGTTGGTGGGCAATAAAATGGCGATGCCAGTACGGGATAACCAGCTTCCCGGCACATCACGAGTCACCGCCGTTGGGTCGCCAAGATCCCAGGCAATATGGTCGATATCACCGTCTACGTGGCAACCGGCACAGGCCGAATCGCCATGGCTACTGGTATTAAAGGCGTCGTATAAAAACGCACGACCTTGAGCAATATTTTCGGGTTCTGGCGAATGCATGGCGATGGTTTGTACTTCACTATTATTATTAAGGTCAATCACGGCGATGCCATTATTAAATTGTGTGCGCACGTATAATTTATTACGTGCTTCGTCCAGTACTACGCCAGATGGGCCGCCATTGGCTAATTGAATTTGGCTAGATTCTGCTGGAATAAAGCTATCGGTTTCTAATGCATTGGTGTCGAAAACACCTATTTTTGCCGAGCCTAATGCCGCCACATACAAGCGCTCGCCATCGCTACTGATTGCCATTTGGCGCGGTAATGCCAAGCTTTTACGTGCTTCCGAATTGCCGGTTGGTGCGCAGCAGTGACTATAGTCAATATGTTTATTTAAATGACGCGGTGTCGCTGCGCCGTCGTCAATAATGGTAATTCGGCTACGGACAAAATCGCCTCGGTTGGTGGTGTTATATTCGGGATCAAGCCCCGGCCCTTCAAAGCGTTTATGGTTATTGGCTTCGGTATTGGCGACATACAGTTTGCCGCTGATCGGGTTAACCACCATGTTAAATAAGGTCGTTCCCACACCCGATACCGGTGCGCCATCGCCATTGACAGCCACAGGCGTTGTGGCAGTTGCATCAATCGTGAATACGTCGTAATCGGGTAAGTTAAAATTAATTTGTTCGCTTACGTCGCGACCGACGGAGTCAATCCATTTGCCGTCAATCAACTTAACGATTTTACTTTTATGCGGCTGGGCATCACCGTGGATATTTTCTTCTGGGTAGTCGTCGGTAGCACCTTCGTGGATGGTGGTGGTCTGGTTACCGGAATTAAATGTCGCAACGTACACTTTGCTGCCATCCGGCGTAGAGGCTAATGCACGAGGTGTGTCAGCAAAAAAGGTTAAAATTTCCAGTGGCGATGTTTGGGTGCCATTACCCGGATTATTGCTATCAAATACCCAGACATCAGCACGCCCAACAGAAGGGGTAAAGGTTTGTGGATCAATCGGGCTATTTTGGCCGCGATGCGCGGTGGTAATAAATGCGCGGTCGAAATTTGGACCAGCAAAAACAATATCTCGTGGCTCATCGCCCACCAGTAAGGTGCGCTCTACTCTTTGTGCATTGGGGTCGACAACGCTGATGCTGTCGGATAGAAAGTTAACCACCCATAAATCACCATCGGGGGCTTGGGCAATGGCAACGGGGCGCATCCCCACAGCAACTGAGCCACTTTGTGTTAAACCATTGTTGGTGATGTCGTAAATTTCGACTCGATCATCGGGAGTGTTGAGCACATACAAATGCTGGCCATCCGCGCTCATGCTCATTGGCCGAACAGGCACGGTTTCGAATAGGGTGTAGTTGGCTTTGCTACTAAAGGAATTTGGTACGCCGTCCGGCAAGTTGTAGTCGGCGTGTACGGTTAGAGCATTCATGCTTAGTGCGGCACTTGCCATAAATGGCATCAGCCGACGCATTATTTTTATTGTCATGGCATCCTCTCGGGTCAGTCGCTGACGATTGCATTATTCAATCCTGATTAAGTAGGAGTCTCTGCTCCAACTATCATCAAGCCTGATTTAAATGCAGACCCAATAGTGACAAGTGTCACTACTTAGTCGAGAGGAATTAAAAAGGTAGTGTTCGTCTAGTCAAAAAAGGCCACGTTCTTTGAGTTTGACGACGGCCTCTGCCCGATTGCGAACACCCAATTTTTCAAACAAATTAGAGGCATAGTTGCGCACAGTGCCTGGGCTCAAGTGATGTACTTCGGCTATTTCTTTATTGGTTTTCCCCTGCACCAACGAGCGTGCAATCAGATCTTCCCGAGCGGTCATTTTACTAATATTTTTTCGGGTATTGGCGGAAAAAAGATGCCCACCTGCCGCCACTTTTAATATGCTAGCCAGCAGTTCTTCTAAGCCTATATTCTTTTTCAATAAGCCTTTGGCACCCAATTCTTTCGCTTGCTGACAGAGATATTCGTCATCAAATGTCGTCAAAAAGATTACGGGGGTGGTATACAATTTATTAATTTGTTTAAGTACGTCTATACCGTTCATTTCTGGCATATGAATATCAAGCAAGATGACGTCGGGCAATGGATTTTTTGATAAGTAGTCAATACAAGCTTCGCCACTGCTGAGCATTGCGAGTACGTCGATATCACCTGACATTTCTAATAATTTAGCAATGCCTAGCAAAACGATAGTTTGATCGTCAACTAACAATACCTTTGTCATATCAATACCTCCTTCGGAAGATTTAGCGATACTTTGAATCCCCCGCGCTCTGATCTTCCGGCACTCGCATGACCACCAATATTACGCATTCGACCAACGATGCCATTCAAACCGTTGCCTGCCGTAACACTGGATTCAGCAGTGCCATTATCACGAATGGTTACTTTCAGCTGGTCATCGTCATAGAAAATGTTTATCCAAGCGCTACTGGCACGACTATGTTTTAAGATATTGGTAATCCCCTCTTGAATACAACATAGTAAATTATCGGCAACGACATCATCTCGAATACGAATATTAGGATCGCATTCAAGATGAATCGCTAGTCCAGGAACTTTATCGATAACATTACGCAGCTGGTCATAAAAATGGTCATTGGTTTGTTTACGCAGTTCACCAACAACTTCACCGAGTGTTTCAAACAAGCGCTGACAGGATTCTTGCGCTTGTACTAATGAGTGCTTTTCGTCATCTGCTTTACCCGGATATTTATGTTCTAGAATCTGTAGATTAATATTCATAGCGGCCAATTCGTGGCCCATTTTATCGTGTAAATCCTGACGAATTTTGCGTCGCTCTTCACGTCGGCTTGATTCTTCTAATCGCGCTTGTGCAATGGTGAGCTTGGCCGTACTGATTTTTAACTTATTCGCTTCCAATAGTTCGCGCAACACGCCAAGACCTAAGCCCCATAGCACTATTTCTTGAGTCGCGACGAATACTGCAATAAAAAACCCGGTTTCGCCGCCATAAATGCCACCGTAAACAGCGGCGGGCGTTAATAAAACTAAAACACTAACTGGGGCTGAAAAACGGATCGTGTGGATAGAATGAATCACGATCATGGAAGATAGAAGAAATAGATCGAGTACATCGGGTTTCCAGATCGCTTGAATCAGGCAAACCGATGTATAGGCACCTATTAAGCAGCCCCAACAGATAATGTCTTGATTATTGATCAGCCAATGTAGCTTTTGCTTTAACATGGAGCGCAATTGAAAAGCGGTATTTATAAGAAAAAAGCAACCATTCAACAGTGCGAGGCTCAACATAGCGACATGCTCGAAACTGCTGACGTCAGAACCATGCATCCAAATACGAATAAACGCCACAACCCAAGCTGTGAGGCCCAGCGTACTGAGAAGCGCGACGCGCGTTGGTAAACTGAATTTTTCGATAAACATATCCGATGTCCCTATTGTAGTTATTGTTGGATATCGAAGTAAGTGGGATACCTTAGCATCCGAGATATGTATTTTTCTAGTACGGCCTTATTGAAATCTAAAAGAAGAGCAAAAAAACGGGAGCCGAAGCCCCCGTCCTATTTTTACCAAAAGACTATTTCATTTCACAACCCGCGCCTGTCGTATGATTACAGCCGTTAGTATCAATGAATAACTGAGTTGAATACTCACTGGCTGGTAGCTTGCCAACCTCTTGGCCAGCTTCTGTGAGGTCTTCTACGTAGTCGATAAAACCTTGGGCGTATTCTGTGAAGGTATCTTCAAATTCGCCGGCATCATACGGTTCTTGGAAGGTGTCGTAGCCGTCTTGACCGGAGGCAATAAAGTTATTGGTCACTACGCGATAGGTCGCAGCGGTATCAAGCGCCACCCAATCTCCATCGACCTGTGGATTTACTTCAATGTTACTAATACGGCTGCCTTTGCTTTGCGAGGCATCAACGTTGTAACGTAAACCAGAAGCATATGGATATGAACCGTTTGAACCACCGTTATCTAAGAAATTCGCCAGTGCGTCTTCTAATACATTGATGATCTGTTGGCCTGTCATATCTAAAATCACTAAGGTGTTAGAGAAAGGCAGTAAGGTAAATGCATCAGCAATAGTGACGTCTCCAGCCGCTAAGTCCACACGCACTCCACCACCATTTTGTATGGCAATGTCGGCAGTTGGCGATACTTTTAAGAAAGCTTTAGCCACAACGTTAGAAATATCAGAACCACGCTCATAAGTTGCAGAAGAATCACAAAGCGACGAACGTGAATCACCCGGCACACGAGACAAACAAAGATCGGTGGCATTTGTTCCAATCACGGTTTGTTTTAATACATCGACGTCTTGATCGAAGACCGCGAGCAAGGCCGCAGTGGTGGCGTCTTCTTGGGCGATAACAATTTCGTCTTCGGCGGTCAATTTGGCCGCCACACGAGTGACATCATTACCCTTTAATGAAAGCGTTGAGCCATCACTATCTTCGTATTCAAACGTGTTGCTGATCGGCATGTAAGGGTGGCCAGAACAGGCGGTTACTTTACCGTTGGCATCGAAGCTAACATCGAGCTTGCCCAGCATGTGCGCATATTCCCATGCTTGGACGACACAAACAGTGCTACCAGTACTATCAGCCACGACTGCTGGATAATCGGCGACTGGATTAAATCCTAAATCACTGAATGTGCTATCGCCCAATAAGGTATGCGAGTCGCCGCCGACGATAACGTCAACACCGTTTAACGCTGCTGCCAGTACAAGATCGCTGGTGTATTGGTAATGAGTCATTAATACAATTTTATTCACACCTAGAGCTGTTAATTCGTCGATATACTTTTGTGCAGTTGTGGTTTCATCAAGGAACTGAGTATCGGCATCTGGGCTTGAAGAGTTTTTGGTTTTACCAGCAATATCGATACCTATGATGCCTATTTGTTGGCCATCACGCTCAACGATAGTGTAAGGCTGAAGGTAGCCTTCTTTAACGGCTGAGGTTGCGCCCGGCACAACGTTTGCTGCAAGAGCCGGCGTTTCACACGCCGTTGAATTGAGCGAATTTAGGAAATTAGCAAGGCCGCTGTCGCCATCATCAAATTCATGATTTCCTAGTGCAAATGCATCGAAACATACTTGATTCATCATTTCGGCATCGGCGCGACCTTTGAATAATGAATAGTACAAGGTGCCGGTAACGGCATCTCCCGAATGCAGTTTTAGTACGTTATTAGACTGGGCACCAAGTGTATCGAATAAACTAACCAGTAAAGGAAAACCGCCGTAGGTTACTGAAACACTCGTTATAGCTGAATCGTCGCTAAGCTTGGTAGATAACCCCAGTGACGATACATCATAACCGAAGGTTTCAGCAGCGATATGCGAGTGGTGATCATTCATATGAAGAATGGTCAAATCCAATGCCTTGCCTTCCGTTGCTACTGGCGCTTGCTGGCCCATTTCACCTTGTGGCCCCTGCAGACCTTGCTCGCCTTGTAATCCTTGTGGACCACGCGAGCCATCACCGCCACATGCAATAAGACCCGTGCTTAATGCCGCCAACATACACAGCTTAAAACTTTGCATACATAACCCTTTCACAACTCGTTAAATAAAATTTATTAGAGGGTATTTGGAATTTTTTACGCCGAGGTTAAAGAAAATGGTCATAGATATGACAAACGTCTTCGCGAGGTACAAAGTTAGTTTTAAGATTTAGTCCGCATTGGTCAATTAATGGCCACCCTTCTCATAGTTGACGCTAAACCTACTTTCTTTTGACACATATATCAGTAGAATCAAACACTTAATTGACAGCGGAGTATCCCGTGACGAGTTTACATGAAAGGAAATTAGCCATTGTTGCTGATCTTCATTGGTCACTGGAAGAAATGAGAGCAAAAGAAGCAGGTAAGCAATTCTTACTCAACGTTGCTCAATTCCTGCCTGTTTATAGCCCTGCCCTACGTCAAATTTATAGCGACTATACGACGTATTTTACAAAAACGAGTGTGGTGATATTGCCAGACCCTGTCGACTTCACCTGCACTTACTCGCATATTCCTGAAGAGTCGATAAAGAGTACCGGTTTATTGCTTTATCCAAGTGCGAATGGATTGGCGGTGAATATGCGTTTACGCAATAACAAGACAATTAGCATGCCACTACAGAAAGCATTTGGCCTAATTCAACAACAATTAAAAGGGCCATTTTTACCGATTATTAAACGTGGTGATTTACGCGACTTTAAAGAGTTAACGCCGTGCTTGCATTTAAATGCACTGGTTCCTAATAAGGCCGGATCCCTTTCGCGCTTTTCACAACGCGATATCGCTAAGGCACTCGCTGAACGCTCTAACGAATTACAGTTAGCTGCTCATCTACTTGGGGCTTAAGTAAAGACCATAAAAAAACCCGCAGCAGTTACCTGATGCGGGTTTTTAGTATCTTGGTAGGACTACCCAGATTCGAACTGGGGACCTCTACCATGTCAAGGTAGCGCTCTAACCAACTGAGCTATAGTCCTGAAGAGGCGCGTATATTAGCTATGCTCGGTTTCTAGTGCAAGTCCTTTTTCGCCCCCAAGATTGGTAAAAGCTGATAAGAATCAGAGAGCTAAGGAGTGCAGCTGGAATTGTTGACGACTGGCACTTGGCGTTAAGCCGCTCCAGCGTTTAAAGGCTCGGCGAAAATTGGTAAGGTCATTGAAGAGCAGCTGTTGGGCTACTTGCTCGTTGTTCATGCCCTTAACATGCAACAGATACAAGCACACGTGCAATCGGGCTTGGTCTTGTATTTGTTGAAAACTGGTTTGATGCTTCTTCAGTTTACGTTTTAACGTAGCAGAGCTCATATCAAAGGCCAAAGCCACATCCGGCAGGGTCACGGGCTGCTGAATGTGCTTCACGAGCCAATCATAAACGGCTTCACAAAACCCACTATTGCTCTCGGGATTCAACTGGGTTGCTTCGTGCCACGATGCACGGAAGGCCGTGACTGAGCCTTTAGGCCAAGCTCGCTCTAACCAGCATTTTTCAATGACCATGACATCGACGCCTAAGCCAAACATGAGCTTTTCGCCTAGATGAACTTGATACTGCTCTATGCCTTTGGTGGGCGCTTGGTAGCTAAAACCATAACGCCAAGGCAAAGACGCTTGTGACTGCCAACGTGATAAAGAAGTGAGAGCCATCATCGAAGTTTCAACCATAAAGGGTCGCGATGAGGCTAAATCACAGCAGGTATCTAGCCACTGTATATAGCAGTAATGTTCATCTTCAAACACTCGCGGTACAAGCAGTGGACTTAATGTATGCCGAAAATGTACTAGGGCTTGTAGAGCGCGCTTCAGATCTGGGGCGTTACTTAATAACTGACTACCAAGACCATAGTGACCTGGCCAAAGGTTGTCGCCCCACCGAAAGCTTAGATCGCCCTCCGGTGCTAGCTTCTGACTATTACTAATGAGCTGTTGAAACTGTAAGGCTGAAATATGTCGATTGCCTTCAATGATGTCTTCGTAAAATAGACCTGTGCCTTTTAATACTTTGTGTGAACCCGCATCTCGAACCAACAACAAATCCAGCAATAAAGCTGGTTGATGATGTGCCGGCAAGTATCGTTGATCACATTCATACCATGTGGGTTTCATAGCATTGACTTATTATTAGGCTGCGAGATAACAGCAGTGCTGTTCACGAGCGGAATTTAAAGCCTGATTAGCATTGGCTAAAATATCACTCGTTGTTTGGTCTTTGTTCGTACAGACGACACCGGCACAAATACTCTGAGGGCAGCTATCACCATCCTTCGTTTTAAACGAAAAATGTTGAATTGCTAGGCGTAGCTCTTCCGCTATCTGTAACGAACGCTCTGGGGATGTATCCATCAAAACCACCGAAAATCGGTCGCCTGCATAACGGCAAATAACATCTTGACTACGTAAATTAAGTAACAGAATTTCCGCGATTTCGTGTAACAAGCGATCTGATTCTCGATGGCCATACTGGCGAGAAAATAACGAAAACTGTTCTATCTCAAGCATAATTAAAGACATTTCTGCATCAGGATATTCTGAACGTAGCCGCTGGATATGTTCTTTTAAATAATCAACTCGTCCTAGCTGAGTCAGGGTATCGACGTAACGGTGTTCTCGAAATAAATTCTCACGTTTTTGCAGCTGCTGGTTAACAGCAAGCTGTTCGTCATGCCAATGAAATAACCCATAGGTTAATAATCCGATTCCAAATGGCATAGCAGCTGACTCTAGCCAATGATCCCACCACTGTTCTGCCGGTATGCGAATAAATTCGTCAATGTTGTCTTGCCACATAGCAATGAACATAAAACCCAAACCGAGCGTCAATAGGTTGGTAACTCGACCTGCTGGACGACTGCCTAGAATAAGTATCATCCATATAGCAATAGCAATAGAACTTCCACCTTCTCCCAGTACATCCAGCCAGTCAATTTCGCCCCAAGCTTTACTATCACCCACCCAAATACACGCAATTAAAGACATAAAAGCGATACCATAGATAAGGATTAATTTATTTCTGTGAGGTCGTAATTTAGACAGCATGATGTCGGCCTTATATTAAATTAAGGCTGTATTATCAGCATAAAGTGACAGTTTAATGACAAAAGTTAATAAAGCCTGATTCTTACCAACGGGTCAAATCAGCTCAAGTAAAAAGTACGTTTCACCTGAAAAATAAGCATTTGATCGGCACAACACTGAAGAATGGATACCCTTTTCGAAAAATAAGGAGTGCGCTAAGTTCGCGCTGAATAATCAACAGGTTAAAGAAGATCATTTTATGTCGTTTTTCTTGTATTAAAGCGGCTTTTATCCTCCTTAAAAAACGACTGTAACAAAACAGCAATACGATATTTCTACTGTCTCGTCAGTTTTACTCATCGGAGCAGTATTATGAATTCACGTTTAGCCCCTCTAAGCGCTGCAATCGCTTTAACATCCACATTGCTTGCTAGCCATAGCTTTGCTGATAGCAGTATTGAAGGTCGAATTACCGACGAACAAAGCCGCAATAGCTACACCGAAGCAGTCGTCCGTATCGAAGAACTTAATCGAGAAGTGCTGTCAGGCACAGCCGGACGCTTCCGTTTACCTCAGTTAAAATCTGGAGAATATACCCTCACGGTTAAAGTTGGTGGCCAAGAAGTTGAGCGCCGCACAATAACGATTAAAGATGATGAAACGAAAGTCATCGATATTGTACTCAATCAATCTGAGCAACCTATCGAAGAATTGCTTGTGATCGGCCAAGCCGCACAGATGCAACGTGCTCTTGATCGCCAGCGGTATGCCGATAACACCATTAGCGTAATCAATGCCGATGCTATCGGCCAATTACCGGATGCGAATGCCGCAGAGGCTCTGCAGCGCGTACCGGGGTTATCGATAGAGCGCGACCAAGGTGAAGGCCGTTTTGTCCGTATTCGTGGTATCAGTGCCAATTTAAACAGTGTGAGTGTTAACGGTACGCAGATTCCTGCACCGGAAGCCGGTAGCCGAGCCGTTGCACTAGATGTAATTCCTTCTAATTTACTGAGTTCGCTCGTTGTTACCAAAACACTAACTCCGGATATGGATGCTAATGCGATTGGTGGTGCGGTTGAAATCAACAGCATTTCTGCACTGGATCGCGAAGGCGAATTCTATTCGGCCAACGTGCAAATGGGCTACGATCAACAGACAAAACAGAGTAATCCGGCTTACGGTTTATCGGGCGGAAATACCGTCATGTTTGGTGATAATCGTCGTTTAGGTGTGGCGGCAGCCGTCAGTTTTGATGATCGAAAATTTGGCTCAGACAACATTGAAACTGGCGGAGCTTGGGATTACGAGGATGAGGCAAAGCTTGAAGAGGCGGAGATGCGCGAATACAGCATTGAGCGTCAACGTCTAGGTGCTGCCCTTAACTTCGATTATGAACACGATTTAAACAACACGTTCTTTTTACATAATTTGTACAGCAAATTCAGTGATGATGAGCAAAGACAAGCTGCGACTATAGAATTTTCAGACCCCATCGCTGCTGGCGAAATGGCCGATGCAGAAGTTGTACGCGAGCTTAAAGATCGTAAAGAAACACAAGAAATTATGTCGTCAACATTTGGCGCTACTCACTATATCGACGCTTGGACGGTTGAATACAAACTGGCTTACAGCAAAGCTTCGGAAGATGAACCCGATACGATTGCAGGTGCTGCCTTCGAAGGACTCGATGATTTTAACGATTTAACTTTTAGTAACACTCGCCATCCTAAAATCTATGGCCCATCGAACCTCTATGACGCTAGTCAATATGAATTGACCGAGATCGAACGCACTAAAAGTTATACCGAAGATAAGCAAACCATGGCGCAATTAGATATCACTAAAGATTTTAATCTTAGTGATACAGCTGCGTTCGTTAAATTCGGTATAAAAACTAAAATACGAGAAAAAAGCCAAGACTCAGATACTTGGGTATATAAAGATTTATCCGAAGATAGCAGCCTATCAATGAGCGACTTCGCCAGTGGCGAGCCTGATTACAGTTTAGGTCGCTTTGGCCCCGGTGTATCGAAAGACAAAGTACGCGCGTATATGAACACTTTGGATCGCGACAGTGCTTTTGATGAGGAGGATTCGACACTAGAAGACTATGCCGTAGATGAAGACATCAATGCAGGGTATATCATGGGTCGCCTTGATGCTAATCGCTTGCGCCTCTTAGCTGGTGTACGTTACGAACAAACCAAACTAAGCTCGAAAGGTAACGCTCTCAATAGCGCAGACGAACTCATTACTGTTCAACGAAATAATGAATACAGCCATATTCTTCCGTCTGCGCAATTACGCTATCAACTGGGGGACAGCACCCTAGCTCGTGCAGCTTGGACCAATGCGGTTGTGCGTCCAACGTTTGAGGAAATTCGTCCAAACTTCACTGACGATGGCACAGAAGCAGAATTCGGTAACCCAGACTTAAAAGCGCTGGAAGCTCAGAATTTCGATTTAGGTATTGAGCACTACATGGATAGTAGCAGCCTTTCAGCCTACCTATTTTATAAAGAAATTGATAATTTCATTTATCAAACGGATGTGGCGGGGTCTCCTGCTTATTCGGCCTACGATGAAGTGATTACCTTTCGAAATGGTGATAAAGCTAACTTGATCGGTATCGAACTTGCTGCATCCCATAAGTTTGAAAGCCTACCCGCTCCATTCAACGGATTACTGATTGCCGCCAACGCTGCAGTAAGCGAATCTGATGCTGAAATATCCTCTTATGTCGATGGCGATATTGTAAAACGTGATATTCAGTTACCCAATCAATCAGACGTCACTGGTAACTTTATTCTCGGCTACGAAAACGAAAAACTAAGTATGCGAATAGCCGCAAACTATAAATCGGAATATTTATTAGAGGTTGGAAATATATCGAACAAATCGGCTGACATTTATCAAAGCAGCCAAACTCAGATCGATTTCAATGCGACCTATGAACTACTGAATAATCTAAAAGTTAACTTCGAAGTAGCCAATATCACCGACGAACCCTATTACGCTTACGTCAATAAAGAGCAGTACAACGCTCAGTATGAAGACTATGGCCCTACCTACCGACTAGGATTTACATACAGCAGCTTTTAATGGCACGAATGTCGGGCATCTGATGCCCGACTAAATTGCTCCTAAGCCTCGGCTTAATATTGATCTAGAAAACACTATTTACAAGATGATAACTATGAAACTGCGTATATTATTAACATCTATTTTTAGCATTGCGGCGGTTGGCTGCCAAGCACCGGAAGCGATGAACGGCGCCGTAAGCGAATCCAGTAAAATGCTGACACTCACGACTACACCCTTGATGTTAACAGGTGAAACAGCATCACAAACAGCAAATGGATATTGGCTGAGCGTACAAGACGAAGGCGATATTAAAATATCCAATCAGTCTGAACAGACTATAGATGCACGAGGAATTTCAGCGGAATTTATTTCCAGCCGAACAGATGAAGAAGGCGAGTTTTTCGTCAGTTTAGATAGCAACAAAAATCGGCTGATAACTTACCGAGTAAAAAACAATACCATTGCAGATATCCGTTATGGCGAACCCCTTACGTATTCGGTGGAAGGCCTATGCTTGTATCAACCAAGCCAGCATGAACTCAATGTGTTTTTACTGGCGGAAGATCAAATAGCGCACCAATTGTTGCTTAGCGATAAGAGTAAAAATGGCATTTCACAGCAAGAAATTCGTCACTTTCCACTACCACCAAAAGCAGAATATTGTGTTGTAGATGATGTCACCGATCAATTATTTGTGAGCGAGGAAACCGTAGGAGTATGGGCATACAATGCCAGATCAGAAAGCCAAATCACACGCATAGCAATCGATTTAGTCACACCATGGGGTAACTTAGTAAAAAGCAGCGGCCCTCTTGCAATTAGCCAAGGTTCGCTATTTATCGCCGAAAAAGATGGGCCTTATTTGCATTCTTATAGCATTGATAACATAGGTGCGCATTCTAATCAGCAATGGCAGTTTAGTTCCCCTCTATATAGTGACACCTTTACGATCAGCGACAAGCAAGGGATATCTTTATTAACCTTATCAGATGATATTAGTAAAAATTTATTTACCGCAGAGCTAATGCTAACTCCAAGAAGTAATCAGGGTAATGCGATTATGCAAGTAGCGGCTAGCGCAGAAACGGATCCTATGGATGACAATGGCGATGCCGCGGATGATCCTGCCATATGGGTGAATCTTCGAAATCCGGAACAAAGCCGAATTTTAGGCACTAATAAGAAATTTGGTTTATACAGCTACGATTTACAAGGCAAAAAATTACAAGAACTGGTCGTTGGTCGTGTGAATAATGTCGATGTTCGCCAAGGGTTTACGTTCAAAGGTGAAGCCGCCGACATTGCAGCTGCAAGCCAGCGCGACCGAAACACCATTGCCCTGTTCCGCATCAACCCGAACAGCGGTGAGATGGTCACAACCAATGAAATCGATACTAATCTCGATGAAATATATGGCTTGTGTATGTATAAAAATCTGAATAATGAGTTTTATATTTTCATCAATGATCAAGACGGTCGATTTGAACAATACTCTGTGACAGATGACCCTTCTGGCTGGCAAGCGCAAAGAGTAAGAACATTTTCGGTTAACTCTCAGCCGGAAGGTTGTGCAGCGGACGATGCTAAACAACGCCTTTTTATCGGCGAAGAGGATGTCGCCGTTTGGACATTGGATGCAGAACCAAACGCCAGTTCACAACTTGAGCTCGTTGCCGCAGTATCCGATCAGTTGGTCGCGGACATAGAAGGAATGGATATTTACCGTAGTGCGAATGCCGTGTATTTAATTGTTTCCAGTCAGGGCAATGATAGCTATGTTGTGTTTGATGCCGAGGCTCCGTACGAATATAAGGGACGTTTTCGAGTCGGAATGAACAGCGCTAAGAATATTGATGGAGCTTCGGAAACAGATGGCCTTGCGGTAACGTCAATTCCATTGAATAAGGACTATCCACAAGGGTTACTCGTAGTGCAAGACGGACGCAATTTACTGCCTAATGAGAAGCAAAATTTTAAATACGTAAGTTGGCAAGAGATTCAATCGAGCCTTAACCTGTAATCAATAATTAAGCAGTATGTCGACAGGTAGTCGACATACTGCTTATTGTTTAATCGCCACTTTCTAAACGATTTAGCTGTTCGCAATCATTTGCTCTTTCATACGATGCAGCAGATCTCGCAAGCGCGCAGCCTCTTCAAAATTAAGGTCTTTTGCAGCTTTAAACATTTGATCTTCCACTTCACTCACTCGTGCGCCGAGCTTATGAGCTGGTAAATGTTGCCAGTCATTTGCATTGTAGTCGGCTGCGTTTTCGGCCACTTTCTGTTTACTGCGACCATTGCGGTTATGGGTCTTTTTACCCGGTGCTGGCGTAGCTTCAAGAATATCTTCCACTGACTTCATGACGCCTTTCGGTGTGATGCCGTGTTTGGTGTTGAATTCCACTTGTTTTTCACGACGGCGATCGGTTTCGTCGATGGCTTTTTTCATCGAGTCGGTAATACGATCCGCATATAAAATCGCTTTACCATTCAGGTTACGGGCGGCACGACCAATGGTCTGGATTAAGGAGCGCTCAGAACGCAAGAAGCCTTCTTTATCAGCATCGAAAATAGCAACTAAAGAGACTTCGGGAATATCCAAACCTTCTCGCAGTAGGTTAATACCCACCAACACATCAAATTCGCCGAGGCGTAAATCACGAATAATTTCCACTCGTTCAACGGTATCAATATCTGAATGCAAATACCGCACGCGCACATGTTGCTCTTGCAAGAAGTCGGTGAGATCTTCCGCCATGCGTTTGGTTAATACGGTTATAAGAACCCGCTCACCTTTTGCAGTACGCTCATTCAGTTCGTGCAGAACATCATCTACCTGACCTGTCGCTGGGCGAATTTCAATCACAGGATCTATCAAGCCTGTTGGGCGAACGACCTGTTCAACAACGTTATCTTGGTGTTCTTTTTCGTAGTTACCCGGCGTTGCAGAAACAAAAATGCACTGCGGCACAATCGCTTCCCATTCTTCAAAGCGCATCGGGCGGTTATCTAACGCTGACGGCAAGCGGAAACCAAATTGTACAAGGGTTTCTTTACGCGAGCGGTCACCGCGATACATGCCGCCAATTTGTGGAATGGTCACGTGCGATTCGTCTACAAAGACGAGCGCGTCTTTGGGAATGTAATCAAATAAGGTCGGCGGCGGTGCGCCCTCTTCGCGACCTGACAAGTAACGCGAGTAGTTTTCAATACCCGAGCAGTAACCCAGCTCTTGCATCATTTCGATGTCGTAACGGGTGCGCTGTTCTAAACGCTGAGCCTCGACTAATAGATTTTCTTTGCGGTAGTAATCTAGGCGCTCATCCAGTTCAACTTTAATGCCGTCGATGGCGTCGAGAATTTTCTGACGCGGTGTTACATAGTGAGTTTTAGGGTATATCGTGGCACGAGCCAAACGATTGCGTATAGCACCCGTTAGAGGATCGAAGGTGCTGAGCTGCTCTACTTCGTCGTCGAATAATTCAATGCGAATGGCTTCGTCGTCGCTTTCCGCTGGGAATACATCAATCACTTCACCACGTACCCGGTAGGTGCCTCGATGGAAATCCATATCGTTGCGACTGTATTGCAGTTCTGCCAAACGACGTAAGATCGTACGTTGATCAACACGATCACCACGTACCATGTGCAGCATCATTTTCAAATACGAGTCAGGATCACCCAAACCGTAAATTGCGGACACGGTAGCCACGATAATGGCGTCGCGCCGCTCCAATAAGGCTTTGGTGGCCGATAAACGCATCTGTTCTATGTGTTCGTTTACTGAGGCGTCTTTATCGATAAAGGTATCTGACGACGGCACATAGGCTTCAGGCTGGTAGTAGTCGTAATAAGAAACGAAGTACTCAACCGCGTTATTGGGGAAGAATTCTTTAAATTCGCCATACAGCTGTGCCGCCAATGTTTTATTGTGCGCCATGATAATGGCTGGCCGTTGGCACTCAGCAATAACATTCGCCATGGTAAATGTCTTGCCGGAGCCCGTGACCCCTAGCAATGTCTGTTTTAACAGACCTGCGTTTATGCCCCCTACCAACTGTTTGATGGCGTTTGGTTGATCACCAGCGGGAGAATATTTGGATTTCAGCTCAAATGCCTTGCTCATCAGGATTCCAGTTAACGGCTAAATCTTGTAGCATTATACGGTTTTTTGCATGGCAGAACCGAAGTTCCGCTATGGCTAGGACTGTAACTGATTCAATTCGGTTCAACTAGGCCAAAGTCATACTCCTGCCGCGCAAGTCCCGACCACTGTCGTTTTTGAGGATACACATTTTGGACCTGCAACTGTCTGATCGCGTACAACAGATCAAGCCTTCTCCTACTCTGGCGGTAACCAACCGCGCTGCAGAACTTAAGGCAGCTGGCAAAGACATTATTGGCTTGGGTGCAGGTGAACCGGATTTTGATACCCCGGATCACATCAAACAGGCGGCAATAAAAGCCATTGAGAGCGGTTTTACGAAGTACACTGCGGTTGACGGAACGCCGGGACTAAAAAAAGCCATTATTGCGAAACTGAAGAACGACAATAATTTGAGCTACGAGGCGAACCAGATTTTGGTGTCTTGTGGTGGTAAGCAAAGCTTCTTTAATCTTGCGCTGGCCTACATCAACAAAGGCGATGAGGTGGTTATCCCTGCGCCGTATTGGGTGTCGTATCCTGATATGGTGATCATTGCTGAAGGTGTGCCGGTTTGTATCGAAACCGATGAAAGCACGCGCTTCAAGATCACCCCAGAGCAACTAGAAGCAGCGATTACCGACAAAACGCGTTTGGTGGTATTGAACAGTCCATCAAACCCTTCTGGTGTTGCTTACACCAAAGAAGAACTGCAAGCGTTAGGTGAAGTGCTGCGCAAGTATCCGAATGTGTTGATCGCGACCGATGATATGTATGAGTACATCTGGTGGGCCGATTTCGCTTTTGAAAACATTTTAACGGCGTGCCCTGATTTATACGACCGCACTATCGTTCTTAACGGTGTATCAAAAGCCTATAGCATGACTGGCTGGCGTATTGGCTATGCCGCTGGCCCTACTAAGCTGATTGGTGCGATGAAAAAAGTTCAATCACAAAGCACGTCGAATCCGACGTCTATTTCTCAGGTAGCAGCTGAAGCAGCGCTGAATGGCGGTCGTGATTGCGTTCTGCCTATGGTGAAAGCCTTTAAAGAACGTCACGATTACTTAATCGCGGCGTTGAATACCATTCCGGGTTTTAGCTGCATTGAAGGCGACGGTGCATTTTATGCCTACCCAAGCGTGAAAGAAGCGATGAAAACCGCTGGCATTGAAAGTGACGTTGAATTCGCTGAGAAGCTATTGCTTGAGGCGGGTGTTGCTTTGGTTCCGGGTTCTGCGTTTGGTACGCCGGGCTATATGCGCTTGTCATTCGCGACCAGTATGGATGTACTGAAAGACGCGGTTGCACGCATTAAGAAAGTTCTGAGCTGAGATCATCTGGCTTAGGATTTAAAAAACGCGGCTAATAAGCCGCGTTTTTTGTTTCTGAGGTTTTTAGCGGCTGACGTGACGCCGCGGTTTTCCCTTTTCGTGGATCTTATCCCCGCCCCCCTGCTTTGTGCTTTCTGGCCTGTATTTCCTCATCATTTTTCACCGATTACGATCACGGCCAGACTCGGCAGACCCAGAGGCACGAGACGATATGCTTGAAATCGGATGGATCGTAGGAGCGAAACTTTTTCGCGAAAGCATTGAACGTTAATTCGGCTCTTTATTTTGCAAAGCTTTCGCGAAAAAGTTTCGCTCCTACAAAAGATGTGCTGCTTTTCTAATCCGGCGTTGCGGATATCGTTGGCGGTGTTTGTTTTCCGCTAGAGGATGAGGCGGTAAAGCGAGCCGCTTCCATCCTCACCACCCCATCTCGGCCTTAATAAACGGGATCGTCAATTTCCGTTGTGCGGTTAACGACGCCTGATCTAAACGTTCGAGCAAATCAAACAGGGCTTGGCTATCGCGCGGCCCACGGGTAAGGATGTAACGCGCTACATCATCGGTTAGGTTTAAACCCCGACGATGTGCCCTTAGTAGTAGAGCCAGTACCTTTTCTTCATCAGCCAATGCCCCTACCTGATATACCATGCCCCAGCTCAAACGCGATGTCAGATCTGGAAGCCGAATTCCAAGTTGTTGCGGGTTGGCGTTCGCGGCAATCAACAAATGGCTTTGTCGATCACGAATTCGATTAAACAGATGAAAGATGGCTTCTTCCCATTCTTCATTGCCAGCAATTACTTGCAGATTATCTAAGGCAACAAGCGGCAATTGCTCCATCGACTCCAGTACGCCGGGGCCCATTTCGACCAACTCGTCTAACGGTAGATAGACGCTGTGATGACCTAGGCCTTCGGCATAATGGCAAGCGGCCTGCAATAAATGACTGCACCCTACTCCGGATGCGCCCCACAAATAAATGAAGGGCTCACCACGGGTGGTCCACTGCTGTTGCAATGATTGAACGATTTGTTCGTTAGGGCCCGCATGGTAATTAGCAAAACGGGCATCGTCGCGAATAACAACCGGAAGCGTTAACTGTTGATGTTCCATAACTGAATCTTAAGGCTGCCACTGCAAAGTATTAGGCTGATCGGTTTCTTTTAAACGTTTATCCAAAGCCAAGACATCCCAGGCCTGAGGCCAGCTGGTTGCTAACGTCAAACTGAGGGTGACTTCATCTTGGTTAACGCTGAGCACTCGGGTATTCGATATAGCTATGTGTGCGTCGAGGTAGTTCAACAAACGCTGGTAATCGCTGAAGTTCGCCACATGATTAACGCGAATAACGTACCCATCGGCACTTGTTTCGGCACTCTCTGTAACTGCGTAGCGGCTTGCTAAGGTATCGGCTAATTTGTCGGCAACTTGCAAAGCTAGAACGTCTGGGGATGGAGCTTGTACGCTAAACTGCGTGGTATCGGCACCGTAACTGAATTGACCAGCAAAGTACCAAGACGATGCGCTAGGAATAATTCGCCCTGCTAAATAGCCGTCTACAGGATAGCGTTCACTTGCAAGGGCGATATCCTGACTGAACAAGCCCCACAAACGCTCGACTGGCAAAGCAAGTTCGTCATCTAAGTCGTTGGAAGGAAATAGCACTGGGATGCCACGCTCTTCCATCGCATTTTGAATGGCGCTGCGCACAATAAGATCTTCTTGAGTCACCATGCGCTGCTGACCGTCAGTTTCTTGCGCCAACCATACTAAGGTTAGAGGTCGACTGCTGCCCCAGACCGGTTCGCCTGCCCGCTTCAACAGGGCTTGAATTTGACTCGCTGAGAAACTCACTTGCAGGAATAACTGGCTCTGCTCGCCTCGAACGTAGCGAATCTGGCTCACCATAGACTCAGCGTTGCTCTGCTCTTTTTGTAACAGAGGATTCTGCAAGGTGGCTGCGTGGCCCGATACTTTGACTAATACTTGCTGATAAGCCTGTTCAATACCGGCACGACGATTCGCCGCCGACTGATCAGTCACCACGACGCGCACGTCGTGCAATCCAGAAACGACGACGGCATGTGTGGTAAAGCTTAAAAAGCCCAACAAAATAAGCGCTGCAATCCGCACTTTTACTTCCTTAGATTGTTATCAGACGCGGTATTGTGCCATGAGCAACGAATATAACCAGTGAAGATAAGTGTTCTTTTACGCTTTTCGGCATTTCCATGATGCAGGATGCAACACAAATCGTTAGAATACGCGCCTTTCCATTGGCCACCCAGTGACAACGGCATGAGCGAATCAAAATCCCTGAGTTATAAAGACGCGGGCGTCGACATCGACGCTGGTAATGCATTAGTAGAACGGATCAAAGGCGTTGCAAAACGTACCCGTCGCCCTGAAGTCCTAGCCGGACTGGGAGGCTTTGGCGCACTGTTCGAACTTCCTCAGGGTTATAAACAACCTGTGTTGGTTTCGGGCACCGATGGCGTGGGCACAAAATTGCGCCTCGCTATGGACCTAAATAAACACGACACCATTGGTATCGACTTAGTCGCTATGTGCGTCAACGACTTAGTTGTTGCCGGCGCTGAGCCGCTATTCTTCCTCGATTATTACGCAACCGGTAAGTTGAACGTTGACGTTGCCGCTGCGGTTGTTGAGGGAATCGGTGAAGGTTGCTTCCAAGCAGGTGCTTCTCTGGTCGGTGGTGAAACTGCCGAAATGCCAGGTATGTACGAAGGCGAAGACTACGATTTAGCGGGTTTCTGTGTCGGCATCGCCGAAAAAGATCAGCTGATTGATGGTTCTCGTGTTGCGGCTGGCGATAAGTTAATTGCCTTGGCTTCTAGCGGCCCTCATTCGAACGGTTACTCCTTGATTCGCAAGATCATCGAAGTATCGAAGGCTGATTTGTCTGCTGATCTTGATGGCCAATCCATTGCCGATGCCTTAATGGCACCAACCAAAATCTATGTAAAGTCGGTATTGAAGCTAATCAATGCGTCTGACATTCACGCGCTGTCTCACATCACGGGTGGTGGTTTCCAAGAAAACATCCCACGTGTTTTGCCAGACGACTGCAAAGCCGTGATTGATACCAACAGCTGGCAGTGGCCAGATGTGTTCAAGTGGCTGCAGGAAAACGGCAACGTGAAAACATCTGAAATGTTCCGCACCTTTAACTGTGGTGTTGGCATGATCATCGCGCTACCAGAAGACAAAGCAGACTCTGCCATCGCTCTTCTAAATGCCGAAGGCGAGCAGTCATGGCTTATTGGTGAAGTACAAGCACGCGCTGAAAATGAAGATCGCGTTGAGTTTCTTGGAAACCGCGCATGAGTGAAGGAGTCACATCGCTTTATGGCGCAACCGAGCCAGATACTCCTCGCGTTGTGATTCTGATTTCCGGTGGTGGCAGCAATATGACTGCCATTGCCGATCAGGTCAGTGCTGGAATGATAGATGCGGAAGTTGCTGCGGTTATTTGTAACAACCCTGAAGCTGCCGGCCTACAGAAAGCACGTGACCGCAATATTCCTACCGACGTTGTTGATCATCGTCAGTTTGCCAGCCGTGAAGACTTTGACCGTGCTTTAATGGCCAGCATTGATAGCTTCGAACCTGATTTGGTTGTGCTTGCCGGCTTTATGCGTATTTTGACGGCTGAATTTGTTAACCGCTACGAAGGGCATATGATCAATATTCACCCTTCTCTGCTACCGAAATATCAAGGCCTACACACGCATCAGCGTGCCATCGACGCCTGCGATACTCAGCACGGTGTAACGGTTCATTTTGTGACCGAAGTTTTGGATGACGGCCCGAATATTATTCAGGCCGTTGTTCCTATATTTGACGGTGACGATGCTGCGACACTGCAAAAGCGTGTGCAACAGCAAGAACACGTGATTTTCCCGATTGCCGTTAAATGGTTTGTGGAAGGTCGTTTACGCATGGTGAAGAACGCTGCTGAATTGGATGGCAATAAACTTCCGAGCACAGGTTTGCAACTGCAAGGTTAATCAACTGTCTTACACATCATCGATCAGGGAATGCTTACTATGATGTTTCGTTCAATTTTGTTGATGTGTGGCTTTGGGCTCTTAGCTGTTATGCCACTGACATTCGCAGACGATACACCGACAAAAACTTCAGAAACAAACGTCGCGACAACACCAACACCGGTAAGCCAAACTCTCACGCCGTTCAAAATTAGCTATCGCAGTGAATGGCACGTCGGTTGGTTTTCGTTTGATATCGATGCCTCTCGCACCCTGAAAAAATTAGACAACGGTGAGTGGGAATTAGTATTCGACGCTGAAGCGAGCGTTGCGAGCTTACGCGAAACCTCTCAATTCACGTTCGTAGATGGTCGTATCCTGCCGAACGCCTACAAATACCGAGCTTCTGGGCTAATCGATGAAGACGACCGCACGCTGACGTTTAAGGCTAACGATCAGACCATTTTTAGTGATGAGAAAAACAAGCTCTATACCGACCAATGGCAAGACGACATACAAGACAACATTACTTATATGTTGCAAGCAAGTGTTGATCTGGCGAGCGGCCAAACCGAGTTTGAATACCCAGTATTCGAAAAGAAGAACTCTAAGCCCTTTCGCTTTAAAGTCGTGGGCGAAGAAGTACTCAAAACCCCTGCCGGTAAGTTCCGCGCGGTAAAAGTTGAACAATTACGCTCAGATAAACGTCGTCAGATATTTGCTTGGTTTGCAATTGATCAACACTATGCGTTAATTCGCATGACAGATAAAAAAGATGGCAAAACTCGCTATCAGATAGATGCAACCAAGCTTGAGTTTTAACCCGCTTGGCACCGCTAACAACGACATTTTTTGGAATACGACATGCGACTGAGTGATGGCGATATCGAACAACGAATAGCCGAAGGCCAAATCATTATCGAGCCTAAGCCGCCTGCGGATGCCATTGCAGGAATCAGTGTCGACTTACGCCTTGATCATCGCTTCCGGGTGTTCAGCAACAACTCGGTAACTCACTTAGACTTGTCTGGTGATCGCGCTCAGCTTGAACGCGATATCGACCGCATCATGAGCAAAGAAATCGAAGTGTCTGATGAGCGCGCGCTATTTATTCATCCTGGCGAACTTATTCTTGGTGCAACCATGGAATCGGTTACGATTCCAAATGACTTAGTCGGCTGGTTGGATGGCCGTAGCTCGTTAGCGCGATTGGGCTTAATGGTACACGTAACGGCTGGACGCATTGATCCCGGCTGGCATGGGCAGATTGTTTTAGAATTTTACAACAACGGCAAACTGCCACTAGCGTTGAAGCCTGGCATGGTGATCTGTGCTATGTCGTTTGAGATGCTGAGTAGCCCTGCTCTACGTCCGTACAATACCCGCGCAAACGCAAAATACCGCGACCAAACTGGCGCGACTGGCAGCCGGATTTCCAAAGATTAAGACGACAAATTAAGGATAGAGACACGATTATGGCAACGATTTTAGTTACCGGTGGTGCAGGATATATCGGTTCCCACACTTGTATTGAACTTCTCGAAGCTGGTTATGACGTTGTTGTTGTCGATAACCTGAGTAACAGCAGCCCAGAATCGTTAGTTCGTGTCGAAAAAATCACCGGCAAAACAGTGACCTTTATCGAAGGTGATGTCCGCGATCGCAAACTATTAGGCCGCGTATTCACCGATAATCAGATTCATGCAGCCATTCATTTTGCTGGGCTAAAAGCCGTTGGTGAGTCGTGCCAAATGCCGTTGGCATATTACGATAACAACCTGAATAGCACGCTCGCGCTAGCACAAGTGATGGAGGAGTTTGGCGTTACGAACTTAGTCTTCAGCTCATCTGCCACTGTGTATGGCGACCCTGAACAACTGCCGCTAACAGAAACCATGCCATTATCAGCAACCAATCCTTATGGTCGTTCTAAGCTCATTATTGAAGAAATGCTGCGCGATCTGCCGGAAGCCGACAAGCTCAGTAACGCCACGACGCCATGGGCAGTGATTTTATTACGCTATTTCAATCCTGTTGGTTCACATAAGTCGGGCTTGATTGGTGAAGATCCAAAAGGCATTCCAAACAATTTAATGCCGTATATTTCCCAAGTAGCCGTAGGTCGTCGTGATCAACTCTCGGTCTTTGGCGGCGACTATAATACCGTCGATGGCACTGGTGTACGTGATTACATCCACGTAGTCGACCTCGCCAAAGGCCACGTAAAAGCCGTGGATAACCTCTTAGGAGCGACCCCTGTCAGTGGCGTTGAAGCATTCAACTTAGGAACCGGAGACGGCGTTAGCGTACTGCAACTCGTTAACGCATTCGCAGAAGGCAACTCTGTAGCTGTACCCTATACCATTGTCGACCGCCGACCCGGTGACGTTGCCGCCTGCTACGCCAACGCCGAAAAGGCTCTAGACATATTAGGCTGGAAAACAGAGCTGTCGTTAACCGACATGGTCGTTGATACGTGGAACTGGCAGAAACAGAATCCAAACGGCTACAGCCTGTAAATTAATTGTTAGCTTTGAAAATAACTAACAAAATCAAACACTTTTAGGCAAAGTGCTGTTGACAGCAAGAAAACCGCTGGCATAATACGCAGCACTTACTGATGTTCCCCGATAGCTCAGTCGGTAGAGCAGTAGACTGTTAATCTATTGGTCGTTGGTTCAAGTCCAACTCGGGGAGCCACTTCTTTTATCCGTTCGGATAATTTCGTTAAAACAAAACCTAAACGACTTATTTTTGTCATATTTATCAATGACTTTACGCAGAATTTAAGGCAAATTTCTCATTATTTGCTAAACTTCCTGTATCTTAATTCACGATGAATACAGGAACGTATGATTCGCTATCTACTTAACGCATCTCGTCCAACCAAGCGACTATTGACTGCGTGTTACGATTTTATTGCGATCCCTACTGCCGTTTATCTAGCTCTCGCTCTACGCTACGGCGTATGGAACCCCCAAATATCCCACGAAACAGCTATTGCAGTACTTGCAACAACCATTATTTCATTAGGCGTGTTCGTTAAAATTGGATTGTACCGCGCCGTTGTTCGCTTCATGACAGGCAAAGCATTCACCACCCTTGCAGTCGGCATCAGTATTTCGGGCATATTATTAACTAGCACGTCTTTTTTAGCGCACGCCAACCTCCCCCGCTCCAGTATTATTATTTATTTTTTTACCGCATTTGCACTATTAGGAACACCCCGCTTATTCATTCGCAGCCTAGTTAGCCAAATGAGTAAAGCCCAATGCGAACCGGTACTCATCTATGGCGCAGGCAATCAAGGTGTAGCATTGGCCCACGCTCTGGCCGGTAGTGATTTATATCGTCCATGCGCACTTATCGATGACGACCGCTTAAAGCAAGGCACAACCATTCATGGACTGCGTGTTATATCAAAAGAACAAATAGAAGATTTGACTGACCATTACGATATTTCAAAAGTGTTATTAGCGCTCGGTAAAACGAGCTTTGGCCAAAGAAAAAACTTAATTGAAAGTCTTTCTAGTTCTAATTTAGAAATCTTAACGACCCCTGCCGTGAACGACATAATTAGTGGCAAGGCCCGAATAGAAGAAGTTAGAGAAGTTGAAATCGATGACCTTCTTGGACGCGACTGCGTCAGTCCGAATACCGAGTTACTGAGCAATAATATTACCGATAAAGTAGTTTTAGTTACTGGTGCAGGTGGCTCGATCGGTTCTGAACTATGCCGCCAAGTCCTTATTCAAAAACCTCAAAAGCTAATTTTAGTCGAGCTAAATGAATACAGTTTGTACGCTATTGAACAAGAACTTCAAAATACGGTACTAAGTCTCGAGTCTGATACGGAAATTGTTTCGATTTTAGGTTCCGTACAGAAACAAAATCGATTAGAAACCATCTTCAAAGCTTTTAATGTTCAGACAATTTATCACGCAGCTGCCTACAAACACGTCCCTATGGTTGAGCACAATGTCGTCGAAGGTGTTCGTAATAATGTATTCGGCACTTGGTACTGCGCTGAAGCTGCGATTAGTGCAGGTGTAGAAAAATTTGTACTCGTCTCAACAGACAAAGCAGTGCGCCCAACTAACGTCATGGGAGCATCTAAGCGTGTGGCAGAGCTTGTTCTTCAAGCACTCAATGAACGCCAAAATGACACTTTATTTTGCATGGTGCGCTTCGGTAACGTGTTGGGATCGTCCGGCTCTGTAGTCCCCCTATTCCGCCGCCAAATTAATGAGGGCGGACCTATTACCGTCACGCATCCAGATATCATCCGATACTTTATGACGATTCCAGAGGCATCCCAGTTAGTCATTCAAGCAGGTGCAATGGGAAAAGGTGGCGACGTATTCGTACTCGATATGGGCGAACCCGTGAAAATCACCGCTCTAGCTAAAAAAATGATTCGCCTTTCAGGGTTGATAGAGAAAACTGACAAAAACCCTGACGGTGATATAGAGATTAAATTTACCGGATTAAGACCAGGTGAAAAGCTCTACGAAGAACTGTTGGTAGGTGATAACGTCGCCGGTACGGAGCACCCACGAATTATGACAGCAAATGAAGTTCATCTCTCGTGGCCCGAAACACACAACTTCTTAAACCGACTGGATAAAGCCTGCCATGACTTCAAAGTAGAAGATGTTATTAGTCTTTTACTCGAAGCCCCAGCAGCATACAACAAACAAGAAGGATGTCCTGATTGGGTTTTGAACGCCTCTCGCAGCGTTTGAAAGCAGAAACAATAAATGGAGACCTAGTCTTTGACTCGATCTCCAGCTCCTTTACCTGCTACCGTTTGAAAAATGTATTTAAAATAATTAGCAACTGACATCTCTTCAATCATTTTCGCATCAGTTTGAGCAAGCAAAGTAGGCGTAGACATATCGATATCACTTACCTGTGCTAAACCTGTAATACCTGGTCGGACAGCATAAACGCTGAGAGAATCGCGCTCCATTATTAGTTCTTCTTGATTAAACAGATTCGGACGCGGTCCTACTAGACTCATCTCACCTTTTAGAACGTTCCACAATTGAGGCAACTCATCCAACTTAGTTCTACGCAAAAAACCGCCCAATTTAGTAATAGATGCAGAAGATGCGAGATGACTAGCAACTGACGCTGTATCAATACTCATCGTACGGAATTTAACTAAGGTAAAAGGCTTTTTGTTTCTGCCAACCCTCTGCTGTAAAAACAATGGAGAGCCGGTATCAAACAGGCCGATGACGTAAATAATAATTAGTACTGGGAATCCGAACACTAATCCAAGCAAAGAAAACGTAAAATCTATTAATCGATACATATACCTACTCGATATTTAATTCTATGTGAGTAGAACTATTTTTAATTTCCTTCTGGAGCTTTTTATCTGATACCAAAAAGTTAGAAAAAAGTTGCTCAGATACATCTATTCTACCGAACAATAACAATGTAGAACTCATGACCGAAACAGGAAAAGGAATGTGAATTACTTTTTTTCCTAAAAAACTCCCAGCTAATGTAAATAACTGCTTTGTCGATATTGGTGTAGAATCAGTCACGCAAAAAGTTTCTCCCGCAACAGAATCACTTATTAAACAATGACCTATAGTTCCACACAGTTTCTGTATTGAAACAAAGCTTCTTTTATTTTCAACCAATCCGAAAGGAGTAAATTGAAAATACTTTAAATATGATAGAGCTGTACCAAACGCACCCAGTGCACCTAATCCATATACCATTACAGGACGTAAAATAACAAGCTCCAAACCTCCTGCCTCTGCTATTTTCCTAAGTTCAATTTCAGTTGCTAGTTTGGACTTGCCATAGTATGTGCAAGGTTCTGTCTTAGAGTCTTCATTCAACTCACTACCTTTGAACTTACCATAAACAGCCACCGAGCTTACGTAAACTAAGCGTTTAACTCCGGATTCAATTGCACATCTTGCTAAATTAATAGACGATCTGAAATTAACCTCGTCAAAATCCTCCTTAGCGGCACCTTTATCGTGTACGATACTAGCTAAATGCACGACAGAATCAACTCCCTTGAGATGTTGTCGCCATTGCGTATCAGGCCTTAGATCTAAAACAACTTTATGCCCTTCCCATTTTGGTAATTTTTCCTCTGATCGAACATGAGGAATCACGTAAAAATTATTACTAATGAGATAATTAAGTAGGTTTCTTCCGACAAAACCGGAAGCACCAGTTACAAATACTTTCATATAACTACAGCCTATTTATTTTCTAGAAAAAAACCTCTCCAAATTAATCCTTAAAAATCTTTTGATATTTATTAGTACATTCCCCTCGTTAAACACCTCGCCTGGACGTTTTTGATAATTTGTATCTGTAGTTCTACCATACTTAATCTCACACTCAGGCCGCCCATTGGTGTAATAGTACATTGCTATAGATTTTCTGCTATTGGTTTCTGGACAAGCAAGTTTATCCGGATGACCATGATACGAATAATCAGATGTATTAAATATCACCATTCGATTAAAAGCGGGCTCCACTTCCACCGCTTTCCGACTCATATCCTTTTCCCATAACTGCAATCCACCACCCCAGGAAGTTTCCCAATTCTTATTTAAATATAGAATTACGTTAATACGACGATTTAATTTTAATTTCGAGTTCCAATTAAAATCAGTATGTATCTTAAGAAAGCCACCTTTTTTTGTATTATGTAGCCCCCCTCCCTCAAGATATGGATCAGGAACTAATGATTCAATTCCTGTCAACTTCTCAAGAAAAGTGCAAAAATTTCGTGAGTTCAAATCACCTATAAACCGCCTAGTGGCAGGCCCCATATTCATAATATCATTTTCAGTTCTTTTTAATATCGAACCATAAAAATCTTTCTTATCATTAAAATTCGTACTTTCTACTTCCTTCAATACAGCTTCTAATAATTCTATAGGGAAAACACCATCAAGTACGACATATGGAAATGGCTCTTGCTTAATATAAGCATCACGATTAGATTCTGCTATCTCAATTAGGTTACTCCAGCTTCCCCCTGAAAAATCCAAAACCGGAATACTTGGTTCAACCGTGGATTTCATCGAATTATCCATTTTTATATCACCCCCCACTCTTTGTCACATTTCTTGGGTCAAATTTTTTCATACATATATACGCAATGTACTCTATTTTTGCTGGCAAAATAGATCTTAAAAAGGGTGCAAAGCAGGCAACAGCCTTCCACATAGGCAGACCTACTTTTAAAGACCACTTAAAACCGATTAGACCCTGCTTAAAAGCTAGTTTGCTAGTCTGCTTTCTAAATGCACTTTCGTCAAACCTATAATAAATCAAGGGTCTAGAGATATTCTTCATCCTTAATTTTCGGTGAGCACAGCGAAACCATAACTCATAATCCTGCCTTCGACTAAGCTTTTCATTGTAGGCTCCAATTTCAATTAAATCATTCTTCCTGATTGCGACTGAAGGATGAATAAACGGGTTAGCCCACAATAATTCTAAAATTTTATTCTCCGAAACAGGAACATTTCGCAGTCCACCTAAAGTGCCGTTACTACTCATTTCTATTGCTTGAGATCCAACTAACGATACATCAATCTCTTCTTTCAGAATTTTTAACTGAGTCTCAAAACGATCAGGAAAGCAAACATCGTCCGTATCCATTCTAAATACAACATCCCCCTGACAATAACGCAACCCATAATTAAGAGCTTTGCCCAATCCAGAATTCGTCTCAAGTTTAGGACTGATAATATTCAATTTAGATCGAAATCTCTCTATAACGCTGTTAAGTTCGGAACCAATTGTCCCGTCCTCAACGAGAACAACTTCATCTGCTCGTTCTGTCTGCCGCTCCAAACTTGCCAGACACTCTTCTAAGTAACTAGCATTTTCTCCGTTATAAATAGACATTAAAACTGAGGTTTTCAAGAATCTCTCTCTCTTGATTTAAAGAATTTCATATAACCACCAAGTCCGTCCTTAACTCCACTAAAAATATGCTTGAGTCTCTCTACTCGGTCTTCATATAGAATCGCAAATAAAAGTATTTTCACAGACGATATTAGAACTCTTTTAACTTTCCACTTTAATGGGATATACCCTCTACCTAAGAGCCAAATCAAGTTTCTATATTGAAAATAAAGCCTAAAAGGTTTTGGTGATCCCAACCTAAAAATAAGAAGATCTAAATGACCTTCGCCTAACTCATGGTCGATTTTTATATCGGTATTTACATACGTAGTTAAACCTTCATGATTCCCCCGCATGCACCATTCCCAATCAACCAAATCGATAAAGAGATCGTTTTCCTTAAGGCCTACTCGTTCAATAGAATCTTTGGAAAAAGTAAACCCCGAACTCAAAGTATGCTCTACTTTAACAATACCTTGATTAGGAGCCAGCCCGTGATAAGGTAGATTTGTATCTACATCTATTGCAATCGGCCCCAATCCAAAACAATTCGAATCAATAGACTTAACGGACTTGAATGAATCAACTAGCTTGTAAACTGTATCTGAATCTAGGCTGGTATCTTGGTCCAACTCAACAAAATAATTAAAACCATCTAACAATGCCCTTTCTAACCCCGAGTTCTGAGCTGCGGCAATTCCTTTGTTCCCTTTCATATCGATGTAAACAACATCATTTAAATAATCCGTTTGGCTATTTAGACTCCTTTGAGTAATAATATCATCAGAATTATCCGCTAAAAAAACAAACAACCCTCCTTTTGATAACCCTTCCACCTTTCTCACCAAGGAAGACACATCAGGGTTAAACGCAGTCAAAAGTACAGCAATCTTTTCGCTCATATCAAATACCAACACTACCCGATCTTCTGGCTAAAGCTACCAACCTAAAAGCAAACAACCCTCCAAAGATTAAAAACAAATCCATTAGATACGCTATACCTATTGGAGGCTCTACCATTACTACACAGAAACGAAACCATATGGCTGTCAAGAGAGAACTTAAAAAAAGCGATTTTTCACTCTTTCGCTGATAATTTAGTATTTGCCTTGATAAGATTCCCAGCGCACCACCAATAATTAAGATAAACACAAATCCCAGTATCGGCCCCAAATAGACATAAGAGAAATAATCAAAGTGACTGGTAGGTCCACCGGCGATCTCGGCATCTGGATTGAACGTCAGAAGAGCCTGTCTACCAACAGAATAATCACCTGCATTATAACCAATGAGTTTCGACATCTGGGTAATCCCTATCATCGGTGTAATGATTCTGATCAAAAAGCTATCTGTGTCAATATTATCAATATTTCCATTTGGCAAAAGCATATAAACAGTATTTCCATTTGAAACCATCCTATGCACAAATTTATCGACTACTAAAGGAACTCCGTCAATATTCTCCGAATTAGAAAGCGGATCAATTCCATTCCTTTTGAGATTCTCTTGTAATGCAAAAAATATAAATATCAAACCAAAGAGTACAGTTATCAACACCCCTTTCAAACTAAAAAGATTACGTTTAAAATGTATACGATAAACGAAAGTTATAGCTAACACATTAAACAAGAATGATATTTTCGCCCCGTTTAACAAAGCTGAGAAAACCACCAAAAACGCTAGCATTAAAAAGCTAACTAATTTCCTAGCTCCTCTCCCGAGGAAAAATCTCAATGCCGTATACGCTATAAGAAAATAGGTTAAGCCATCAATTAATCGGACAAAAACTCCCATCCCTCTACTATTCTCAAATCTATTAGTATCCGTAAAAACCCCCAACCCGATTGACTTCAAAATGATTATTGACACAAAAAAATAGACTACCAACAAAGCCAAATACTCAAAATCTCTCAGAGCCACCCTCCTATTCACGTACGATCTGTAGTACCAATTAGGAATATCAAAAGAAGAAAGCCGCAAAACGTGGTACGCGCTTAATACAGAGATCAGGTAAAGCATAAATAAATAGAAGTAATACTCTTTTATATACCCTAACCAATACAAGAAACACATTATTGTGTATTTTGTGCTAAACCCAATAACAAAAATTATAAATAAAGGGTCCATTACACCATTCGGCAAAACTCTCTTCAAAACCAGATAGAACAATCCGAAAATAAAAAAATTCACACCCAGAAACGGAAAAATGAACTGTAAAAAAAGAGAATAAAATTCCTGAGAGCTCATATTTTTAAAATCTTTCTATATACTAGAGTAACCGCTCCCTTAAGGGTATAAAGCGCATAAACAAATGGGATTTGCTTCAATACATGAAAGGCTTTAAAAAACTCGAAACGCTTCAAATAATGCAAAAAATAGCTTGCGATTTTATTTCCTATCGCGGTTTTTCTTAATCGATATGGCGTTAAATTTTCCAATGTCAACAAGGCATCCTGTATTTGCTTATCAGTATTTATATAGCTATTTTTCTCATGATGACGATATCGAACACAGATGTCCTCAGGTAAAAAGTCAAAATCGCTTCCTTTACTAGGAAATCTGGCGAACAACTTCATAAACATAGCATAATCATCCGTTTTCAAATCCGGATCCCACCCTCCAATCTCAACCAAAGCGCTATATCTAATAATGCTCGATTGAGACAGAATTGGGCTAGGATAGTTGACATATATAGCTTTTAACAGTTCCTGCTTAGGTAGATTGAAAAACTTCTCATGATTCACTTTATAAACTCGGCTCTCAGTTCCATCCTCAAAGCAGTTGAGAGCACCGCCAATAATAAACTGTAGATTAGATCCTCTCATTCTAGACACCAAGCTCTCGATTCCATCTGAGACAACCACATCGTCCGAAGCCAAAAGTAATACAAATTCGGAATCAGCTAAATTAAAGAATTGAACTAATGAATCAAGAACCCCCTTATTCTTTTCTTTTTTAATAAAGGTTACTTTATCTTTATCCTTGATCTCTAATGTGCGAATAAAGCCTTCTATAACTTCGACTGACGAATCTGAAGAATTATCATCGATTATTATAATTTCTTTGGATTCCACTTGAATCTGTAAGGCGGCCTGAATACACTCGACAACGTAACCACCATGATTATACGAAGGTATTAGAATTGCCAACTCATATTCCGGAGTACTAATGTAACTCATGTTTCATAAACCAAAAACTAAATATAAAATAAGACAAATAGTTCAAGGCATAAGCTAGCGAAATATACTCAAACCCCAGACTATCACACAGAACTACTGACAATACAACAAACTGAATTGAAAAGTAAATTTCACTAAAAACAAATAAGAAAGTTTTTTCTTTAGCCAACATTAAGTAACCAAAGAACCATGATGCAACTTTGAACACATCACCTAAAAACTGAAACTTAAATAGTTCTCCTATCGATATAAACTCCGACGAGAATAAGAGCACTATCACGAAATCCTTAATCACATATATAATTATAGCTGTAAAAATTGCTATAGGAACAAAAATGGAAATGCCTTTTTGAATTTCTAGCCGTAAAGCTCTACCGCTATCCAATTCCGAAAAACGAGGTAAATAGTAAACACTCAACGTAGTAGTAATAACCATCAAATACATTGATGATATGTACCAAGTTGCTTGCCAGTATCCTGCCTTTTCCACCCCAAAATCAGCAATCAAATAATCTCTTAGCACAATATGAGAGATCGGGACAACCAGTGCAGAAGTTAAAGCCATAAAACTATACTTCATTAATCGTTTAACATCTTCAGGAAAAATCTTATTCTTTGTGAAAATTATTCGAAGTAGCCAGTGATTTCTTAATAAATAAAGCAGTAATAAAAAAACAACAGCCTGAGTAGTTACCATAGAAAACAGCAATCCATCTAATTGATAGCGATAAATAAGAACTGCTGTATATAGAACACTGAAAATGCTTTGGATAATATTAACTTTAAACCAAAATTGAATTTCCCTCAATCCATTAAGAATTGCCACCAATATAAAATTAAAACTTGCTAGAATCGTTGTAATTCCTAGTATCTTTAGAACATAAGCATAATCCGTCGATTTAAATAGGTAGTTTGAAATCTCCTTACTACCGAAAAAAACACACCCTCCTACAATGATTGAACTGAATAGCACTATAGTTAGCGCCGTTGAGAGGATACGATCTCTCTCACTTTCATTTTTATCTGCAGCAAATTTGGTAACGCCTGAAGTGAGGCCTAGTTGCGAGAAGCTTAATGATACTTGAATAAAGTTCTGCAACTGTCCCATTGCCGCCAAGCCAGAAGGCCCGACAAATACAGCTAAAACCTTATTTATAATCAAAGCGGTTACCATCTTAAAGATAGTGACAATGAAGCTTAATAGCGATGTTTTAAGAAGCTTCATTGTAGCTATTTACCACTTCTATTATATATTCAACTTCCTTATCCGACATTGTAGGATCAATTGGTAAACTAACCACCTGCGAATGTAATTTTTCGCAAATGGGATACGAACAATGATTATATTGCATATAAGCTTTTTGTTTATGGGGGGGAATTGGATAGTGAATCATCACCTCTACCCCCTGATCTAGCATATATTTTGCGAAAAAATCTTGCGACTCAACCCTAACTACAAATAAATGAAATGCATGTGCTTTCATATCAATTACATCTGGCAGAATAACAGATGTATTTTTAATCTTACTTATATATTTCCCAGCTATATCTCTTCTAACCGCCAGTTCTAAATCTAATCCCCTTAACTTAATTCGAAGCATTGCAGCCTGTATTTCGTCTAAGCGACTGTTAATTCCTCTGTAATCATGAATATATTTAGAAGAGCTACCATAATTCCCTAACGCACGAATAACAGTAGAAAGCTGCGTATCATTAGTAACTACAGCCCCCCCATCCCCCAATCCCCCTAAATTCTTTCCAGGATAAAAACTAAACGCGCCCGCATCACCAATAGAGCCAGCTTTCATACCATCCAGCAGCGCTCCATGAGCCTGAGCGGCATCTTCAAGAATTAAGAGTTCGTATTCCTTAGCTAAATTCACTAATTTTTTTACAGGCGATACTTGTCCATATAGATGCACAACGAGTATCATCCGAGTTCTATCGGATATTTTCTCCTTAACAAGGTCAGGATCAATATTAAATGTAACAGGAGATGGCTCTACAAAAACCGGAACCAACGAACAATCAGTTATAGCCAATATGGTAGCAATGAATGTGTTTGCTGGTACAATTACTTCATCCCCATCATTCAAATAGCCCAATTCTTTCCAAGCCATCAAACTAAGTTTTAATGCATCCAAACCATTTGCTGTTCCTACACAATCACTCGTCCCGCAGTATTCTGCAAATTCCTTTTCGAAAAAGGCAAGTTCCCTCCCCTTAATATACCAACCAGAATCGATTACGCTAGAACAAGCTTGTTTTAATTCTTCTGCATATCGTTCATTAATTTTTTGTAAGTTAAGAAATTTAATCATCTAACGTGATCTCATAATGATCAAGAACCATTCCACGGCCACCAAAACCTTCTTTTTGACTAATTAGCCCCTGATTTAAGTATTTCCCAGCATTTTCTGTTGAAATTCCAAAATTTAAAAATTCAAATCCCTTTTCTGAGAAGTCGATCATAACTGATTCTATCAATAGATCTAAAGCACCTTTCTCTTTTCCTTCATCACTAACGCACATATATTGTGTATGTACCGTTTTCTTAAATATAAACAATACCGATCCTGCAATCATCCTACCGCGGTCTTTAACAACATTTAAACTTATATTCTCTGGAAATCTTTCACCCAATAGTAGCAGCTCATTTGCACTATGAACTGGAGCAACCCCATGGCGATCGAGGACATCTCTTAAAATTTCATGGAACTTTTCCCATTCATTTGATTTTTCAACGACTAAATCAAGTTTCCTCGCTTTAGAAATCAAAGCCTTTCGTCCTTTGGATAGCTTCATTCTATTTTTCAAAATGACGTAGCTACCAAGATCTCGCCGAACCAAAACCCCACCTGCCGTATTATGGAGAAAATAGAGATCCTCTTCATTTCCCTGTTCATGAAATATGTGGGGTATCGCCTTATAAATTAATTTACGTATATCATTTTGAATAAGCCAGTCTTTTAGGGCTACAAAGGTTTCTTTTATTAGCTCGCTTCGAGCTCTTACAAGAAAAACTAATCCCCCGTAAGTCAAACCACCGTGACTAACTAAGTTTTCCCCATCAATAGAAGCAGGTAAAACAGCAACCAACTTACCTTCTTTAAAAAAGAGGAGAGAGGAATCCACAAAACGATCTGAGTGATACTCCATAAACTCTCTTTTAAATATAAACAGCGGGGTTTTGGAGTCTTCTATAAAACGATTCCATTCCTCTAAATATTTACGCTCAAATTTATATATTATCACCAATCAACTCCGCCACCCCAAAACCTTCCGCTCCCATATAATTTCCATTATATACAACCCAACTTTTACCATTAGCTACAAATAATCTCGGGTAACATAAATGTTGACTATCAAACTCATTCTCCATACCAAGTACTAGTCCGAGATCCTCATCCCTCCTATTCCACACAAGACCATCTTCTGAATAAGCGATTCCTGGAAAATAATCTTTTCCCGACAAGCCTCCCTTTGTGTAAAACATAGCATAGGTATCGTTGCGTCTAAAAACTGAAGGTCGACCAATTCGATATTCATCACCTTCTAAATCAACGCATAGCGTAGCATTACTAGAGAAATTAACTCCATCTTCCGACGAAGTATGCCAGATATTATATCTAGGAAAATCTACACCATTTATAGTCTCCCAATCATCTCCTACTGCATACCACGCATGCCAAATTTCACCATCGAAGCGAATAGAATGAATTGCTCGGATTGTCGCTGCGCCATTGGTACGATCTAAAATCGGAGCTTCTGAAATTCTAGTAAATTTTTCTCCATCCTTACTAATTGCTAAACCAGTAAATGCTAAGAATTTCGCATTTTTAACAATCTGAAAACCAACATAATACATTCGATAATTACCATCAGGCGCTAGTACAACATCACCCAAAATCACACCGTTATCGTCGAAGCATCCATGTCTGCCTATATCCAGAACAGGTTCTCTCGAAACAGCAAGCACTATGCTTGGATCTTTAGTCGACAAATCCACATAGCCAATACGACTTACGCCGAACTTGTCTCTAAACCCACAGTAAACCCTAACAACATCTTCATTAAGAACAATCGGTGTTGGGGTTAATGCCGAGTTATCAGCCCACTCAGGTAGTTTATCATTACCGAAAACCAGACCTTTTTTATTCCATTTAAGCGTCATATTACAATTTAACCTTAAGACTTGTTCTACCTTCTACTTTTCTAGCAGGGGAACCAATATAAATACTCTCCGGCTCAATCAAGGGCTTATTTACTAAGCTTGCAGATCCCAATATACAGCTATTTGCAATAGAGGTATTATCATTAAAAGTAGCATTAACACCTAAAAAAGATGAATGACCTATTCGGCAATATCCTGAAATCACAACATGGGAAGATAAAAAGCAATGATCTTCGATTACAGTACGATGACCGACATGATTGCCGCTCCATAAAATACAGTTATTCCCAATCTGAACGAAAGGCTGAATGACATTGTTTTCAAATATGAAGCAATTTTCACCAATTTCAGCGTTACGCCACACAAAAGCTTTCGAGCTAATATAAGTAGCAAATTTGTAGCCTTGCTCTTTTAACTGCAAATACAGTCTAGCCCTCAGGCGATTTAACTGAGTTGAGGGAATTGCCACAAAAATTTTATAATCATCTACTGGAAAGTGTTCTTCAATCTCCTCTAAAGGAACAATTGGTAGGCCATGTAAACTATCTGCATCTATAAACTTCTGCTCTACACTAAAAGCTACAACTTCATATTCCGAGTCATAAGTGAAATACTCATACGCGATTTCAGCAAGTTCACCAGCACCAACTAGAACCAATTTTTTATCTTTATTAGGCATCTAACTTAACCTTAGTAACAGTGAATATGTATTCTTGATAATCCCTAATATAATCTGATTCATCATAATGCTCACTAGCTAACACTAACAAAACGCAATCATCTGAAAACTCATGCATTTCGCGCCAGATCATACTTTGAATCAACAAGCCTTTAGCTGGATTATCCATTAGGATTACTTCGCGATGATTCCCATCATCTAAAGTCATTTTACAGCTACCGGATACACAAATGGCTACTTGCTTTAGGTCTTTATGCGCATGGTAACCTCGACTTACACCTTTAGCAGTTCCATAGATGTAATAAACACGCTTTATTTCAAACGGAATATTTTTCTCTTTACCAATTTCCAGCGCTACCAGCTCGCCACGTTGGTCACCTAGCGCTTGAAAATCAATCCATTTTGTTAAACTCATATATTAACCTTCAAACTCTGAAAGCGATTGCGCCTGTTGGTCTTTCTCATTCACTAAATATTCGTCCATATTTGGCCATTGAATATTTAAATCGGGATCATCCCAACGAATAGCCTCTTCACTCTCCTTATTGTAGTAATCAGTGGTTTTATACAAGAAATGTGTATCATCTTCCAATGCGATGAACCCATGAGCAAAACCTTCAGGCACCCAAAATATTTTTTTATTGTCGGCGTTTAATTTTATCCCAGTCCACTTACCATAAGTTGGAGAGTTTTTTCGAATATCTACAGCAACGTCAAAGGCTGCCCCCTTTACTACTCTTACTAACTTACCTTGAGCATAAGGAGCCTTTTGAAAATGCAACCCTCTTACTACACCTTTTGAAGAGCAAGAATGATTATCTTGAACAAATGAACGAGGTACCGGCAAGCCTAACTTTGCCAAATTTTCGTGAAAGCGTTTTTCACTAAAGCTTTCCATGAACCAACCACGTTCATCAACAAATACTTGCGGCTCTATGATTACCACTTCAGGAATATCAGCTTGAATCAGTTTCATAACGTAAATATTTAAGCTTCGCTTTCAATTAATTGGAATAGGTACTGCCCATACCCCGTTTTCTTCAGCTTCTCTGCCTGGCTCCGCACTTGATCTTTACTTAACCAGCCATTGCTGTAGGCGATTTCTTCTAGGCATGCTATTTTTAAACCCTGTCTTTGCTCAATGGTGTGAACAAACGCCCCAGCTTCTAGTAAAGATTCATGAGTACCAGTATCCAACCAAGCAAACCCTCTACCTAGCATTTCTACACTTAAAGTTTTCTTATCTAAGTAATACTTATTTACATCTGTGATTTCTAACTCGCCACGATCAGAAGGCTTTATAGATTTAGCCACTTCGATCACGTCATTGTCGTAGAAATACAAGCCAGTTACCGCATAATTTGATTTTGGTTTTTCTGGTTTTTCTTCAATACTAATAGCCTTTCCCGCGTCATCAAACTCAACCACGCCAAAACGTTCGGGGTCACTCACATGATAGCCAAATACTGTTGCACCACTCACTTTCTCAGCCGCTGACTTTAACTTCTCTGAAAAATGCTGACCATAAAAGATATTATCACCGAGAATTAAGCAACAGTTATCATCACCAATAAATTCCTCACCGATCAAAAAAGCTTGTGCAAGTCCATCCGGAGATGGCTGTTCAGCATAAGTTATCTGTATTCCGAATTGGTCTCCAGCGCCCAATAGTTTTTGATAATTAGGCAAATCTTCCGGAGTACTGATAATTAAAACCTCTTTCATGCCAGCTAGCATTAATACTGACAACGGATAAAAAATCATTGGTTTATCGTAAATTGGCAAAAGCTGCTTAGAAACTCCCATTGTGATAGGGTGTAATCGAGTACCAGATCCACCCGCTAAAATGATGCCCTTTCTATTTTTCATTATTTTTTTCCAATACTTCAGTCAACATTCTATTCACACCTAGTGTCCAATGAGGCATAGATAAGCCAAAGTTATTTTCTAATTTTGAACAGTTCAAACGACTATTAAGTGGTCTCTTTGCAGGTGTTGGGTATTGTGTAGTAGGAATACCTTTCACTGTTTCTACCTTTAACTTGTAGCCTTCCTTTTGAGCGAAATCGAAGATATGCTTAGCGTAATCACACCATGTAGTTTCACCACTAGCTACCAAGTGATACAGCCCTGCCTTGTTTGGACTGCTTAACGTACTCCGAACTACTTGGGCGGTTACATCCGCAACAAGCTCTGCTCCCGTTGGCGAACCGAATTGGTCATTAATAATACTCAGCTCCCTAAGCGAACTAGCAAGTTTCAGCATCGTTTTAGCGAAGTTGTTACCTTTCGCTGCATATACCCAGCTAGTTCGAAAGATTAAATATTTGCAACCACTAGCCGCTATAGCTTGCTCACCCTGTAGCTTGGTATGACCATAAACATTAACTGGCTTTGCGTTATCAGTCTCGGACCAAAATTGCTCACCCTCTCCTGAAAATACATAATCTGTAGAATAGTGCACAAATAATGCATTGATAGATTTGCAAGCAGCTGCCATTTCTTCTACGGCTTTATGATTCACTAGAACAGCTACGTCGTGCTCTGATTCAGCTTTGTCGACAGCCGTATAAGCTGCTGCGTTCACCACGACGTGTGGACGATACTCTAATATATGCTGTTTAATTCCAGCCAAGTCGGTTAAATTACCACCATTGTTGCGATCTAATGCAAGTACTTCTCCTAATGGTGCTAGTGCTCTCTGTAACTCCCAACCTACTTGTCCATTTTTGCCCAGTAGGAGTATACGCATAATACTTACCTCCTCAGGTATCATCCTCGCTTACCGTAGTTTTGCTCTAGCCAGCTTTGGTATTCACCACTTTGAACATGGCCAACCCATTCTGTATTAGATAGATACCACTCCACAGTCTTACGAAGACCTGATTCAAAGGTTTCTTCTGGGGTCCAGCCAAGTTCTGTATCAATTTTTCCTGCATCAATGGCGTAACGAATATCGTGACCTGGTCGATCTGCCACATGAGTGATTAAACTCTTGAAGCCTTGAGTGCTGCCAGCAGAACGAGAATAGTCATTATTAGGTACCAGCTCTTCAAGTAGATCACAGATCATATTCACTACTTCGATATTTTGCTTTTCATTATGTCCTCCAATATTGTAGGTTTCCCCCACCCTCCCTTCTGTAACAACTTTATAGAGTGCACGAGCATGATCTTCTACGTATAACCAATCACGAATCTGATTTCCACGGCCATATACCGGTAAGGATTTTCCTTCCAAGGCATTTAAAATAACTAGCGGAATTAACTTTTCTGGAAAGTGATATGGCCCATAGTTATTTGAACAATTTGTTATAACGGTCGGTAGACCATATGTTCTCTGCCAAGCACGAACCAAATGATCAGAGCTAGCTTTACTTGCTGAATAAGGGGAGCTAGGCGAATAAGGAGTGTCTTCTGTAAATAAATCCTCAGGCCCTTCTAGATCACCATACACTTCGTCGGTACTGACGTGGTGGAATTTAAACAGATTCTTACTTCCACTATCTAATTTTGACCAATAACTCCGACTAGCCTCAAGAAGCGTATACGTTCCTATAATATTTGTTTCAATAAACGCCGCAGGACCATCAATAGAACGATCGACATGACTTTCAGCAGCCAAATGCATAACGGCGTCAGGCTTATGCGTTTGAAAGACTCTATCCAGTTCGATCCGATTACAAATATCAACCTTTTCGAACTCATAACGTTCCGAACCTTCAACATCCATAAGATTCGCTAAATTTCCGGCATACGTTAATTTATCGACATTAACTACCGAGTCATTCGTATTGTCTATAATGTGACGTATGACGGCGGAACCTATGAAACCAGCACCACCCGTTACTAAAATTTTCATGTAATTTAAATATTCCAATTCGATGAACACATTTAGAACTTGTTAAGATAAAGCTTGCAGCCGATTTAACTAGTCTAAGTTAACGCGAATTAGTTAAAAACTATTAACGATAATTCCGCAGATATCGCTAGGCTGCGGATTCTGAGTAATCGGCCTACCAATCACCATATAATCCACCCCCACTTTCTTAGCCTGACGCGGCGTCATTACGCGCTTTTGATCACCAATATCTGAACCCTCTGGGCGTATTCCTGGTGTTACGGTCAAAAATGATGGCGCACAAATATCACGGATCAATTTCACTTCTTGGGCGGAGCATACAACACCATCTAATCCTGATTTCTCAGTTAAGCGCGCTAACCGCTCTACTTGCTGAATAGGATCGATGTCTAACCCAATGTCTGCAAGATCGCTACGTTCCATTGAGGTTAAAACGGTAACGCCAATCAATAGTGGCTTGTGGCTTTTCTTTTCTAATTCTTCACGCGCAGCAACCATCATGCGTTCGCCGCCGGATGCGTGGACGTTGACCATCCACACACCGAGATCCGCAGCAACACCAACGGCTTTCGCGCAGGTATTGGGAATATCGTGGAATTTTAAATCGAGAAACACTTCGAAACCGCGTTTATGCAGCTGTTCCAAAATCATAGGGCCAGTGGCCGTGTAGAGTTCTTTACCGACTTTCATCCGACACAAGGTCGGGTCTAGTTGGTCTGCCATTGCCAACGCTTGTTCAGCGGTTGGAAAATCGAGTGCGACAACAATTGGCGATTTAATTGTTGTTGAAGATGATGTCGTCATAGGTCCAATTTTGCCATTGGTGGCGCGGGAACAAATGCAGTGACGGTCGACCAGTTTTTACAGCTGGGACAACGCCAATGGGGTTCCTTCGCCTTGAATCCGCAGTTAGTACAAACAAACTTAGGTTCGCTTGCAACAATTCGCCGCAGGATATCATAGACCACTAGTAACTGCGACTTGTCGAGCTGCTGACGGTGCTGCACAACAAGCTCAACTAAGGCGAAAAAGCCTTGATTTGATGGATGATTTTTCAGTTCTGCTAACAATTGGGGAATGGCCTGATTTGGGCCTTCTTCGCTCGCCAGCGATTCCATTGTTGCGATTAACGCTGGCACGTAATGGGTTAAATTCCAGTGCCGTTGCAGATGCTCTTTCAAGCCCTTGCTATCATCTACAGCCTTAAATGCCAGCACCAAGCGGTCGAGTATTCGCACTAACGCTTGGTCATCTAAATCAACGGCTTTTAAATAACAACGAATGGCTTCTCGGTATTCACCTTGGTGGTAAGCCATATCCGCCAACACAACAAATGCGCGTGCGCAGCGAGAATCAATTTTTAACGCTTGCCGACAAAGGTTCTGTGTTTCTAAATAGTCGCCACGGGCTACCGCTCGCTCGGCAAGTTCGCAAACAGCATGAGAAATACGGCGATCCAACAGATCTAAAGAGGCGAATTTACGCTGTTTGTGAAGATCAAATATACGCTGCCACTCACCTTCTTCCTCTAATAACTCAACAAGATAACGAGAGGCTTGTTCGTGCACTCGTCCCTTGCTTTCCAACAATTCAACGTAGAGTTTTTCCGCGCGATCCAATAATCCAGCACACGAATAATCCAGTGCCAATTCAAGTTCAAGTAGATGCAGTGTACTGCGAGGCAAATCAGCACGTGCAAACAGTGCTTGGTGAAGATGAATAGCGCGATCAGCCTCGCCCTTTTCTCGTAAGCTACGTCCTAGCTTTAAAAAAAGATCGATGGCATCGTCATCAATTTGATCAACATTAAGAAGTTTTGCTAACGAGGCATCGTTAGATTCTGCGAGGAGGTATTCAATGCTTGGAATCCAGTCTGGCTTTTCCGATTTTTTTCCTTGCTGCGCAAAGCGATAACCAAACGTCCAGCCTAGTGCGACTCCAGTGAGCAATAAGATATAAACCAGCGCCGAATCCATCATAAGCCGTCAGGCATTCCTATTGTCGCACCAAAATAAAACAAGACATCACATATCGCTGGCCACTATACCAACGCTCAATTGAGAAGACTAAATCTAGACCCGCTAAATCGACGAATGATCCGTACTAGATCAACAAATCTGAGACTAAATCTCAAATCTCAGTCATCCTCAGGATCCAACCCGTCGTTAACTTGATCGCGCAGTTCCTTACCCGGCTTGAAATGAGGAACAAACTTACCCGTCAGATCGACCGTCTCGCCGGTTTTCGGATTGCGACCCGTACGAGGCGCGCGATAGTGCAGCGAAAAACTGCCGAAGCCGCGAATTTCGATGCGCTCGCCAGACGATAACGTCAGCGACATGTGATCAAGCAAGGTTTTAACAGCCAGCTCAACATCTTTCGATGAAAGCTGAGGTTGTCTTCCAACAATACGTTCTATTAACTCAGATTTTGTCACCGCCTATCCCTCCTTGAGAACAAAGCTTCACAATAAATCTAGCTAAATCATGCAGTTAGCTCAACCCTTTTGCAAGCAAGCAATGCACACTGTGATCAGAAAATATGCAAATTGTCCACTCCGTACGTCACTATCAGCACCATAAAAGCCATAAAGGTCAAAATGATTTTCTTCGGGCATAAAAAAACCCGCCGAAGCGGGTTTCTTTAAACGGTTAACTCAACAAGACTTAGTCTTTTTGGTTTAACTGTTCTTTGATCAGGTCACCAATAGTGGTAGGACCAGTGATCTCAGCGTCTGCTTTCGCGCGCTGTTCTTTCAATGCTGCTTTATCGTCTACGCTGTCTTTCGCTTTGATAGACAGAGCGATAGTACGATTCTTACGATCAACGACAGTGATAACGGCTTCAACCATGTCACCTTCGTTCAGAACGTTACGAGCATCTTCTACTTTATCGCGGCTGATTTCAGACGCTTTCAAAGTTGCTTCAACACCTGGCAGAATCTCGATAGTTGCAGATTTTGCTTCAACAGCGATTACTTTACCGTTGATGATAGTGCCTTTGTCGTTCTCAGAAACGTATTCAGAGAATGGATCGCTTTCTAGTTGCTTAACACCTAGAGAAATGCGCTCGCGCTCTGGATCGATAGAAAGAATAACCGTTTCTAGCTCATCGCCTTTCTTGTATGCACGAACGGCTTCTTCGCCAGTATCGTTCCAAGAAATATCAGACAAGTGAACCAAACCGTCGATGCCGCCATCTAGACCGATGAAGATACCGAAATCAGTGATTGACTTGATCTTACCAGAGATCTTGTCGCCTTTATTGCACTTAGTGCCAAACTCTTCCCATGGGTTCATGGTGCATTGTTTGATACCAAGAGAGATACGACGACGTTCTTCGTCGATATCCAAAACCATTACATTCACTTCGTCGCCCACTTGAACAACTTTGCTTGGGTGAATGTTTTTGTTAGTCCAATCCATTTCAGAAACGTGAACAAGACCTTCAACACCTTCTTCCAACTCAGCGAAACAGCCGTAGTCAGTCAGGTTAGTAACGCGTGCAGTAACACGAGCGTTTTCTGGGTAACGATCATTGATGTTAACCCACGGATCATCGCCCAACTGCTTCAGACCTAGAGAAACGCGGTTACGCTCACGGTCGAATTTCAATACTTTAACGTCGATTTCATCGCCAACAGCAACGATTTCGCTTGGGTGCTTAATACGCTTCCACGCCATGTCAGTGATGTGTAGCAAGCCGTCAACACCGCCCAGATCTACGAATGCACCGTAGTCGGTCAGGTTCTTAACGATACCCTTAACAGACTGACCTTCTTGTAGGTTAGCCAGTAATTCTTCGCGTTCTTGGCTGTTAGCAGCTTCAAGAACCGCACGGCGAGATACAACAACGTTATTACGCTTTGCATCTAGCTTGATAACTTTGAATTCTAATTCTTTGCCTTCAAGGTGAGCAGTATCGCGTACAGGGCGAACGTCTACCAATGAACCAGGCAAGAATGCACGGATGTTTTTAAGGTCAACTGTGAAGCCGCCTTTAACTTTACCGTTGATAACACCGATAACCATTTCGTCAGCTTCGAAAGCCTTCTCAAGCTCTTTCCAGCTTTCAGCGCGCTTGGCTTTTTCACGAGATAGTTTAGTTTCGCCGAAACCATCTTCAACCGCTTCTAGAGAAACGTAAGTTTCATCACCGATCGCAACTTCTAGTTCGCCTTTGTCGTTCAGGAACTGGCTGCGTGGGATAACGGCTTCAGACTTTAGACCTGAGTTAACAGTTACCCAGTCGCTATCGATATCAACAATAGTACCGATAACAATTGAACCTGGTTTCATGTCCAGATCTTTTAAGGATTCTTCAAATAAATCTGCAAAGCTTTCGCTCATGCTCATGAGTATCTACCTATCTCGTTAGTGCGCGTTTCCGGTGTGAATAATGGAAAGCTGCGCTATCCAAATGGCCAGTCACTTGGTGTTAGTCAATATAAAAATTCCTTTGCTTCTTCTCTGTTGAGAGCTGGCTAGCAAAAGAGTTTCATCTCAGATCAGTCCTAAATTACGGACCTGATTCATTACCAATTCACAGACTTCATCAATAGATCTTGATGTACTATCAATCAGTAAAGCGTCTTCCGCAGGGCGTAGAGGTGCAACAGCACGAGTGCTATCACGCTCGTCACGAGCCCGGATGTCTTCGATAAGGGCGGGTAAACTAGCATTAAATCCCTTTTGACGCAACTGTTCATAACGTCTACGGCCACGTTCTTCGGCACTCGCAGTGAGAAAAATCTTAACCGTCGCATCAGTAAAAACAACCGTTCCCATATCTCGGCCATCAGCGATAACACCGGGTGCTTCACGGAAATCACGTTGGCGCTGCAGCAGCGCTGCGCGAACTGCCGGAAGAGCGGCAACCTGCGATGCTAAACTGCCGACTTCTTCTGTGCGAATGGTGTCAGTAACGTCGTCGCCTTCAAGAATGACACGCACGCCAACTGGTGTTGGTTCAAACATGACATCTAAATTTGCCGCAATCGATGCAACGGATTCTTCATCTTCCAGATCAACATTGCGTCGCTGCGCGGCCAAGCCAGTAATGCGATACAACGCACCGCTATCGAGCAAACGCCAACCCAGTACTTCCGCTAACTTAGCGCAAACAGTGCCTTTACCGGCACCGGAAGGTCCGTCGATGGTGATCACTGGTGCAATATCAGGCATCCACAGATTCCTCATTAACTTTGAGGGCTAAACCGGCTGCATTAGCCAATTCAACAAACCCCGGGAATGAGGTCGCGACGTTTGCGCAATCACGCACAATAATAGGGTCGCTACCGCGTAGAGAAGCCATGGCAAAGCTCATGGCAATACGATGATCGTGCTGACTTTCAATCTCACCGCCGCCAAAGCTTCCGGCAGCACCAAAACCTTGAATAATGGCGCCATCGTGTGTGCCTTTCGCATCAACACCTAGCGTGACTAAACCATCAACCATGGCTTGAATACGATCACTTTCTTTAACGCGCAGTTCTTCTGCACCTGTTAATACGGTTTCGCCTTCGGCACAAGCAGCCGCGATAAAGATGGCTGGAAATTCATCAATGGCCAAAGGGACTTGATCTTCAGGGATATGAATACCCTTTAACTGGGCGCTTTGAATTCGAATGTCAGCAACCGGTTCACCGCCCACTTCACGTTCATTCAACACCTCAATATTACCGCCCATGGCGCGTAAAATATTAATCACACCAATACGCGTCGGATTAATACCCACATGCTGCAGGGTAATGTCGGAACCCGGCATAATGCTGGCGCCAACCATATAAAAGGCGGCAGAAGAAATATCCGCAGGAACATCAATGCTTGTGGCCGTTAATTCACCACCAGATTTCAACGTCACTTTATTGCCATCAACCTGCACATCGTAACCAAAACCTTTAAGCATGCGCTCGGTATGGTCACGCGTTGGGGCTGGCTCAGTAACTGAGGTTTCACCTTCGGCATAAAGACCAGCAAGCAAAACGCAACTCTTTACCTGTGCACTGGCCATCGGTAAATCGTAATGAATGCCTTTTAATTTACTACCACCCATCACCTTAATAGGAGGACGTCCCGCTTCCGCGGTTTCGACAGCTGCGCCCATTAATCGCAACGGGTCAGCAACACGCCCCATAGGACGCTTAGATAAGGATTCATCACCACTCATCTCAACATCAAACACCTGCCCAGCCATTAAACCAGCCAGCAAGCGCATAGAGGTACCTGAGTTACCCAAGTACAAAGCATTTGGCGGTGTCTGTAAGCCATGCAAACCAACACCATGAATGGTTACGCGACCTCGATGCGGCCCTTCAATCACAACACCCATATCGCGAAAGGCTTGCAGCGTGGCGAGGCTGTCTTCACCTTCCAAAAAGCCGCTCACTTCAGTTGTGCCGTTGGCCAATGACCCCAACATAATGGATCGATGAGAAATAGATTTGTCGCCAGGAACACGGAAGCTGCCAGACAGCGCCTGACCTGGAGTCGCAATATAAGTAACAGATGCAGTTTTCATAGGATCCACATAGGCCCGTCGGGCGAGTATTTTAGAAAAATGGTCTCGCGCCACCTTGGCTCGGGTTAATACGCCCATAACGGTAGTCGTATCTCCCAGCTCAATCGCAGCGCGCAGAAATTTAAGATCGTGCTCGAACAAATCTAAGGTCTTTAGTATTTGCTCGCGGTTGGCAGAAAATATATCTCGCCACATAACAGGGCTACTGGCAGCAATTCGGGTGAAATCACGAAAACCGCCCGCAGCGTAGTTAAAAATTTCTTTATTTTCATGGCTATTGGCTAGGGTATCTACCAAAGAATATGCCAATAAATGCGGTAAATGGCTGGTTGCTGCCAAAACCTCATCGTGGTGCTCTACCGCCATATCTTCAATATCTGCGCCCACTGCGCGCCAAGCTTGACGCACCAGTTTTAAGGCTTTGCTATCGGTATGAGCTTCGGGGGTAATAATGACCTTATGATGAAGATATAGATTTTCATCCGCAGCCAAAACACCACTGCGTTCAGACCCCGCAATAGGATGTCCTAGCACAAAACGTGTAAAACCATCGCCAAACACAGCCTTTACATCAGCCGCTACTGAACCTTTCACAGATCCAACATCCGTGAGCACAGCAGTGGACGAAATCGAAGTAAGGATACTTTCCAGCACGCCGCGGACAGCCATAATCGGCACCGAAATAATAATTAAATCGGCATCAGCAACGACGTCCGTAATGTCCTCACTGAAAAAATCAATTAACCCAGCCTCTTGGGCTAGCGTCATTGACTCTAGATTTCGATCGTATCCACTAACAAAACCAACGTGCCCACGAGCACGCAAGCCTTTAACCCAAGAACAGCCAATCAAACCTAAACCGATAACGGCAATTCGCTCAATTCGAAACTCGGAACTCAAGACAGCACCGCAGTTAAAGCAGCCACAAAAACCTCATTCTCGGCTGATGTACCAATCGATACTCGCAAGTATTCAGGCATTTCATAGTTGGCAACAGGCCGAACAATAACACCACGTTGCAATAAACCCTGATAAACATCCATCGCATTAACGCCAGTAGGTACTTTGAAGCAGACAAAGTTACCAACCGAAGGAATATGACTTAAATTCAAGGCATCAAATGCCTCTACCAAGCGTTTCATGCCGGCATTATTCTCAGCAACACTGCGTGAGACATAATCGGTATCTGTCAAAGTTGCTTTAGCAGCAGCCAACGCGAACGAATCGACGTTAAATGGTGGACGCACGCGATTTAATAAATCGGCAATCTCAGGACTCGATACACCGTACCCTACGCGTAATGAGGCCAAGCCATACGCTTTAGAAAAAGTACGAGTAACCACCAAGTTAGGATACTGGTCTAATAAGCGCAGACCATTGGGATACTCGGCTTCATCAACATATTCAAAATACGCCTCATCTAGCAGCACCAAAACACGCTGAGGCACTTGGTCCATAAAGCGCACTAACTCGGTTTTAGTTAGCCAAGTACCGGTTGGATTATTAGGGTTAGTAATAAATACGATGCGCGTTTTTTCTGTAACAGCCGACGCCATAGCCTCTAAATCATGGCCGAAGTTCTTCGCCGGAACTTCGATAGTATTAGCACCCACCATTTTGGCAACTAAGCCATAAATAGCAAAAGCATGCTGTGATACCACAATTTCATCGCCATCATTAACAAAAACACGGGTGATAAAATCGAGAATATCGCTAGATCCGTTACCCAGCGTAATTTGTTCTGGACGAATATCGAGTGCTTCGCACAAGGCTTTTTTTAATTCAAAACCGGCGCCGTCAGGATAGCGAGTTAAATCAGCAAGTTCATTGCGAATAGCGTCAAGCGCCTTTGGACTCGGGCCTAATGGATTTTCATTACTAGCCAATTTAACGATATCGGCTTCGTTCAAACCCAGTTCGCGCGCTAATTCATCAATCGGTTTGCCAGGCTGATAAGGTCGTAACCCACGCACACCCTCAACCGCTAATTCAGTAAAATCTACTGCCCCAGTCATTATAAAGTCACCTCAAAGAACGGCTTTAGGATATGAACCTAACCACTTAAAATCGACCGCCACATCACGTAAACGCTGCATTAATGGCGAAATACGTTGATCATTTTTATGGCCTTCAAAATCAATAAAGAACAAATAATTCCACGTACCAGAATGATCTGGACGGGTTTCAATACGGGTCAAACTGACTCCAGCTTCATGAAATGGGGCTAATACATTGTACAAGGCACCCGGCTGGTTACGGCTAGAAACCATAATCGACGTTTTATCATCACCGCTTGGAATGGTCTCTTGCTTACCAATAATCAAAAAGCGTGTGGTGTTATCAGGACGATCTTCAATGTTCGCATTACGCACTTCTAGCTCATAGAGCTCTGCCGCTGCTTCGCCAGCAATTGCAGCCGCGCCAACTTCGGAAGATGCTCGACGCGCCGCTTCGGCGTTCGAACTTACGGCTATGCGCTCCACATTAGGGAAGTTTTGATCCAGCCATAAACGGCACTGACCTAACGACTGCGCATGCGAGTATATGCGCTGCACATTATCCGTTAATGATTTTACTAACATGTGGTGATGAATACGCAGAGTCACTTCACCACAGATATACAGATTCGAATCATAAAAGCTATCTAACGTATGAGTAACAACACCTTCAGTCGAGTTCTCCACCGGCACAACACCGTACTGTGCAGAACCACTTTCCACTTCACGGAAGACATCCGCAATAGATACCTGACCAGCACAGGTCACCGCATGGCCAAAATGCTTCACCGCAGCCTGCTGAGTAAACGTACCGTGCGGACCGAGATAAGCGATCGTTAATGGCTCTTCGAGTGCTAAGCATTGCGACATAATTTCACGAAAAACGCGCGCAATGGACTCATTCGGTAATGGCCCTTCATTACGCGCCATGACATTCAGCAATACTTGCGCTTCTCGCTCTGGACGATAGAAGGTAACAAGGCTGCCAGGCTCCGCATACTTATACTTCACCTCAGCAACCTGCTGAGCACATTTAGCCCGCTCATTAATCAATAATTGAATCTGTTGATCCAAAGCATCAATTTGCTGGCGTAATTGATCGAGTTCCTGTGCTTCGCTCATGAATATTCCGATGGTCAGACAGTATGAATTAGCTATTACGCTGCGCAAAATCCGCCATAAATGCAATTAATGCATCTACTGCTTCTTCTGAAACGGCGTTATAAATACTTGCGCGCATGCCACCAACGCTGCGATGGCCCGCTAGGTTTAATAAACCCGCAGCTTCGCTTTCTGCTAAGAAAGCTTTTTCTAACGAAGCATCCGCCAAAGTAAATGGCACGTTCATAATGGAGCGATTCGCTATGGCTACTGGATTGGCATAAAACGGATTCGTATCGATAAAGGCATAAAGCTTCTCTGCTTTACGACGATTGACCTTCGCAATGGCTTCCAAGCCACCTTGCTCTTTCAGCCACTCGAACACTAAGCCCGCTAAATACCAGCTGTAAGTCGGCGGTGTGTTGTACATAGACGCGTTATCAGCACAAACCTTGTAGTCAAACATGGTCGGTGTTCCAGCAATGGTGTCGCCAAGCAAGTCTTCACGCACGATAACAACACACAATCCCGCTGGGCCAATATTCTTCTGCGCTCCAGCGTAAATCAAACCAAACTTGGTCACATCCAGTGGCTCAGACAAAATGCAAGATGAGAAGTCCGCGACAAGAACTTTATCGCCAACATCCGGAATATAATCAAAAGCGACACCGCCAATGGTTTCATTCGGGCAATAATGAACATAAGCCGCATCGGCACTTAAATTAAGTTCATCCTGAGAAGGTGCCGAGGTAAATGCATTACCTTCGGTGGTCGCAGCAACATTGACTTCACAGTAACGCTTAGCTTCGGCAATCGCCTTGATAGACCACTGCCCAGTATTGATGTAGTCGGCTTTATTACCACCACGCAATAAGTTCATAGGAACCATAGTGAACTGACTGCTCGCACCACCCTGCATAAACAAGACTTTATAATTGTCTGGGATATTCATTAGGTCACGTAAATCTTGCTCGGCTTTTTCTGCGACGCCAACGTAGTCCTTACTGCGGTGGCTCATTTCCATGATGGATAAGCCCTTTTCATGCCAGTTAGCTAGTTCTTTTCCAGCGCGCTCAAGCACAGTTTCTGGTAACGCTGCAGGACCGGCACAAAAATTAAATACTCGACTCATGGTGTTTTTACACTCGTTCTCAAAGTCACTTACATTTAAACAAGCAAGCGCACTTTAGTGTGCGCATTACTCAATCAATTTTTACTTAAGCGGCCCAATGAGGAGGACGCTTCGCCTTTCTTTTCGCTGATTTTTGTTCTTTACGACGCACATTAGCAGCGGCCAATAAAGCAAACATAATACCGGCCATAAAACCAGCAACTCCACCCAACGCTACCACTAATATTTTACGAGGTTTAATTGGCCGAAGCGGTAAAATAGCACCTTGGTCTAATTGGACGTATCGAACAGCATCCCAATCAATACTTAAGGTCTCAAGCAGAGAAATATTCCACAGCAACTCAGGCAAACCTTTGATATAAATATCTTCACCACCTTCAATGGAACGATTCTTTAGCTGCTCGACTTCAGAAAGAAGTGCTTTTCTTCCCATCATGTATAACGGTGGTTCACTACTGACAACCACGTCATTAGAACTGTAGAAAGGACGCTCCTGACCAATACTTTCGGCTATTTTTGCCGCCTCTGATAATTCAGCAATTCGTAACTGCTTTGCAGCCAAGTAGCCAGTACGCATATTAGCCGCCCAAACTTTATATTGATTCAACTGACTGGTAACAGCTAAATCCATCTGGTTTTTAATACGCGCATCATAGCTCTCTATAATGAATTCACCATATTGATTTAAAATGCTAGTTGCTAACTGCGGATCGGATAAGTCGAAGGTGATTTTCAAAAACAAATCACTGCCATCTTTCGCGCTTGGATCCAAATAACCAAAACGATCTGAAAATAAACTGAAGTTCTGCTCATCAGTTAACTTTTCATCATGAATTAGGGCTAAGAGAGTTGGGTTTTGCTCACTAAGAAGCTTCTGATAGAACGCTCGCTTTACTGTACCCGACTTGGCCATCCCACGAAGTTCTGAAAAGGCACGCCCAGTCCCTAATGAAAAAATGACTTCGTCTTTTCTTCGCTCTACTTTCCCACCAGACGTTACTTCGAACGTTTCTTTCAATCGCGGTTGATTCAATTGACTTAAACCCGCTGACGCTATCTCTTTATACACTAGCTCTGTACGGTACGTGGGTGTCGCCAGCAGCGCATACAGCACTGCGACAACAACACCCACAAAAGCAGTACCAACCAACCAGTACCACTTTGATTTAATATCGTCGATCAAATCAAACAAATCGATTTCGTCTTCGGCCTTATATCCAGACTCTAGATTACTCATTCCGCGTCGCCCTCTTCATCACCTTCAGAGTCAGAAGCAGCATCATCCATTACTGAATCATCTGCATTGTCGACCAAACCAGTTTCCATCTCACTAGCTTCGCCATCAACGACAACACCATCAATAACCAGCTCATCTTCATCAGGATCACAAATACGCTCAACGCCAACGAGTTTTTCTTTATCCGCGATACGAATCAGAGTAACACCTTGAGTGTTACGGCCTAACAAAGACACTTCACTAGTACGAGTACGAACAAGCGTGCCTTGATCACTAACCAGCATCACTTCGTCGCCTTCAAATACCTGCACAGCACCCACTAAAGCACCGTTACGCTCACTGGTGACCATTGCAATAACGCCTTGGGTGCCACGGCCTTTGGTTGGGAATTCAGTAACCAGTGTGCGCTTACCATAACCACGCTCAGAGGCGGTTAAAATCGCGCCATTTTCTTCAGGAATAATTAACGAGATAACGCGCTGACCTTCACCTAAGCGAATACCACGCACACCGCGGGCTGTTCGCCCCATAGCGCGCACGTCGGTTTCTTTAAAGCGTACCGCTTTACCGGCGTTGCTCAGCATCAAGATTTCTTGTGTACCATCGGTAATAGCAACACCAACCAAGTGATCGCCTTCATCCAATTCACAGGCGATTAGGCCCGAAGAACGTGGACGAGAGAATTGATCCAATGTGGTTTTCTTCACCGTACCGCGTGCAGTCACCATAAACACATAACGTTCTGCGCTGTATTCTGGCACTGGCAAAATTGCAGTAATGCGCTCGCCTTCTTCCGAAAGATTCAACACGTTAACGATCGGACGGCCTTTCGCATTACGACTCGCTTGCGGAATATCATAAACTGTTAACCAATACACCTTGCCAGCATCGGTAAAACATAGAACCGTGTCATGGCTGTTAACCACTAACAGGTGTTCGATAAAATCTTCATCCTTAACCGAAGCCGCTGACTTACCTTTACCACCACGTTTCTGCGCTTGGTAGGCATCCATCGGTTGCGTCTTGGCATAACCACCATGGGAAAGGGTTAAGACCAAGGTTTCTTCAGGAATTAAATCACGAGTCGTCAAGTCACGCTTAACGGCCATAATTTCAGTTTTACGTTCATCGCCGTATTCTTCGCGAATGGCCACTAGCTCTTCACGAATCACTTCCATCAAACGCTCGCCACTACCAAGAATTTCTAAATACTCAGCAATTTCAGCCAATTTAATTTGGTATTCTTCGATCAGTTTTTCGTGCTCTAAGCCTGTCAGTTTTTGCAAGCGTAAATCGAGAATGGCTTGAGCTTGAGCAGGTGACAAATGGTAAAGACCATCGCGGAAACCGTATTCTTCTGGCAGATCATCAGGGCGACAGGCATCTTCACCAGCACGCTCTAACATATCCAGCACATCGCCCGGCTGCCACGCAGCAGCAATCAAAGCTTCTTTCGCTTCTGAAGCCGTTGGCGACTGTTTGATCAGCGCAATAACAGGGTCGATATTGGCTAACGCTAACGCTAAGCCTTCTAACAAATGACCACGCTCACGCGCTTTGCGCAGATTATAAATAGTGCGGCGCGTAACGACTTCACGGCGATGTTTAATAAAGGCATCAAGCAATTGGCGCAAATTCAAAATGCGCGGCTGACCGTCAACCAAGGCTACGGTGTTAATACCAAACACACCTTGCAGCTGGGTTTGCGCAAACAGGTTGTTTAATACGACTTCTGGCATTTCGCCACGACGCAGTTCAATCACGATACGCATGCCGTCTTTATCAGACTCGTCGCGCAGCTCCGTGATGCCTTCTAATTTCTTCTCTTTTACCAGCTCCGCAATTTTTTCAATCAAGCGGGCTTTGTTCACCTGATAAGGAATCTCGGTGAAGATAATACTGATCTTGCCGTTACGTTCGTCTTCTTCAAAATGATGACGTGCACGCAAGTAAATACGGCCCCGACCAGTGCGATAAGCTTCAACAATACCATCGCGACCATTGATAAAGGCGCCAGTAGGGAAATCAGGGCCAGGAATATATTCCATCAAATCGTCGATGGTGAGATCAGGGTTGTCGATCAGGGCCAAACAACCATTCAACACTTCAGTGAGGTTATGCGGCGGAATATTCGTCGCCATACCAACCGCGATACCCGAAGAGCCATTAACCAATAAATTCGGTACACGAGTCGGCATTACTGCAGGAATGAGTTCCGTACCGTCATAGTTAGGCACCCAATCAACGGTTTCTTTGTCGATGTCGGCCAAAATATCGTGCGCGATTTTTTGCATACGAATTTCGGTGTAACGCATCGCCGCAGCGGAATCACCATCAACAGAACCGAAGTTACCTTGACCATCCACCAGCGTGTAACGCATAGAGAAGTCTTGCGCCATACGAACGATGGTATCGTAAACCGCAGAGTCACCGTGTGGATGGTATTTACCGATTACGTCACCAACAACACGAGCGGATTTTTTATAGGGTTTATTCCAATCGTTTCCAAGAACATTCATCGCATGCAGAACGCGTCGATGAACGGGTTTTAAACCATCCCGCACGTCTGGCAGAGCACGTCCTACAATTACACTCATCGCGTAATCTAGATACGACTGCTGCAGCTCATCCTCAATGTTAATCGGAAGAACTTCTTTGGCTAACTCACCCATAAATTTCTGGCCCGTTTAGTTCGGCTCACGCACATCGTAAATTCGATATGAATGATGCTGTCCTTGTTATTTGGATGACAGGCTCAAGCCCGTCAATAAAGCGCTGAATGATACCACAAAACAACGAGATACCTAATGAGAGCGCCTGTACGGCGATTTCAGCCGTTTTTGCTCTAAACCGCCAGCTTCCCATTGATCAAAATAAGTACAATCACTCTCCTTTTTACGTTCATTTAGTTAATTACACCCGCTTTTTACCAAGTTAACGCCCTTAGCAGTCGCACCGCCCCAAACCGATTAGGTATACTCGCTACTATTTATAGTAATAAGGCAATCAGGAATGCAGGCTAACCAACACGCCGATCTGCGACTCAATGCCCGCTGGTTAATCACCATGGACGGCCAAGCTGAGGTTGAAAACAACAAAGCTGTGTTCATCAAAGAGGGTCGAATAGTTGCCATAGAGGACTCGGCCAACGCGACTTGGACAGCCGACGAGACCATTGCACTCGATGAGCACGCTCTTTTACCCGGCTATATTAATGCTCATGGTCACGCTGCTATGTCGCTGTTTCGCGGCTTGGCCGACGATCTACCCTTGATGACTTGGCTGCAAGAACACATCTGGCCCGCAGAAGGCCAATGGGTAAACAGCGAATTTGTTTATCAAGGCACCCAGCTAGCCATTGCTGAAATGCTGAAATGCGGCACTACGACCTTTGCAGATATGTATTTTTTTCCGGAAGACAGCGTACAAGCGTCGATTGATGCGGGAATCCGCAGTGTTGCTTTCACACCGATTCTCGATTTTCCAACTAACTTCGCACAGAACGCCGACGAGTACATTCGCAAAGCTCTGGCGGCACATGAACGCTTCCGTCATGAGCCATTAGTAACACTCGGTCTTGGCCCCCATGCGCCCTATACCGTATCCGACGAACCGCTCAAAGAAATCACAATGCTCGCTGACCAACTCGATATGCCCGTGCAAATTCACCTGCATGAAACCGCTTTTGAAGTTGAGCAAAGCTTGGAACTATACGGCGTACGCCCGACGCAACGCTTAGCTGATTTAGGTTTTCTTACAGAGCGTGTCAGCTGCGTGCACATGACGCAAATCAACGACGGCGATATTCAATTGTTGCAGCATGCTGGGGCTTCGATCGTTCATTGTCCTGAGTCGAATTTAAAACTGGCCAGCGGCTTTAGCCCAACCCAGAAATTTTTAAATGCGGGAATTACCGTAGCATTAGGAACGGATGGCGCTGCCAGTAATAACGATTTAAACATCCAAGGTGAATTGAAAACCGCGGCAATGCTAGCCAAAGCGGTTGCCGTGGATGCCGGTGCTTTTCCTGCGGGCCAAGCCCTATATGCTGCGACAATGGGTGGCGCCAAAGCGCTTGGAATCGACGAGCAGACGGGCTCTATTAGCGTTGGCAAATGGGCCGATTTACAAGCCGTGAAACTCACCGGTTTGGCACAGCAGCCCATGTATGATCCAATTTCACAGCTGGTCTACACCGATAGCAGCCGTGCTACAGAATATGTATGGGTGGCTGGTAAAGCCTTGCTCGATAACGGCAAGTTGACCACCTTAAACGAAGATACTTTACGTCAGCAGACTCAGTACTGGCAGCAACAGATAGCCAACGCTTAATAGGATTTTTAATATGACCGAAGTTACCACGAGCGCCGCCATCAAAAGCAATGTCGATCACGCCGAAATCGCTAAGTTTGAAGCCCTAGCGTCACGTTGGTGGGATATGGATAGCGAATTCAAGCCGCTGCACGACATCAATCCGTTACGAACCAACTACATTGATCGTCATGCAGGCTTAGCCGGAAAGCGCGTATTAGATGTGGGTTGCGGCGGTGGTATTCTCAGCGAAGCGATGGCGCAACGTGGTGCCGATGTTATGGGTATCGATTTAGGTGCCGCACCATTGAACGTCGCCAAACTTCACGCACTGGAATCCGGTGTGAGCGTTCAATATCGTCAGGTTGCCGTAGAGGAACTGGCGGCTGAAATGCCTGAGAGCTTCGACGTCGTTACGTGTCTAGAAATGCTAGAGCATGTGCCAGATCCAGCCTCAATCATTAAAGCCTGTCAAACCCTAGTAAAACCGTGCGGCCACGTATTCTTCTCAACGCTTAATCGCAATCCCAAAGCTTATGCAATGGCGATTATCGGTGCCGAATATCTGTTACGCATGCTGCCAGCCGGCACCCATGACTACAGTAAATTCATTAAACCAAGTGAACTCACACGCTGGTGTCGTGCCGCTGAATTATCGGTGACCCATATGACGGGGATGGTCTACAACCCAATTACCAAAGACTACAGCCTGAAAGACCTCGATGTGGCCGTGAACTATTTGGTCGCTACTCGTAAAGATGATGCCGAGGCATGAAGCTAACGCCACCAAAGGCCATACTATTTGATCTTGATGGCACTCTCGTTGATACCGCACCGGATTTTTACGATGTAGTTAATAGCTTACGTGCCGACGAAGGTTTGCCAGCACTTGATCACGAGCGCATTCGTGAACAAGTGAGTAATGGTGGCATTGCTCTCGCCTGCCTGACCTTCGAAATCACAGCAGACCACAATGATATTCAGGCTTATCGCATGCGCGTACTCGACCGCTATAGCACCTGTATTGGTAGCCTAAGCGGTTATTTTCCGGGCTTTGATGAAACCATCAAAGGTATCGAAGCAGCAGGAATCCGCTGGGGGATTGCTACCAATAAGCCTCGTGCCTACACCGACCCATTACTCGCTAATTTGGGCATTCACTGTGATAGCGTGATTTGCCCAGAAGATGTTAGCCAATCAAAACCCGCTCCAGATGCACTGCTTCTTGGCGCACAGCAGCTGAACGTCAACGCCAGCGAATGTTGGTATGTCGGTGATCATTTGCGCGATATGGAAGCAGCCAAAGCCGCAGGCATGCTGGCCATTGCTGCCCGATTTGGTTATCTCGAAGCCAGCGACAATGGCAGTTTATGGCCAGCCGATCTTTGGATTGAACAACCGACCGACTTATTAACGCTTATCGCAGCACACCAAGCTTGAGACGTTATTGATATTCCACCAGCATGGCGGCAAACTTCCACCGGCCGATTGACCAATACTTTTGCCGCTATTGCCGCTACCACCTATTGAGACCGAACAATGACTGAACAAAACGATCAAATTTTAGCAGGCCGTGTCATTTTAGTGACAGGAGCGGGCTATGGTATTGGCCGCGAAGCTGCCCTAACCTACGCCCGTGCTGGTGCGACAGTTTTGTTGCTTGGCCGTACCCAAGAGGCACTGAACGACACCTACGATTTGATTGAAGCCGAGAATCTGCCACAAGCCGCGGTACTGCCTTTTGATCTTGAGCAAAAAGACGAAGATCCTTTCCGTCAACTGGCTGCTCTCATTAACGAAAACTTCGACCATCTTGACGGCGTCCTGCTGAATGCCTCGGTTCTAGGACAGCGCACTACTCTTGAAAACTATGATTTCAATACATGGCAGAAAGTGATGCAAATTAACGTCAACGGCCAATTTGCTTTGATGAAACACTTACTGCCACTGTTGCGATCGGCACCCGCAGACGCATCGGTTATTTTCACCACCAGCAGTGTTGGCCGCGAAGGTCGTGCCTATTGGGGCGCTTATTCGGTATCGAAATTCGCCACCGAAGGGCTAATGCAAGTCATGGCGCAAGAACTGGAAAATACCAGTCAGGTTCGAGTGAACAGTATTAATCCCGGTGCAACTCGCACTACCATGCGAGCGGCAGCGTATCCGGCAGAGGATCCAGCAACAGTGACAGAAGCTGCCGCTATCATGCCGCTTTATCTACACTTAATGAGTCCAGCATCCATTGGCACGCACTGCCAAAGCCTTGATGCACAGCCGAAGTAGCCTGATAGGCCACGGCGTTCGCTAAACGTAAAAAAGCGGCGATTAATCGCCGCTTTTTTATTGCTGAACAGTCATTTTTTTGGCTGACACATCTCGCCTCATGGCGTCAATTTGCCAACCCCTTGCCACTCCCCTACCCGCTACACTTCATAACTATTTGTTTTTATTACGTTTTATTTAATTTTCAATAATGGCATAGAAATCGCTTATCACCTCTACAGATGCAATCACCATTTAATGAGGTAGCTCATGGTCAGTCCGTTACATAGCAACGGTAGAGCAGAACTCCGCGATGAAAAAGTCGTCATGCCATTTGGCGACTTAGCGCCACGGCCGGACATCCGTCCGGAAGTACTGCTCAAATTATCCGGCAAACTGCAAACCACACTGGAACTCAGCCAGCTGATTGAGATCTTTTTTACCGAGATCCAGCAAGCAGTTTTAATTGATGGCCTGACATTTAATCATGCGCCTAACAATATTTTGTTAAGTCAGGGCAAAGCCAGCGTTCATAGCGCCAGTTATCGCCTGCAGACCCAACAAGATTATATGGGTGATTTGATGTTCCATCGCTCAACCCGATTCCGTGAGCACGAACTTGCGAATATCGAAGGGCTACTGTCCACCTTAGTGTATCCACTGCGTAACGCCTTACGTTACCACGAGGCACTCGCCGCAGCCTTCCGTGATCCTCTTACTGGTGCAGGCAATCGTGTAGCCTTAGATAAGACCTTGTCGCGTGAAATTGAACTCGCGAAACGTCATGGTCAAGACCTATCCATACTGATGCTCGACCTCGATCACTTTAAACGAGTGAACGACGAGTTCGGCCACGGTATGGGCGATAGAGTACTAAAAGAAGCGGTACTTTCGATGACTGATTGCATTCGCCAAACGGATATGTGCTTTCGTTATGGCGGTGAAGAATTTCTAATCATGCTTAGCAGCGCAGAAGAGGCGGGAGCCCTGCGTATTGCCGAACGTATTCGCATGAGCATCAATGAATTACGATTCACTGGCGACAAAGGTACTCTGCAAGTTAGCGCTAGTATCGGCTGCTCGAGTTTAAAAGGCGATGACTCTATGGAATCTCTCATTACTCGCGCGGATGAGGCACTCTATGTGGCCAAAAAGCATGGCCGAAACTGTGTCATCAGTGATTGCGATATGGCGATACCCGAACCGCTCGACACGCAAACTGTGCCAACGCCAAACCCAAATCGTTAGTCCGACTTGGCTAAACCCAAAAAGGGGATTCATGCAAAACATGAATCCCCTTTTCTATTTCATCTAGCAGGCCAATAAATTGTCCTACCGAACCAGTACCAAATTTACTCTGGTGCTTTCGGTGGCTTAGGTTTTGAACCCACCTGCTGACGAATTTTCTGACGTTTCGCCTGCCGATCAAACTGCTCTTTCTCGCGACCAACCATACGCTTAGTGCGCTTATGATTAATACCGACTAAATCTGCAAGATCGTTCACTTCACGCTGGCCTAACTCGACCCAAGTACCAACGGGTACGTTGGCCGGCATAAAAATACAGCCGTAACGCACCCGTTTCAGACGGCTAACAGTAATACCTTGGCTTTCCCAGAGGCGACGTACTTCGCGGTTACGACCTTCCATAACCACCACGTGATACCACTTATTCTGGCCATCACCATCGAAAAATTTCACATCAGTAAAACGAGCAACGCCGTCTTCTAACAATACGCCTTCTTTAAGACGCTCGATCATCTCATCGTCAACCTCGCCACGCACACGCACAGCGTATTCACGGTCGACACCAGTCGATGGATGCATCAACTTGTTGGCCAAATCACCGTCAGTGGTAAACAGCAACAAGCCACTAGTATTGATATCCAAACGGCCAACGTTAATCCATCGTTCGCCTTTGGTTTTTGGTAAGTGATCGAAAACCGTAGGACGACCATCAGGATCATTGCGCGTACACACTTCACCAATCGGCTTGTTGTAAGCCAATACTCGACGCGAGCGGCCCGCTTCTTCCACTTCCATTTTACGGCCATCAACGCGGATATCATCGTGACGTCCAGCGCGGTCGCCCAATTGAGCGGTTACGCCGTTAACCGTGACACGGCCTTCGGCAATCCAGCGCTCAACTTCGCGACGAGAAGCAACACCAGCAATAGCCAGCAGTTTTTGAATTCGTTCATTCATGGGGGTTTTTATCTTCTTCGATTACACGATCAGTCACGTCACCCGACGATACTGCGTGTTCATTAACTTGCGCTTCATCCATTGAAACGCGCTCTTGAGTGTCATCACTCGTTGATTCTTCTTCACTCAGGTCAGTATCCTGAGCTTCTTGCTCGCGTTTAGCTTTTTCAGAGGCCTCTAAGCGCTCTAGCAACTGGCCAAGATCACGTACTTTACGCCCACCACCGTTTTCTTCGCTGGCTTCTTCAAACACGTTATCTTCTACTTGCGCCAGTAACGCGGCGGCTTTGGCTAAATCTTCATCAGTAGCAGCCAGTACACTGGCGCTGCGTTCCGCTGCTTCTTCGTCGGTGGTAAAACGATAGTCGGCAGCTGGCGCTTGCCGCGCCTCGGCATCATCACCTAACTCCAACTTACGATTGGCATCGTCCAACTCACGAATTTCCATCAGTGAGGGTAAATCTTCCAGCGACTTAAGACCGAAATAGTCGAGGAATTCGCGCGTAGTCGCGTACATGGCTGGCCGCCCCGGCACATCACGATGGCCGACGATTCTGACCCACTCACGCTCCAAAAGAGTTTTCATTGTACCAGAGCTAACGACAACTCCGCGCACATCTTCGATATCACCGCGGGTTACTGGTTGGCGATAAGCAATCAGGGCTAAGGTTTCAAGCAAGGCACGCGAATAACGTTGTGGTTTTTCTTCCCATAAACGCGCGACCCAACCCGCCACACTGGCTCTAACTTGCAGCCGATAACCTGACGCCACTTCAGCAATCTCAATACCGCGCCCTAAAAGATCGTTTTTCAACTCAGTTAAGGCTTGTTGAATGTCACTCGGACTGGGCTGTTGATCTTCATCAAACAGAGTTTGAATGCGCTCTACCGATAACGGCGACCCCGCTGCCATCAAAGCCGCTTCGATAATAATTTTTAAGGCCGGTTGACTCATGCCACCCTCAATTTCAAATGAATCACGCCAAACAGTTCATGCTGAACGATATCAATCGTCGACTCTTTAATTAGCTCAAGAATGGCTAAAAATGTAACGACAACTCCGAGCTTTCCTTCTTCTGACGAAAATAAATTGCGGAAGGGAACAAAATGCCCGCCTTTTAACGCTTCGAGTACGTCGCTCATGCGCTCACGTGTGGATAACTGCTCGCGCTGAATTTCATGGTGTTCAAAACGCTCTGCACGTCGCATGACTGAAGCCAAAGCCAACATCATTTCACGCATGTCCACTTCTGGGTGAACGCGTTCCTGAATGCGATCAGGAGCATCAATAATGGCGGTAAATACATCACGCTCTAGTCGTGGCAATTCATCTATTTGCTCTGCCGCATCTTTAAAGCGTTCATATTCTTGCAAACGGCGTAGCAACTCGGCACGCGGATCTTCTTCTTCGCCGTCTTCGGCATCTTGATTACGCGGCAGTAATACACGGCTTTTGATTTCGGCCAGCATAGCCGCCATGACCAAATACTCACCCGCCAGCTCAAGCTGCATGGCTTGCATCATTTCGATGTACTGCAGGTACTGATCTACGATGTCAGAAACGTTAACCTCTAAAATATCGAGGTTTTGCTTGCGAATAAGGTACAGGAGTAAATCAAGTGGACCTTCAAACTGCTCAAGAATGACTTCTAGTGCATCAGGCGGAATGTATAAATCCAACGGCAACTGCGTCATCGGCTGCCCTTGCACTAAGGCAAACGGCATTTCGCCCTGACGCGCTTGTCTACCGACACGGCCGGTATACAAAGGGTTGGTGATTTCGACTTCGCTCATTCAGGCCTCACGGACTTAACGCACATTAATTACGACGATACGGGAAATTAACAATACTGGGCTTTAGCGATAAGCGAGCCCCATGGCATCGCGTACTTCTTCCAATGTTGCTCGAGCAGCATCACGTGCTCGCTCAGTTCCCTCGGCAATGATACTGTGAACCAGATCAGTATTCTCTTCATATTGCTTGCCGCGCTCACGAATCGGCGCTTGCTCTGCCACAATGGCGTCAATCACCAACTGTTTGCATTCTAAACAACCCCAAGCAGCATTGGTGCAATTCTTTTGTACGGTCGCGCGTATTTTCTCATCAGAATACACCTCATGAAATTGCCACACAGGACAGCGCGTCGGTTCACCCGGATCGGTTAAACGAATCCGCGCCGGATCCGTCGGCATATTGCGAATTTTCTTTTCGATTTTATCCGGCGAAGCCCGCAAAGAAATCGTATTGCCGTTTGATTTCGACATTTTCGCACCATCAAGCCCCGGCATTTTGGCCGCATCACTGAGGATAATTTGCGGCTCAGGCAAGATACTTTTTCCCATGCCAACGATGTATCCCATCAAGCGTTCTTTGTCGCCCAGAGTGATATTGCTTTGCTCTTTTATCAACGCTTGTGCAGTCAATAAGGCATTGGCATCACCATGACTGGTATACGCTTGACGTAACTCGCTGTACAAACGCCCAGCCTTTTTACCTAATTTGCGAATTGCCATTTCAGCATTGGCTTCGAAATCCGCCTCGCTGCCGTATAAATGATTAAATCGGCGCGCCACATCTCGCGCGATTTCGATGTGCGCAACTTGATCAGCACCAACAGGCACCAGCCCGCCTCGATAGGCCAAAATGTCGGCAGCTTGCAGTAACGGATAGCCAAGGAAACCGTAGGTCGCGAGGTCTTTCTCTTTCAATTCCGCTTGGTGATCTTTATAAGCAGGAACACGCTCCAGCCAACTCAACGGTGTAATCATAGACAAGAGCATGTGCAGCTCAGCTTGCTCTGGCACTCGACTTTGAATAAACAGATTAGCAGAACCAGGGTTGACACCCGTTGCCAACCAATCCACCACCATGTCCCATGTCGCCTTAGCGATATGTTCTGAATTGCCGTAATCGGTCGTCAGTGCATGCCAATCGGCAACGAAGAAGAAACATTCATATTCATGCTGAAGACGCACCCAGTTTTTCAGGACGCCGTGATAATGCCCAAGATGAAGACGCCCCGTAGGACGCATACCCGATACCACCCGCCTCTGCGGATCAACAGAACTCAATTTAATTCCTCTTTCCTATTAAATTCGAACGCCTCGTAATCCTTACGAGGCTGACTAGACACCCTAGCATTGCTGTTGGCTTCACGCCAAACCGAAAATACCGACCGACGCACGGATCTTCTCTAACAAAGGCGCGGCGACGGCGCGGGCTTTAATCGCACCTTTTTGTAACTCGGCTTCGATATCCGCAGGACGTGCCATCAAGTCTTCATAGCGCTCACGAGCTTCAGCTACTTCAGCGTTAACAAGTGCAAACAACTGAGCTTTAGCATCACCCCAACCAATGCCATCGGCAAAGGCTTGGCGCATTTCTGCTGTTTGCTCTGGCGTCGCAAATGCCTGCCAAATTTGGAAAACCGTTGAAGTGTCGGGATCTTTCGCTTCACCCGGCTCTAACAGATTTGTTTTGATTTTGTTGATGTGCTTTTTCAGCTGTTTCTCGCCTAGAAATAGCGGGATGGTATTGCCGTAGCTCTTACTCATCTTGCGACCATCTAAACCCTGTAAAACTGCAACATTGTCATCAACTTGGAAGTTGGGTAACGTCAACAAAGGTTCTTTTTTGCAGTAAATATGGTTGAAACGCTGAGCCATATCGCGCGCCATTTCAACGTGCTGAATTTGGTCTTTGCCAACAGGTACTTTATGCGCACCAAACATTAAAATGTCAGCGGCCATCAGCACAGGATAGCTAAACAAGCCCATCGTAATGGCTTTATCAGCATCTTCGCCTTCAGCGATATTGACGTCGACAGCGCCTTTGTAGGCATGGGCACGATTCATCAAACCCTTGGCACAAATACAATTCAGCATCCATGTCAGCTCTGGTATTTCGCGAATATCTGATTGGCGATAGAACACGGCATTGTCTGTATCTAAGCCCAACGCTAGCCACGTAGCAGCAATCTCTTTGGTCGATTGATGCACCGCCCCAGGGTCCTGACACTTAATCAAGGCGTGGTAATCGGCCAAGAAATAAAAGGATTCATTGTTAGTATCGCGGCTGGCTTCAATCGCAGGACGAATCGCCCCAACATAGTTACCTAAGTGCGGCGTACCTGTGGTGGTGATACCGGTTAATACACGCTGTTTGCTCATATGGCTTACTCGTTGACTCTGCCAATAATAAAGCGCGCCATCATACCGGTTTTAAGACGAGGTTTACAGGAATGCGGAAGCATCTCCAACACCCTGACGCAGAAGCTCTGGTACCTCTTCCGTCATATCAATCACTGTCGTGGCCTCAATACCGCAATAACCACCATCAACGACCAGATCCAACTGGTGTTCTAGCATTTGACGAATATCGTAAGGGTCTGACAAAGGCATGATCTCGCCCGGCATAATCAAGGATGTCGTCATCAAAGGTTCGTTCATTTCTTCTAGCAATGCCATCGCAATCGCATTGGCCGGTACACGAATACCGATGGTGCGTTTTTTCGGATGCATCAACAGTCTTGGCACTTCACGCGTACCCGGCAGAATAAAGGTAAAAGCACCGGGCGTATGGGCTTTTAACAAACGATACTGGCTGTTATCGACCTTTGCGAATAACGATAGCTCGGACAAATCACGGCACAGTAAGGTGAAATTATGCTTAGGACCCAGCTGACGCAGACGATGCAGGCGCTCAGTCGCATTTTTATCACCTAAACGACACGCTAAGGCATAGGCGCAATCGGTAGGAATGACGGCTAAACCGCCGCCGCGAATAATCTCAGCCGCTTGTTTGATTAAACGTTGCTGGGGATTTTCTGGGTGTATTTGGAAAAACTGACTCACACTCTAACCTCTAAAAAATTAAGACCATGAAGCCCATACTGGCGTCACGTCCTTCGGAAATGCAGGCATTACCCCCAAATCCAAACCAAATCGATTAGGACCATGAAAATCACTTCCGCAAGAACCTAATAAATCCATTTCTCGTGCCAACGCCGACATTTGTCCGAGCTGATTGGCATCCATATTACCGTAAGCTACTTCTAACCCTTGGCCGCCTGCATCTTTAAAATCCTGCAAACACGCTTTCAGTTTAGTACGCGTCATCTTGTATAAATGAGCATGGGCCATGACGGCAGTGCCGCCAGCCGCAACGATCCACTCAGTTACTTGGGCGAGTTCTGGCCAACTCGCTTTCACATCGCCCGGCTTGCCTGCCCCCAGATACTTGTTAAAGGCCGCTGCCATATTCGGCACCCAACCTTGATCAATCATGTATTGAGCAAAATGTGGCCGCCCAATAGCCTCGCCACCCGCATACTCGCGCACGGCATCCAGATCGAAGGTTTGCTTAATGCGCTTACCGACGCGTTCAGCAATCAACAGCGAGCGTGATTCCCGCGCGGCGGTTTGCGCCGCTTCAGCTTCGCGCATCACATCGGATTCTGGGTCGAAATTCAAACCAACAATATGCACTGTGATCCCACCCCAGACACATGACAGCTCTATGCCAGAAATCAATTGAATTCCAACTTCGGCCGCTTTTTCGCGCCCCAGACGGAACCCCTCGACAGTATCGTGGTCTGTAATCGCCAAGATCTTCACCCCGCGCTCAGCTGCCCGACTGACAACATCGGGGGCAGATAATTTGCCGTCTGAGGCGGTACTGTGGCAATGCAGATCAATTTCGGAGTTCACATGGACGCTCGTGGTGGGTTAATACATAATGCCCTTCATTGTAAATGCACAGAAGCCAACTAGCGAATGAAGTTACTAATCGATTTTTTGCCCATCGTCATCTTTTTCTTGGTCTACAAATTTGCCCCAGAAACAGTTGAACTCGTAACGCCGTTTATCGGTTCAGAAAATGCCGACATATTAGGATCTCTCGACCCCATTATTTTAGCCACTGCGGTGCTAATTCCCGCCACAATTATGCAAATTGCTTATACGGTGTACAAAACCGGACATGTTGAAAAAATGCAATTAGTAACCCTCGCATTGGTGATCGTGTTAGGTGGCTTGACCGTGGCGTTTAAAAATAAAGAATTTATCCAATGGAAGCCCACCATCGTTAACTGGTTATTTGCCGCGGCATTTTTGTTCAGCCAGTTGTTTACAGAAAAATCCATTCTCGAACGCATGATGGGCGGCAATATGTCGTTACCCCCCGAATTATGGGTACGTTTAAACTATGCATGGGTGCTCTTCTTCTTCTTCAGCGGAGCCGCCAATTTGTATGTAGCGGCCCATTTTTCCGAAGATACTTGGGTTAACTTTAAGTTATTCGGTTTGCTTGGCCTGACCATCCTGTTTATTGTAGGCCAGTCGCTGTTTTTGTACCGTTACATAAACCACGAGGACGAATAAGTATGTGGTATGCCATTATTAGCCAAGATGTCAGTAATAGCTTAGACAAGCGCCTTGCAGCTCGTCCTGCACATTTATTGCGCTTGCAAGAACTGACCGCAGAAGGTCGATTGCTGGTTGCCGGACCTCACCCAGCCATTGATAGCGAGAATCCTGGTGATGCAGGATTTACCGGTAGCTTAGTTATCGCCGAATTTGCCAGTTTGAACGATGCCCAAGAGTGGGCTGATGCAGATCCTTATGTAAGTGCTGGTGTATACGAACGGGTAGTCGTTAAGCCATTTAAGCGTGTACTTCCCTAAATTTTTACAACAACAATAAAGGTATCGATTGTGAAACGTGTCGTCCTGTTATTCGCTGGCCTATTGCTAGCTATCTCGGCCTCTGCCGTTGAGAAGCGCTATGTCTCCGACAAACTCTATATTCAACTGCGCTCGGGTCCTAGTCAGGAATACCGGATTCTAAAAGTGATTCAAAGTGGTGAGCACTTAATCGTATTAGAAGAAAACGAAACCGAAGGTTACACCAAGGTAAAAACCGACAAGGGTGTCGAAGGTTGGGTACTGACCCGCTTCCTTGAAAATGAGCCTATTGCGAAAGAGAAGCTGATTCTAGCCAATCGTGAACTAGAACAATTACGTGCAGAAAAATCTACGACGCAAAGTCAGAGTAGTGAATTGCAAGCCGAACTGGAAACAGTAAAGAGCGAACGTTCTACTTTAGCTCGCGACAACGCTAAATTAGAAAAAGAATTAGAGCGTATTATGAGCATCTCAGACAACGCATTGGCATTGGACGAGAAAACCAAAAAGCTCACGCTACGCAATCAAGAGCTGGAAATTCAAGTTGAAACCATGACTAATGAAAACGCTCAGTTGCGCGACGACAGCCGCCAGACCTTTTTACTCTATGGTGGCGGCTTAGTATTTATCGGCATCTTTGCCGGGCTGGTGTTACCTGGATTACGCGGCAAGCGCAATAACAGTGGCTGGAGCTGAGTTAGCTCTGGTCAGCACCGGCGTTATCTGTGATCTGTCTTTCAGGCAGATCGCAGTGACCCAAAGACATTTCCGCCGATATCGCGTCACGCAAACGTCGTTTTAAATCGGCCGCTTCTGGAAAGCCCTCATCTTTTCTTCGATCCCATAAGCAAATATCGTCTACCCACACCTGAAAGTCGCCCGACTCTCCCACTTCCATAAAAATACCCGCTAATTGGCCATTAAATGTACTAAATAGCTCTTGTGCGTACCAACCTGCACGTAAACCCCATTTACAGCCTTCACAAAAGCGTATTCTTACCGTAGGTTTAGACATTCAAATTATCTCTGGAGATTAACCATGCGTTTGATGATGACACTGTGCGCTCTACTGTTCAGTATTTCTAGCTTTGCGGCCGACAGCAAAGCTGCCGCCCCCGACGAGGTTGTTCTGGTCGGAATGAATACTAGCGTTGGTTATATTGAATTAGAACTGAATAAAACCAAAGCGCCGATCAGCGTTGCCAACTTTTTATCTTACGTGAACTCTGGTCATTATAACGGCACTGTGTTTCACCGCGTTATCAAAGACTTCATGGTACAAGGCGGCGGGTTTGGCGCTGACATGCGTCAAAAAGCCACACAACCGCCCATTAAAAACGAGGCTGATAATGGCTTAAAAAATAATCGTGGCACCATTGCTATGGCACGTACTGCATCTGTTGATAGCGCTACTAGCCAGTTTTTTATCAACGTAAAAGACAATACCTTTTTAAACAATGGCGTGCGTGATTTTGGTTATGCCGTATTCGGTAAAGTTGTGACTGGAATGGCCGTGGTGGATGCGATAGCAAACAGCCAGACCGGTGCTCGCGATGTACCGGTACAACCGATTATTCTGCACGATGTGCGTATTATCGACGATGCACCAAAAGCATCAGAGTAACCACCAAAGCAATAGCGGTAAGGTCACGAACGACAACAAGGTCGAAGTGACCACCAGCCCGGCAATAGCTTCGGGCTGGCGCTGGTAGCGCACGGCAAATAGGTAATTGAACACGGCTACGGGCATAGATGCCTGCAATAACACCACGCCCCGTACTGTCCCTTCTAGCTCCAATAACCATACCACCAACAGCCCTGCCAATAAGCCGCCAGCCACTCGACAAACGCTGTAGAACAAGGCTTTACGCCACGCTGTAATCTGTAGGCGCACCAACGACACACCAAGGGTAATGAGCATCAAAGGTATAGTCATTCCGCCAATCAGCACGATAGGATTCTGCAGTAATTCAGGTAAACGTACATCAAACCAAAGCAACAGCAGTGATAACGCGATGGCATATAGAATCGGCATTTTAAACAAGCCGCGCCACCCACCAGCTTGACTTCCGCCAGCGGCTAAAATACCCACAGGAAAGTGCGCTACAGACAGCATCATAAAGAAAGCTAAAGCTAGCGCCAGACCTTCGTCACCAAATGCGAATAGGCAAATGGGAAGGCCCATATTGCCCACGTTAGGAAAAACAAACGACGGAAAGTAAGTGCGAACATCATCGCCGCAGGCTTTGGGAATGAGCCAACCAGCCAACGACATCAGTGAGGCGATTAAAATACACGCCAGAGCGGTTTGATTGAACGCAACAAGGTCTATTTCAATACCACCTAGAACCGACAGCATTAAACATGGAGCACCCACATTCAGCACCAAGCGCGAGATAAAATCGGTGTCGAAATTCGTGCCCGAACGCGCCCACAATGCACCGATTAGAGCACATACCAGCACCGGAAATAGAACAGTTAGGATGTCCATCACAGCCCTAATCTCCCAAAAAGGCAGCTAAACAAGGCCGCGAGTGTACGTCAGCATCGACAGCACGGTAAACTATCGGTCTTGTTCTCTAACTCATAACGCCACTGGTGTCAGAAGAAACCCGAATGTCAGAAATAAGCAACGCTTCTGAAGCTAGCGTCAACACTGCAAACCTTGCCTTAAAATGGAGCGAAGCTGGATTACCCGTGTCGACCCAATTTAACGACCCTTATTTTTCGTTAAAAAATGGCTTAGCAGAAACTGACTATGTGTTTATCCAACACAACCAATTACGCGAACGCTGGGCGACATGGCAAGGTCCCTTTTGCGTTATCGAAACCGGTTTTGGCACGGGGCTGAATTTTTTAGCAACGTGGCGTGCTTTTCAACAAAGTAATAGACAGCGCAATCAACAAGAGTCAGCCGAAGAAAACGATCTTTGGCTGCACTTCACCAGTATCGAGAAATATCCGCTAAGCAAGGAACAACTAACCCAAGCATTGGCACTTTGGCCTGAACTTGCCGATCTTACGCAAACATTATTAGAGCAATATCCGCACTTAACCGCGGGTTTTCACCACCTACGCTGGCCCGAACAACGCATCAGTTTGACCTTGATTTTTGCCGACGTTCACGATGCCCTAAAAGAACTAACAGGCCCAGTCCACGCATGGTATTTGGATGGATTTTCACCTGCTAAAAACCCAGAAATGTGGACCGATGAATTGTATCAACAGATGCGTCACTTAAGCCGCAATCCACAACCAGGCAAGGAAGCGAGTGTCGCCACATTTACCGCCGCCAGCCAAGTTCGTCGAGGCCTACAAGGTGCCGGTTTTAAAGTACATAATCCCGAGGGTTTCGGCGGCAAACGTCATATGCTGGCAGGTGTTTATCATGCTCAGTGCGGACCGGAGCAACCGCCATACTTTCAACAAGAGCCATGGCTAATCGCCCCAAACCCGAGGGGGAGTCGAGAGGTCACTGTTATCGGTGCCGGACTTGCGGGCTGTCACAGCGCTCGCTCGCTGGCAGAGGCCGGTTTTAAGGTCACACTGATAGACGCTCTAGGCATTGCTCAATGCGCCTCAGGTAATCCACAAGGCGGCTTATACGTAAAACTGGCCGCCGATGACAAAGCCACTCATACCGACTTCTATCTAGAGGCTTACGAACTCGCCCTGTGCTCCGTGAAAGCACAATTAGGCGACGGCGATGAGCAAAATCTTGGCTGGCAATCTTGTGGGGTAATGCAGCTTGCAAGCAGCGAAAAAGAAGCCGCACGCCAAGCGCAATTTATCGCTATCCGCCAACCACCATCAGCTTTAATTGAAGTCCGCGATAGCGGTTTATTTTATCCGCAAGCAGGATGGGTGGCGCCCGCTCGGTTGTGCGAAGCCTTAGTGCAGCATCCCAACATTCGCTTTGAACAGGCTGAATTAACCAGTCTAAACCCCACTGGTCGAGATGATGCCCCATGGCAACTCTGCTTTGCCTCTGGCGAGCAAAGCTCAGCATCTACTGTAGTGATCGCCACCGCATGGCAAGCAAAAGAATTACTCACGGATGCTTATTTGCCGGTTAAGAATATTCGTGGCCAGTTAACGTATTTAGATGCCACATCAGCACCCGCTATGCCTCATGTACTGTGTGCTAACAGTTATATGGCTCCGCCAATTGCGGGGCAATTGTGTTTGGGCGCTACTTATAATTTGAATGATTCCAATACAGAACTGCGCGACAGTGATCATCAAACCAATCTTGATCATCTCAAAGAATTTGGTGATGAGTGGCAGTTGATGGCAACACATAACAAGATTGTCGGTGGCCGTGTCGGCTTTCGCTGCACCACTCCCGATTACTTACCTATGGTTGGCCCTCTTGCGGACACTCGCCCTTTTGCCAAAGCATTTAAGCAGTTAAGTAAAAACAGCAAGCAAATACCGCAGGTCGAAGCACCGTTAATCCCCGGACTTTTCGTGAATATTGGTCATGGTTCACGCGGACTGGTATCGGCACCCTTATGCGCAGAAATACTGACTGACCTTATAACCAGTCGCAGCTCTTGCGTCAGTCGCACAATTTTAGACGCCGTATTACCAGTGCGTTTTTTGGTACGCGATATCGCGCGGAGAAAAGTGCCAAACGATCATTACGACTAGCCTGACGGGTATTAAAGCCTATGGTTGCCAGCCAAACTGGCGCAGGGTTGCTGTAAGTTGAATATGACAAGTCTGCTGCACAGGATCATAAAGCAAGGTAGCTTCACCACGGCGCAGCTGCTCAATTACTTGGGCTATTTTATCCTGCAAAGAATATTCAACATCGCCGTAGTCAGTGCCCTCTCGGGTGACAAAATCTTCGGCGATAGCATCAAGTGTGGCCTTATCAAGACGTTCGTAAGGAATCGCAATTACGCCTTCATCAGGCGCATCATCAATTTGCAAAAGAAGCCTCACGTTCCCATTCGCAGCTCATGCGAAGTTCGCCATCGGATGGTAAGTGGCCTTCATCAGCTTGCCAGCTAAAGGTGTGTTTACCCGACAATTCAGTTTCAAGATGCACTGTAGCAGACACCCAATACATACTTTTTAGCAAGGCTTCAAACTGGCGCAACCAGTTTTCCCACTCGTACTCTACAGCGCGGTAAGATGCGGCAAAATGCATTAACTGAGTTTGATAAGTGCCACTGAAAACATCTTCACCGGGCATAGAAAACATCTCGCGCTTCAATAGCGACCAATCTTCATCCAGACCTAACGGTAATGCTTGAATAGCAGCCCAATTAACACGGCGCTCGCGACGAGAACCAAAAGGATCAGCTGCCGGAATATGGCGTATGACTCCGTACACAATGGATTCTTGATCAAATTGAGACACGTATGCTCCTCTTAATGCTTTGCTTACTGGTCGCACCCAGCACTTGTTATGACATTGATAATAACGGAAATCCACCCAAACAAAAACGGCACCGAAGCGCCGTTTTTGTTAGTTTTCAATGATTTGGCCAATACTTACTAATTCAGCACCGGCAAACCATACACACGAAGGGTTACTTACCCAACACATCAACAATGCGTTGCTTCACATAACTACCCGGCGCATCTTCAATGGCAGCCACTGGACCTTTACCAGGAACGCGAGGTTCAACGGCTTCGGTGCCACCTTGAGTTTGAATCCACTCTTGCCAATCAACCCACCAAGAACCCGAATGACTTTCGGCTGCTTTAAACCAATCGTCCGCTTGTTCTGGTAACGCGCCAGCGTCATTGGTCCAATAACCATACTTATTGGCAGCTGGAGGATTGATAACACCGGCGATGTGACCTGAGCCACCAAGCACAAAGCGTGGCTTACCACCGATGGCTTGCGCACCCTTGTAGGTCGCCTGCCATAAGGCAATATGATCCTGAGAGGCCGACAAGAAATACGTTGGTATCTTAACTGCCGACAAATCAATCTTCACGCCATCAAGTTCTAACGCATTCTTTTCGACCAAGCGATTATTCAAATACATATTACGCAGGTAATACGAATGCATAGTCGCTGGTAGGTTCGTGCTGTCAGAGTTCCAATACAACAAATCAAATGCCGCGGGACGCTGACCTTTCAAATAGTTATTAATAAAGAACGACCAGAACAGATCATTCTCACGTAATAAGTTAAAGCTAAAAGCCATTTGACGACCGTCATAATAGCCAAGCATATTCATTTGCTTTTCAATGCCCGCTATCGCGGTTTCATTAATGAACACGCCGATTTCACCCGGCTGACTAAAATCAATCAAAGTAGCTAAGAAGGTAGCCGACTTAATCGGTTCACGACGTTTCTTCTTAAGGTAGGCAAGAGTCGCCGACAGTAAAGTACCACCTAGGCAATACCCGATAGCATTAAATTCTTTTTCGCCCGTAATGGTTTCAATAACATCCAAAGCCTCTACTGGGCCTTCCAGCATGTAATTGTCGAAGCCCTTATTACGTAACGACGGCCCTGGGTTCACCCAAGAAATTACAAATACTGTGTGGCCTTGATCAACCAACCATTTAATCAAGGAGTTATCAGCACGCAAATCCATGATGTAATATTTGTTGATAAAAGGTGGGATGACTAACAGTGGACGTTTAAATACCGTCTTAGTCGTTGGTTCATATTGAATCAACTGCATCATGTCATTTTGGTGGATGACTTTACCCGGTGTTGTAGCAACGTTACGACCCACTTGGAAAGCCGACGTATCGGTCATGGTCACGTTCAGAGAGCCTTGAGCGCTGGCTTCTAAATCTTCCGTTAATTGCTCAATGCCTGCTACTAAATTAGCGCCACCGGTTTCCAATGTTTTGTTAATAACATCAGGGTTAAGACCGGCGAAATTAGAGGGGGCTAATGCGTTCACGTATTGACGCATCAAATATTCTACTTTTTTACGAGAATGGTCACTAATACCGTCAGTATCTTTAACCATTTTCATGAGGCCATTCCCCTGCAATAAATATAATTGCTTGATGTAATCGAATAAGGGATTTTCTGACCACTGCTCACTAGCAAAACGTTTATCACCTTTTTCGGGTTCAACAACCGGACCTACGTCCTTACCCAAAAATCGCAATACTGTATGCTGATAAAGCTCCTGCTGCTTTTTCAATACTTCCATTTGATCCGCAACAATCTTACCTGGATGAGCCATCATGGCTTCTCCTAGTTCGCGGAACGCTTCGCTGAAATCGTTTAGAACACACGCAGCTGGATCATCTGCAGTCGTTGGCTGGTTTATTAATTTCTCCCAAAGCTTACTGCCTTGCTCTGTTGCCTTAGCTGTCATTTCTAAAATATCACCGACAGCCGTTTCTAACTTATCCGCTGAAACACTCATACGCCACCCATTGTCCTTCACCTTGAGGAAGTCTCAAGTAATTCAAAAACCGTCCATTAAAAAAGGCCACCCATTGGTGGCCTTAACGACTAGCGCTAATTAAGCCGCTGTCTTAGCTTTAGGTGCTGGCTTTGCAGCAGTAGAAGCCGTCGTCGCTGCAGTGCTACGAACTTCTTCCATAATACCTTCGATCTGAGTTTTGAATTCCATCGCCATGTCAGACATAGCTTTCGCATCTTCCATGATTTTCTTGTTTAAAGAAGTAGCAGTTTCTGCTTGTGCAGAAGTGTAGCTGCGCATAGTGTCAGCATCTTTAATTTCAGCGGCGCTTTTCAACTGAGAAAGACCCATTTCCGCGTAACTCTTAATTGCACTGATTTGAAATTCAGTCAATTTTTCCATGTTATCAACAAACAAACTGTTGAATTTAGCCATAGGTGAGTACATGGTTTTGGCTTGTTCAGCGAAAGCATTCAGAATGTTCTCTTGCATGGTATTGCTCCTTCAATGGTTTAGTCGAAATGTGTTCATTCATACTACGTAAAGTTATCTTACACCTGCATGACGGTTACCAGATAAATTAGCAATTTCATCAGAAAAATCACGCGAAAGCAGTAATCGTTCTGAGCAAAGGTTACATTGCTAAGCTTCACTGACCGGCTTTGTCTTAAGACTGGCCTTTACCGTCACTTTTACCAGACATCATGGCAAACATCATGCGCTGAAATTCAGACATGGCGTTCACCCCACCGTTCAGCAATGGCTGATAAAGGCTCATTGGATCATAGCCTTCTTCACCAGAATTCATTTTTTCCATCATTTTGGCAAACAGCTCTTGCTGAAACTCCTGAACATCCGGTAGACCCATCACGCGGCGAAGTTCTTCCGGTGTCATATCAAAAGTGACATTAATTTGCATCAAGTGTTCCCTCTAATTCTAAAATCTTATCTATCGAGTGTTACATTCATGCTGCGAATCACGCAGTCCTCACCAAGCAATGAACAGCGCAACGGATGCGACTAATGCGGCCAACATAAATACCCCGGTCCCACCAAGAGGCTGCCACAACAAACCACTTAGCATTGCTCCTATGGCACCACCCAAACCAAATCCCACACTAGAATACAGAGCTTGTCCGCGGGCTTGCATCGAAGCCGGGAAAAACATCTGTATGTAACGCATCGATACGGCATGCATTACCGCAAAACTGAACGCGTGTAAGGTTTGACCCGCAACTAACACCCAAACATTATTAACTGCCCAAGCAACAAGACACCAGCGTACTCCTGTCATAGCCAAACTGACAAGAAACCACTGCTGCCAAGTCAACAATTTCATCATTCGACCAAATTGCCAAAACAGAACAACTTCGGCGCATACACCTATAGACCATAAAAGTCCGATCTGCGAATTTGAATAACCGTTTTCTTCTAAGAAAATACTGAAGAATGTGTAATAAGGCCCATGCGCTATTTGCAATAGAATGGTAACAAGAATAAAAGCGATCACCTTGCGCTGCCGCAAGAAACTCAACATATTACCCGCTGCTAACGTGGCTTTATGACGCACCGTCGCTGACTTTAATAACCAGCTGTTAAGTACGATGGCAGCCATTAGTAACAGCATGAATATTGGCAACGCCTTGATAGTGACATCGTCGAATAACCGTCCTAACAACATCACTGCTGCGATAAAACCAATTGAGCCCCATGCTCGAATTCGGCTGTATTCGTCTAGTTTATTGCCTAATGCTTGCATGGTAATTGTTTCGTACTGCGGTAACATCGCCGCCCAAAAAAATCCGTACAACACCATAATGCAGGCAACGCCAATAAAACTATCCACTAGGAATATTCCGCCAAAGCAGAACAAAGTTAGCAGTCCAGCAACTCGAACCATTCTTAAAGGGGCACTGATATTTCGGCCCCAATAGGCCCACAAGTTTGGCGCTAAAATACGCACCGTACCAAACAAGGCCATCAACGAACCGATTTCCTGCGGCGTAAAACTGAGCTCGGTTAAATACAAGCCCCAGTAAGGCGCAATGCAGCCAAGCAAGGCAAAGTACAAGCCATAAAATAGCGACAAGCGAGTCGTTGGTGCGGCAGTTGAATTCATCGTCATAACAAGTGCTTGTAGTGGCTTTACGAAAACGAAGAGAAGAAAACTAACCCTAAGAATAAGAACGCGATGATACGGTTTAATAGATGCAAAAAAAGCGGCCTCAGCCGCTTTATTTCAATCACCGTACATTACTCGGGCGCTTGGCCAGCAATAACAGGTGTCAAACAATTCACATCGGCATTCTGTCCACGATGACGTAATAGATGATCGACAATCACTATGGCCATCATAGCTTCAGCGATGGGTGTCGCACGAATCCCCACACAAGGATCATGACGACCTTTAGTAATGACTTCGATTTCATTTCCATCGCTATCAATTGAACGACCAGGAATCACTAAGCTCGACGTCGGCTTTAACGCAATATGAGCAATGATATCTTGGCCGGTACTGATACCACCCAAAACGCCGCCAGCATGATTGCTTAAAAACCCAGCCGCAGTCATCTCATCGCGGTGCTCTGTGCCTTTTTGCGCAACAACATCAAAGCCATCGCCAATTTCAACACCTTTAACGGCATTAATACTCATCAGTGCATGAGCAAGTTCGGCATCAAGACGATCAAAAATAGGTTCGCCTAATCCAGGCATCACACCACTCGCCACTACACTGATACGAGCGCCAACCGAGTTACCTTCTTCACGTAAGGCAATCATGTAGTCTTCCATTTCTGTGATCTTGGTTGGATCAGGGCAGAAGAATGGATTCTCATTGACTTGTTCCCAATCGAAGTGAGCATAGTCAATTTTTACAGGACCAAGTTGAGACAAATAGCCACGAATTTGAATGCCCTTCTCTGCCAATACTTTTTTAGCAATAGCACCGGCAGCAACACGCATCGCCGTCTCACGCGCCGAAGAACGACCACCACCACGATAATCGCGAAAGCCGTACTTCTGCGTGTAAGCATAATCCGCATGTGCTGGGCGGAAAGTCTTGGCAATATTGGAATAGTCTTTAGAACGCTGATCGGTATTTTCGATCAATAGACCAATCGGCGTACCCGTGGTTTTGCCCTCAAATACACCCGATAGAATTTTAACCTGATCAGGCTCTCGACGCTGCGTGGTATAACGCGATGTACCAGGCTTACGACGATCCAAATCCGCTTGTAAATCCTCTTCTGTTAGAGGAATTCCTGGCGGGCAGCCATCAACAATGGCGCCCAATGCTAAACCATGGCTTTCACCGAAGGTTGTAACGGTGAAGCTTTTTCCAAGGGTATTTCCAGACATAAAATTCTCGTCTCTGAATTCTTATTACTGAGTAAGGGCGCTTTCAGCTAATCGTTCTAAGTCGCGGGCATGTAAGACACACACACCATGACCACCACGTTTAAATTCGGGCCAGCTAAATGGTAATTCAGGATACGCTGCGCGTAACGCTGGCCAACTGTTGCCGACCTCAAGCACGAATATGCCGTCATCAGTCAGGTATTCTCTGGCTTGAGCGAGCATGATACGAACTAAGTCTAAACCATCTTGGCCCGCGGCCAACGCCAATTCTGGCTCATGTAAAAACTCTTCTGGCAAACATGCCATGTCGTCTTCATCCACATACGGCGGATTGGATACTATGATGTCATAACGACCCGATGCCGAGGCGAATAAGTCGGAGTGCAAAGCAATTACTCGATCTTCAACTTGATGATTATGAATGTTCTCCTCTGCCACTTCTAAGGCATCAAAAGAGATATCCAACAATTCGACTTCCGCTTCTGGATAGGTCAACGCGCAAGCAATACCAATACAACCAGAGCCAGTGCACAAATCGAGTATGCGCGTTGGGTCTTGGTTGGCCTGCCAGTAGTCAGCAAAACGCTCTTCGATCAGCTCAGCAATGGGAGAGCGCGGAATCAGCACCCGCTCATCAACGCTGTAAGGCTGACCACAAAACCAAGCAATACCTGTGATATAAGGTGTTGGAACGTGATTTTCGATGCGCGCTTCCAATACGTTGATAACCGCTTCGCGCTCGCAACGAGTCAATCTAGAGTGGCGCCATTCCTCCGCTAAATTCCATGGCAAGCTCAACGCATGCGTTACTAACTGCAATGCATCATCCCATGGATTGTCGGTGCCATGACCGTAAAATAGCTGCGCTTCTGACATGCGACTAACCGCCCATCGAATCATATCCTGTACGGTACGCAACTCATCGATCGCTTGGGACGCATGTTGCTGAAAGTTCATATCGGTATGACTCATGGAGTGATGCTATTCGCTGGCAGTGTAAAGCCTGTTAGTTTACCGAATTCAGGCGCTAGCGGCCATCCCTAGGCTATTGTGGCTCAGTTTAAGCGCTCACCATACAGGCTACTATGTCCCATTTCGTAGGCATCAAGTGCTTCGCTAGCAATACGATAGCCGATACGTATCATCTCTTCCGCTCGGTAAAATTCATACATTTGACAGCAGGAGGTAGGAATTTTAATCATTAGATCCGGTGGATAGCCCGCCGTTTTAAATTTCGTCAGCGACGACTGCATGACTTCAAACATCTGGTTGAGGATCTCTATCTTGCCTAAATTCTCATCGGCTTGTTCACGGGCGCCCTTCGAATACTTGCCCAACCAATGACTGGCTTTATCTAGCACCACATTAAACCAATCCTCCTTCTCACTTTGTACCTTAGAGAGAGTATTCATCAAATCGTGCGGCATCGGCACATCGGTATTCAAATCAACCGCGATAATGTGATCCGCATGAGCAGAAACGCAGGGCGTAATTGGCAGCGGATTCAACACGCCACCATCTACCAACATACGTCCATTCAAAAGCACCGGACTCATCACCGTCGGAATGGCTGACGAAGCTCGTACCGCATCACGCAACAGGCCACGCTGAAACCAAATCTCTTTTTTATCACGCAAATCGGTTGCCACCGCCGTGAACGGGATATCTAAATCTTCGATAAGGCAGCCATCGAGCATCTCGCTAAGCACACCAAACACTTTATCGCCGCGAATGGCACCGCTCGACAGTAAACTAAAATCCACCAAGCGAAGCACATCCAAATAGCCTAATCCACAAGCCCATTCTCGATACTGATCGAGTTTACCCGCACAATAAAAGCCGCCAACAATCGACCCCATTGAGCAACCAGACACACTCACAATTTCATATCCGCGCTCTACCAAAGCGTCAATTACGCCGATATGAGCATTACCACGAGCACCACCACTACCAAGCGCAAGAGCAACACGTTTTTTCACAATTACCTCCTAGGCCAAAATACAAAGCGTAGCGCTGGAGCCAAATCATTATTTGGCGTCAATGTTAATGCTCCCTGAGCATATATTTGGACGGGATTATTGGGGCTAGAGACACGCTGGCGCAGTGACTCCGCCAAGCGTTCAGAACAGCTCAAATTGTCTTTCATATGAGGAGCACTGTAACAATGAACAACCAAGTTAAGGCGGCTTTTAAGCGCTGGATTTAAGTTGGCTAAAATATCGAGTAACTCACGACTCGCATTCTCATCAAGCTGATCTTTATTCGTTTTAAAGCCAGATAACCAACCAGCACTGTGAGTTAGCTCATCATTTATTTTGGCCGTTAACGATTGTCGATCTGATACAGCGTCAGCAGTGATCATTTCATCAACATTGATCATGGTCTGACGCGATCCGCGACGAGCAATATACACAGCAGTAACTTTTTGCTTTCCGTCTTCAAGATCACTTAACGTCGCAATATAGGCCTGATCTTTATCGCGGGTCACGAGACGCGGATTATCAAAGACTTCATTTGCCCAAAACGCACTACTCCCGCAATCTAGTCCCACGCATTCGTATAGCACGCGCTCATCGCCATTAAATTGCTCGCGATAAAATGAAAACAACTCATCAATACTAAGATCATCCTGTAAACGCCAAACAGTTCGATTTAGCGTACCTGACAAGCGCCGTTCATCTTCGCCGAATGTCGTTGCTTGCTCCGTCTTTAATCCGGATAAAACCAACCGATAACGAGTAACGTCCTTATCGAAAGAGTCGATTTGCTTCGATACCGGAAACGGCGTGACGGCCTGACAAGCTAAGCTAATGCCACCTAGCAGCATGAAGGCGAATGGTATTACCACACGGCGAAACAACATGAATTCTATTTCCTATTGCAAAACATGACTTTAACACGCATACGCAGTACAAACGACGGTTCAAATCTGACCAAACAGCCTAACTGCTGTTACACTTCGATCCAACGAAATTTTTGAGCTTTTTACCACCATGATTTTGCCTGTACTTGGCCGATTGACGGCACTTGTCTCCCTCTTTGCACTCTCCGCCTGTTTACCACTACAATCCATCAACAATGAATCGGTTCCCCATTACAGCGATGATGAAAAAGCGCAAACACTTGCGACAGCCAATCAAATTTTTAATGATTTCTATCAGTTTGAAATTGACCAACATCCGGCCCTGCAAAGTCAGTTAGGCTTAGGCGATAGCGATCGTTGGGATGACCTAACGGCAACACAACGCGAGCTGCGCCAACAACGCTTGCGCGATATTCGTCAGCAACTCACGAGCTTGCCGGTTGCCGCTCTGCCTCCGACTCAGCGAGCGATTGCAGTTACCCTAAACGAAACACTAGAATTCCGGCTAGGCGCTAACACCAATGATGGTGCGCGTACTAGCTTGAGCAGCGCCGATAGCTGGCATTTGCATGCTCTTGACGTGTTGATTAACCACCATCCGGTAGCCGATATTGGTGATGCTCACGAATACATTCGGCGCTTAAAAGGTATCCCTTTACTATTCAGTAACTGGCAATTACAAATACAAGACGAAATCAGTGCAGGAAAACGCCCAACGGCCGCAACTCTGGCCGACGCCCAAACGGCTATTTCAGGCATACTCGCTGGAGCTCCATTCACCGCAGGCAGCGACTCACCTTTATGGCGCGATATTTCATTAAAAATCGAACATCTTCAGCTACACCCATCTAGCGCACGCATATTAAAAAACAAAGCAAAAGAAGCCTTACTGAATGATGTAAAACCAGCTTACGACCGCTTGCATTTATTTCTAGCAGGGTTACCTACGCGTGAAGATAATTCGCCATTATCAGATGAAGAGTACAATGAACGAGTCGCTTATTTTAGCGGTAGCGATGCAGCCCCGAGCGAAATACATCAGCGTGCACGTGATGCGATAGCGGCTTTACATTTGGCCATGCTACCTAGCAATGCCCTCAAGCCCAATGCCACATCTGAGGATATTAACACCGCCCTGAAAGCACTTTATCAGCGCATGCAAGCGGCCTCATATACCTTCCCAGCGAGCACCGCTGGACGTGAGGATTTGGTTAATTTTCAACGCCAACGCATTCGCTACATGGCAAAACAGGTTCCGCACTATTTTGCCGTGCTACCTCCGTATGCACTTGCCATTCAAGAAGTTTCGATGGAGCGTCAAGGGCTAGCGCCTTCAGCTTACTATTCAGCGCCTGCGTTTAATGATGAAACGCCCGGTATTTATTATTTAAATCCTACGGCACAACTTCATGTTCCACGAGAGAATCAACCGGCTGAGATTTTCGCACTGACGATTCCTGGGCGTCACATGCAAGAAGGTGCCGTACTCTCCGATCCCGACAACGCAGAGATCATGCGTCTAGTACCGCATCCGGCAATTACTGAAGGATGGTCTTTATATGCACAAAAATTTGCCATTGAAATGGGCGGATATTTCACCGCCGAAGAAAAGTTTGGTCAACAAGTGAGCGAACTCAGCCTTTTAGCTGCCGCAGCCGTCGACACGGGCATCTATCACCTCGGCTGGAGCGCCACAGATGCGCGCAAATTTATCGCGGCTAACACACCTTTAACCGAGACGCAGATGAGTACTTTATTGCAACATATAAATACCCATCCGGGCGTAGCAACAGCCGCTGTCATGGGTAATTGGGCATTAGAAAATTTGCGTAAAAAAGCTAAAAAACAATTAGGGGATGACTTTAATTTAAAAGAATTTCATAGCGCACTATTGAGTTTTGGGCCGGTAACACCGAGAGAGCTAGAACGGTTAATGAGCGACTGGGCAACGCAACGAAAGATGCGCGCTAGCCAAACATTATTAGCCAATGAAAAGGCCGCAGATACCACTGCGGCCCCAAGCCCAATTTTAAATAACAAACAGGCGCCAGCTGATTCAGAGATGACAGATCCTTCGACTAAGGCATCCGAGCCGTAATACCAATTTGCCAATAAGCGTCTTGCCCCGGTGTTGCGACAACCTCAACACCGGTATTATCGGTTGCACGTATGCGACGATTACGCAATTGACCTATTTCCCCGTTTAACCAAAAGCGTTCGCGCCAATGAAATTCCCCCCCGACACCCATACGCCAGTTGGTGTATTTAACATCGGAAACACTCGGTGTTGCGGTAGCCGCTGCGTCCAAAGTAACTTCTTCACGCCATACCCCACCCGCAGGACGAATCGATAAGTACGTTGAAACTTCGCGAGACCAACGGGTCTGAATTAACGTTTTAGGAAACCCCAATAACATTTCTGTTTGTGCCGTCGGCTTAGTGGCATAACCGACTAAAGGTCGCGGATTAAAATCGCCAAATTCACGATCAACTATGATGCCGTATTGCCAAAAATCGCTTTTAGACACATAGGTGCGGCCACTTAATTCCAAATTCACACCGATATTTTTACCTTCCAAGGCATTTAAATCGGTCATCAATCCCGGTTCTGCACGAATGTAGAACTCTTGGCCGCCACTACGCCGCTGACGATAACTAATCGGCATGGAGATCCAATAATATTCATTCTGCGCAGCGGTAGTACCCGACCAACGGAACTCTGTTAAATCTAAATTGAGTGCGGTAGATACATCTTCACTGCCATTTCTTTTGCGTTCTAGTGGAATGGTCAAACTCAATTCATTCGACGAAAATCGTGTTCCGGCGCCACTTTCAACACCGCCATTCACATCATTACGCCAATAAAGACCTTCAGCCTGAACCGCCGCCGAGATAATCGACAACAATAAAATACTACCTGTGCGCCACATACATAGCCTCATATACTTCTTGAACTCGGGCATAGCTGGTCAACACCCCGGTCAATAATTCCTGTTTGCGTACCAAATCCAACGCTGCCAATACCTGCAATACGCATTGATACCCTTCGAGCAGTTGTGCCGATGCACCGGCCTCTGCCAATAAATCAGTATAGTTGGCAATATAGTCGTACGCTTCTGCTTCGGCACGACGACGCAAGGCATCGGTCGGTGCATCCATGTTTTGCAACACTTCGCTTACGCTGGCTAACGCCATCGCACCATATTGATCACCCAAATCGCGCTCATGAATCATGCTGCGACGTAAGAAAGATAACGCCCAAATCACCGGGCAAGGCTGTGGTCTAGGGGTATTAAGATAACGAACAGGCATTAGACTCGGCGTTAAGCAGCGTGATAACACCTCTGAAAGTTCGGATGACGATTGCGTAGAAGCAGAGGACGATTGGTTCATGCGAATACCTCATTAAGTTCGCTATTAATGAGGTACAGCAATTACTAAGCCAGTCTATAAAGGTCTTTTAAAATCAATAAGTTAAGAATATTAGCGGCCAATCACGACCGCTTAGCGTCATCTTTTTGCCGCTCATTACCGCGACTACTACGAGTGATATGTTGACGCAAACTGCGAACACCAAGGTAAACAGCCCCTAAAACAAACGGCAGAGCGATCGCTTTGCCGGTTGTCTCTTCGATTGGAACGCCAAAATCATGCAAACCAGCAAACGCAATTCCTAGCAAGGCAAGTATGTAGTAGCCGATAGCGACAACCGACAAGCCTTCGACGGTTTGTTGTAAGCGCAACTGCAATTGACTACGACGATTCATTGACGACAGTAAATGTTGGTTCTGCTCTTGAATGGATAAATCCACCCGCGTACGCAACAAACTGGTAGTACGGTGAATACGTCGAGACAAGTCTTCTAAGCGATCGCGCACCGAATTACAGGTTTTTATGCCAGGTGTTAAACGACGCTCAAGGAATTCACGCAAGCTTTGGGTACCATCCACTGGGCTTTCTTTTAACTGCCGCAAACGGTCACGCACTAAATCGTGATAGGCCACCGCCGCAGAGAAGCGAAAGTTAGTATTCGAGCGATGACGTTCAACCTCTGCTGCGAGTTGCGACAACTCTTGCAGCAACATGCGTTCGTCTTTATCGACATCAATTTCTGAAATACTTTGATTCAGTGTCGCTAACGAGTCTTCAATACGAGTCAATTCAGAACCCATTTGCCGCGCAATCGGCAACGCCATTAACGACATCAAACGATAGGTTTCTAATTCACACAAACGCTGAATTAAGCGCCCAGCTTGATAACTGGTTAATGATTTACTGTAGGTAACAATACGACCAAAACCGTCACTGTGCAGCTTAAATGCCGTCCACACCTGGGCTTTGTCATCTGCAACCCACGCCCCCGAAACACGCTGCCCTTCAAACCAGCGACGAATCGACGTTTCATTAGGTTCTTCATGCAACACCGAGATATTAACCGCCACCACCAGTTCACCCGGTAACGCAGCCAACCAATCTTTAGGAATGAAACTCAACGCATCGGCATCAAATGGCAGTAAGTCATAACAAATGAAGGTGAAGTTGGCGAACTCCAAGTGGCGTTCCCAACGCAGTTCAAAACCACCGAAATCTTGGTACAAGCAGCTCGATTCTGGCGCCGGAGAAGGCACACTGAAGCGCCGACATAAATCGACTACGTGCTCGTACATCTCCTGACGATTATCGCTTAACTTAACGGTGAAATGTGCGACATGACAATCGCGATCAATAATCGGCGACGGTCGATTGTGCAGCTCTTCGTACAAGCTTGAACGCAACGGATGTACTCGCAATGACACGCTCGGTGCAGCAATTTCCGGAGAGGCGTTTTCTAGCTTTGACTCTTGCAGAGCATTCTTCATGAATCATCCTGACTAAATTAAATTGACTCGATTCTATGCACCCAAAATGCAATAACTAGCTTAGTGATCAAGGTTTCTCATTATTACTGAAACAAGCTATCTAACGAACGACCTGAATCATCAGTAATCGTGTTCTGCCAATCCTGTTGCCAAGCCACCCAGCGTTGTTTCAATGGATCGTTGCTCACACTACCACTGCCCTCTATCTGGCTCATTGCCTTTAAAGGCTCGTGCGCAAAAAACTCGGCCAATGTCAGCGAACGCGGATCCCGTAACCAAGTCCATTCTTGTTCATGCGAGATGGTAGCCCAACGTTGCTGTTGAAAGTCACTTAAGATTGCTGAAATTCGCTCGGCTCCAATGTCATCAAGGCGTTTGCGTAAGCGATCTTCAGTGAGCAAACCACCTTTTTGTTGGGCCTCATAAAGCGTGGCCGCTACGCGCAGACGCTCTAGTGCAGAATTACCATTTTTCTTCGCCGCGCGGTGATGACTTAAACTAAACGTCAATTCAGCTCCCAGCAGCAGTAACATCCACGACGCGTACATCCACAATAAAAACAAAGGCACCGCAGCAAACGCACCATAGATCAATTTATAAGAAGGAAACATTCCGAGTGTTTCGCTAAATAGAAATTTGGCTAACTCAAAAACAGTGGCAATGACCGTCGATGCGATGAATGCATGCAGCACAGGCACTTTGCAGTTAGGCACCACAATATAAAGCAAAGCAATAGCGATACTGCTAAGAGCCCAAGGCAGCAAATGAGCAATAAACTCAACGCTAGTGGCTAAATCGCCGCCCCACAACGGCAAAGATGCAACAATCGAAGTGGTGGCAAAAGCAGCACCGAAAAAGAGCGGACCGAGACTCAATACCGCCCAATAACGGAAAAAGGTTTGAATCTTCGAGCGCGAAGTTTGTACATTCCAAATACGATTAAACTGGGTTTCAACTGTCTGCAACAGCATAAACGCCGTGATAAATAAGAATACCAAACCAACCCAAGTTAACTTGCGCGCCTGCTGACTGAACTGCTGTAAATATTCCGAAATGACCTCGCTGCCTTCAGGCATCACATACGCAAATAGCTGCGCATTCGCCTGTTCGCCCCAGCTTTGCAAAGCCGGTAAGGCACTCAAGATCGAATAACTTACGGTCAATACAGGTACTAACGCAAACAGCGTTGTATAAGTTAAGGCCGCAGCGTCACGGCGACGCTCCATGCTTTCAAAACGCGTCAGTGTGCTCCAAATAATCTGAGCAGTACGACGCCATTTCAGGTTTAGTCTGGGCTTCATGCGCATCCTTTTGAAAATGTAGTTACAATACCGGCATTGAAAATGTAATCGGGACAGCAGAAAGCATGAGCGAAATCACTATTTATCACAATCCTCGGTGTTCGAAATCGCGCGAGACCCTTGCCTTACTTGAAGAACAAGGTATCACGCCAGTGATAGTAGAGTACCTGAAAGACATTCCTTCCGCAGAGACCCTGCGCGATGTGCTCACCAAACTAGGCCTAACGCCGCGCCAACTGCTGCGCACTAAAGAAGACGACTACAAGGCATTAAACCTGTCTGACACTAGCCTAAGTGACGACGCCTTAATCGAAGCTATGTGCGCTCATCCAAAGCTGATTGAACGCCCTATCGTAATCAAAGGTAAGAACGCGCGCATTGGTCGTCCACCGCAACAGGTTTTGGAAATTTTATAATGTCTCAGCCTTATATATTGGTGCTGTATTACAGTCGCCATGGCAAAACGGCAGAAATGGCCAAGTACATGGCTCGCGGCATCGAAGCAGTAGGCTTTGAAGCGCGTCTTCGCACTGTCGCAGAAGTATCGCCAACCAATGAAGCGAGCAGCCCAGCCGTACCGAGCGAAGGTGCGATATATTGCACTCTTGATGATGTAAAACACTGCGCTGGCCTACTATTGGGTAGCCCAACTCGCTTTGGCAATATGGCAGCGCCGCTCAAGTATTTTCTCGATAGCACCAGCAACCTCTGGTTAACCGGCGCGCTAATCGATAAACCAGCGGGAGTGTTCACCTCAACATCGTCATTGCATGGTGGCCAAGAAACGACCCTAATGAGCATGGTGTTGCCGCTGCTGCATCACGGCATGGTGTTCGCAGGCATACCCTATAGCGAAGCGGGTTTAACCAATACCCAAACGGGTGGCACGCCTTATGGCGCGAGCCATCACAGCGGCCAGGATGGCAGCAATGAACTATCTGAGCACGAGATTGCACTTTGCAAAGCTCAAGGTAAGCGCATTGCAACCTTGGCCAAGCGCCTAGGAGCGGATGTATGAAATTAACCCGCGTCTATCAACTCATGCTGACAAGCTATTTAGGAACGCTCCTAGTGTTGTTAGCGTATACCTTTAGAAGCCCGCCACAAACCTTCGATTCCGCCACAGTGTTGTATGCAACCGGCACCTTGTATTGGGCTTTGCGCTCGCTACCGTTACTGCTATTTATTCCGGGTTTGCTAAAGAAATCTCACAAGGCGGCATCGTGGTTGGCGTATGTCATCATGCTGTATTTTGTCTTCGCGATTACGGTGTTGTTCACCCAAGGCACCGAGCTTTGGGGCTGGCTCCTGATCGCGCTGACACTCACCGTATTTGTCACTACCATGCTGTTCACACGCTGGCAAAAAGCAGCGTTGCGTTTACAAGCTGAACAAAACTCGTAAAAGAGGAATAACGATGAAATTGACCGTTTATCTATCTGGCGAAATTCATACTGATTGGCGTAATGAGATCACCCGCGGTATTGCCGAGAAAGATCTACAAGTAACCCTAACCTCGCCCAATACCGATCACGCTTCGAGCGATGATTGTGGCGATGAGATTTTAGGAGCGGAAGCGACACCATTCTGGAAAGATCACAAAGCCGCCAAGATTAACGCCTTGCGCACCCGCAAGTTAATCAGCGATGCCGACATTGTAGTCGTGCGGTTTGGTGATAAGTACAAGCAATGGAATGCGGCGTTTGATGCAGGCTATGCAGCAGCTCTAGGGAAATCTTTAATTGTCCAACACGATCCAGCGCTAACGCATCCATTAAAGGAGGTCGATGCTGCGGCAATGGCAGTGTGCGAAACTCCGCAACAGATTGTAGAAATTTTGAGCTACATTAGCCGCAACTAAGTGGCATGCTACTGCTGCACTCGGCTTAGCTACGTATGCACTCGGCATAGTCGCACTGCCGAGTGCAGCAGTCAGCAATTAAGCTTCGTCTTCCCACTCGCCGTCTGTGTCGTCATCAGCAATCTCAGTACACACTGGCTCGCCACACTTAACACATGCGCCTTCAACAAAGATAACGCCATCTTGCTCGTATTCTTTTGGATCTTTCATGCCTAAGTCGGCTTCCATACAGGTGTTACACCATGTTTGGCTCAAAAAGGCTTCTTGATCTTCTTGCTCACGAGCATAGAAATCGCGTTCAACACGCTCCATAAATATCTCTCTTCTTTCTCATTGCTTAATATTAGTCACAAAAGACATGTTCTTGATAGGCGGTATTATATTCCAATCGCCAATACTATGCTGGATATATTCTACTCTTAGGGGAATGCTTTTAAATGGTGTTTCTTGATGAAGCTCAAAACACAAATTGTACTTGTAATCACAATCACGACGATCCTAGCGATAGTCGTTACATCTGGTATTAGTCTAATTACAGGTACGTCTGTTGCAAAAGATAGTATGCTGAAACAGGTCAATGAACGCCTAGTTAGTCAGCGAGAACAAACCAAAGCTAGAATTCAAGATTACTTGGATAGCATTTCCAATCAAATAACCAGCGTCAGTCAAAATCCTCTGATTGTCGATATTCTACCGACCTTAAGTGACGCATTTACAAATTATCAACTCGATATCAATGCAACGACATCGAGCGCATTATCCAATTACTACCAAAACGAGTTTGATCGCCAGTTCCAATCTCTGAATCAAGGAGCCAATTCAAATCCAACGGATTTGTTGAATAAATTACCCAAAACTAGCCAAATATTGCAATTAGCCTACATTGCAGAAAATCCAAATCCATTAGGTCAAAAAGACTTAATGATAAGTAGCCCAAATCAAACTATATACGACAAAATTCACCAGTATGTTCATCCCTATCTGCACGATCTTCAAAGACGATTTGGCTACTACGATATATTTTTAGTTGAGCCCCAAAATGGCTACGTCGTGTACTCTGTTTTTAAAGAATTAGATTTCGCGACGTCTCTAAAGACTGGAGCTTATGCCGATTCGGGTCTCGGTCAGGCATTCAACAAAGCAATGGAAGCGACTAATGAAGAACCGAGCTTCATCGACTTCGCTCCGTACGTGCCCTCTTACAATGCACCAGCATCTTTTATTTCTAAGAAAATCATGGACGGCGAAGAAATAGTTGGCGTTCTAATATTTCAAATGCCTGTAGATGCTATCAACCAGATAATGACGAGTAATTTTAATTGGAAAGACGTCGGCTACGGACAAACCGGTGAAACCTACCTTGTTGGCCCAGACAAAAAATTTCGCAACCAAAGTCGAATGCTAGTAGAGAATAAAGACGCTTTTATTGAAGCTTTGAAGGCCGTTAAAACACCCGATAAAACGATCCGTGAAATTGCTATTCGAGATTCAAGTATTGGTATACAAACGGCCGATACACTGGCAGTTACTAAGGCATTAAATGGATCTAAGGGAACAGAAATCATTGATAGTCCGTTAGGGCAAGAGACTTTAACCTCGTATACGTTCATCGACTACTTGGGCACCCGCTGGGCACTGATTAACTAATTGAATGTAAATGAGGCGTTCGCTTCTATTGAAACAATGACTAACAGACTAATACTCGATATAGCCATTGGTACATTAATCATCTCCTCTCTCGCGATTGTTATAGGCGTTCTAATTTCTAAACGAATTACTGGCCCTATCTTAACATTTATTCAAAAAATTAAAGAAATAGCGGAAAAACGCGATCTATCCGCAAGATTCAGCCCCAAAGGTCAAGTTGAATTTATTAATCTAGGGCACGCAATGAACGACCTGATGCAGCAGCTCGAAGAGTTCATGGCGGATATGCAACACACATCAAATGAGCTCACCGCAAAATCCATGCAATTGAAGGACGCGACACAAACGACTGTCACCCAAGTCTATCAACAAAATGAAGAGGTTAATTCTGCTGCCACAGCAACCACGGAAGTGAGTGCCTCTGTTGCTGAAGTAGCTACTCACGCAGAGCACGCAGCAAATAGTATGCGAGATACCCGAATAAAGGTTCAAGCGAGTCATCACATGTCTGACAACGCAAGAACGACCATTCGAGCGCTACGCAAGAACATGCAACACTCAATCGAAAACATGACATTATTAGAACAAGAGAGCACTGGAATCGGAGCGGTATTAGATGTGATCCAAACGATAGCGGAACAGACGAATCTACTCGCACTGAACGCTGCGATTGAAGCCGCCCGAGCCGGTGAGCAAGGACGAGGATTCGCCGTTGTTGCCGATGAAGTAAGAACATTAGCGAGCCGTACTGCGCAAAGTACGGAAGAAATTCGTGCGAAAATTCACTCATTACAAAATCAAGTAAATAATGTGCGAAATTCAATTACAGATTCTGAACTAGGTACTCAAGATAGCCTCACGAAAGTCGAAGAAACCGCTCAGCACATGGACGAGGTCACAACCTTGGTCGATAACGTAGAAAACATGAGTACCCAAATCGCTACGGCTGCCGAAGAACAAAGTGCCGTTACTGCGGAAATTGATAAAAATATGACTCATCTGAAAGACCTATCAGATCATATTCTTGAAGCCGCAGGCGTCATACAAGGCAACGGCACAGATTTAGAAGTACTAGCAACAAACATCAGTACAAAATTGAACCAATTCCGATTTCGCAGCTAAATCTGATTTTGTTTTAAGCCGCAACACTCTGTCTTACCTCAATAACGGCGTTCTCAGCACTTTAAATAGTTGCGAACGTCGTTTATAACATCCTTCTGTTTATTGATATCCCACGCTCAATAACCGTACTTTTTTAAGGACTACTATGATCACGCTTCATCATTTAGAGAACTCACGTTCTCAACGTATACTCTGGTTGTTAGAAGAATTAGGCGTTGAGTACGAAATCAAACGCTATGAACGTGATCCTAAAACCAATCTAGCGCCGCCAAGCCTTAAAGCTATTCACCCATTAGGTAAATCACCCGTGATTACTGATAACGGCAAAACCATCGCAGAATCCGCGGTTATTATCGACTATCTAATTAATACCTATGGTAAAGACCGCTTTATGCCAGAAGTCGGCAGTGATGCGTACAACCAGTTACAATACTGGCTGCATTATGCCGAAGGATCATTAATGCCATTCTTGGTTATGGCGCTGATTTTTCAGAAAGTGAAATCTGCACCTATGCCATTCTTTGTTCGCCCTGTCGCTAAAGGCATTGCTAATCAGGTGTTAAAATCTTACGTCGATCCAAACGTTACCAATCACCTGCAATTTATTGAAAATCATTTGATTAAGAATACGTGGTTTGCAGGCGACGAGCTTAGCGGCGCAGATTTCCAAATGATTTTCCCACTCGAAGCAGCCATGAGCCGCTCAGAAGTGGCGAGTAAATTGCCGCACGTATTGGCATTTGTGGAAAAAGTTCACGCACTCAGTGCATACAAGGCAGCGCTAAAAAAAGGCGGTCCTTACGCTTACGCTTAATTATTAAAGAGATTAAATTGCATGTTTTATCGCTTGCTCGACCTGTTAAAAAAAGTACGTATCACCCAACTCATTTTGCCGGTGTTACTGCTGGCAGGTTGCGCGGCGGTAGACTGGAAGAACACCAATGTTGAATCTCTTTTCGGTAAAACGGTTATTACCGATCACCGTGCATTAGCCAATACAGATAATGCGACTTACTACACAGAACAAATCGAACCTATACTCGAAAACCGCTGTGTGGTTTGTCACTCTTGCTATGATGCTCCTTGCCAACTCAAACTATCCTCCGCAGAAGGGATAATGCGTGGCGCATCAAAAACTCCTATTTATAACGGCACACGCTTAATCGCTAGCGAGCCTACACGATTAGGTATCGACGCTGAGAATACAGAAGAATGGCGTAATAAAGGATTTTTTTCTGTATTGAACGAACGCTCACAAACGCCCGAGATCAATCTAACCAACTCTGTTATGTACCAAATGCTGGTATTAAAAAAGAACCAGCCACTACCCGCTGATACCCTATTAGACGACGATTTTAAATTACATTTAAATAGTGAGCGTCAATGCCCTACTCGTGGAGAGTTTAATGAATTCGCAGATGATCATCCGCTTTGGGGAATGCCCTACGCTCTACCAGGACTAAAAGACGAGGAATATAGCCTACTTACCGACTGGATAAAGCGCGGTGCGCCAATGGCTAGCCCCATAGAACTACCCCGTGCTGTGGAGCAGCGAGTGAGTCATTGGGAAGCCTACCTCAACAGTGACGACTTAAAACAGCAACTTGCTAGTCGTTATATGTACGAGCACTTATTTCTCGCGAGTCTGTATTTCTCTGAAGAGCCACTATTCAATGGTAGCGAACCCCAGCAACAGCCTGAGTATTTTTTCAAACTGGTACGCTCTTATTCAGCGCCAGGATTACCAATCCGCCCAGTTGCGACGCGTCGTCCATATGATGATCCAGGAGCTAAACGCATTTACTATCGTTTAAAACGCGATACCAGCACTGTAGTTGCTAAAACACTAATGCCCTATCGCCTGAACGAAGAGCGTATGGATTGGATGAAATCATTATTCAATACGCCCGACTACACGGTCGACGTACTTCCGGATTACGACCCAAAGACTGCGGCCAATCCCTTTATCGCCTTTCAGGCACTGCCAATCAATAGCCGTTATCGTTTCATGCTGGAGGAATCCGAATACATTATTAAAGGCTTTATCAAGGGACCAGTCTGTCGTGGCCAAGTAGCACTCAATGTTATTGATGATCATTTCTGGGCCTTTTTCGTCGATCCTGACGATTATGACGAAGAACAATATGGAAAGTTTTTAGCTGAACAAAGTAATAATCTACGTTTACCAGGTGAAGCGGAAAGTAATACCGGAATACTCGCCAACTGGCTGCGATATTCCAACCTACACAGTAAGTATCTCGATGCGAAGAATTCCATGTTGCTCGACCGTTTTCCTGAAGGTAAGCACCTGAATCTAGACTTAGTGTGGGATGGTGATGGCAACAATCCGAACGCTGCACTAACAATTACACGTCATTTCGACAGTGCTACTGTGGTGAAAGGCCTAGTTGGCCAGTATCCAAAAACAGCTTGGATTGTCGGTTATCCGTTACTTGAGCGTATTCACTACTTACTGGTCGCAGAATTCGATGTCTTTGGAAATGTAGGACATCAATTAATGACTCGTCTCTATATGGATTTTTTACGTATGGAAGGTGAAGCTAATTTCTTAACCATGCTGCCCCAAAACGAGCGCATTAAACTGACCAACTACTGGTATCGCGATGCTAGCAAGGATGTGAAAAAGCACTTAGTCGACAACGAAGCGCATGTGCTATCTGATCCAGATATTCGCTATTACAGTGATCAGCCAAAACTGGAACTACTGGAAATGCTACGTAATAAACTGGAGCCAGTTCTTTCGCATCAATACGACTTAGCCACAAAAGTCGCCCCTGAAATTCTAGCCGCATTAGAAAAAATCAATCGTATTCAAGGCCGAGCAGCAACCCTAATGCCTGAAATATCAATGATCATGATTGATGACTACAGTGGCTCGCAAAAGGTATATACCCTGCTGCGCAATAGCGCCCACAGTAATCTTACTGGGCTATTGTATGAGGATGAAAACCGCTTACCAGAGGAAGATTATTTGACGCTAGTACCGGGTGTAATGGGTAGTCACCCTGCAGCATTTTATCGTTTATCATCGTTCCGTTTGAACGACTTCGTTGACGCGATATCTAAGCTCGATGACGAAAGTGATTACTACCGCTTTGCTACGCGCTTCGCGGTGCGCAGAACCGATAGTGCATTCTGGACGCACAGCGACCAAATGCTTGCGTGGTACAAGAAAAACGACCCGTTAAATGCAGGCTTATTAGACTACAACCGCCTTGAGAATCGATAAATGAATGGCTTCGAAGATGTTGTTAAACAGTTTGTATTGCTGTGGTCTGTTATCGACCCCATTGGCACTATCCCAGTATTTTTGGCACTAGCCGCGGGTTATACCGATCCCACCCTACAGCGAAAACTAGCAATCAAAGCAACTTGGGTAGCAACGTTAGTATTGCTATTTTTCGTGATAGCGGGTGAATTTTTACTCGATGCGATGAGCATTCCTTTACCGGCATTCCAAGTGGCCGGTGGTATCGTTCTTTTCTTATTTGCAATGACCATGATGTTTGGCGATAGCAAACCAGAAGAAGAATTGAACATGATAAAAAAGGGAATGCACACAGCGGTATTCCCTCTCGCGATCCCATCAATTGCTTCTCCCGGTGCCATGATGGCAGCGGTACTGTTAACCGATAATCATCGTTTTTCTTGGATGCACCAATTGGTGACTACTATGATTATTCTATCCGTCTTAGCGATTACCTTAATCTTTATGCTACTTGGCTCTCGGATTCTGAAAATCATTGGCGAGGCTGGAGCCAGCGTTATAAGCCGTGTTATGGGCCTTATTCTCGCGTCGGTTGCCACCAATGCGGTACTGGCTGGAATCCAAGAATATTTCAAGAGTAGCTTGGGCTAAATATTGTCTCAGCGAAATAAACGATTAGCCCACACGGTTAGACCTGCGGCCACACTACCAAAGTGATCGCCGTCTAACACCGGAATATTACCTAGCTTTTGTTCAACCGCATGACGAATGGCAGGCGACTTAGCACTACCACCAGTAATGTATATTAGATCCGGTTGCGTACCTGCTTGATTGATTGCTTCGGACATTAAATTGGTCATTTTTTCTAGCGGCCAAGCAATTGCTTGCGCCAAGTCAGTACGGGTAAGGTGAATACCTAAGCCAGCTTCGATATAGGCTAAATCTAATTCGTACTCACTCACATCCGACAAAGCAATTTTGCTCTGCTCGGCACTCCGCACCAAATGGTGATTTTGCTTATCTTCACGCATTTTTATAAAGCGTTTGATTAATTCAGGCTGCGCACAATCGCGCTGCAGCTGATCCAGATATAAGGCTGTATCCAAACTATTAAAAGTAGCAAGCGCACCGACGTCATTAGTGCTCACTGCGTTCCAGAAAGTTTGCATTGGCATCGGCTTACCGGTTTTTAGCGGAGCCGTCATACCAAACAACGGCATTAACTGCTTACCAGCGATCTGAATATCTAAATCATTACCACCAATACGCTCACCACTATGACCGATAAAATCGTTGTCGCGAATATCCTTGTCACGATGATCAGGACCCATACGCACCATGGCACAGTCGGTGGTACCACCACCCACATCAACAACCAGCACGGTTTTATTGGTGGTTAAGCTCTGTTCAAAATTCAAACCCGCAGCAATAGGTTCAAATAAAAACTCAATCTGTTGAAAGCCGCTACGTTGCGCTGCTACGCGCAAAATATCTAACGCCTGTTGATTACTCTTTTCGGCATTCATTCCTTGAAAGTTAACGGGCTTACCAATCACGGTATGAGTAAGCTCTTGGCCTAAATCAGCTTCTGCTCGACACTTTACCGTCTGCATCATGGCCGTAACAATATCTTCAAAAAAGTGAATAAACTCAGGACGTAAACCGCTAGCGCCTAAAAAAGATTTAGGAGATTTAACAAAATAGCCTTCTTCCGGAAAAGAAAAATACTGTTCAAAGGCTTCTGAACCGACAAATAATATTTCTTCATCACCAGCAATATCATGTTCACGACGTACACGGCGAGCTTGCGCCAAAGGATTAACGCGTAAATCAATAAACTGCTGCTGTAATTCAGGCAATGAGATAGTGTTTGCGACCGCCTCGCAAATCAACTCTCGCTCCAAAGCATACAAGGCCGATGGCATAAAGGCTTTGCCTTGATCTAACGTCAACAAGCGCACTTCATGCTTTGAATTGATTACACCAACGGCACAGTTGGAAGTGCCGTAGTCAAAACCGCAAATCATTAAATTTTTCCTAGAATCTAACCAATAAACGCTTAACGACGCTTACGCCAATCGGTTATTTTAGAATGCACGCCACGAGTAAGCGCTGCGGAATAGTTTTCGAGAATATCAACACCCACTAAGATAAGCACGACCAATACGGCTAATTTAATGGCAACCACATGGCCTGCGACAGCAATACAGACACCGATCGCTGCAAGCGCCCAAATAGTAGCGGCTGATGTCACCCCCATGACCACACCGTCCTTCGATAGCATAACCCCAGCGCCCAAAAACCCAACCCCTGTGACCACCTGCCCTATGATACGGGTTGTGTCTGTTACTTCGTTATTGAGGGATTGTGATAGAGCAACAAAAGCATAAGTGCCCAAAACAATTAAAGACGACGTGCGAATGCCCACGGGCTTACCGCGAAGTTGACGTTCGAGACCAATAATCGTGCCGCACACTAGGGCAGAGAAAATGGCATACCAATCAAGTGGTGCAATACTTGTAATATCTGCAAACGTCATAGCAAAAAAAATTATTCCCAAAATAGTATTTAGAAATGAAAAACGGGCATCTATACCGATACCCGCCTTTTATTTCTTTTATTGTTACAGCTGTAATAAAGATTCGATTTCTTTATCACTAGGTACTTTAAAGCTAGAGTGTGATTTTACAATTTTTCCACTTGGATCAATCAGGTACTTGTAGAAATTCCATTTTGGCGCTGTATCTTGCTCGGCAACTTCTTTAAATAGAGGATGCGCATTAGAGCCTTTAACCGGCACAGTGGCGAGCATAGTAAAACTTACACCAAAATTCTTAAAGCACACATCAGCCGCTTCTGCTTCATCGTCGGCTTCTTGATTGAACGAATCCGACGATACGCCAATAACAACTAAACCTTTATCTTTGTACTTGTCGTTAATCTTCTGCAAATCGCCAAACTGATCAGTAAACCCACAATGGCTAGCGGTATTAACTAACAATACCGGGTGGCCATTGGTCACATCACACAGGTTCAGCATATTACTACTGTGCAGCTGTTTCATCGTGTGATGAAAAATCGCTGGACACGAATCAGGATACACGCCTTCATCGACCACCGCCGCGGTTTCTGTAGCAGCTTGCGCGCCACTGCACACAGCAAGCATTGCCAGCAAGGTTAGCTGCTTCATACCCCGTGAAATAAACTTAAATTTTACTGTACTTGTCATAGCGCTCTCCAAAACATACGTTGCAATACATTGATTACTCGTTAGTACGTTCTAACGGTGCGGTTAGATGCATTGGCCTGCAGCCAATGCCATTTACTCGGCCGCTTCTAACGCTGCCCGAATGTCCTCATCCAGCACCAGCGGATCAACTAAAACCGCCTCTTCTTTCAAATTGGGTAGTACTACCAGTAAGGTTTCGTCTTGATCTAAGCCCGGAGTCCAGCGCTCTAACCAAGTCGCTAGATCTATCATCTTTGGCTTGCAGTCAGCCCAATCGCCATTCGCCCAATCCAAGGTATAGTCTGGATGCGGCCATACAGGCAAGCAGTTCTCACCATCTTCGCCGGTAACGGTTACCCAACCTTCGTCATTCGCTAGACTCCAAATCTCACCCTCTTCTGCCACTTTGCGCACAAAAAGTTCGTAACGCTTATTGTCGGATAACGCCAAGGATGCTTGACGGTTTTTGCTAGATAATGAGTAAGTCATCTGAAGTTCCAATACAAAGGCTAAAGCAATTCATGTAAAGACCTAAGTGTAACGCTCTCAGCGCTGAAATGCTCGAAATCGAAGGATGAATTACTATCGCCATAACGGTGTCAGAGCATTTTGCCGTGTTATCATATGCAGCTCTCAAATTCGGCATCTTCATCATGGCATTACGTTTTTTCATTACCCACCAAATCGCTAAAGCGAGCAACGATCCGGCGGCGAAACTTAACTGTAGCGTGCTAGAAGGCAATGCCGACGAAGGTGCGCTAGCGCCGTATTATCAGCAAGCGGCTTCTCAGCTGAAAGGCATACTGATGCAACGCAGCGGCAAACGCTATGGCGTATTCTCCGACGAACAGCCGACGGTGCGCGGCCTCATCAAAGATTGGCAACGCGATGGCATGTCGTTCCAAAGCTTTTCCAAACGCCTAACCGAGCACTTAAGCTCGACTCTGGATAGCAGTGAATTTGAGATGGAAGGTTATCTTGCCTATTTTTACGAAACCTTAGCTGATCACGACAAGCTGTATGTATTTCACTTACGCCACAAAGAGAGTGTGAGCGTCGGTGCGGACATGAGCCTGACGGAAACGCGCTACATCGACTTCTCCAATACTGGTTTTGGCGTTTGTATTAACCTAACGGATTGGCAGCAAGATAGTGATAGCAAGTACATCACCTTCTCATTTGGGCGTGGTGATAAACCACTGCAAAATCATATGGCTGCAGGCATTGGTTTTACAGATACCCTCAACACCCAAGCCGAAACTGAAGAGTTTTTGTCGATAGTGGATCAATACAGCCAAACGCTGCCGGAAGAACAACGCTTTGAGTACAAGGCCAAAGTGGTAGATTACTGCATGGAGCATGATTTACGCGGTGAACCCGTTGTATTTGATGAGCTTGCTGATCATTTAGCCGCCGAAACCAAATCACATCCAGCGGAAGCATTTTCGCATTACATTATCGAGAAGAAAAAAGAAACGCGCCAACAACAGCGCAGTAATTCGGGCCTAAGCCCTGAGCAATTAGCCGCCCAAGGAGCGCCAATGATTGAAGTGGCTGAAGCGGTAAAAGCCGAGTTAATCCCAGATAGAAAACAATTACGTGGATTTATTCGTTACAGCGGTAAGAACAAAGATTTAAGCATTAGTTTTTCCGCTAACTTGATGGGCGAAGGCATTGAATTCGACGCACCCAATAAGCGTCTTATCGTTAACGCCATACCGGAGAGTCTGCTAAAGCAGCTTAAAGGCAAATCGAAATACGACGACGAAGGCTAGCGCCTGATTTAAATGCTCATTTCTATGCAGATGTCACCGTTGTAAACCAGTTGTTTAACACCTGTGTGATATCTGCTTCCAGTTCTTCATCATCACTTACCGCCAAATTCTGTACCTTTTTTAACACTTGCAGCGGCTCAGAATAATCAAGTTTGGTCACCTTATCGTCACCCAGCATAAGTTGCTGCTGTGCAGCATGGCCGCGATGAAACAAGGCATCCAACAAATGCGCCTGACGTGCAAGTAACAAGGTTATCGTTGGCTGATCAAGCCCAATGACATACTGCCCTCGATACCTTGCTAATAGTTGCTTACCAAACCGCTTACCGGTACTCCAGGACGAACCCAAAATGGCGCCGGCAAGCGTTGCCGTACCTAAACTCAAGCCAGCGAGCATGACGTCAACACCGACACCAATAGCAGCACCCGTTGCCGCAGCAGACGCGGTATCAATACCAAATTTTTTCAATGCCTCTGGGGCAAATAAATCCAGTGTCCAACGCCCGTCTTTAATTGGGACATTGGCGTATTGGATATCATCTGCAGAGAACTGCAGTAACTGTAAAATGCGCCCTAGCTGTTCTTTTTCTTTAACTCGCACCGTATTTTGTAGTCGAGCGGAGGCCTCAACCTCAGCATTTTTGTCTGCCGTAGTGGTATCTACAGTCACCTGAATTTTACTGACTGCCAGCATAAATTCGCTACTGCATTGAATACATGCGTGCCTTAATGCCAACCAATCTTCTTCGCGCTGCTGGATAAAGGTTTCTAGCAGCGCATAATAGGGCTCAAGTACGGTTTGGAACTTTCGATACAAGCGTTTTTCCGCATCAAAGCTAAATGCTACCGTGTCGAATTCGACCAAGGAATGGAAATTAAAATCGGCTAAGGTTTTACGCCATTCAGTTTTGTGATTTCCGCTCTTTTCAATAAAATTAAGCACTGGAATAATCGGCTTTGCAGCCATGCTCAAACACCGTAACTCAAAGAGGTATTTTTCCAATACGGGTTCGCGGCAATCAATCACATATAAAATAATATCGCTGATCAAAATTTGATTAAGTACCTTCAGCTCTTGATCAAATTCCTTTTTATTAGCAGAGTCTTTTACAAAGGTAAGCAGCGTATCACGCCCCGACAAATGTGCCGATGTAAGTGCTTGCAAACGCTCAGCCAGCGCTACGGAGTCTTCTAATCCGGGCGTATCACGCAATTCGAGAAAGGCTTTATCGCCTAGAAAAATCTGCGCCGACTCGACATGTCGTGTAGTACCAGCACGATTATCAATTTCACCAAAATCACAATTGCGCATGAGCGTACGCACTAGCGAGGTTTTACCCGTATTGGTGTGCCCAACAACGCTTAATATGATGGGTAACGAAATCTGCTTATTAGTCATGAGCGTCATCCGTACTTTGCAATAACACACAGTGTTGAGGCTGAATACTCAACATCTGCGCCTGCTCTTGCCATTGTGCATAAGTATTTTCACTAGCAATCCGCATTGCCCCATCCTCAATACACCCGAGCCAATATTTCTTACCTTTCGGCATCAGGCTCTGCAACAACCGCAATGTCCCACGGTCGGGTGGCTTATTAGCATTGACCAAAAACACCACGCTAACCACGCTATTTTTAATAAACGCCAATGCTTGGTCAGTTGTATCTTTATTAACCACATTAACCATTACTGGAGTAGTCAACTGAGATGAAACTCGGGTAACCAGTAAGTTAGGGAGTTCAACACCTAAGTACAGCGCTTCGCTAGGTAACGCTTGAAGACTTTGCTTCGTCTTCTGCAATGACTGATGAGGTTGCCCACGACTGTCGGCATCTAATATATGACCTTGGCCACTCAGCGGCTGCCATTCACGTTTAAGCGCAAGATAATAAGGATCTTGATAATTCAGAGAAAACCGACGCAATTGAACGGCGTCGAGTACGCGACACATAACCCATGCCGCTAGCCGAGGAAATAAACCGTAAAATAGCAAACATCCCAACAAAAAATAGGCCCATGAAGAACGCAAGGTTGAACTCATTTCATTTAGCCCTTGCTGACTGGCAACAACCTCATCAATCGAGGGAGTCGGCCAGTGAATAACATCCATAGGAAAGCTTAAATAGGCGGTTAACTGCTGGAATGCTGCTTGGTCTAATATGGTAGACCCCCAAATAAAATCGTATTGGCGCGTCATCAATACCAACAATAAGGCGATAAAACCGCCCGCTAAATAGCTTAACCAAACGCTGTGCACGACCCGCCCTATAAACCACTTGCCTTGGGGATTGGACAGTTGAATATGCAACCAAGTTTTGCTCGCATATTGCGAATAATGCTCCTTTGCCGCCAGTTTTATAGTCCAGTTCAAACACGGCATAAATATCGACACCAGCGGACTGCTTGCCGGTGTACGTAATACAAAAGTGAACAGCAACCAAAGCACAAACGACAACAGATTAAAGCCTAACAAAACCATCAACACCCAAAATACATTCAAAGTGCCAGCACCGCTAACGGCTTGAACAACAGCGAACATACCCGCTAGACCAGCCAGCAAACAACTACCCAACAATAAGGTTCGAAACCAATGCTGCGCTTGGTCAAGCGCACTCTCGAATTCAGGTTGTAACTTACTCTGTGAAACTCGCTGACGTAGAAATGCCTCAAAACTTGAGGCCGGCTGGGAACGTATGGTCAATACTTGACTCTGTTGCTCGATAGACCGTAACTGCTCAATCTCTATTTTCTCACGGTAATCCAGTGACACCCTTATCCACCCGCTGCGAACCAATGACTCGAAAGCTTAGCATTACGACTGGTTAATAAATAGCGGTTACGCCAAGCTCAGCCGTGCTGAGAATGACCAACGAACAAGTATAAAAAAACCCGCTTTCGCGGGTTTTTATTATTTGCTAATCAACAGCAAATTAATATTTCACTTAATATCAAGGAGCAACGGGGTTAATAACCACAGAAGCAGCACCATGCATAAAGTCACCATCGTGTGGCCACAAGAATGCAGTAAACGGCGTTAACGCTAATGGATTAATCACATAGTCGTTATTCACTACTTCGTAATTAACATCAAAGGCAACGGTCGTCGCATCGTTTGAAATCGCCTCGGTCCAGTTCGCAGCTGCATTGCAATCTGGCTCAGTGTCATTGCAGGTATTAATGTACAAAGTCGTTACCGCGGCGGTATTAATCGTCGCACCTAACGTATTGGTAATCACACCATCAATGTTTTGATCAAAACGATAGTACTGAAGCTGCTGGTTGCTGGCGTTGTAAAAGGTGTATTCGCTTTGATCCACCTGCCAAACATCATTCGGTTGCTCAGTCGTTTTCGTTGCCGTTTGCACACCAATACACTGCGCGATAGCCGACGTTTGCTCACCTGCCGTACCCAAATTGGTGTAATCCAAGTTGTAGGTGTAGGTTAATTCCGGAGCCGCGGAGAAATCAGTGCTGTCGCTGACTTTTACGCCTTCAATCGCTAAGGTTAAGTTCTCGCCTACTGGAGTGGTAATCGCACTGCCGTTCACGGTGAGTGTTTGGAAATCGCTGCTATACGCAACGGTGAAATTCGTATCGGTGGTGTAAGACACACCAGAAGAATCAGCCGCTGTCGTTTCACTTAGAGTGGCGGTATAACCATCAGCGGTAGCAGTTAACGTATACGCATCACGCCAGCCGCTCTCACAACGAGTAACAGTATAAATACCATCAGCATTGGCACTGATAGCGACTAGCTCGCGGCTAGTACTGGTAAAATTAAACGGGTTCATGCTGTCGGCATCGTTTGGTAGCGTTGAGTTTTCAGTCGCTATCAACATCCAGATGCCTTCTGGAGAGGTGGTGCTTAACGCAGAGTTCGCAGCCGGTAAGCCTGACAAATCAACTGGCGCTGGATCAACCGGATCTGGATCGACTGGATCCGTTGTTGGATCATCAGTACCGATTTCGTCGATAACCTCATCACCCCAATTACACGCCGTTAAACTCAGTGCCATTGCCATCGCAACCGCGCCATGCCCCAAAACTTTCGTGAGAGTTGTCATTGTTATAATCCTTTGCCAAAAAGTTACGCCGCCGCGAGGAATGCCTCATCAACGCAAACAGTCCTACATCCTACCAGTGATAAGAACCTAGCTTTGAGGTTAGGTTCGGACAGATATAGATAAACCAGGGAATAAGTTGGCCCAATGAAATAACAAGGGGTCATAATGTCGAATAATGGCAAAGAATGACCAAACGTATCCCCTTGGTTAATGGAGACTCATTGCAGCTCATCATTGATAAAGGCATCAAGAATCGCCATCAATTGCTCTTCGTCTGGCGATGGCGTTGCGATACTTGCTAACACGGTTAGCTTGGCCTGCGCCGCGGCTTTCACTAAACTCAATTCTGCGCTATCGAGATCGTGAATCAAGGCCTGCCACGTATCAATTTGCAGATCGGCAGTGTCATCTGGATTCAGGCCATCATCCGGCTCAATCGTAATATGGCAGAGTAAATCCATTAATAACGACGCAAGTTTACTCATGCCTTTTTTCCCGCATCTTCTGCAATACGCTTAACCACACGCGACGCAGCCACAAAGCCAAATGTACCGGTTACCATGGTGGCCGCACCAAAACCGCTGGCGCAATCTAAGCGTGTGCTGTCGCCATCAAAACGCTTGGTCTGACACACAGTGCCATCCGCCTGTGGATATTGCAGCTGTTCCGTCGAGAACACGCAAGGGATCGAATAATTACGTGATGGATTACGCGAAAAATTATATTCGCGGCGTAATAATGACCGTACTTTACGCGCTAACGGATCATTGAAGGTTTTATTTAAATCACCGATTTGAATTTGCGTAGGATCGGTTTGCCCACCTGCTGCACCGGTAGTGACAATACGAATTTTACGACGCTTACAAAAAGCGATCAGCGCCGCTTTATTCTTCACGCTGTCGATGCAATCCACTACATAGTCCATATCCGTGCTGATCATCTCTTCCAAATTTGCAGTTGTTACAAACGCCATACGCGCTTCAACTTGGCATTCAGGATTGATCAAACGAATACGCTCGGCCACAGCCTCGACCTTCAACTGCCCTACCGTGCCCTTCATCGCATGAATCTGACGGTTGGTGTTGGTCACACAGATATCATCCATATCGATCAAGGTGATGCGACCAATACCCGAACGCGCCAAAGCCTCCGCCGCCCAAGACCCTACGCCACCAATACCAATCACGCATACATGCGCAGCGTGCAAACGCTGCAAACCAGCGGTGCCATACAAGCGACCAATACCACCAAAACGATCGAGATAATCAGGTGTCACGCGGATTCCTATTGAGTTTGGGATGAAACAATAGGCTGATTATATAGACCAACGGCTTTCGGGGCATGGATTTATTAAGCAACACGAGTCTCTTGCGAGCGAATCACCTCTGCAGTAGCGGATCTAGCATAATGAGCATAAGAGTGTGTAAGAGCGGATCTTATCCGCGATTGGCGATGATGAGCAAAAACATTGCTCAAAATGCTAAAACCTGCAATATAGACGTTCGCTATAACGCAGATAAACCGAGAGGTAACGATGACCGATATTAAATTATCTACGGAAGAGAAAGATCGAGTGATCCACAAAGTAAAAAACTATTTCGAAGCCGAATTTCATCAAGATATCGGTGGATTTGAAGCTGAATTTTTAATCGACTTTTTCGCTAAAGAAATCGGAGCCTACTTTTACAACCAAGGCCTATCTGATGCACAGACGCTGTTTTCTGAAAAAGCCGACGAATTGAGCTATCTGATTCAAGAGCTAGAAAAACCAACAATGCGAATAAGTTGGGTGAATAATTCTGACCAAGATCACCTACCAAGTTCGTAACTCAGAACTAAAGCGTTGGTTGCGTCGCTCCTACAAAATACGTCGGCAACAGCATTTAAAAAGATACTCCTTCACAAATTCAGCAACTGTATCCGCGGCGATTGCTGCACTAACTCTCGATACAACCGATCTTGAACCTGTGGATTACGCAAATCTTCTAACGTTACTCGCGACAGAACTTGCATCAAAAGTTGGTTGATGCCGCCCCAATTACTGGCAAGCGAGCAGTTTTCGGTAATATCACAGTGATGGTCGTCAGTGCTGCATTCAGTCAGAGCTACTGGGCCTTCGAAGGCCTCTACAACATCTAGTACGCTGATCTGCAATGGCGAACGAGCTAGACGATAGCCTCCATGAGCACCGCGACGGGTAATCACTAGGCCGGCATCGGCCAGTGCTTTCATCACTTTGCGTACCGTTGCGGTAGCCAAACCAGTAGCAAGACCTATGTCGTCGGTCGATTGCTGCAACGAGGCCGACTGGGCAAGGTGGTTAAGTACCACGATCCCGTAATCTGTCAGTTTGCTGATCTTCAGCATAATCCCACCTCTTTAACGCCTTATTTTGCTTGTATGAACCATCTGACAGGTCGATTTTGCGAGACTTTGAGAACAAATACCCCAGTAGATTGGTCAGAATTCATTCTCTTTGATAGAATCACCATAAATCAAATCATACCAAGTTGGTATTGATTGTGATACCCGAGTAAAATACTCCGATACAGCGTTGAGATTTGGTAGAATGTTGCGCATTAGAACGCACATCCAAAACAGCGCCACGAGCATGGTTCTTAGACCGTCTTTGCAAAACCCGCAGACACGCTAGGGGCATTCATGAGCCAGACACCCAAGAGAGATCGCCATGAGTAGTAACGCCGAAATCGAACGCCGCATGGGCGGGGAATACAAAGCCGGATTTATCAGTGACATTCAGTCAGAAACCCTAGCTGCGGGTCTGAGCGAAGATACTGTCCGTTTTATTTCGACCAAAAAAGGCGAGCCTGAGTGGTTGCTGGAATGGCGCTTAAAGGCGTATCACCAGTGGTTAGAGATGAAAGAGCCTGAATGGGCGCACGTTCATTTCCCTAAGATCGATTATCAGGAAGTGTCTTACTACTCCGCACCAAAGAGCATGGAAGACCGACCTAAGAGCTTGGATGAGATTGATCCTGAGCTATTAGCGGTTTACGACAAGCTCGGCATTCCTTTGCAAGAGCAAATGGCGCTGGCGGGGATTGCTGTCGATGCCGTATTCGATTCGGTATCGCTAGGTACAACGTTCAAAGCTAAATTAGAAGAAGCTGGCGTGATCTTTATGCCAATTTCAGAAGCAGTACATAAGCACCCAGAGCTGATTAAAAAATACATGGGCAGTGTAGTGCCACAACGCGACAACTATTTTGCAGCGTTAAATAGCGCAGTATTTAGCGATGGGTCGTTCGTATATATTCCTAAGGGTGTGCGTTGCCCAATGGAGCTATCGACTTACTTCCGTATAAACGAAGCTAAAACGGGTCAGTTCGAACGTACTTTGATTATTGCCGATGAAGGTTCTTATGTGAGCTATCTAGAAGGCTGCACGGCACCCATGCGCGATGAAAATCAATTGCACGCCGCCGTGGTTGAATTGATTGTGCTAGACAATGCTGAAATCAAATACAGCACAGTACAAAACTGGTATCCAGGTGATGCCGAAGGTAAAGGCGGCATCTACAACTTCGTGACTAAACGTGCGGTTGCCCACACCAACGCCAAAGTCAGTTGGACTCAGGTAGAAACAGGATCTGCTGTTACATGGAAATACCCAAGCTGTGTATTAAAAGGCGATAACTCCATCGGTGAATTTTATTCGGTAGCGTTAACCAACAATTATCAGCAAGCCGATACGGGCACTAAGATGATTCACTTGGGTAAAAATACGCGCTCGACCATTATCTCGAAAGGTATTTCAGCGGGTAAAAGCTCTAACGCCTATCGCGGCTTAGTACGCATGAACCCAACAGCCGAAGGCGCTCGTAACTATACCCAATGTGACTCGCTATTAATTGGTGATAAATGTGGGGCACATACCTTCCCTTACATCGAGAGTAAGCACCCTTCTGCCATCATTGAGCATGAAGCGACGACCTCTACGGTAAGTGATGACCAACTATTTTTGTGTCAACAACGTGGTATCGACACTGAGAAAGCCGTTTCTATGATTGTTAATGGCTTTTGCAAGGAAGTGTTTAAAGAGTTGCCGATGGAGTTTGCCGTTGAAGCGGGCAAGCTGTTAGAGATATCGCTTGAAGGTTCGGTCGGTTAACGAAATACATCGTTGAACTGAATCCTGTTAGAGGTACTCAAGGAGCGAAACGAACCGGGCCGATGGCCAACACGCTAACTCTATGAGTCATAATTAAAATTTAATGCCTAGCTTAATCAACCAATACAACGAATTAAGTTAGGCCAAAGAAAACAAGGTAACAGCATGATCAGCATTAATAACTTGCACGCCCGCGTTGAAGAAAAAGACATCCTTAAAGGTTTATCACTGGATATTAAGCCGGGTGAAGTTCACGCAATCATGGGGCCTAACGGTGCCGGTAAAAGCACTCTTGGCAACGTACTAGCCGGTCGCCCGGGTTACGAAGTGACTAGCGGTACAGCGACGCTAAACGGTAAAGATATTTTTGCCATGGATACCGAAGAGCGCGCCCGCGAAGGTGTATTCCTAGCATTCCAATACCCTGTGGAAATCCCTGGGGTGTCGAATCTTGAATTCTTAAAAGCTTCGGTCGACGCGGTACGCGCGCACCAAGGCAAAAAAGCATTGGATTCTGTCCAGTTTTTAAAATTGGCACGAGAAAAATGCAAAGCCGTTAACTTAGACCAAGGCTTTTTAAAGCGTGGAGTTAACGAAGGTTTCTCTGGTGGCGAGAAAAAACGTAACGAATTAATGCAAATGATGATGCTAGAGCCAAGCCTGTGCATTCTTGATGAAACTGACTCAGGTTTAGATATCGACGCGCTGCAAGTGGTCGCAGAAGGCGTTAATGCCATGCGTGATGCTGACCGCAGTTTTATTGTCGTTACTCACTATCAGCGTTTATTGGATTACATCGTACCTGATTATGTTCACGTGTTGGCCAATGGCCGCATCGTAAAATCAGGTGGTAAAGAACTGGCCTTAGAGTTAGAAGAAAAAGGTTACGGCTGGTTAGAAACCGCAGACAACGGAGCCGCTTAACATGCCTGAGCAGTTTCAGAATCAGCAACTGGCGTTAGCCACTGCGCAAACACCATTAGCACTGTTGAGCACGCTGAATGAGCGTGGCCGCAGCGCATTTGCCCAAGCCAGTATGCCTAACCGTAAAACAGAAGCGTGGAAATATACATCGCTACATACCTTGCTAACCGGCGATTTCGCCTCTCAAGCAAAGTCCGCCGATTTTGATATGAATGCGATTCGTACCTTAGTGACGATTCCTAATATCGACGCTGATCGTTTGGTACTTGTTAACGGCCAATTGAGCATTGAACTATCCGACGAAGCTGCACTTAACCGCATCGTTCGTTTTGCCGATGCCAACGCAGATCAAAAAGATCAGATCGCTCAGTACTTAGGCCAAACTCTAAATGATAAAAGTGGACATGTATTTAACCAGCTCAACAATGCTGCGATTAACGACGGCTACTTCGTTCTGGTTAACCGCAATGTACAAGCTGATACCCTATTGCAAATCAGCCACATTACGACGCAGCAACAAAGCGCCTTCACCTTGAACGAGCGCTTATTGGTGGTGTTAGAGCAAGGTGCCAGTGCCAATATCATTGAACACTTCGGCTCGACTAACGAAACTCAAAATAGCTTCACGAATACAGTAACCGAAATCGTTATCGGAGATAATGCGCGCCTGACCCATTACCGCTTACAGCTAATGCAAGAAGATGCACTGCATATTGGTAGCACGCACATTGATCTGCAACGCGATGCCAATTACAACGGCTTCTACCTTGGCTTAGGTACTCGTTTAACCCGTAATGATGTGGTGGTAAATCACAACATTGGTGGCTCGCACTGCGAAATGGCGGGTATTTATGTTCCGCAAAACCAGCAGTTGATCGACTTTCACACCTGCATCGAACACAAGGCGGCGCATTGCACTAGTAATGAAGTTTTCCGCGGGATTATGAATCACAAATCCAAAGCCGTATTTAACGGTCGTATTCATATTCATCCGGATGCGCAGAAAACCTTAGCCGAATTGAGTAATAAAAACTTATTACTCACGAATACGGCAGAGATTTACACCAAACCAGAATTAGAAATTTACGCCGACGATGTAAAATGTGCTCACGGCGCAACCGTTGCGCAATTGGATGAGAAGGCCAGTTTCTATTTACAGAGTCGTGGTATCAGTGCCAAAGATGCAGAAATCATGCTGAGCTTCGGTTTTATTAACGAATTACTATCGGCAACCACTCACGAAGGCGTGGGTGAATGGCTCTACCCTATTTTGTCTGAGCGCTTCGGTCGTAGCCCAGAATTAGCGAATGCATTAGCGGGAGAACATGCATGACCAATGCAGATATACTGCGGATTCGTGCCGACTTTCCAGCGTTAAACCAAGACGTTAATGGTAAGCCATTAGTCTATTTAGACAACGGTGCGACGACGCAAAAGCCCCAAGTCGTCATTGACGCGCTTGCACATTATTACGCGTACGATAACTCGAACGTGCATCGTGGTGCGCACACACTCAGCGACCGAGCGACTCAAGCATTTGAAGGGGCTCGTGTCACATTACAACAGTTTTTAAATGCAAAGAAATCTGAAGAAATTGTATGGACACGCGGTACAACCGAGTCTATCAATCTCGTGGCTTCTACTTGGGGTCGTCAGAATTTAACAGCGGGTGACGAAATTCTAGTCACCGGGATGGAGCACCACTCCAACATAGTGCCGTGGCAAATGCTGTGTGAGCAAACTGGCTCTAAATTGCGCCCAATTCCAGTAAAGGAAAATGGCGAGCTTGATATGGACGCCTTTGCCACCATGTTGAGCGATAAGGTGAAGCTAGTATCTGTCGTGCATGTATCGAACGCACTTGGCACCATAAACCCAGTAGAAACCATTATTAAGATGGCTCACGAAGTTGGTGCTAAAGTTTTGGTCGATGGCGCGCAGGCGGTATCGCATTGGAACGTCGATGTGCAGGCTTTAGGCGTCGATTTTTACGCATTTTCGGGTCATAAATTATTTGGGCCGACGGGTATCGGCGTGCTGTACGGCAAAGAAGATTTGCTTAATGCAATGCCCCCATACCAAGGCGGCGGCGAGATGATTGCACACTGTTCGTTTGAGAAAACGACGTACAATGTATTGCCGTATAAATTTGAAGCCGGTACGCCAAATATTGCCGGTGCCATTGGCTTAGCTGCGGCAATTGATTATTTAAATACGCTCGATCGCGTAGCATTAGCCAAGCACGAAGACTCGTTATTACTGAAAGCGAATGAACTAGCTGAGCAGCTCGGAGATATTCGTCGTATTGGTACTGCTGCAAAAAAAGCCAGTGTGTTTAGCTTTTTACTCGCTAATGCACATCCTGGGGATGTAGGCACCCTACTCGATCAACAAGGTATTGCCGTGCGCACGGGTCATCATTGTGCAATGCCATTGATGGATCAATATGCAATACCCGGCACAGTACGAGCGTCGTTCAGTTTTTATAATACATTAGACGATGTTGAACGCTTATTTGCTGGCCTTGAAAAAGCCAAAATGTTTTTACTGTAACGGATAGAAGGAAACACTATGAGTATCGAAACCTTTGATCCTAATGCTATGGCCGATGTCAGCATGACCGACACCGCCATCACGCATATTCGTAAACAATTAATTAAAAACGCTAATATGGCGGGCATTCGCTTAGGCGTTAAAAAGAGCGGTTGCTCTGGTTTTAAATACGATATTGAATTTGTTGAACAAGCAACTGATGGCGATCAAACCATTCAAGTAGCCGACGATGTTGCCTTGTTTGTGTCGGAAGAAGCACGGCCATACTTACGTGGTACTGTGATCGATTTCACCAAAGAAGGGTTAAACAGCACCATCAAATTCAATAACCCGAATGCAAAAGATTTGTGCGGATGTGGCGAGTCGTTTTCGGTTTAAACTTTTAAAATAGGCAGTATTAGTTCCTGTCTATTCACTAATCGCCCCTGCGGCTAAAACGATTTTGGAGAAGAATATGGAACGCCGCATGGTGGTCGCACAAGAAGCCTGTCCGGCTCGTCAGGTTCCTTCTGGCATACCCACGGTTATTCCCGCGGGCACCTTCGTAACTATTAACCAAGCCCTTGGTGGTAATTATACTGTCACCATGAATGGCAATATGGTTCGTGTTGATGGTACTGATGCCGCAGCGTTAGGTTTAGAAGCAGAAGAGATTGTGTTTGAAAATCACGATGATGGTATTGTTCGTGAAGAACAAATTCGCCAAGCCCTACGCACGATTTATGATCCTGAAATCCCAATCAACCTACTCGATCTTGGCCTTATCTATGGCATAAAGATTCACGCAACTGAAGTCGTCATTGATATGACTCTGACAGCGCCGACGTGTGGCATGGGACCAGTGTTGATATCCGATGTTAAGTACCGCGTAGCTAAGGTGCCAAACGTTACTAAAGTCAGTGTTGAACTGGTTTTCGATCCCCCATGGCATCGCGATATGATGACTGAGGAGGCACAGCTAGAAGCAGGTTTGTTCTTCTAAGCTCGCCGTCGCTCGTCCAGAGATTGGCCCAAATGGGCATAATCGTGGATTATTCGCTTCGCTGGCATTATAGTGTTGTCGTAATAACAACAATAATAATAATGTTAATTGGTTCGGGTTCCTGATGAGCGACGCGTATTTTAAAGGTATCACTGCAGCATTACACACCGCCGGTGTCTGCACCCCGACTCTAATCATAGATAGAGCACGCCTCGACAGAAACATTGATCACGTAATAGATGTTTTGAACAAAGGCTTTGAATATCGCCTTGTAACGAAGTCACTGCCATCTATCCCGCTACTCCAGTATGTTATGCGGAGAACGGGAACCCAGCGCCTTATGTGCTTTCACCTGCCGTTCTTACTGCAATTGGTTAATCATATTCCATCGTCCGACATTTTGATGGGCAAACCTATGCCTGTGCGCGCCGCTCAGGAGTTCTACGATTGGCATTCAGGGCAAACAAGTAGCATGTGTTTTGCACCCGAATTACAGCTCCAATGGCTGATCGATAGCATGGAACGTTTAGAGCAATACGAAAAACTAGCAAGTCAGCGTAATCTACGCTTGCGCATATGCCTAGAAATCGACGTTGGTTTACATCGCGGAGGTTTTCGTAATACTGCCGACTTCACAGCAGCCCTTCGATTTATTCGTCGCTCTAATTATCTTACGCTAAGTGGCTTAATGGGTTATGAAGCCCATATCACCAAAATGCCTATCATATTAGGCGGTATAAAAAGCGCTTTCGCCGATACTCAAGGGCGCTACGCAAATTTTTTAAGTGCCGCAAAAGCAGAGCTGGGCGATCATATTCTCGACAATCTCTGCATCAATACTGGCGGTAGTACCACCTACACCCTGTACCACAATTCTAAACTCGTGAATGAAATTGCTGCGGGCGCGGCCTTAGTAATGCCCTCTAATTTTTCCGCCGAAACATTAGAGCATCACCAGAAGGCAGCCTTTATCGCTGCACCGATACTAAAAAATATTTCTAAACCAGAAATTCCGTTAACACCTGCCATTTCAACCATGTTGCGTATTATTGGTGTATTGCCGAAGCGGGCGTGTTTTATCTATGGCGGCAACTGGCTTGCAGATCCTTGTTACCCTGAAGATACCCAACATTGCAAAATTTTTGGTCGCTCAAGCAATCAAGAAATGTATGGCATTCCGGTGGATAGCGATATAAAGCAAGATGACTTTATTTTTATGACTCCGCAGCAGAGCGAATCGGTATTCCTACAATTTGGTACCATAGGTGTTTATGAAGATGGCAGAATCTCCGCTTGGTGGAATGTGTTTCAAGAGAACGACATCGAACAACCGCCAGTATATTCTGATATCCCTACAGCCGAAATTTACCCATTAAAATGAAGACAAACAACTCATTAAAAATGCTATCTATTGAGCCTGAAAAACAGGCAGATAGCTGTATTATTTGGCTCCATGGCCTAGGTGCAGATGCATCCGACTTTTATCCCATAGGAAAGATGCTTAGTCCTGTTTTAGCTGAACACGCTATTCGTTGGATATTTCCACAAGCACCGATTAGGCCGGTTTTTATCAACGGCGGTGTGCCTATGCCGTGTTGGTACGACATATTAGCTGTTAACCCTTCACGTGTTGTTAACCCACAACATGTGACTGAAATTTGCGCGCAAATAAACGAACTAATAAATCAACAGATAGCGCTTGGTATTGCAGCCAACCGCATCCTATTAGCCGGATTTTCACAAGGTGGCGCCGTGGCCTTGGAATGTGCATTAACCCATCCCAAGGCCTTAGCCGGTTTAATGGCGTTGTCGACCTATTTGATCAAGGCACCAAAACACGTATCTCATAGCGAACTGCCCATATTATTAGTTCATGGCACTGAGGATATGGTCGTACCAATACCCTTGGCCGACGATACCCTAATCGCGTTACAAAAATTAGGATATACACTACAGAGCCATCGACTAGAGATGGCACATGAAGTGTGCAATGAGGAGGTAGACATTATTGCAGAATTTATTCGCAGGTGTTTACAACGCTGATTAGCCCCAGATGCAAGCGCTATCGCCTACTCTACACCTAAATCAAATTGCCCTGTCTGCTGGCTTAAAGCTTTTGCCATTTCGCGCTGTTCTTTCGCGGTTTTTCCCATAAATGTAGCAGTGGCAACGGTATGTTTAGATATTTTAAAAATATTATTCATACTGCCGCCCACTTCGATATTGGCCGACACTTGCTCTTCAGCAGCGGCTGCCACTTGATCCGACATATCGCGGATATCTTGAATAACATCCCGAATTTGATTCAACTCGCTATGCAAGGTATTGGATAAATCTACACCTTCAGTAACAATTTTTTGCGAAGCGTCGACGACATTAAATGCTAGCTTCGAGTCTTTTTGAAATTTACCGACAATTACTTCGATTTCTGCCGTAGAATCCTGTGTTCTTTGCGCTAATGTTCGTACTTCATCGGCGACCACAGCGAAGCCTCTACCCTGATCACCCGCACGAGCAGCCTCAATTGCGGCATTTAATGCCAACAGATTGGTCTGTTCTGCAATCGATTTAATGACACCCAAAACACCACCAATAGCATCACTACTGTCGTGTAATTCACGAATGACTTGGGCAACATCCCCCATACTGGCATTTAAGGTATCCGCTTGTTTAACACTCCGGTCGATAACCATTGCACTACTATGGATTACATCATTAGCGCGATCAGATTGGTCGGCAACACATTGAATATGCTTAGCGATCTCTCTAGTCGCCTGTTCTAATTGAGTGACTGCAACCACCGCGGTCCCGGTGTCTTCTTGCTGTTTATGCATACCCTTAGCGCTCAGCGAAATAGTCATCTGGTTCTGCATGGCGGTCAATGATAGCTGCCGCGCTATAGCATTAATCGCTGTTACAGTACTTGCCATACGCTCCTGCATGCCATTGAATGCCTTTGCTGCCGCGCCTAACTCATCATCTAAGAGAACTTTAACGCGTTTATGCAGCGATAAATGAGCGGCCGCATTCCCGATAACACTCGTTAGTTCGTGAATTTGACGATAAATCATGGAGGATATTTGAATCGCTAATGCCAGGGTGATACCGACTATAACCAGTGCAATCAGTACATTTTGACTCAGATTCGTTTTAGCCACACTCAGTTCCCGCTGAGCCGACTGTATCAGCTTCGCATTTAACTGATCATCAATAGCCTTGAGTGCGTTAATACGCGCTGTGGCAGCTTTAAACCAATCTGGAGAAGCAACACTAAATCCACCTGTTTGCGCCTTATCATTGGCAAGAATACGATAGTTAGCAACAGCAGTGTTTTCGTCACTCGTTAAGAATTTTTCAAAAGCGGCTGCAGATTCCAGATCCGTAAAGCGGACATAATTTTCAAAAAACACATCTTGCTCAGAGACAAGGCGTACGAAGTGTTGATAAAGGCCGTCCCCGAATGCATCAGCACCAAACACGTTACTCAATACTGCGCGCTCAATGCCCGCTCGCTCCTTACCCTGCAAAAAATTGTAGTAAGATTGCAACCCTCGAGATAGATCACCCTGAGTTGTGTAAGCCGTCGCTAGAGCTGGTACGATCAGTAGATCACTAATTGTTGTGGTAAAGAAAGCTAGTGCCTCTCCTAAGGGCAAGGAGAACTGTTGAACCGCAGTTCGAGTCGACTGTAACGCTTCTATTTTAGCCCGCACAGCGACTACTCGGCTCTCAACATCAGTAAATTGTCCAAGATTGGCCTTAGCGACGTAGCCTTGCCAACGCTGTATCTGAGTATCAACGTTCTGTCGTTGCGTGACTAAAGTGTCACCAAATTTAGCGCCCGATGTGCCAATAAATCCGGCAGTCATTCCTCGTTCTTTCTGTAGCTCGTGAGCCAATTGACTATTGATAGAGGTGAGCTCGACCAGTGTTTGAACCGCCTCAAGCTCGCTAAGCTGGCCTGATGTCTTAGTAATGTCACGTAATTCGAAGTAAGTAATCGCCAACAAAGGAGCCACTATTAATAACAGAAGTTTGTACTTGATAGGCAGTGACTTTAACCAACTCATGAAACGCCTCAACGACAATAGCTAGATAACAATTGAGCCTAGTAGATGCTGGCTTCATCACCAGCCAAAACAACTCCAAACAGGCCAATTACTTGAAAATGTCCTATTCCCACAATATCGGCACAAAGAAGTAGCCTAAACTAGAGCTAAGATATCTGAGCACATCAACGAAGGTAATCGATGCCAAGTAGCGGAAAAACAATCTTGTTGAAACAGTAATTACCTCCTAATCTCTTATAATTAGTAGAAAATTTATGTTTATTTCCATCGTTGATTTACACTCAGAAATATAGGTATGTACATGTGGAGGATCTTCTTAAAGAACAAGAATTTGTTCATATCAATCGGCTCAATATTCACCCTGTACGTAATTATTTCAATTATTCAAATTACTTATATTTACAAAACATGAATCGCCCCTAGTTTCCTAGACACCCATTTGCTTCAAAAAATAATTCTTTTCATAGTCCCTTGGCGACAAGTCATTATTATTACCATGACGACGTGTGGAATTATAAAACAGCTCAATATAATTAAATATATCCGCTTTTCCTTCTTCTCTTGTGCGATAAATTTTACGGC
>OJBZ01000009.1_pt1 | contig 180651 bp, 138 predicted proteins | sample 1591671 | NCBI WGS metagenome assembly OJBZ01 (sample SAMN05416850, study PRJEB24817) | seawater metagenome | isolation source: Sea water | place: Canada:Atlantic | collected 2013-07
GCGTCAGATGTGTATAAGAGACAGTCTTAAATCTCTATCACTCATTAATGAAATAAGTTAAAAGTAACTACGAAGATAATACCTGTTCCAAGGACTCCTATTATGCAAAGAAGTAAATCAACAGCAAATACTTGAAATAATTTTTTCCATGATGCATTTCCTTGATCAGGTTCAGAGGCTGTTTCTAATTTAAAAAGGTGAATTGCAGCAACTTTAAACCAACTGAATACGACTAGAAAAGTTATGGAGCCTGTAAAGAAAAGAAGCAGGTTAGAGATCATACTATATGATTTTCTCTATCTTTTTTTGCAGTATGTTTGATGCCATTCTTTGAAGTATATTCTCCAGTAATGCCCTTAGCACCTGATCTATTTTTCTTAGAATTATTCATCAGGGTAACAATTGATACTCCTGATGCTAATCCGATAAAAAAGAAAATTATCCATTCCATTTTATAAAACCTCTCTACTTTTGATTAAACTCATTTTTTGCTTCGATGAACTCTGCTTTTAATCTAGTTACTAAGTCTGCAACACTAGGATCATCTTTAATTCCACCGATACCTTGACCAGAACCCCAAATATCTTTCCATGCTTTTGCATCAGTATTTCCACCTGAACCAAAGTTCATAGTGCTTTTGTCTGCCTCGGGAAGATTATCTGCATCCATCCCTTCTTTTACAATTGATGGCTTTAAGTAGTTACCACTTATTCCAGTAAATAGACTTGAAAGTACTATGTCATCTGCGGCGCTTTCAATTAGCATTTGTTTGTAGCCTTGGTCTGCATTGGCTTCTTGTGTGGCTATAAAACGTGTGCCCATATAGGCAAAATCTGCTCCAAGCGCTAAAGCTGAGGCTGCAGGGGCTGCAGTGACCCAAGATATTGGTTCTATCGAAGATGGACAAATGATCGTTGTCAAATACCGTGGTAAACCCATTTATGTGGTTAAGCGCACCGAAGACATGGTTGCAGGACTAGAGTCAGTCAAACCTCTATTATCTGATCCTGAGTCTGATGCGTCTCTACAACCTGAATATTGCAAAAATCCTACTCGCTCTTTAGATCCAACCGTATTGGTTGTCGAAGGCGTTTGCACACATTTGGGCTGTGCACCAAACTACCGTCCTGATGTGGGCGCGGTGGATTTAGGTGGTAATGATTGGTACGGCGGATTTTTCTGTCCGTGTCACGGGTCAAAATATGACTTAGCAGGTCGCGTGTATAGCGGCGTCCCTGCACCACTTAATTTACCCGTTCCAGAATATGGTATGGATGGTACCATCTTGACGGTTGGGGAGGCTTAATATGAGTATGGGTAAAAAGTTAATGCATTGGGTGGACGCGCGTTTTCCAGCGACCGAAACCTATGAATACCATATGTCAAAGTACTACGCACCAAAGAACTTTAACTTTTGGTACTTCTTTGGCGTGCTATCAATGATTGTATTGGTCAACCAATTGGTGACTGGTATATGGCTTACGATGATGTACAACCCAAGTGCCGAAGGGGCATTTGCGTCTGTTGAATACATCATGCGTGACGTAAAAGGTGGTTGGCTCATTCGCTATATGCACTCAACCGGCGCTTCTGCGTTTTTCGTCGTTGTATACCTGCATATGTTCCGCGCCTTGCTATACGGTTCATACCAAAAACCTCGTGAGCTTATCTGGCTCATCGGTATGGGTATCTACCTAGCACTTATGGCAGAAGGTTTCTTCGGTTACCTACTACCTTGGGGCAACATGTCATTCTGGGGTGCACAGGTTATCTTGAACTTACCTGCAGCGCTGCCTGTTATTGGTGATGGCCTTGCTGAATGGGTACGTGGTGACTATATCATCTCTGGTATTACGCTAAACCGTTTCTTTGCTCTACACGTTGTTGCTATTCCATTAGTACTCGTGGGCCTAGTATTTATGCATATTGTGGCGTTGCACCATGTGGGTTCGAACAACCCTGATGGCATCGACATCAAAAAGCTAAAAGATAAAAATGGTGTACCATTAGACGGTATCGAATTCCATCCGTACTACACTGTGCATGACATGGTTGGTATCGTAGTATTCTTTATCTGTTTCTTTGCAGTGGTATTCTTCTTCCCAGAAGGCGGCGGTTTCTTCCTTGAGCCACCAAACTTTGAGACAGCGAACTCACTGAAAACACCAGCGCATATTGCACCAGTATGGTACTACACGCCTTTCTACGCTATCTTGCGTGCTGTTCCTGATAAGCTGGGCGGTGTCATCGCCATGGGTGCGGCCATCGCTGTACTATTCTTGATACCGTGGCTCGACAGATCACCTGTACGCTCAATACGCTACAAAGGTATCTTGTCTAAGATTGCACTAACTGTATTTGCTATTAGCTTTGTGGTACTAGGCTACTTAGGTGCAACACCTGCAACGCCAACTGCGACTATTATGGCTCGTGTATTCACGATTCTATATTTCTTGTTCTTCTTACTGATGCCGTTCTATACTGCCATTGAGAAGTGTAAACAGCCACCAGAACGCGTTACCGGAGGTCACTAATGAGCACGCTAATTAAATCCCTAGCTGGTCTAGGCTTAGGCGCGGCATTGACCTTGACTGCTGGTACAGCAATGGCTGAAGGCAGTGGTTGTGGCACGTTTACTAATGCTGAAGGTGTTGATGAGCATTTGGCTTGTAGTACTGCCCCTATTGATTTTACCAATAAGGGCTCGCTACAGAACGGCGCGAAAATCTTTATGAACTACTGTGCTGGGTGCCACTCAGCCAAGTATGTTCGTCACTCGCGTATTGCACAAGATTTAGAGATACCGCCTGAGTTGGTTGAAAAGTATTTGATGGTTACTACCGATCAAATCGGTGACCACATTACTGCTGAGATCGATCCTGAGATTCAAGCATCTTGGTTTGGCGCAGCGCCGCCTGATCTATCACTTGAGACACGTCTGCGTGGCGACGACTGGGTATATACTTACCTACTGTCGTTCTATGAAGATCCAAGCCGTCCTTGGGGTGCAAACAACTTAGTACTGGCCAATGCAGCGATGCCTCACGTATTGCATAACATGCAAGAAGAGTTGAGCCAAGAAGAGTTTGAATCTGAAGTTGGTGACTTGGTTAACTTTATGGCGTGGATGGGTGAACCTGCTCGTCACGACCGTCAAGTAATTGGTTTCTTTGTAATTCTATTCTTATTAGTACTGCTCATCCCAGTTTACTTATTGAATAAAGAATTCTGGAAAGATGTCAAATAAGTCATAGTCAGCAGTTAGTTTTTAGAAATAAAAAAGGCACTACTTCGGTAGTGCTTTTTTGTGCCTTGATATAGAGCATAAATACTAGATATGCCGTAAAATAAGCCACTCAGCGCTAATGTTTACGTACACTACCTTGATAAACGTTGCGAGTTTGTTTACGATGACAACCTTCACTATTAACATTAGGCTTTCATGATTGATGCGAATGACATTCCAAGTAGTCAGCTAATTTTGTATGCTGATGACGGCTACGACAGTCATGTGGTACGCCTATTACTTGAAGAAAAAAAGCTCGCTTACTATTTGTCTCGCTTACATTCTGAGCGCCCTGAAGATTTGACTGAGCTAAACCCTTATCATACTTTGCCTGTATTACAGCAGCGTGAGATTGCGCTTTATGAGATTAACGTCATTTTTGAATATCTTGAGGAGCGCTATCATACAAATAAACTGCTCCCTGAGACACCGCAAGAGCGTGCACAATTTCGCCAATTGGCTTGGCGCATTCAGCGTGATTGGTTAGTACTTGGCAAGCGCTTGTTGACGCATCCAGATAGCTTTAATAAAGCACAAGCCGCCGTTGCCAAAAAACAGCTCAGTGATTCGTTAATTACTCTGTCACCGCTGTTTGCTCATAAGCCTTATTTTATGGCTGATGAGTTCGGTTGGTGTGACGTGTTATTAGCACCCCTATTATGGCGATTAGATGAGATGGGGATTGAGCTGCCACGTGCAATCAGCCGTCCATTGTTTGAGTACCAAACGAGAGTGTTTGAGCGCAGTAGCTTCCAAAAAAGCGTGCGTTGATTAGACAAGTATCAAAAGCTGTCCTAAAATAAAGTATAAATAAGATAAACGTTAATTAGCATTTGTCATTTGATAAATTGCTGAACGAGATATTTTTCATTATTAAAAATTATTAGTATAGGAAATCATTAGATGAGCGAAACCACCTCTATTACACCTACCCGCCCTTATATGGTACGCGCACTATATCAATGGATAGAAGACAACGCTCTGACACCATACTTGATGGTCGATGCCACTGCTGACAATGTGCAAATACCAACCGAGCATGTGCAAGACGGTCGTATCGTATTGAATATCGCTAGCCGTGCTACTGGTAACATGAGTATGGAAAATGACTATATTCATTTTAGCGCGCGCTTCGGCGGCGTCTCACAAGAAATCTGGGTACCGCTTACTGCGGTGATGGGGATTTATGCTAAAGAGAACTCGCAAGGAATGTTTTTTGATCCAAAAGAGTATGACAACTATCAGCCAGAAGACGACTCAGCACCAATGTCTAACAACAGTCCTGCCAAAGCGCCTAAACCAAAACGTGATAACAAAGCGGGTTTAAAAGTTTTAAAGTAGAAAGTTTTGAAATAAATAGAACCTTAGAACAGTTCTATTTAACCCAATAAAAAAGCTAGCCATATTTAATATGACTAGCTTTTTTTGTTTTTTGTCTAAGGGCTTATTAGCTTTAGATAACTTATAAGCTCTTTCCAAGCACCTACTGATTAGGTTCTTGGCAGTGTCACACCGCGCTGACCTTGGTATTTACCACCGCGATCTTTATAACTGGTCTCGCATACATCATCAGCATCGCTTTGGAAAAACAACATTTGCGCAACGCCTTCACCAGCATAGATACGGGCTGGTAGATTGGTGGTATTACTAAATTCTAAAGTGACGTGCCCTTCCCACTCTGGCTCAAGCGGCGTTACGTTGACGATAATACCACAGCGCGCGTAAGTCGACTTACCTAGGCAAATAGTCAATACATCACGCGGAATACGGAAATACTCCATAGTACGAGCTAAAGCAAACGAATTAGGTGGAATGATACACTCGTCACCAACGATATCGATAAAGCTTTTATCATCGAAGTTTTTAGGATCAACGACCACTGAATGTACGTTGGTAAAAACTTTAAACTCAGGAGCACAGCGCACATCATAACCGTAGCTTGAGGTGCCGTAGCTAACCAAACGCTCTCCTGCATCGTTGAAGCGCACTTGACCCGCCTCAAATGGTTCAATCATGCCATGCTCTTCGGCCATTTTACGAATCCAGCGGTCAGACTTGATAGACATTGTTGTTCCTTAGCAAATATTTAATAGCGGTTATGATAACAGTATTTTGATAGCGACGATTATACGGAATTGACGGCAAAATTTATAGAGGAGCGGCTACTTAAAACTGAATACAGCCAATAATCTCATTTATCCCCATCTTATATCTTACAAGCTACCATTTGGCAAAATGATCTTCTGCGAGCCCCATGACATTATCAAGCCTAATAACTTCATCTCTTATTCGAATTTCACCACTATAAAAACCTATCCACTGCTCAAAGATACTGGCTATCACACCGAAATTATCGGTCTTTTTATAGACGGTAATCGGTGTGAAGCTCAAATCAATATCGACATTGCTCCACCCTAGATTTTGATGATAGATACGCCATGGCTTTGAGATGCTAGCGTCAGTTTCTACATTTTCTATACTTGGCTCAAGACTATCTGGCTGACTTGATCGAATATTTGAACCCTCACGAGCAAACATAACGGGTGGTAAATAGAATATCTGCCCATCAAGCCAGCAAGCATTTTCACTGGCTCCTGTCTCATTGACACCCATAGACAGATTGAGCAGAAAGTGACGGCCATCTGACAAATAGCTAGTGATACAGCTCCAAAACCAATTGGTCTCATGACGCATATAGCCGAGCGTCCAATCTAGATTGGCAATAGTGGCATCGGTGAACGTTATTTTTTGAGGTTGAGCGTCAGGAGCATCAGTATAAAATTTTGAATTGGCTTTAATGAGTAAATGCCCAGATAGTGCGGTCAACGGCTCTTTTTGCGTAAACGTCCAACCACGCCTACCAGTGGGCGTACATATGGCTAACGGTTGTGCGCTTCGTGCTAACGCTGCCGTGACTGCAACATACTGACTGTCGAGCGCAATATTCATCTGAGCAGGACTGAAATCCAAGGTGACGCTGAGCTTTGTATGTGTAAATGCCATCTGCCCTTGATAACCATCACCATCTAAGTGCGTATGATGCGTCAAAGGCTGTAGCGCCTCACAGACTTCCAGCTGCTGAGTATCCTTATTATAAATGTAAACGAAAGCACTAGTCGCAAGCTTAATCGTTGCGAGCGCGAGGCATACTCGATAAGGGGGCTGGAGTATCTGAATGAAGCAGAATTGGTTGGCTTTTAGTTCTTTACGCCAGTTAGGTAAGGATTTTTGTGAAATGAGATGACTATAATAGTCTAAGTAGTTGATACTTTTGACTTGGGAGAAAACACCAAAGGTTGGCTGACCATTTTGGATAAGATATTCGAGATTTGCCTGTTTTAAGTTGGCGGCAGTATACAGTTTATCGTGGCTTTTATTCATGATATCGGCATCCTAGCCAAATTTTTCTAAAGGTACTATCTGTCCTTGATAGCTCACGGTGCTATGTGAAATTCTTCTTTTTGCCTGTACAGCGCCCACAAAAAATGCTTCAGTTATCACCTTAACTTCAATATTGGTTAATCCATCTGCTAGTGTTTCTGTAACATCTATTGATGCAAGCGCACTCACCCATAAAAAGTGTCTTGGAAACTTTTTTAATAGCTCAGCGAGAGCCTTTGCGAATTTGTTAAAATCGGCAATTACCATTCGGTGATTGCTAAAGTCAGCATTAATCTGATAGCGTTTGCTACTGCCATCTTTATAGTAGCAAACGGCAATCAACTGATTGTTTGAGAGTTCAATGATGTATATCGGCGGGCGAAATAATCGTAAGACTGTATACTGCTTGGGAATATTATCTAAATGGCTTTGATAAATAGATAAGTTCAAGATATCCTCTTTTTAGACAATACATTCACTTTAAAAGTCGCCAGCTTAGGCTACTTCTCCATCATCAAAAAATCCGCTTATCATCGACAGGCTTTGCAAATTTATTGATATTGGTTTCGATATTTTTGGCAATATCTAGGTAATATTGCGCAAACTCATCATCAGCTAAGACGCTTGGCACACCTTTATCAACTTGTGCACGAATACCACTGGCAAGTGGTAGCTGACCCAATAGCGGTACCTGATATTGCTCAGCGATAAACTCACCGCCACCCGTACCAAAGATCGCTTCGGTGTGATTACAGTTGCTACAGGTATGTAGCGCCATGTTCTCAACCACCCCAAGCACAGGAATATTGGTTTTGTTAAACATCTCAACGCCTTTTTGCGCATCGAGCAAGGCAACATGCTGCGGTGTCGTGACAATGACAGCACCTGTCACTGGGATACGCTGCGCTAATGTCAGCTGTATATCACCCGTACCGGGCGGCATATCAATCACCAAGTAGTCTAGCTGCGGCCAGTTGGTTTGATTGTATAGCTGCATCAATGCGCCCGTTGCCTTCGGTCCACGCCATGCAACCGGCGTATTATCTCCATCAAGCAAACTACCGATAGAGAGCATTGCCATACCATGCGCATCAACTGGCACGAATTGCTCATTTTCCAGTTGCGGCTTCACATCGGCAACGCCTAACATCGTTGGCATACTAGGACCATAGATATCGGCATCCAGTACACCAACGCGATTGCCAAGCTTCTGTAGTGCTAAGGCGATATTGACCGTGGTGGTTGATTTACCAACACCGCCTTTACCTGATGCCACGACAATAATATGACGGATACGAGGATGCGCGGCCAATGAAGCTTGGGTAGGTGCCGCTTTTGTAATCGGCGGTTCGGCGTTAGTGCTACTAGCATTGTTATTAGCGCCAGATGAAGGCTGAGACTCCATCGCATTGGTTGTCTTTGGCATCTGCTTTGGTAAGCTCGAGCCTGAACCTTTTTCTGGCGCAGGCAGACGCACATTCATATGAATCGTAGTGATGCCATGTGGATGTAGCAACTGCCCAAGCTCCTGCTGGATAACTTCAGGATTGCTGTCTTTCGGCAAACGCAGGTCTAAGGTAAGTGCTTCGCCATCACGCTCAAGCCCTGTGACCATCGTGGCAATACTGACAGCACCTATTTCATATCCAAGTAGGACTTTGTCGACGGCACTATCACGCTCTGCCTGCTGCTGAGGCGTTTCGGTTTTTGTGGTTTTTTTCTTCATAAAGTTAAACATAGCTACTATTATGGCCTATACAAGTGGGTAAATCTGGCAAATCGCTCAAGTCGTCTCATTGCATATCTTACAGCTGATAGCGTTAATGAGTATATTAGCCAAACCTTCTATCGTGACAGTGTAGCTGAATTGGACATATAAAAAAACCACAACGCCAGTAGGTCTGACGCTGTGGTATATGCAAATTGCATATATATTAATTCATAAACCAACCATGACTGGCCACGATAGATTGTCCAGTGAATACATTGGTTGGGAAAGCCGCTAAAAATAGCGCCAATTGGGCAATATCTTCTACTGTCGTAAACTCTTTATCTACGGTATTGACCAACATAATATCGTTAATAACTGACTCTTCACTGATGCCCTTTTCAGCTGCTTGCTCTGGAATTTGTTTTTCGACCAATGGCGTTTTGACAAATCCTGGGCAAATTACATGCGAGCGTACTTTATGCGCTGCACCTTCTTTGGCCAATACACGGCACAGTCCTAGTAATCCGTGCTTCGCGGTTACATAAGGGGCTTTATACAATGAAGCCTCATGCGAATGAGCAGAGCCCATATAAATAACTGTGCCGCCCTTATCACCTTTATACATGTGCTTAATCGCTGCTTTAGTGGTTAAAAAAGCGCCATCTAAGTGGATGTTAAGCATTTTTTTCCAATCACTAAAAGCCATTTTATCGATAGGGTCGATGATCTGTATACCAGCATTAGAAACCAAAATATCAATACTGCCAAAAGTATCAACTAGTTGTTGTACACCATCGTTTACCGCATCTTCTGAGGTAACATCCATAGCAATCGCCAGAGCACGTCCACCAGCAGCTTCAATAGCATCAACCGTCTTTTGTGCTGCTTCAAGATTGATATCAGCAATACCAACCGCTGCGCCTGCTTTTGCATAAGTTTCAGCGATGTCACGTCCTATACCACTTGCAGAGCCAGTGACCAATGCTACTTTGCCTGTCAAATCTTGTTCTAATTGAGTCGCCATACATATTCCTTATCATGGTCTAAAATATTATTGGTTTTTATAAAAATTGAACTGAACAAATACGCCACTATAATCATAGTGGCGTATTTATTTGCGGGATAAAACGTATTAGTCTTACGACAATCACTTTACTGTACAAAGTTTACTGAATAATACTTACTGGTGTTTTTTCTTGTAGCTCGTCAAAGCTTACACCATCTGCTAATTCAACCAGTTTTAGGCCTTCATCAGTAACGTCTAATACAGCAAGCTCAGTAATGATACGATCAACCACGCCTTTACCCGTCAATGGTAGCTCACAGTTTGCCAAGATTTTTGGGTCGCCGTGCTTATTGACTTGCTCCATCAATACAATCACACGCTGCACACCTGCGACCAAATCCATCGCCCCCCCCATGCCTTTAACCATCTTCTTGGGAATCATCCAGTTGGCAAGGTCGCCTTTTTCTGAGACTTCCATTGCACCCAATATTGCCAAGTTGACATGACCGCCACGAATCATTGAAAAAGACTCTGAGCTACTAAAATAGCTAGCACCAGCTTCTGCGGTTACTGTTTGCTTGCCCGCATTAATCAAGTCCGCATCTACGTTTTCTGCTGTAGGGAACTCACCAATACCTAGCAAGCCATTCTCTGATTGTAGCCATACGTCCACGCCTTCAGGAATGTAGTTGGCGACCAACGTTGGTAGACCGATGCCTAGGTTCACATAGTAGCCATCTTGTAGCTCTTTTGCAGCGCGTTGCGCCATTTGCTCTCTTGTCCATGCCATGCTGATTTCCTTATTTTTTTACGATATTCTATTTTTATTCATTTAGACAGCCAGTTATTTAATCAATTGGCTGTCTAAACTATTATCCATCTAAAATTAACTGTTGATTTCACGTATGATTAAGCTCCGACCACGTTTTTATTTACGCGCCTTCTACAGTTTTAGTCGTGGTTTTTTCGATACGTTTTTCAGGGCTAGCATTCAGCACAATACGTTGCACAAAAATACCTGGTAGATGCACTTCGTCTGGATCAAACGTGCCTGTCTCAACGATTTCTTCGACTTCAACGATCGTGATCTTACCGGCCATCGCGCAGTCTGGGTTAAAGTTACGAGCCGTTTTATTAAAGATCAGATTGCCCGCTTTATCAGCCTTTTGCGCTTTAATTAAAGCGACATCAGCGCGCAGTGAATGCTCTAACACATAAGTACGGCCATCAAAATCACGAGTTTCTTTGCCTTCAGCGACTAATGTACCTACGCCTGTTGCGGTATAAAACGCAGGAATGCCAGCACCGCCTGAGCGCAATTTTTCAGCCAATGTACCTTGCGGCGTCAATTCAACCTCTAGCTCGCCTGCTAAGTACTGACGCTCAAACTCTTTATTTTCGCCCACGTATGAGGAAATCATTTTTTTGATTTGGCGTGTCTGTAGTAACAAACCGAGACCGAAGTCATCGACACCAGCGTTATTACTGATACAAGTCAGCTCTTTAACTTTGCTATCACGCAGCGCTTCGATTAATGCTTCTGGAATACCGCATAGACCAAAGCCACCGATCGCGAGCGTTTGCCCGTCACTAACGGCGCCTTTTAGCGCTTCTTCGGCACTGTTATATACTTTTGACTGACTCATGCTTGTCTCCTATGACTGTTATTTATATTTTTAATCCTTGCATAAACTAATGCTGAATTAAGTGTCTCAATTATCCGTTTGATTGTTGCTTTTAATAAAACTCAACAGCAAAAACTCATTATGCTGGTTTTTCTTTTGCGCGTTATAACCTTGTATAGTTGATTCAATTTAAAAATAGTAAAAGGCAACCGAGTGTAGATGTATATTAAATACTTCAAGCGAGGTTAACGCAGTAATATTTTCATAGTGGAATGACTATACCAATAGCCAAAACACGCTCATGATAATAGCACCCGATACTGCCAGTACTATCAAGCAGTAGCCCATGATAGCGCGCGCATCCAAACCTGCGATACCCAATAATGGCAAAGCCCAAAACGGCTGAATCATGTTGGTCCACGCATCACCCCATGCAATCGCCATCGCAGTAATGGCTGGACTAACACCTAGCTCAATACCAGCAGGTATCATAACAGGACCCTGTACTGCAAATTGCCCACCGCCTGACGGTACAAAGACATTGACCAAGCCTGCACTTAAAAAGGCAAAGATTGGAAAACTGTCAGCGGAAGCAGAATTGACAAAAAACTCGGTCACTTGCGTACTGATAGAGATACCACCTGCATTGGCACCCGTCATGATACCCATGATGCCGCCATAGAACGGGAACAATAGCACAATACCTGTGATGCCACCTATCCCTGAGTGTACGGCGCGATAATAACGCTCTAACGTGCCATGCGATAGCAAACCTATGAATAAGAATAGCCCAATGACGATGTTTAGCCCTAGGTTAAAACCGTTATTACCAAACTCGCTGATATAGTACATCAGTGCTAAGGCCAATAAGATAACAGCGATAATACGGCTATCATCTAGCTTTTGTGCAGGCGTGTCTCTTTGTGGCGCGACGTAGATCTCTTCTTTGATCAGTTTAGGATCAATAACCGTAGGATTTTTAGGATGCATAAAGCGATTGACGAGTGGCAAAATAACGATAAGCAAACCTACTAGCAGCATGTTGTAGCCTGCAAATACCGTTTGAGATAAAGGCACTGCTTCTGTCATAGTATTGCCTGACAACGTCAGTAACGTATCACCACCAGAGCTGAGTGTCAGAGGTATCGAACCTGAAAAACCGCCATGCCAAATTACAAAGCCTGAGTAAGCAGCAGCGACCAATAGTGGATAATCGACATTAGCCACTTTTCTAGCCAGTGCCTTTGCAAAGATTGCCCCGATGATTAAACCAAACCCCCAGTTTATCCATGAACCAACCAGTCCAACCAAGGTTGATACGACAATGGCAGTCGTAGGAGAGTGAACTCTACTAGCGAGATTGTCCAATAAGCGTTGGATAAATGGAGCGCTGGCAAATGCGTAGCCTGTCACTAGGACTAATGCCATTTGCATGGCAAAGCTATGTAATGACCATAGCCCATTGCCCCAGTGCCCTGCCATCGCAATCATATCTTGACCAGTAATAGCTAAGCCAACGACAAAGGCAATGAGGGTTAAAACGATCGAAAATACGAATGGGGATGGTAGATAGCGATTGACTAACTGCACGCTCATATTAGTGATGGCACTAAACATATTCACATTCCTTGTAAATTTGCTGTTTGTGATGAGATTTATGACCAGTTTTTATGGTTAGCGCTTATTATCAATAAACTTCCATTTGATAAGCGCGGCTCATATTAAACATTATACTTTATATTTTTATTTATAATAATACATATTATATCGGTATATCATGTATAAAACACTTGTGCTAACTTAACATATTATTTTCGTAGCGACTAGAAAATAACCATCAGCGCATGTGAGTCAACGCTGTGCAGTATATAGATCGGTAAGATATTAATGATGGATAGCGCATGAGTCTAGATTTATGTTTGATAAAACAGACGAAATAGACCTGTTTTGATTAATTTTATTGACCTATATGGATAAGCACGGCATGCTCGCTGCCTTATTTTTTTTGCCAAGGAGGGCTATCATGTTTAGTACATTTGCGATTGTCATCACCCTATTATTACTCATGTTTTTTGCTTATCGCGGTTACTCTGTGCTGATCCTAGCACCGATTATGGCGACGCTAGCAGTCTTACTATCAGGTGACTTCTTAAGCACCATCCCCGCTTATACCGATGTCTTTATGGGCGCGTTAAGTGGATTCTTGCTTAAATTTTTTCCTATATTCTTGCTAGGGGCACTATTTGGCCGCCTAATGGCAGACTCTGGCGCAGCAACCGCCATTGCCAATACGGTCGTCGAAAAGCTCGGTGCTAGCAAGGCCATCCTTGCGGTGATTTTGGTCTGTGCTATTTTGACCTATGGCGGCGTATCGTTGTTCGTTGTGGCTTTTGCTATTTATCCAATCGCCAAAGACTTGTTTAGAGCAGCCGATATCCCAAAACGTTTGATTCCAGCAGCGATTGCCTTAGGGTCATTTACGTTTACCATGACTGCACTGCCAGGCACACCAGCTATCCAAAACGCTATTCCAATTCCTTACTACAACACCAACGTATTTGCCGCGCCTATCTTGGGTATCATCGGTGGTACAATTATGTTTGTTTGTGGTTGGATGTGGCTTCAGTCACGCGCCAGAAAAGCCAATGCAGCGGGCGAAGGTTATGGTCAGCATGACGAAGAAGATGTAGGCGGTGTTGGCGCAACGGCAAAAGAAGCTGAGGTATTAAACACTCACCATACTTCTTTTACCATTGCGATGATTCCACTTGTATTGGTCATTGGCTTAAACGCTATATTGACCTATGTGGTATTCCCATCGATAGACTTTAGTAGTCTACAAACTCAATTCCCAGACTTGAATATCGCAGGCTCGCTTGGGTTATGGTCAATTATTATCTCGTTGGTGGTGGCTTGTGTGGTGTTAATTCTGCTCCGTATCGGACATTGGAATAATCTACAAAAAACCATTAACCGTGGTACTTATGATTCTATGCTGCCGATTTTTAATACCGCATCAGAAGTAGGTTACGGTGCAGTTATCGCGTCGCTCGCAGGCTTCCTTATCATTCGTGATAGCATCCTAAACCTAAACCCTGACAACCCTCTGATCTCAGAAGCGGTCGCTATGACTACGCTTGCTGGTATCACAGGTTCATCGTCTGGCGGCTTGAGTATTGCGCTATCTACATTGGGTGAAGATTACCTAAGAATGGCGGTCAATGCCGGTATCGACCCTGAGCTAATGCACCGCGTAGCCGTTATGGCAGCAGGTGGTCTTGATACGCTTCCACATAGTGGTGCTGTCATCACGTTACTAGCAATTTGCGGTCTAACTCATAAGCAGTCTTACTTGAACTTAGCGATGGTTACGATGGTCATTCCATTGGTCGCTGTGGTCGCTGTGATTATCTTAGGTACAATGTTCGGTTCATTTTAAGGTAGCTTAGTCATTTAGTAACTTAGCCATTTATTATGACTAACCACTGGTATCTAAGCGAATAATGGATAAATAAAAAACCCACTTAGCATACTGCTTGGTGGGTTTTTTCATGGTCGATTGATAACTATTCTATAACTATCAAATACGATGCAAGGCTATTGTTTATGGTTACTAAATGCCTGCCAAATGAGAAGTAATTACCAAGGAATATCACAAATTTATTTGATTTACGGTATCATAGGCACACTTTTTGAATTTTTATTATTTTTAGAAGTTTTTAGCATTAACGATGTCGCATCGATGAGCGATGAACCGCTTGAGATGTTCGATAACTAACCCGTTTATATAACAATATAGGTGATTTTGTGCGTGAGATTCTAGTAACCAGTGCGCTGCCCTACGCCAATGGCTACATCCATTTGGGGCATCTTGTAGAATATATTCAGACTGACATTTGGGTACGTGCGATGAAAGCGCAAGGCCATCAGGTCACCTATGTCTGCGCGGATGATGCACACGGTACGGCAATCATGCTCAAAGCAGAGGCCAATGGCGTAACCCCAGAAGAGCAAATTGCCTCAGTTAAAGCCTCACATGAAGCGGATTTTTCAAAGTTCCTTATCAACTTTGATAATTATCACAGCACCCATTCAGAAGAAAACAAACAGTTCTCTGAGCTGATTTATCGTCGTCTCAATGATGCTGGTCATATCAGCACAAAAGATGTTGAGCAGCTCTTTGATCCTGAAAAGCAATTATTCTTAGCGGATCGCTTTGTCAAAGGTACTTGTCCAGAATGTGATTCACCAGACCAGTACGGCGATAACTGCGAAGTATGTGGCACCACTTACGATGCAACAGATCTAAAAGATCCGCATTCAACATTGTCTAATGCAACGCCAGTACTTAAAACTTCTAAGCATTATTTCTTTGATTTGCCAGAGTTTGAGCAATTTCTAAAAGATTGGACGCGCAGTGACAACCGTTTGCAAACGTCAGTCGCCAACAAACTTCAAGAATGGTTTGAGGCAGGACTTGCCAGCTGGGATATCTCACGCGATGCACCCTACTTCGGTTTCCAAATCCCAGATACCCCAAGCGATGAGCCAGACAAATACTTTTATGTGTGGCTAGATGCGCCAGTTGGCTACATGGCAAGCTTTAAAAACCTCTGTGATAAGCGTGCAGGGACAGACCAAGCGCTTGATTTTGACCGCTACTGGGCACAAGAAAACGAGCACAAAACTGAAGTTTATCACTTCATCGGTAAAGACATCGTTTACTTCCATGCCTTGTTTTGGCCAGCGATGCTAGCAGGTAGTGAACTGCGTACGCCAACTGGTGTCTTTGCCCATGGTTTCTTGATGGTCAATGGCGAAAAAATGAGTAAGTCACGCGGTACTTTTATCAAAGCCGAGACTTACGCAGAGCATTTACATCCTGAATACCTGCGTTATTACTTCGCCAGCAAACTGTCTGATAAAGTTGAAGACATCAACTTAGATTTAGAAGACTTTATGCAAAAGGTAAACTCTGACTTGGTTGGTAAAGTCGTCAATATCGCCAGTCGTAGTGCAGGGTTCTTGGTTAAGAAGTACGACGGTATGCTGTCAGAAGTTTGCGTCGAGTCAGAGCTATTAGAAGACATCACCAAAACGGGCGATGAGATTGCTGCTGCTTATGAGAATCGTGAATTCTCACGTGCTATGCGTTTAATTATGCAATGTGCGGACAAGGCCAACGAATATATCGATGCCAAAAAACCATGGTCACTAGCGAAATTGGAGGGTACTGAGCAAGAAGTTCAAGACGTCTGCTCGGTCGCTATCAATATTTTCCGTCAATTGATGGTCTATCTTGCGCCAGTATTACCTGAGCTGACTAATAATGCTAAAGAGTTTTTAAACCTTAAGGATTTAAGTTTTGCCAGTCGTAATGAGTGGTTACTAGGTCATAAAATCAATAAGTTCAAACCACTGATGCAGCGTATCGAAGAAAAAGATATTGAAGCAATGGTAGAAGATTCTAAAGCATCCTTAACTCAAGCAGACGCTCCTGCTGCAACTGAAAGTAGTAAGCCTGCCGCAAAAGAAAAAGCACCTGTAACAAATGCAGATGCCGAGCAAACTGACTATATTGGTATCGAAGACTTTGCCAAAGTCGAGATGAAAGTCGCACACGTTTTAGAGTGTAACCATGTCGAAGGTGCTGATAAGCTACTACAGTTCACGCTAGATGTTGGTGAAGACAAACCACGCAACGTATTTAGCGGTATTCGTAAGTTTTATGAGCCTGAGCAATTGATTAATAAGAAGGTCATTTGCGTGACCAACCTTGCCCCGCGTAAGATGAAATTTGGCATATCAGAAGGCATGGTATTGTCAACTGGCGAGCCAAAGACCGGCTTAACCGTCGTTACCTTGCCGGATGCTTGTGTTGTTGGCGACGTACTGGCCTAACGGTTATTTTTAGAAATAAAGAATAAAAAAGATGCCCTAAGCGGCATCTTTTTTTATGGCTGATTTAGCAAATGGCTAAAAACCAAGCCTGATACTTATCTACTCAAAATACTTATCTACTCAAAATACTTATCTACTCAAAATATCGATAATCTGTAAAGTATCATTAATCACCGTCACAATGTTATTTTCTGGCGTACGAATACGAACGTAACGGTCATCATAACGGTCTAAAACGACAGAACGGTCATAATCCCTTCTATCAATCTTGCCGACTACTCTATAACCGTATCTATCAAGATCACGCTTAAATGAAGCATTCGGGCTAGCATTGCGATAAGCGTTGATACTTGGGTGGGCATTGCCATTATGTTTATAGTTTTTACTAACATGGGCAGAGTTACCTTTGCTGTTACCATGTCCATTACCGTGCCCGTTTCCATGACCATCTTTTGCCATAGCAGGCAATCCAATCAAAGAAGTGGCTGTTATACCGGCGATGGTTAATAATTTAAGATTAGCAGTGTTCATAATATTATCCTTAAAATGGTCATTCGAAAAAGTTAGATAAGTTATAAGGACTACTTCGTATCCACTATGGCAGTACAATGTCACCAAAATGACTGGATTATCTTTAATAATTATCATGTTTCTCGTATGAAAATTAGCTTACGTTAATTATGAAGTGAGTACGTAATAGATGCGTTGCTAGGATGTAAGCGTTTTGCATATGGTTTGAGCAAACAAAAGTACCCTAGCGGCATCCGTTATATTCAGATCTACATAAGAGCTTCAAGGCATCACGCGTTTTGATAAGATAAAAAGAAGTGATGATTTTTTTATTATCCATCACCATGACCGCTACACATTAATTTCTTATTGCGATAACTTACATTACTGTCATAATATGAACATAATAATCGATGGAACGATTACTTTATTTAATTGTTAGCCTGCTATCTCAGCATCAACATAGCATTGACTTGGCTAATCTGCATTCTTCAATATCATGGCAAAAAACCAAAGTACACCAAACAGATGAGCAAAATGACTACTATATAAGTTAGTAGGCTCAGTCAGTCTGGCGATATCCATTTGGTTTTCGCGATTGATATAACCTATGAGTTAACCTAATAATGACTATCGCTTCTACTCTACGCTTAAGCCTATATGGCGTTGCTCTTAGTGCCATTAGCACACTTGGACTAATCGGCTGCTCAAACTCCTCTACCGAGACCGCAGCGACTGCTGAAAATAGCACGGCTACAGACAAACCTGCCAAATCAATTGCCATTACTCAAATCGTTGAGCATCCATCATTAGATGATATGCGCCGCGGTATTATTGATGAGTTGGCAGATAACGGCTATGTCGAAGGTCAAAACCTAACTGTTAATTTTCAAAGTGCACAAGGGAATACAGCGACCGCAGGACAGATTGCCAAGCAATTTGCAGGAGACAATCCAGATGCGATCGTAGCAATCTCAACGCCTTCTGCGCAGTCAGTGGTAGCCGCGACCACCACTATCCCTATTATCTACACCGCTGTATCAGATCCGCTAGGTGCCAAGCTTATCACAGCAGATGGCAAGCCCTTTCAAAGCAATTTGACTGGACTATCAAGCCAGCTGCCATTAGAGCCGCAATTGGATTTGTTACAGCAAATAAAGCCTGACTTGAAGACCATTGGTTATGTCTATAGCCCAGGTGAGGCAAACTCAGTGTCATTGCGTGAAAATCTAAAACAAGCTCTGCCAGCACGAGGTCTGTCACTATTAGACATTCCTGCCAATCGTCCAACGGATATCGGTATGGCGACGCGCAGTTTGCAAGGACGCGCAGATATCATCTATACCTCATTTGACAACAATGTTGCTTCTGCCTTTGAGGCCATGACCCAAGCAGCAAATGAGCTAAAGTTACCGATTATCGCGTCTGATGAATTCAGTGTAAAACGCGGCGCGACTGCTGCGCTTGGTGTTAATGACTATGACTTTGGTCGTACCACTGGCAAGATGGTATATCGCGTATTAAATGGCGAAGCGGTCAATACTATCAAACCTGAAGTCATGAATGACCTGACCTTATATGTCAGTCCTAAGCACGCCAAAACACAAGGTGTCAGCTTGCCAGCAGAGTTACTAAAAAACGCCATCAATGTTGATATTGATGCCGAAACCAAATAAAAAGTAGTAAGCTATCTATTAGCTCGTCAATTATTTATATAGTGTACGGACACACTATTATTTTAGGAGTAAGACCCATGTTGTCTCAAAATCGTTTTGGTCGTTTTAATTTCGGTAAGGCTTTATTATTAGGCGGTGTATGTACGGCTATCTTGACTGGTTGTAACCAATCAGCACAAGATGATGGCTCCACGAATGCTGCCGCTACTGGTGATGCAGCGACGGCTATGAAGACCGTTGCTATTACCGCTATCGTCGAACATCCAGCACTTGATGATGTACGTAAAGGCGTCATCGACGAGCTAAACGAAGCAGGATTTAAAGACGGTGAAAACTTAACGGTTAACTTCCAAAGCGCGCAAGGAAACACTGCTACTGCTGGTCAGATTGCCAAGCAATTTGTCGCTGATGCGCCAGATGTTATCGTCGCTATTGCAACACCATCTGCTCAATCTGTTGCCGCTTCTACTAGCAGCATTCCATTGGTATTCTCAGCAGTTACTGACCCAGTAGCAGCCAAACTGGTACCTAAGCTAGATGGTTCTGGCACCAACGTTACAGGCGCATCAGACGCCTTACCGTATGAGCCACAGATTGATTTGATGCGTCAAATCATTCCATCATTAAAGAACGTCGGTTATGTCTATAGCCCAGGTGAAGTCAACTCAACGATTATCTTAAAAAATCTTAAAGAGAAGCTAACACCACTCGGTATCAATGTACTTGAAGCACCTGCACAGCGTAGTAACGACATTGCGATGGCAGCCCGTAGTCTCGAAGGTAAGGTCGATATGATCTATACTTCAACTGACAACAACGTGGTATCAGCGTACGAGTCACTTTATCAAATCGCCAAACAAAGTAAGATTCCTCTAATTGCCTCAGACACCAGCTCAGTTGAGCGCGGTGCCGTTGCTGCCTTAGGCGTGAACTACTATGAGCTTGGCCGTGAAACTGGTAAAATTGTCGTACGTATCTTAAACGGTGAAAAAGCAGGTGCTATCCCTGTTTATACTCCACAAGCACTTGATCTATACGTCAGTCCAAAACACGCTAAAGAAGAAGGCATCACATTGCCACAAGCGGTTATCGATAAAGCAAAAGAAGTGGTAGAATAACGCACCTTTGTATTTGGCTCACAATAGCAGGTATAAATAGGAAAGCGACACGAATCAATACTGTGTTGTCTACCTTAAAGTATACGGCTAATGATTAAACAAGAAACCCAGCTATGAGTCATTAGGCTGGGCTTCTTGTCTAAACAGAGTCTTTTTTGCAAGCGTGTTTAATAGTGCTGTATTTGTCTGAAAATTTATCTGATACTTGTTAAGTAGATGATATGTTGATTGATTACATTGCAGTGCCTTGAACCATTGCTTCAAACCAAGGTAGCTTATGATCGTTGTTAATCGTGATATGTTTTGGTTTACCCTAACCGCAGATTGCTTAATCTGTTAAATTCACCGCTTAGCTGTTTAGCAGGTAGATGATTTTGGCAATTGCCATTTACTTATCTTGGTACCATACGCTAGACACTTGGTTATGACTTACTGATCTCTTATGTCTTTAATTGCTTTTTTTGGTGCGCTTGAAAGTGGTCTGATTTATGGCCTAGTAGCACTCGGTGTGCTTATCTCATTTCGTACACTCGACTTCCCTGATTTGACCGCTGACGGTAGTTTTCCGTTAGGTGGCGCAGTCGCTGGTATTTCTATCATCGCTGGCATCAACCCATGGTTGGCCTGTGCTTTTGGGATGTTAGCAGGTTCAGTCGCTGGTATCGTCACGGCATGGTTGCATGTCAAACTTGGCATCTTGCAACTGCTTGCCAGTATCTTGGTCATGGTTGCTTTATATTCTGTCAACCTACGTATCATGGGCGCGCCAAACCTACCCCTGCTTGGTGAAACCACAGTGTTTAGCACCTTGGTGACTGATGGTAATGGTTATTGGATGCGCTGCCTGATTATCGGTGTCGTTGTCGCAGCTGCTATGTTATTTTTGAACTGGTTCTATAGCACTGAGACAGGTCTGTCGATGCGTGCTACTGGCTCAAACCTAAGAATGGCACAGGCGCAAGGTATCAATACCTCGTGGATGACCATCATCGGTATGGCGATTTCTAACGGTTTGATTGCCTTAGCAGGTGCGCTGTTTGTTCAGACTCAGGGTGGTGCAGATATCTCAATTGGTATCGGTACAATCGTCATTGGTCTAGCAGCGGTCATCATCGGTGAGACCATCATTCCTGCCAAGCGTATTTGGCTGATCACCTTTGCCGTTGTTGTCGGCGCGGTATTGTACAAACTGTTTATTCAGGTCGCACTATCAAGCGATACGCTACGTAGCATCGGCTTTGGTCCACAGGATTTGAACTTGATTACCGCATTGCTTGTGGTACTAGCCTTGGTATTGCCAAAAGCTAAAACCAAGTTTTTATCACGCAAGGTTCGCGCCTAATGACAGTCAAAGCAGGTATTTATAACACTTGCTTCGCTTGAAGAGACAATAAGGAATAACGATTATGATGCAAGCCACTGATTTACGGTTGACCTTTAACCCAGGCACGCCCATCGAAAACCCTGCCCTACGTGGTATCAGCTTAAACATTGCTGATGGTGAATTTGTCACTGTCATCGGTACCAATGGCGCAGGTAAATCTACTTTTTTGAACGCAGTAAGCGGTACGACACGCGTCGATAGTGGCTCAATCTTGCTAAATGGTATTGATGTGACCAAAAAATCTGCCCATCAACGCGCGCATTGGGTTGCTCGTGTTTTTCAGGATCCGATGGCGGGCACTTGTGAAGCGCTAACGATTGAAGAAAATATGGCTTTGGCCTACAAACGTGGTGGTAATCGCGGTCTGAAATTTGCACTGAACCAGAACAACCGTGATTTGTTCCGAGAAAAACTATCCGTTTTAAAATTAGGTTTAGAAAATCGTCTAACCGATCGTATGGGTCTGCTCTCTGGTGGTCAACGTCAGGCAGTAAGTTTGCTAATGGCATCATTGCAGCCTTCTAAGATTTTGCTGCTTGATGAGCATACTGCAGCTCTCGATCCTAAGACTGCAGCATTTGTCTTAGAATTGACTGATAAGATTGTCACGGACAATAAGCTGACCACGATGATGGTCACCCACTCTATGCAACAAGCATTGGCACATGGTACCCGCACTGTTATGCTGCATCAGGGTCAAGTCGTATTAGATGTAGCTGGTGACATTCGTAAAGGTATGACTGTACATGATCTACTTGATATGTTCGAGCAAACACGTGGCGAAAAAGTTGAAGATGACAGTTTGATCTTGAGCTAAGTTTTTGAGCTAATACTGTCCATGACTTACGACTTATAAATTTGTACCTGTCGGATATAATCATTTCCGATGACTTCAAAGACCTTCAAGAGAATTGATTTTTCTTGGAGGTTTTTTGTTATCTATAGTTAATGATCATATGAACTTTTCACTGACCATTATATAGTTGTCGTCTATCAAAGCTTCGCTGTTGTCACTTACTATATGAGGTCTGTCATGCGCAAAATCCCTATTTACTCCCACCCTGCTGCTGGTTGGCCTGCGCTGATCTCATCTACCCAAAAGCTAATGGACTATAAGACATTTTTGCGCGGCGGTATAAGTGTATTTAAAAGCAATCAGCCCCAAGGCGGATTTGACTGCCCAGGTTGTGCTTGGCCTGACCATAAGTCGCACAAAGCTATCGATGTCTGTGAAAACGGCATTAAAGTCATTGCCAGTGAGACCATGACCCATAAAGCAGATGCTGAGTTTTTTGCAAGACATACCGTTACTGAACTACAGGGCTGGACTGGTTACGAGCTTGAGCACAGTGGTCGTTTATCAGAGCCGATGTATTACGATGCGGCGCAAGATCGCTATGTTCCTATCCCTTGGGAAGCTGCTTATAGCCTGATCGCTGAGCAATTAGGACAGCTTGATTCACCTGATGAGGCGCTATTTTATACATCAGGCCGTGTGACTAACGAGCCTGCCTTCTTATTTCAATTGTTCGTACGCTGCTTTGGTACCAATAATTTGCCTGATTGCTCAAATATGTGTCACGAGCCAACCTCAGTAATGCTAAGCAGACAGCTAGGTATTGGTAAAGCGACGGTCATGCTAGAAGATTTTGAGCAAGCCAAGCTGATATTGATGTTTGGGCAAAACCCAGCGACCAACCATCCACGTATGCTAGAGATGCTCGCCCATGCGCATGAGCAAGGCTGTCGAATCATCTCAATCAACCCGATGCGTGAACAAGGTTTAAGCAAGTTCAGAAATCCGCAAAAACCAACACACATGGCAGCCGGTCAAAGTGCTGACATGGTCGATGACGTTATTCAAATTCAAATCGGCGGTGATGCAGCGCTATTGACAGGCATTGCCAAGTGGTTAATTGAAAACGATAAAATCAATCATAATTTTATTACCACTCATACTTCAGGATTTGAACCTCTAAAACAGTGGCTGACAGAGCAATCATGGGCAGATATCACGCTTGGCTGCGGTATTTCTCAGACAGATATTATCAATCTCGCTGAGTTAGTAGCTGATAGTCCAGCAACGATTTGCACTTGGGGCATGGGCATTACTCAGCACGTACAGGGTGATGATAATGTCGCGATGATTACCAACTTGCTCCTGCTGATGGGCATGATCGGTATTGATGGCGCCGGTGCATCTCCAGTACGTGGGCACTCCAACGTACAGGGCGATCGCACTATGGGTATCCATGAGCGTCCTAGCAAAAGCTTACTAGACAGTTTAGAGCGAGTATTTGAGTACCCTATGCCGCAAGAGCATGGCTACGATGTCGTCACAGGTGCCAAGGCTCTTATCGCAGGTAAATTGAAAGTCTTTATGGGCATGGGTGGTAACTATGCAGTGGCCGCCCCTGATACCAGCGCGATTGAGCAAGCCTTAACCACTACTCAGCTTAATATATTTGTCGGTACTAAGCTCAATGAGACCATGCTATACCCCGGTGCTAACAATTTGATCCTACCTTGCTTAGGCCGTACCGAACGTATTGTCACAACAAAGGGTGAGCAATTTGCCACTATCGAAGACTCCATGTGTCAGATCGTACCTACTCAAGGTAAGCTCAAACCTGTTAGTGATACTCTAAAATCTGAAGCGCAAATCGTAGCGGATATCGCGACTCATGTACTCGGCGCCGACTCGTCTATTCCTTGGCTGGCAATGAGTGAGGATTTCGATATTATTCGAGACTATATCGCTCAAGCGATTAACGGATTTGAAGACTTTAATCAGCGTATTCGCACCTCTGAGCGTGGCTTTCATTTGTATCATGCGGCGCGTCATCGTGTATGGAATACCGAAAGCGGCAAAGCTCAGTTTGAAGTACCGCAATATCCGATTACTTTTGTCGCAGCACAAATGGCAGCCTCAAACGATATCGATGAGCATGCAGATACAGCACAAAAAGTTTGGCAATTGACCAGTGTCCGCAGCCATGACCAATTCAACACTATGATTTTCGGGTTTAAAGACCGCTATCGTCAAACGGATCGTCGTGACGTGCTATTCATGCATCCCGATGAAATAAGCCGTTTGGGTTGGCAAAAAGGTGACCGTGTTATGGTCACTCGCCAGCGTGCTAAAGATAGCCTAGAGCAACCACGCGTATTAGGCCCATTGGTATTGAGCGAGATGGATATTGCCTCTAACGCTGTTGCTGCTTATTACCCTGAGTGCAATGACCTCTTTGATTTAGAGACACATGCGCCAGACTCTCATATCCCAGCGTACAAATCGACGACCGTCGTTTTAGAGCGCGTAGAGGCAAATACGTCGATCGCGACACCTGCGTAAATCATACTGCGGAGAGCTAATGAGAATAATATTTTCATTGGCTCTCCCTCTAGATGACCATAAGCACGCTCATAATTTTAGGCCATGATAAACCGTGATAACCATTGAAAATAATGCTGAGCAAAGTGAGGCTCTTATCGACCCCGCTATGATAGATAACTCAAACGACATTAAGAGAGTTGTACCTAAATCATCTAACGATGAGAGGTTATCAGAGACACCACTTGCTCGTAGTCACTTAGCACAAAAGCATCATTACCCGTCAGTTAGTAGTGACCCTAATCATGACTCTCATCTTCAAATCGAGTCGCAGACCACTAGCTTAGCAGTCGAAGCCGCAGTCTCTATCATTATTAATGGGATTCATTATGCTGTGCTGATGGCCAGTCCTCATCAGTTAGAGTATTTGGCTGTTGGGTTCTTATTTAGCGAAGGCTTAATTCAATACAGTCACGAGTTACTCGACTGGGAAGTGACTCACCTTGCAGATATCGCTAGCTACCAGAAGTTTGCTCAAGATTCGAATGATGAAAGCCTTGACTCAGTATCAATTGAGCAAAGCTTAGAACAATTTCAAGATTACGATATCTATGTCGTGGAACTAGTATTGAGCCAACGCTGCCATCAACGTATCCAAGCACAAAAACGTCAGCTTGCAGGACGTACAGGCTGCGGTATGTGCGGTATTACTGGACTAACCCAAGCTTTGCCTGATTTAAGTGCTTACTCTCAAGATCGTTTGCAATATGAATATAACCGACAGAAAGGTATAAATGGCATTCAAACGAGCGCACCAAGTCTTGACTCCCTATTGGCACTACGTCAACAAGTGGATGCCACGCAGCATACGCATCAACTGACAGGTGCAGTACACGCCGCAGCAACGATACATAATCAGCAGCTATACTTGTTTGAGGATGTAGGCCGCCATAATGCACTCGATAAACTTATTGGCTGGCAGTTACGCCAAAAAGCAAACGTTAGCTGTGTGCTTATGACTTCGCGTCTCTCTATTGAACTGGTTCAAAAGTCTATTCGAAGTCAAATCCCGTGGCTAGTTGGCATGTCAGCACCTACCAGTACAGCCGTGCGCGTGGCTGAGCGTTATGGCCTTGGATTGGCTGGATTTTTACGTGATAATCGAGTCACTTACTATACCAAACAAGATAATATATAAAAATTCACTTCTACTTGTTCATTGAGAGAACCCGTCTATCGCTCATTATCTATTTTTTCTAATGAAAGCTTCAGTTACTTACTCATAGTTATAATTTAGCTCATAGTGATATATCACTCGATGCTTCTCATAATAAAACCCTATCTTTCAATGCTTTATTAAATCTCTTTGAATAAATACTTATATATCATCTTCGGGCATTGTCTGGTAAATATCGGATAATGTTTGAGGTTGGTGACATAATAGGTTACTCTTATCGCGCAAATATGTTACAGGTACTTAACAAATATGTATTTTTATTTATTAATACTGCTTAGTAACACATCAATCGCAATAGATAAGTAGAGACTTCCTAACTATTGCTTGTTACAGCTGATAAGGCTGTCTAAATCGAGTTCGGGTCATGCCATCATGGCTTAGTGCTTATTCGTAATTCCGCTATAGACACTCATCACATGAGTTTTCTTTAGCACGTAGCTACCTTTGTGTATGCCTATTAATAGCGTGATGGTTTACCCATTAACTGACGCCTATTGAGAGTAGTCCCTGTCTTTTTGATTTGAAACTATTTGTCTCATTAAGATTTGGGCGTGACACTTAGCATTTGCTTACCACTACAGTTGGTATTTTCGCTATTTATATTAGCCACATACGTTCGGTATGAGGGCTGTGTAGGCTATGCTGTATTCCTAATGGTTTGGTATCTTTCATTTTTACTGAACTTTATTCATCAACTAACAATTGCGAGGTCTGAGTTTGAAAACTGAGTCATTGTTCCAATTTTCATCGTTAACGATTATTTTATTATTATTAGCATTTTATGGCGGCACCTATTTACTGTCTTTATTAATTAAAAAAGATAAAGAGACAACTTCTGGGTTTATGGTCGCAGGTCATGGTGTTGGCTTTGGTATGGGTGCAGCCAGCATGACCGCCACTTGGATTTGGGCCGCCTCATTTTACGCTGCGGCTACCTCTGGCTATAAATACGGCGTATCAGGGCCGATACATTATGGCTTTTGGGGTGCATTGATGATTTTATTTATCTACCCTTTCGGTATGCGCTTTCGTGAATTGGCACCAGACGGCCATACGCTAGGTGAACTGATTCATGTCCGCCACGGTTCATCAAGCCAATTAATCTTAGCCATATCCAATATTATGGGCAGTTTAATTAGCTTGATGGTCAACTTTACCGCTGCTGGAGCATTGGTGTCGGTTCTATCGCCGCTATCGTTCCAAACAGGGGTAATGATCGCAGGTATCGGTGTACTAAGTTACACATTAACATCAGGATTTAGAGCATCTGTCTTTACGGATTTTGCCCAATTGGTCGCTTTAATGGCCATTGGTATTGTTATCATTCCCGCCGTATTATTTGCCATGGGTGGCCCTGAGGTTATGGTCAGCGGACTATCAAACCTGACATTAGAGCAGCAGAACTTCTTCTCATCTGAGGCATTTTTTCAACAAGGTGCGCCCTATTTTGTCGCTGTATTAGCATATGCTATCGGTAATCAAACCATCACTCAGCGCCTATTTGCGATTGATAAAACCAAGATTAAAGCGACGTTTATCACTGCCACAGTCGGCTACGCTGGTATCGTTATTGGTCTTGGGATGATTGGACTAATGGCTGTGACGATAGGCGTCGAGCCACTCGATGGCAATATGAACAACCTTATCCCTCAAATGGTCAGTACTTATCTGCATCCCGTCTTTATCGCCTTATTCTTCATTTTAGTGATTGGGTCATTGTCCTCAACCGCTGACTCAGATTTATCAGCGCTATCAACCATTATGATGGCAGATGTCTACGGTAAAAACATCGCCAAAAAAGGCCATGTTAAACCTAAAACAATGATGCTAATTGGTCGCGGCACGATGATTGTTGCGACAGCAGCTGGACTAATTTTTGCGAGCTTTAAGCTTGATATTCTCGTCATGCTAGTGTTCGTTGGGGCACTATGGGGCGCTATCGTCTTCCCTGTAATTGCCAGTGTGTTTTGGAATCGCGTCACCAATACTGCCTTTACCTCAGCAGTGATCGTCGGACTACTCTTATTTTGCGTTGCCCGTTTCGAATTACTTCCAATCACTGGTGTCACCGCCCTATTCTTTGAAATACTGGCCAGTGTCGGTGCAGCAGTCGTTATTGGTCTAATGGTCTTTGGGTTCTTAGGTCGTAAGATCGGCATGGTCGCCGCAGTTATCACGCTTATGCTGATGCTTATCTTCGCTACTGGCTTCTTACGTCAATATATGGTCCTACTAGCCTCTCTAACCGCTTATGGCGCTAGTACCGTCGTCTGTGTGATTATCAGCCTGATGGGAGACGAACACTTCGACTTCGATTTAATTAAGCAGCGTGTGGGCAATTACGATAAAAAGTCGGAAATCCCATCGTCATTCAAATCTTAAACCGAAATCGCTTTACCCGAGTGCCGATTGGCCAGTAGCATTTGGCTAATCGCTACTTACTTAGCAATATTATAAGGAGATATCATGGACAACGTTTTTATCTACGGCTTATATATCTTAATTTGGCCCGCCATTACTCTTGGTGTACTCGTATTAATTTGCACGGCCACTTATCGCGATGTGAAAAGTGCCAAACGTGACAATAGAGATATTGTTTAGCGCATTATATTTTAAATCATCATCATTAAACGCTGGTTTACTGACGGCTTGAAAAAGCCTATTAATAGTATAAACGCTCCTAAATTGGGGTTAAATATAGACAAGATAATAAATAAGCTGTTTTTAACGAAAAAAGGACTTGTAATTTACTATATTTTTGCTAATATAGGCGACCTTGATTGGCTGGATGGCAGAGTGGTCATGCAGCGGACTGCAACTCCGTTAACGCCGGTTCGATTCCGACTCCAGCCTCCAATTATTTATTAACTTTACGTTAATTTTGGCTTGCATTATTATCACAACCGATTATAATAGCGACCACTTATCTAGTAACTAGATGGTCTATCAGCTAGTTTACATCTTAGATAAAACAAGTTTTGCCCGGGTGGTGAAATTGGTAGACACAAGGGATTTAAAATCCCTCGCTAGCAATAGCGTGCCGGTTCAAGTCCGGCTCCGGGTACCATTACATAGTCCTATACTATCTTATAGAACAGCTAAAGCCCCTGATATCAGGGGCTTTGTTGTATCTGGCGTTCTATACTGTCCTACTCTATCTATCCCAATCCATGCATCTGATGTACATGAATCTCTCAATGCTCATTTATAATAATAATGACAAGCGATATAGATGATGAGCATCTCAAACGCCCTACTCACCTATACCACTATTCTTAAAAAACCTATCTAGATTACACACTTGGTTTTGCAAGTAGCATTGTCAATGTCAATTTTCGTTTTTAACAGCTAAATCAGCTATTCAACAATACGCTGCTATAGTCATCACGCAGATCTTTTTTGACCATTTTCCCAGCACCATTTAGCACGATATTATCTACAAATATGACTTTATCGGGTATTTGCCAGCTGGCAATTTTACCTTCGTAAAAGCTCAGCACTTGCGACTCATCGATTTCTGAATCTGGCTCTTTCACCACAATCAATACTGGACGTTCGCTCCATTTTTTATGCTTTGCAGCAATAGCGGTCGCCATTCTTATCTGCGGATGGGCGACTGCGATGTTTTCTAGCTCTACTGACGATATCCACTCCCCACCAGATTTAATCAAATCTTTTGAGCGATCCCGAATATTCATATAGCCATCGGCATCAATGGTTGCAATATCGCCTGTGTCGAACCAACCGTCTTCAGTTATCGCATCAGGGTTCTCGGTGTAATAATCGTTGATGATCCAGTGTCCTTTGATTTGCAAACGACCTTGAGACATGCCATCTTCTTGGACTCGCTGTAGGGGCTCGTCAGTATCTATGAGACGTAGCTGAACGCCGTAGGGTGGACGACCTTGAGAGTTACGCAACTCATTAATCTCATCTTTACTCAGCGATTTATGCTTGGCTTTTATTTGATTCATCGTTCCAAGTGGACTGGTTTCTGTCATACCCCAACCATGTACCGCGTCGCAGTTGAAATCCTCTCTGAACGTTTTGATTACCGATGGTGGACATGCGGCTCCTCCGACAATAGTACGCGTCATGCTATCAAGCTTACTACCTCTGGCTTTGGCAGCGGTCAATAGACTTTGCCAAATTGTTGGAACCCCTAGAGCAACCGTGACATGATAATCATCAATGAGAGATACTAGGCTGTCACCATCGAGATTTGGACCAGGAAGTATGAGAGAGCAACCAGTCAAAGCAGCCGCGTAAGGTGTGCCCCACGCATTGACATGGAACATCGGTACCACGGGTAACAAAACATCTTGTGCAGAGAGCGCGGAGACATCAGGCATGCATAACGCCATCGCATGCAGTACAGAAGAGCGATGCGTATATAAAATCCCTTTAGGGTTACCAGTAGTTCCTGAGGTATAGCATAAAGAGCTGGCTGTTGCTTCATCGAATTGAGGCCAGTCAAAGTCAGTCGAGTTTTCTGCTAATAGCTCATCAAAGAACAGTACATTAGGCAGTTTTTCGACAATACTATCGTCTCGATCACTTAGACAAATAAACTGCTCAACACCTTTAATATGCTCTTTGATTGCCATAATTAGCGGTAGGAAAGTAGTATCAAAAAACAGTACTCGATCATCAGCGTCATTGATAATGTAGCTAAGCTGCTCGGGGAACAAACGTGGATTGATAGTATGGCAAACCATGCCACTGCCTGAAATCGCATACCAAGCTTCTAAATGACGACGATTATTCCAAGCCAAAGTCGCTATGCGTTCTGATGATTGAAGTCCCAGTGTAGCCAACGCATTGGCCAATCGTTTTGAGTTATCTGAGACAGTACGCCAATTGGTATGAGTCATCTGTCCGTCGACTTCTTTAGACAAAACTGCCGTATCACCATGATAACGGGCAGCGTGTTCGATTAGACCACTGATCAGCAATGGCTGATACATCATTTTTCCTAACATAATACATTCCCTGTAGTTATTTGAAAGTCCGCTTATTCTTGCTACTGCATCGCCTGATGCGAAGAATAGGCCTCAACTAAGAATAATCAGAATTATTCTTTAAGACAAGTTAATATTATGTTCTCAATAGGCAACAAAAAATTGTGATTCAACTTTAAAGACCTAATAATTACTCTATATAAATATTTTTTATATTCTCATCAAAAGTTCATTAGCATTATTTTTTTAATTAACCATAAAATTTAGACAAAAAAAATCCGACCACCTAAGTGATCGGATTTTCAATGTTTGGTGGAGATGGCGGGAGTTGAACCCGCGTCCGCCAGCATTACGCTCATGAATCTACATGTTTAGTTTCTGTCTTTAGTTTTAATCCGCACCGATCCGACAGTCAGGATGGATTGGACGATTCTCTACTTTTGAACCCAAGCAATTGAGACAATCACTTGTGGCGAGCCTACATGCGGACGCTTCAACTTAGTTAACCAACTGTAGGTGATCAGCAACTAAGTAAGCAGGGTTTAAGCTGCTAGAGCGTAAGTTTCGTCGTTTGCGACTATAACAATATATGTTTGATTAACGAGAGGACATACACTCTCGACATGCATCATTGAGTTTCATCACCAGCGTCGAAGCCAGAACATCCCCAATAAGACTGGCTATTATATATGAGATATCGGTTAGGTTTCAACCTATAAGTAGCCTGCATTACATTACGTTACAGCTTAATAATTTACGCCAAAACAGTATTTAACCATTTGCCGATATTTTGAATCTGCGGCATACAGACTTGATGTGCCATCGGATAGGTATTGTAAGAAACATTATAGTCCTTTGCCGACAATAACTGCTGGGCTTGCTCACCTAGGATGACAGGCACGACTGGATCATGAGAACCATGTTCAATCAAAATCGGCATGTCTTTATTGGCAGCACTATACTCAATATTGTCATTGGTCGCTAAGTACGTAGAGAGCGTCATCAAACCAGCCAAACGCTTTGGATAGCCAAGTGCTACATGGTACGCAACTGCCCCGCCCTGAGAAAACCCTGCGATGACGATATGCTCTGGTAACACGCCGCGCTCTATCTCACGACTGATCAAATCTTGTATCTGCTGAGCAGATTCTTCAATCTGAGTCACATCTACTTTACGCTCCAGACTCATCTCTATGATGTCGTACCATGCTGGCATCACCATACCGCCATTTACCGTAACTGGGCGTTTAGGTGCATGTGGGAAGATAAAACGTACTGCCATATCATCAGCCAACCCAAGCTGCGGTACCACTGGCTCAAAATCATGACCGCTAGCACCTAAACCGTGAAGCCAAATCACTGCGCGATCTATCTTTTTTTGAGAGGGATTGTGCTCAACGACGACTGCGTCTAAATAGTTACTCATAGTTATCCTTAATAATGTAGTGAGATATGCCTTAAGCATTTCTGTATTTTTTGCCAAAATAATGTGTGTGTCATTATATGGTCAATATCATCTGTTAGTTTGAGAGTATGGTCAATAGTGAGGTACCAAACGGACAGTAGCGAAAATGAGAAAAGTATAAGAAGACACGTATGATTTTACGACCGATAAGCTTAAATACTGTCAGCTGTCTATTCTTTATTACATGTGCCTACAATTGTATCTGCATTAATGCTAAATTCTTGCAAGGTTAAGCTTTTACAAGAATGCACGACCTTTAGCTTCTTTTGGCAAATAGCAACCAATAGTCAAACGTTAATTTTTCAATTCCTATCCATACGTCCGATGGGATTTTTTATAATTTTGCAGGAACATTTTACATGACAATTTCTAATAAATCAGCGCTTGAGCTGAGTAAGCACACGCTGGCTAAAGTTAATAAGATTAATCTCGCCTTACCGCTAACGCTTATCAGCTCATTGTTGATAGTAGGCTGTACTACTGATAGCCGTTCGATGCTCACATCAAAAGTATCTTCATCGACAGTGCAGCCTCAACCTCAGCCACAGCCACAATCGTTCTCACCTGTCGCATATACCTATGGAGTGCGTCCATTTTACCTGATCAATGATATGGACGAGGGGCCACTAAAAGAAGAGCTACAGGCTTGCAAAGGGCAATTGCCAAGTAAGACAGACTTCTCTATTGCGCATCGAGGTGCGCCATTACAGCTGCCTGAACATACTTATGATAGCTACGTGGCGTCAGCACAAATGGGTGCTGGCATCTTAGAATGTGATGTCGCTTTTACCAATGACGGTGAGCTTGTCTGTCGTCATGCCCAAAATGATTTGCACACCACTACTAATATATTAGCCACGCCGCTCGCCAAACAATGCACCGTACCGCCCATATTGGATGCTAAAGGCAAACTTACTAATGCTGATAGTATCGAATGCCGTACCTCAGATATTAGCGGTACTGAGTTTAAAACACTGACGGGTAAAATGGATGCTGCCAATAAAAAAGCAACCAGTATTAGCGAATATATGAATGCGACTGCACCTTGGCGAACGGACTTATACTCGCAAAACGGCAAAATATTAACCTTAAAAGAGCATATCGCATTGGCACGTCAACTAGGCATGAAGCACACGCCTGAGTTAAAAGCACCTGCAGTGACTATGCCGTTTAACGGCTATCGTTTGGACGATTACCGCCAACAGCTGATAGATACTTATAAGGCAGCAGATGTACCTGCAAGCGATGTATTTGCCCAGTCATTCAATATAGAAGATCTGGATTACTGGATCAAAAACGAGCCAGCTTATGGGGCTAATGCCGTCTATCTTATTGATGACAGCAATGAGACCGCTAAGAATAAAACATTTGATAAAAATGACGCAACCACTTGGAAGCACTCATTGGCTGATATCAAAGCACGTGGCATTAACACCATTGCTCCAGCGCTTTGGTTGTTAGTCACTACTGATGGTAAGGGAAATATGCAACCATCAGAATACGCAAAACAAGCCAAAGCCAATGGTCTAAAAATCATTACCTGGTCGATAGAGCGTTCAGGACCATTAACGGATGGTGGCGATTGGTACTATAGCGGTCTTGGTGATGCTATCAACAATGATGGTGATATGATGAATTATATTGACGTACTAGCGCAAGACGTCGGTGTCCAAGGTATTTTCTCAGATTGGCCCGCTACAGTGAGCTACTATGCCAACTGCAAAGGTCTTAAATAGATTTACGCTTAGTCTATTAATAGACAGTCATGCTTAATTTTCGTTACCAAGGCCAGCTTATTTATTGAGCTGGCCTTTTTGTTGAATGTATTAAGATGATTACATCACAAACTATCTACTGAGCACTCTATTTTTCCATTAACTTTTCACACCATTTGACTCGTGGCAGCAAGAGCAGCCTGCTGTTTTGTGCTACGATAATTTACTAAGCTTATAAGATGATGTAGAGACTATGACCCATATTTTACTGGTAGAAGATGATCCTGCGATCGCGATGTCGCTTAAGGTTACCTGTAAGCGCGAAGGCTGGCAGATAACTTGGTTGGATAATGCCAGTAGCGTGTTACCCATGCTGCATAGTTATGAAGCACGAGATCTATCGGCGATCATTATGGATGTCGGTCTGCCAGATGGTGACGGCTTGAGCCTATGTCAACAAATACGTCATACACCTGATATCGACGCCTTAAAAGATTTGCCTATCGTGTTTTTGACCGCGCGTAGCGATGAGGTCGATCGTATTCTAGGATTGGAGATGGGCGGTGATGATTATTGCGCCAAACCCTTTAGTCCACGTGAATTGGTCGCACGCCTAAAAGCCATTTGGCGCCGTGAACAGCTGATTCAACAGTCAGGCTCTCATACCATAAACTTAGATAACAGTACGGATAATACTTACTCGAATAATCTATCAGGAAAAGCATTAACGTTTGAGAACCAATCTGGCGTTTGGCATTATCAACCGCTCAACTATTCATTAACATGGCAAGAGCAAAAGCTTGAGCTTAGCAATACAGAACGCAAAATTTTGCTAACGTTATTGCAAGCACCGCAGCAAGTCTTTAGCCGTGAGCAGTTGCTTAGCGCAGTAAGTGACTATCCTGACCACCGCTTGGCACGCACGATAGACAGTCATATCAAATCAATTCGTAAACAGCTTGCTATGGTAGATGCTAATGTCGATGTCATCCATACGCATCGTGGACTGGGTTACGCATTATGTCCAGCTTAACAGTGGCTGCTAGTTTATGAATAATAAAACCAATCCTACTGAGAATGATATTCATAATGACCAAAGCAATTGGTATGCCAAACTGCATCCTATCGGTACTGCTCAGCAAGCTCCCAAACGCAAACGACTGCTCAATTTAAGTATATTTTTTAGGATTTGGCTTGCAGTCGCTTTGGTACTCATCATATGCGGCGTGGTCGTGTTTACTCAGTTGTTTGGCTACGTCAAGCCAACCGCGCAGCAGGTCATCGAAGACACGCTCCTAGACACCAGTAAATTACTCGCGGCCAGTCTACAGGTACCGTTATCTACAGGGCAGCTCTATGATGAAGAATATCAAACGCAACTTGATGCTGCATTTGTCGGCATGCCAGCGATGGGCGAAACGCTCAGTCCTGTCGATCAAACCAAAAGCTACAGTAGCTTTCGCGTATACGTGACAGACAGTAGCGGCATAGTCATTTACGACTCCCTGCCCACACCTGATAATAATGAAGGGCAAAACTACGGGCGCTGGAACGATGTCTATCTCACCTTAAAGGGACAATACGGTGCAAGAAGCACGCTGCGAGACTATCAGCGGCGCGATGGTTCGGTCATGTATGTGGCTCAGCCCATCAAAAATCCGTCTGGAGATATCATCGGCGTGGTCAGTGTCGGTAAGCCTGTCGCTAGCGTATTGCCTTATTTAGATGACACACGTAACCGTATGCTTATCACTGCACTACTTATCAGCATCGCTGCCCTTATACTGGCAGGTCTAGTGGCATGGTGGCTCAAGCAGAGCATTACCTTGGTGACTCAATATACCAGTGCATTGGCAGAAGACACTAAAAAGCCCTATTTTTATCTGGGTCATGAATTAAATAGCCTGACAGATACCATCGAGACCATGAAGCATCGACTCGAAAACCGTGCTTACGTCACTGATTATGTCCATACTTTGACCCATGAGCTAAAAAGCCCTTTAACCGCCATACGCGCCAGTAGCGAGCTGTTAGAGGATGATGGATTAGATGGCCATAAACTGGATAATGAAGATCGGCAGATGCTCATTGAGACGGTTGGTGAGCAAAGCGTAAAGATGCAACAGCTCATCGACCGACTTCTGTTGCTGGCTAAAGTAGAACAGCCTACCTTTAAGCTCAACCGACAACTGACTCCCCTATTACCATTATTGCAAAGCCTGATCAAAGATAATACAGCCAAGCAGCAACAGCAGAATCTATACCCTATTGATATACATATTGATAATAAGAATGTGAACAATACTGCAAACTTGCCAGCAGAGTTGTTGGCATCTACCAGTGTGTATGCTGACCAGTTTTGGTTAATACAAGTACTGCAAAATGTGCTTGATAATGCGATACACTTTGCAAATCATACCGTTGAGATTTCATTACATAGCACTGCTCGAACCGTCACTATCGATATATTCAATGATGGTAAGCTGCTACCCGAATATGCTGTCGCAAAAGCATTTGAGCGTTACTTTAGCTTGTCTCATCAAAGCCAACCATCATCTCAAGCAATGAATCAGGCAACAGACCAAACGACGAATCATACAGACAGCAATGACCTAAATACAGACTCGGTATATCCAACGACTGAGCCAAGGCAGACTGACCATAATAATAATACGCTTAAAAAAGGCACTGGCCTTGGACTCACCTTAGTAAAGCAAGTGATTGAACATCATGGCGGTCAGGTAGCCATCAATAATGTCCGTACCAATGGTGATAAAGCTGACACTAATAAAGCTAGAACTGATAACACTGATACTAGTAAAAACCAGCGTTCTGGTGTGATGGTTAGTATCACCCTGCCATTGGCCTGAAAATAATAACTTATAGTCGATTCAATTTAAGAGTAGTACAAGGCAACCGAGTGCAGATGTATATGTGATACTTCAAGCGAGGTTAACGCTGTAATACTTTTATAGTGGAATGATTATATATGGATTCATCAACTTTCCATCATGACTACACAGGATTTCTACTTCATTGTTTTACGATAGCACTAAGATCTGTTGAACCGTCAAATTCGTAAAGTAAATTAGGAGTAAAAAATCTATGTCACATCAATTAACGGATAACCCTATTATCAATAACCTAATCGGCTTTAGCCGTCATCACTGTGCACAAACATTAACGAGCCAAGGCGTCGATAGTATTGAGTTTGGTCATTGGCTAGCAATTCCTAGTCAGCGGTTATTATTGGTCTTTCGCCATCAGCAATGTGTGACTATTGATGAATATCAACTGGCAGCCTAATACTTTGCTCGCTCAACACATTAATTGTATTTAGGTAATACCTGTATTTTATTAGAATGTAAAAAAGCCCTTTATCATTTCTAGTATTAAACTACTGGAAACAACAAAGGGCTGATTACTCTACGACAAAAATACTAAGTAATCGATTGTACTGGCGGCTTCACATCCGCGTTTTGACCACGGTGACGTAGATAATGATCAAGCACTACAATCGCTAGCATCGCTTCGGCAATGGGCGTAGCACGCACACCAACGCAAGGATCATGACGACCCTTGGTCAGCATATCGACGGCTTCACCTTGAGTGTTAATGCTCTTGCCAGCAGTAGTAATGCTAGAGGTTGGTTTTAGCGCAATACTCACACGGATATCTTGGCCTGATGAGATACCGCCCAAGACACCACCAGCATGATTGGCTGCAAACCCATCTGGCGTCAGCTCATCACGAGCGCTATGTCCGAATTGACCTGCTACCGCCATCCCATCACCAATCTCGACTCCTTTGACCGCATTGATACTCATCATCGCATGAGCGATATCGGCATCTAAACGATCAAATACTGGCTCGCCTAAGCCTACTGGTACACCGCTTGCAATGATATCAAGGCGCGCGCCACAGCTAGTGCCTTCACGACGCAAGTTATCAATCAAAGTTTCAAAACGGCCAATCGCTTCTTTGTCTGCACAAAAGAACGGATTGCTATTTACGAATTCCCAGTCAATTTGGCTTGGGTCTAAGACATTACTATGCTCATTGCCAATCTGAGTCACGTGACCACGAATTTGTACGCCCAAACGTTCTTGCAAGTATTTCTTGGCGATAGCACCAGCCGCTACTCGCATGGCCGTCTCACGCGCTGACGAACGACCGCCACCACGATAGTCACGGAAGCCATATTTCATACTATAAGTATAGTCAGCGTGTCCAGGACGGAAAGTATCTTTGATATCGCTATAGTCTTTGGATTTTTGATTGGTATTGCGAATCAATAGACCGATAGACGTACCTGTGGTTTTGCCTTCAAATACGCCAGAGATAATCTCAACTTCATCAGACTCACGGCGCTGGGTTGAATACTTAGACGTACCCGGTTTGCGACGATCCAAATCTACTTGTAGGTCTTCTGCAGATAATGCTAAACCTGGTGGTACGCCATCAACGATGGCCATAAGGCCTGCCCCATGCGACTCACCGCAAGTGGTGACCGTAAAAACCTGCCCAATACTATTGCCTGCCATAACTGTCCTTAAACAAGTAAACGCTACTGATGACTATGTGACCAATCACTCATGGTTATTACTTATACTGCTTATAATGAGTGATTGTAGTTGTTGCTTATAGTTTCGGCTCATGCAGCCGACGTCTATTTAACCTAATATCTGTCTATTGAAGGCTATCTAATAGCTGAACATAAGAGGCAAACAATTGACGGTTTGAGATTAGCTCATCGTAGGTAATCGCAAAGACACCATGCCCGCCATGTGCAAACTTCAACCAATCAAACTGGATTTCAGGATAGGCTTGTTTTAGCGCCCATTCGCTGTCACCCACTTCACAGATCAGCAACCCATCTGGGCTAAGGTAATCTGGCGCTTCAAATAAGATACGATGTACCAAATCTAAGCCATCTTGACCTGCTGCTAGTGCATGCTCAGGCTCATATAAGAACTCAGGCGGCAAATCTGCCATGATAGCAGCGTCCACATACGGTGGATTGGTGACGATAAGCTCATACTGATTCTCAGCAGGTATCTTGGCAAACAAATCAGACTCGATTACGTTTACTTGATGGCCAAGGTCATGATGATCGACGTTGACCATTGCCACCTCTAATGCGCCTTTATCGATATCAACAGCATCAACCAACGCATCAACGAAACGAGTAGCAAGCGCGATTGCGATACAACCAGAGCCAGTACACAAGTCCAAGATACGCTCAGGCTGCGACAATTGCTTCACATCCAAGCCATGATCATAAAATACCGCTGACTTTTCGTTCGGACTGATACCCAGTGGTTTGGCCAATTCGGTAACTTCAAAGTACGGATGGAACTGCTGACGAATCAACTCTGCAATCGGTGAACGAGGGATAAGAACACGCTCATCAACATAAAAAGGCAAATCGCAGAAGTACGATAAGTTAATCAAATAACTTAGTGGTTTACGCTCAGCGATACGCTCTTCTAACAGCCCTAGTACCAACTGCTTCTCAGACGTGGTCAGACGACAATCTAAAATCTGCTCATTGGCAGACCAATCGAGAGACAAAGAGTGCAAGACAATGGCTGACGCTTCTGCAAACTCATCGGTTGTGCCTTGTGCAACAACGACGTCATAATTACGCAGCTGCGTGACTGAAAAACGAATAAAGTCGCGAATACTGACAAGCTGCTCACGTGCTTCGTTTAGCTCTGCATGTAAGTTAGCAAATTCATCGTGCTCACCAAGAAGTCCAGTCTCTAAATCATACTCCATCTCACCGTCTAAGCCCTCAGACTCATCATTGAAGTATTGGTTTTGAAACTCTTCTGCACTCATTGTTTGGTCTTCTGACATATCGCACCTTGTGGATTAACTGCTAGCGGGTTAAATTGCTTTTTGCTAAAAATCGTTATATTAAATAAAATTCAGTCATACATTATAGACGTAAACCTCTAGTAGCGCCAATAACTGTCATTTTTACTTGTACAAAAAATAGTGCGAATAATGAACAGTTTGCGTAAGAATCGAGCACGACGCCATACACACCTTGGTTAAATTATTACCCAACTGTAGCTAATACGTCAGCAGTTGACGTTTGGCAAGTCTTAAATGCAAAAAGATGTGTCAAAAGTTTGCGATGCAATCAAATTATGCGCATAATAGCCGCATTAGTAGCAACCACAAGTGACTCAATATGATGAAAATAAAGCCAATTATTACTGCCATATCTATCGCAGCTGTAAGTGCCAGTGTAGCCGCAATTGCTGCACCTGCCGATAGTACTCGCACATTGCCAGTACGCACGGCTGACGCTATACCAGGCCTTGCCAAAAAGGTTAGCCTTAATGTGCAAGAGAACCGCAGTCGCTCAGATGGCGCTGCTACTGTACAGTTAAATACAGAGAAAGCGAAACCAGTCGACAGCATGAACCAGCTTATCAATAACAAGCAAGAAGCCAACCAAAACGTCCCAGCCCCAGCTGCTGACAATATGAGTGCAGCAGAACTAACGCGTAAAGATGAGCAGGCTGACCGTAACGATGACATTAGTGAAGGTCAAGCCGTTGCTGCGCCTAGCGACCTATCATCTATCGACTCGTCTGATCCACTCGCTTTTGAGTTACCAGAGAGTGAGAAGCGTCAAGACTTCAGCGATGATCCGACCATCAAAAACATTGAAGACAAAGATGGTAAGAAGCACACAACGCTGAACTTGTCGAACTATGCTAAGCAAGTGAACGGTGCTGTCTGGTCACCTAATATGAAAGTCAACTCAGCGATGACCATCAAAATGCAGGCATTGCTCGATTGGAACCATGCTTCTCCTGGTCCTATCGATGGCGGTTGGGGCATGAACAGCAAAAAAGCCCTTGTTAACTTCCAAACGATGAAAGGCTTGCCAGCGACTGGTAAAATGGATCAAAAAACTTGGGATGCATTGGTTAAAAACATTCCTGCAAACAAACCTGTCCTTGTTACTTACACGTTGACCGCAGACGATATCAATACCAATTTTGCGACTACCCCTTCTGGTTCAGAAGCGAAGTCAAAAATGAAAGGTCTTTATTATCAAGATATTAAAGAGATGCTAGGTGAACGTTTCCATATGGATGTACGTTACTTAGATAAACTTAACAAGAATAAAAAGTACGCTGTTGGCGAGACTATCACAGTACTAAATACTCGTGACAAGCTGAACCAACGTATCAATCGCGTGGTTGCCAACAAAGCCGACAAAACATTATATGCCTATAATGGTGACAAATTGGTTGCTACTTATCCAACGACCGTTGGTAGTGATGCTACACCGTCTCCAAAAGGCACGTTTAAAATTATCAATAAAGTAAAAATGCCTTGGTATAAATCAACCGTCGGTGAAGGCGCTCAAAAGAAAGTTCATATGATAGCACCTGGACCAAACAACCCAGTCGGTGTCGTTTGGATGGGATTATCTAAGCCTTCTTACGGTTTACATGGCTCACCAGTACCTGAAGGTATCAGTCGTCAAGGCTCAGCAGGTTGTGTTCGTTTAACCAACTGGGATGTGTTAGAAGTTTATGCCAATATCGAAAATGGCGCAGTTGTCGAACTTCAATAAATAGAACCTTATTAAATCTAGCTTCAATGCTAGTTAGCAAATAATTCTAACGATAAAAAAGACCTCAATATTGAGGTCTTTTTTTGTTTGTTGATAGGTGGTTCCACTTCACATCGATAACACTGCTTGTCTTTATGTTTGATTTTATGTTTTATAGCCTTCTTCATTGCCAGTAATACTGCCAATTTTTTTGGTAAAGAATAACCCTGCAGGTATTGAAGCCAAAACACCCAATCCCACCGCTATTTGAATATGAAATATCTCATCGAACCCTGTAATGAGAGCACCAATCATAAAAAGCCCAATAGTCACGGTGGCTGTCATTGAGTATATGACAGAAAATAATGGCCAGTTCATAAGTTACTCCTTATCTTTATTGTGGATATAATATATTTAACCTTAATTCCACAAAAAAAGTAAGTATTTACCGTGAACCCTTGTAGCATCTATATTTAATGACTCTAGAATAAAAACCATGCTATTATTAAGGTTTTAGACTTAATCATAAGAAACATCAGTTCCTACTCCCACCTTCTCTCAACTCTTTTTTATAATTTTCAAGAATCCCCTATATCTTTATTTATTTATCATTACAATAATGACTTTCTTTATCTACTAAGAACGCTATCTGCTATGTCCTCATCTGAAAAAAATACTGCGCCTAACTCAGTGGATCAAAACGAGTCATCAGCCACTACTGACGCTTTTCACAATCAAGACGCGACAATTGACCCAGTAGCTGATGATGCTGTCGATCACGATGAAAGCGAAGACACTCAACGCAAGCAATCGACTGATACAGATGGCGAAACAGACTCCGAAGTAGACACTGAATGTGCGCAGCCACCTGACGCTGAGATAACCATGGAAACCATCAGTGACGATGTGGTCGTAGCAACCTTAGAATCGACAGAACCTGAGTCACAGTCAAATACTGAAGCATCAGAGATTGCAGAATCAGAATCTATAGAAGCGAAAGAAAAGTCCGATTTCTTTCAGTCTGATACGGCAGAAACAACAGAAAAAAGTGTTCAAGACGATAGTGATGCTGAAGTAACGGTAAAAGCAGAAGACGACCCTGCCGATGACACAAACATCGCAGCACAGTCATCAGATAATAAAACAGCCAATCAACAAAAAACAAAAAATGCATCTAGTCGCAATAATGACCATCAAAATAATGACTCAGAAGATAAAAGCCAAAATAAAGACACCGATGTAGAAGACAGCGATGTAGAAAACGAAAATGACGAGGATGAGGTTCAAGAGAAAAAAGAAGCCAAACTTGAGTCTTATAAGCAGTTTGTCGCCGAGCAATTCAGCAATCAAAAGGTAGATTACCCAGAAGTACGGGTTAGAATTGAGGCGAACGCGCTACCTAGCAAGATGTACTTCATCATGAACATTTTGTCTGCCATCATTGCCAGTTATGGGCTAGTGACCAATTCAGCAGCCGTGGTCATTGGAGCGATGTTGGTTGCGATGATGCTAGGCCCTATCACGGGTATAGCGCTAGCAATTATCGATCACCGTATGCCACTGCTACGTAAGTCGCTCTTTACCGTCATTATCGGTGTCTCATTGGTGGTATTGGTCGGCTTTATCGTTGGTTGGCTACATAAGGAACAACCGCTAACGGCAGAAATCCTATCACGTACCCAGCCTACTTCCATGGATTTAATGATTGCCTTAGCTGGTGGTACGGCTGGTGCTTATGCAATGGTATCCCCGCATCTTTCAGTCGCTGTTGTCGGCGTTGCGGTTGCCACAGCCTTGGTACCACCACTGGCTGCTAGTGGTATCTTGCTTGCTAATGGCGAGATGCAGCTTGGGCTTGGTGCCCTGTTATTGGCAGCGACCAACATTCTTGCTATCCAGTTTACCAATGCGCTTGTCTTATGGGTCTTAGGGTTCCGCCGTTTGGTCGATGATGATTATAAATCCAATACCTATCTGACTTTTTTGCAGCGCAATGCCGTGACTTTATTGCTACTTGGGGGCTTAGGTGCCTATTTGACCGTCAATCTACAAACCAATGCCAAGCAGCAAGTATTTGAGAGTAGTGTCAAAGAAGCCATTAACAACTACTTTATCGACCAAGGCAATGTATTGACCAATACGCAGTTTGATACCTCAGAAGAAAACCAAGTAGTGCGGGCGATCGTACGTGGAGAGACATTACCAAGCTCATACGATGTTCGCCAGATTGAAACGCTCATTACTAATGATATGGCAGAGAATTTCCCAGAGTACTTGCCAATCAAGCTTCAACTACGTTATTTGCCTGTACAAGTAATCGAGTCTAATCCAACGACGCAAGACAAATTAGATGAAACGGATGCAGCAATTTTGACCAATTAGTCTGCATACTCTACAAATTAGGCGATGACTAGCACACGTATAATAACCTAGTAGTTATAACTCTTGTACCAAGAGCTTGGGCGTTTGTGCTAAAATCGCTTGCAAAATTATTTTATGTCATTTACTCAATTCTATCCGTCAGTAAGGAGCCGCTGTGAGCCAGCCATTTCGCTCAGCCGATATTCGCCAAGCCTTTATCGATTTTTTCATAAGCAAGCAGCACACCCAAGTTTCATCGTCTAGCTTGATTCCACACAATGATCCGACATTGCTATTTACCAATGCCGGTATGAATCAGTTTAAAGAGACCTTTTTGGGTATGGAACCACGTGACTATACACGTGCGGTAACCTCTCAAAAGTGCGTACGTGCTGGCGGCAAACATAATGATTTGGATAATGTCGGCTATACTGCCCGTCATCATACTTTCTTTGAAATGCTTGGCAATTTCTCGTTTGGTGATTATTTCAAGCAAGCAGGCATCGAGTACATTTGGGAGTTTTTGACCTCAGATAAGTGGCTAGCGATTGATAAAAATCGTCTCTATGTGACTATCTATGAAACTGATGACGAAGCCTTTGAGATTTGGAATAAAAACATCGGCATCCCGAGTGAGCGCATCATTCGGATTGGTGATAACAAAGGTGCTCCTTACGCTTCTGATAACTTTTGGACAATGGGTGACACGGGTCCTTGTGGCCCTTGTACCGAGGTCTTTTATGACCACGGCGCCGATATCGAAGGCGGCTTGCCAGGTACGCCAGAAGAAGACGGCGATCGCTATATTGAGATTTGGAACTGCGTATTCATGCAGTTCAATCGTCAAAAAGACGGCACGCTATTACCACTCCCTGCACCTAGCGTCGATACGGGCATGGGGCTTGAGCGTATTAGTGCCATTATGCAAGGCGTTCATGGCAACTACGAGATCGATTTATTTGTTCATTTGATGGACGCAGCAGCTGAGATACTAAAAATCAATAATGAGCAACAATCATCATTGAAAGTCATCGCTGACCATATTCGTGCGGTAGCATTTTTGATTGCTGATGGTGTCACGCCAAGTAATGAAGGTCGCGGCTATGTATTGCGCCGTGTCATTCGTCGTGCGGTACGCCATGGCAATAAGCTTGGCGCTGATAGCGAGTTCTTCTATAAGATGGTTGCGCCGCTTGTGGCTGAAATGGGCAGTGCCTATCCTGAGCTACAAGACAAACAAAGCGTCATAGAAAATGCTATTCAAAAAGAAGAAGCACAGTTTGCTAAAACATTGGCCCAAGGCTTACGTTTACTTGCCAGCGAACTTGAAGGCTTACAAGATGGCGATACGCTATCTGGTGAAGCGGCATTTAAGCTTTATGATACCTATGGTTTCCCACTTGATTTGACCGCCGATATCACTCGTGAGCGTGGTATTGCTATTGATGAAGCCGAATTTGATGAGCATATGCAGGCACAACGTGAGCGTGCGCGTGATGCTGGCAAGTTTGACGTCGATTACAGCAGTGTCATCCAAGTAGAAACGCCAACGACATTTATTGGCTATGAGCAGCTTGAAGAAGACGGCGTAACTATTGATGCACTTTATCAAGACGGCAACCCGGCAGACAGCTTAACAGAAGGTATGGAAGGCGTTGTGGTATTAGATCGCACCCCATTTTATGCTGAAGGCGGCGGTCAAGTTGGTGAGCTTGGTGAAATCCGTACGGCATCTGGCGTCTTTGAAGTACAAGATACCAAAAAATCTGGTCAAGCGATTATCCATTATGGTGTCGTGACCATGGGCGATATCAGCACTAAGCAAACCGCTGAAGCGCAAGTACTGTCCAGCATACGTGCAGCCAGTGCCAAAAACCACTCAGCCACTCACCTATTGCATGCAGCGCTAAGAGAAGTATTGGGTGACGCAGTCACGCAAAAAGGCTCACTAGTCTCAAGCGAAGTGCTACGTTTTGACTTTGCTTATGATAAGCCTGTTAGCGCCGCTGAAATCATGCGTGTCGAACGTCTCGTTAATGAGCAAATTCAAGCCAACACCCCTGCCCGTATCGAGCATATGTCGATTGACGAAGCGATGAACCAAGGCGCTATGGCACTGTTTGGCGAAAAGTACGGCAGTGACGTTCGAGTCCTAACCATGGGTACAGATCGTATCGTTGATGGTCAGCGCAAGCCTTTCTCTATTGAGCTATGCGGTGGCTTGCATGTACAGCGTACGGGCGATATCGGTGTGCTAAAAATCACCAGTGAGTCTGGTATTGCGGCTGGTATCCGCCGAGTTGAAGCTGTCACTGGCATGAACGCGGTCAAAAACATCCAGCAAAGCGAGCAACAACTGAGCGAGTTGGCAAGTCAGCTGAAAGTAAAACGTCCTGAAGTGGCAAAGCGTGTCCGTACGATGGCTGATAAGCAACGTGACCTAGAAAAACAACTAGAGCGCTTGCAGCAAAAAATCGCCAGTGCTCAAGCAGCCAATTTGCTTGACGATGTACAAACGATCGCAGGTACCCCAGTTCTTATCAGTACTTTAAGCGGTATCGATGGTAAATCTATCCGTACGCTGATGGACGATATCAAATCAAAATTGCCTGATAGCGTGATTGTATTAATTGGTGATAAAGATGACCAATTAGCACTCGCAGCGAGCGTCGCAAAATCTGTCACTGCCAAAGTGAAAGCTGGTGATATTATTCGTCATTTGGCAGGTGAGCTTGGTGGTAAAGGTGGCGGTAAGCCTGACTACGCACAAGGCGGCGCACCGAAGTCTGGTAACAGTGCAGCGGTTATTAGTGCTCTACCTGCTTGGATTGAAACCCAGCTTAGCTAAGCTAGTGAATATTAAACTCGCGAATATACTAGTATAGCGCGTCACAATGTATCTTATACTTATCGCATAGCTTTACTCTACTACGCATAGAATACGTGATTGGTTATAACTACTATAACCAATTGCCATACATCTAAGCGCTCCTGAGGCTTAAAGTTATGCGGTAGATATGGTATAAAGGTCAACGTTTGGGCATATTGTTCATTCCATAAGGTTGATAGATACCATTAGAAGAATGAAAGACCTAAAGACATAACTCTTATCATCTGGCTTTATCTATACAAGCATTGACGAGCATCACATTGACTCTCATCAATGACAATAAAAAGTCATTATTGAATAAATAGGTAGATTTTTATGGCGTTAATAGTACAGAAATACGGCGGCACCTCGATGGGCAGTATCGACCGCATCAAAAACGTCGCCAAACGAGTCAAACGCTGGCATGACAATGGTCACCAAGTGGTCGTCGTGGTCTCAGCCATGAGCGGCGAAACCAACCGTTTGATTGATCTAGCTCGCCAAATTAGCACGCAGCCTGATCCTCGCGAATACGATCAGATGGTCTCAACAGGTGAGCAGGTTTCTATCTCACTCCTCGCTATGGCCATTAAAGAGCTTGGTATTGGTGCCCGTTCAATGACTGGTCGCCAAGTCGCAATTAAAACCGACAATGCCCATAATAAAGCCCGTATCGAAAGCATCGATGACAAAAACATACGCGAGCAATTAGATGCTGGCAATATCGTTATTGTGGCAGGCTTCCAAGGTATTGACGAAGAAGGCAACGCGACCACATTAGGACGCGGCGGTTCTGATACCACAGGTGTGGCGATTGCTGCGGCCTTGGGCGCTGACGAGTGTCAAATTTATACCGATGTCGATGGCGTCTATACCACTGACCCTCGTGTGACCTCAAAAGCCAAAAAACTTGAAAAAATTACATTTGAAGAAATGCTTGAAATGGCCAGTCTTGGCTCTAAGATTCTACAAATTCGCTCAGTAGAATTCGCTGGTAAATATGGCGTGCCGCTACGTGTACTCTCTAGCTTTGATGAAAACACAGACGGTAGCTTTGACCAAGAATTTCAAGACAACGTGGGTACCCTAATTACGATAGACGAAGGAGACAATATGGAACAGGCAATCATCTCAGGTATCGCGTTCAACAGAGACGAAGCAAAAATCTTAGTACGCGGCGTGCCTGACCATCCTGGTATCGCCTCTGCTATCTTAAGCCCAATTGGTCGTGCCAATATCGAAATCGATATGATTGTACAAAACCTTTCGGATAACGGTACTACTGACTTTACTTTCACAGTTAACCGCACTGATTTAGATAAGACGCTAAAAGTGCTTAACGAAGAAGTAAAAGATGAAATTGGCGCCAAAGAAATATTGGGTAACAGTGAAGTTGTTAAAGTTTCATTGGTTGGTGTTGGCATGCGCTCACACGCAGGTGTTGCTAGTCTTATGTTCCAAACACTCGCTGAAAACAATATCAACATTCAAATGATTTCAACAAGCGAAATCAAAGTGTCGGTTCTGATTCAAGATCAACACTTAGAAAAAGCCGTTAAGTCATTGCACACGGCATTTGGCCTAGATCGTGAAGACGGCGAAAGCAAAATCGCTGGGCTATAAGACATAAAAACTGTTAAAATGTGGCATTAGGATTGATGGTTATCTATTAACCGCTATTAATGACTTTATATAGTATGTAGATAAACAGCATATGGATTAATAGCTTTTAAATTAATAATATCCAAATAAATACAGTACTTAAATAAAATAGGATCTTTTTAGGTCCTATTTTTATTTTTTAGCATAGTTGAAATGAGCATTTACCTAATAGTTTTGTGAAAAACCGTGACAGTATCTGTTATGCCGCCTATAATGGGGCTTTCATTTGGGCTAAATGAATCTACCTATCATTACCGCTATTGGCACGATATTGAGCATCGTGATAATGGTTATATTGCATGTTTGGTGCTGCGGTGATGTTCTGCAATTGAGAAGTAATCTGATGAGTAATAATTTGTTGATGCGACATAAGGAGTGTGACGCATGTTAATTTTGACACGCCGCGTGGGCGAAACGCTAATGATTGGCGACGAAGTAAGTGTGACGGTTCTAGGCGTCAAAGGCAATCAAGTACGTATCGGTGTAAACGCACCTAAAGATATTGCAGTACACCGCGAAGAGATTTATCAACGTATTCAGCATGAGCGTTCTGTACAGTCGCAAATGCAGCATCTTGAACAAGGCAACTTTTCGCCTTCGTTTGATGATGAAGACTACTTTAATCGCTAAGCTAGCTAAATTATAATGCTGAACGCTCAACGGCTAGTATCATCATTGAGCATACATAAATATTATATTGTTTTTTTAATCTGCTCTGAGGTCATTTATTTATGAGTATCCGCCAATCAGATGTATCGGCATTACTTAATGGTTTGAACAAAAAAGCCATTGGATTCAATGATGTCATCAGCTTTATCGATGATTTTTATCGCTATGCGCCTGCCCCTTTTGTAAATGGGATGGTACATAATGCAGCCGGTGAGAACGAAGGTAGCGCAAAGATTTTTGGTTTTGCTAAGCACCATGGCCTGAACCAATTGGACACACTTAAACTATTTGGCGAACATTATGCCAAGGTTCAAGCAACGCCTAACGGTACCGATCATGCCAATATCCGCAATTTTTTACATTGGGGCTGGCAAGGATTTTTGATGCAAAAGAACCCGCTAACGGTTCGTCCTAGTGTTGATACGACTGCTATTTAATCATTTATAATGGTTCAGCTATTTCTGATAACTTAATCATTGATAAAGTAAAAAAAGCCACGCTATATAGCGTGGCTTTTTTATGATAATTGTCTTTATAACAACCATTATAGACTTACTTATTTGTAGATCTATTTATCACGAAACTTAACAGGCTGTACCGCGCCTTTAGGATTGGGCATATTAGGGTAGTGATGCTCGTGCTCGACGTCACATTCAGCGCCAACGACAGAACCATCATCTTTTACGGGTTTATGAATATAACCTGTACGCTCGGCTGGCGGTAGGTGCTCATGCTCCCATACCATCACTGCTTGCATACAAGTCTCTCGCTGCTCAGCGGTAATCTTACGACCGTCAGGCCATTTGCCTAGTTCAATCGCCATACGAAACTTATCAACCACTTCGGGCGTTAGACTTGCTAGTATTGTTTGTTTATCCATCTTGCCTACTCTCCACTACCATTTTTTGCATCATATTTGGGTCTAATAGATACGCTTATTCGTCGTCTATAATATCATCATCGACATCAAGACTGAATTCTTCGGCATGTACGTTCCAGTGCAGCTTTGTACGGCAAGCCTCATAAAAGTCAAACCCAGGTGGGTGCAATAAGGTAAGCTTATCAGGATGCTTACGAATATGTAAGCGCTGCTCTTGCTCAAGTGGCACGCTTGGCTTACCGTCCGCACTTACCATCGGCTGAGTACGATTATCTTCGTGGATACGAATACAAACCTCACTATTACCACTGACCACAATCGGTCTGCTAGATAATGTATGGGGATGCATCGGCACCAGACAAATAGCGTCCATACTTGGATGAATAATTGGACCGCCACCTGATAAGGCATAAGCGGTAGAACCAGTCGGTGTTGCTGCTATCAAGCCATCACTATGCTGTCTATAAACATCATGTCCATCAATTTTCATCTGAAAATCAATCATATGTACGGATTTACCAGCGTGCAGTACGATGTCGTTCAGCGCCATGTCTTCATGAATGATTTTGCGCCCTTCTCGTATCTCCATCGTCAATAAAAACCGATGATCCAGTTGATAGTCTCCCATCAATACTTGGCGTAACTTAAACGCAGCTTCATCAGGTTTTACATCTGCTAAGAACCCTAAGCGACCACGGTTAACCCCTAATACAGGTACACGGTAGCGTGCTAGCGCCTCAGCGGCATGTAGTATCGAACCATCACCGCCTACAACGATAACCAAATCACAAATCTCACCAATCAAACCACGTTTGACGATTTTGACTCTTTCTATATCTGTGAGGTCAAGCGTTGGTAAATTGGCCGTTTGTACATCCATTATCAACGTCAAATTCATATCATTGACGGTTTGGGCAATCTGTACCAAGCTTTGAGTGACACTACGTTTACCAGCACGGCCCATTAGACCAATACGCCTAAAGGCAGGGTTTTTAATAGCGTGGAATAGCTCTGATTCATGTAAGTGTGGCAATCTTGCTGACTGCGCTGAGTTTTCCATAAAACGACTCGGTATAACGGTGAAGTACAAGGTAATGATAGCGATAAATGCGCGCTTAGACTAGCATGTTTATGAATTATCGTTGTTAACTGTCGTAACTGACCCCATATAAAAGCTATCGAATGTTTTACTTAGTCAGATCTCTCTGTTCAGTTTTTCAATTAGCGTATTGAGCGATACAGTAGCCCGATGCGCTAGCCAATGATTAGCCTGAGGTTGCACCGCAGCAGTTGTCACGCAAACACAGTTGACAATAATGGCGGTTTTGCTAAAGTAACTAACATCACTATTTTTATATTTTATTATTAAGGACTTATGTATGGCCAATCCTATTGTCAGTCGCGCAGAACTTGCGATCGGCGGTAATCCAATGACGGTCAAGGGCGTAATTCAAAAGACCAGCTTGTTACTTGGTTTATCAGCCATTACTGGTGTGGGCTTTTTCTTTTATGCGCTTATGGCAGGTTTATCGCAAGGTTTCATTACGATGGCAGCCTTTGGTAGCATGATTGCTGCGTTTGTTCTGGCTCTTTTTATTACCTTCAAGCCTCAAAAAGCCAAGACTTTGGCAGTGCCTTACGCCCTGCTAGAAGGTATCTTTTTGGGCGGTATCTCATTGTTTTTCATGAGAATGTATCCAACGGTACCAGTCACGGCAATGTGCGCAACTTTCGTCACAGCTGCGGTTATGCTTGGTCTATATCGTTCAGGTTTAGTTAAGGTTACTGAAAAGTTCCGTTCGATCGTGACCTCAGCGGTTATTGCCATTATGCTTGTTTATGTCGCACAGTGGGTACTTTCTCTAGCGTTTGGTTCATCACTACCATTCCTATTTGAAGGTGGCGCTATCGCTATTGGCTTTAGCTTATTTGTCATTGTTATCGCGTCTTTCACTCTACTATTAGATTTCGATAATATTGATCGTGGTGTTGCGATGGGTGTTTCTGAAGATTACGAGTGGTTGTTCAGTATTGGTATTCTTGCGACCTTAGTTTGGATGTATATCGAATTCATGCGTCTATTAAGCTATCTACAAGACTAATTGTAAGAGCTACCTAACAGTATCTCTGTATAGAAAAAACCGCCTTTCATTTATGGAAGGCGGTTTTTTTATGAGCAAACTTTACAGACCTGTTTATATTAAATGCTTTTTAAAGAGACTAGGCACGTTTTAAGCGCAATGCATTTAATACGACAAATAGCGAACTGAGCGACATACCAATCGCAGCAAGCCATGGTGGCACATAGCCTAAAGCCGCCGGTATCAGGACGATACTGTTGTAAGCAAGCGCCCAGCGGAAGTTTTGCTTAATAATACGTTCCGTTTTATCAGAGATACGTTTAGCCGCAGTAATAGCTTCGATTTGTCCATTTAAGATAATACTATCACTAGATACTTGTGCTAAGTCTGCCGCACCTGCAATAGAGGTTGAGACATCTGCTGCTGCTAGCACTGGTGCATCGTTGATACCATCACCCACCATCAATACCACGGCACCGTTAGCTTGCAACTGCTGGATATGATTGACCTTATCAGTCGGTGATAGTCCGTTGTACGCTGCTTGCATTCCTAAACTCTCAGCCATCACTAGCGCTTGCGGGCTTGGGTCACCTGTCAACATAACAGACTCGATACCTAGTCCTTTGAGCGTATCAAGCATCGACTGCGCACTATCACGTACCTTGTCATTGAAATAAAAGCATGCCAGCGCCTGCCATTTTTTGCTATCAGTATTTTGATAAGACAATACTACTGCTGAGCTGGCTCGTTGCGCTTCTAGATCGATGGTTAAATCATCGTTTGCATCTATATCGTTGGCGCTATTATCTGTTCTGTCTAACGCAAAGTCTTTATGGCCGATTCGATATACAGTGCCATCAATCATCGCTTCTACACCGCCCGCTGGATAATGCTGTACGGCTTGCGTCGATGGTAGGTGTAACTGATAGGCCGCCGTCAGTAACGCGTGGGCAATTGGATGACGACTCCCTACTTCTAGTGCAGCTGCAATTGCCAACAGCGTATCTTTTTGCGCTGTTAATGATAAATCGTCAATTTCGGTCTGGCTTTTTGGTGTGATTAACTCAATATTTAATAAATTTGGTTTGCCATAAGTCAGCGTGCCCGTCTTATCAAAGGCCACGTGCGTGATTTCAGCTAGCGTTTGTAGTGTATGTCCACGCGTCGTCAAAAAACCATAGCTGGCCAGACGGTTGGTTGAGACGGTTAAGGCAATCGGCGTCGCTAACGACAGAGCACAAGGACAAGTAGCGACCAAGACTGCCACCGTCGCCCAAATGGCTTGGCTTGGATCAACGAGATACCAGCCGACAAATACCAAGACGGACAGCACCAAAATACGCGCCACAAACCAACGTGCCAGCTTATCTGCTTGCTGAGCCAATTTAGGTTTTTCGCTCATGGCACGATTCATCAATCGATCAATTAAACCTATCTGGCTGTCTTTTGGCAATGCTGTGACTAGCATTTCAAACGGCTGGCTATCGTTTTGTGCACCGCCGACAATATAGTCGCCTTGAGACTTGGTGATTAAATCACCTTCGCCCGTCAGTAAACTTTGTGACACCGTTGCAGTAGAACTTAGCAAGATACCATCACTGATAATCTCTGAACCTGCCTCAACCAAAATGATGTCACCCACCTGTAAACTATGAGCGGTGACCATTTGCTTTGACTCTATATCGCCTTCGGGTTGTGATTGCGCATTCTGTTGGTTGCGTGACTGCTGCCAGTCTTGAGCGATACGCGATGTGAGCTGATAAACATTGGCGTCCATACGCTGCATAAAATCAGGCATCGGCTCTACTGTAGCCGACTCACCTTTAGTAGTTTCATTTTCAGTAAGCTCACTTTTAATAAGCTCATCTTGTTGAGACGTATTTTCTTTCAACAGTTGTAAAATATGCTCAGCTGCTGCTTTGTCTTCAGCGACTTTTTGTACCAATACCGGCTCGACCACCACCAAATCATTAGCCATAGTTGCGGCTTTTAGACGTGCGTTATGCTCGATATAACGCCCTGCCAGCAAAAAGAAAATAAACATACTGACCGAGTCATAGTATGTCTCCCCTTGCCCAGTGATGGTAGCGTAGAGACTGGCAAAGAAAGTGATAATCAATGCAAGACTGACGGGCACATCCATATTAACTTGGCGCGCACGAATCGCTGACCATGCGGAGGTAAAAAAAGGAATACCAGCATAGAAGAAAACAGGCGTACTCACAAATAAAGACACCCAACGCAAAAAGTCACGCTGAAATATCAACATGTCGCTATACTCGCCAAAATAAAGCGCAACGGCATACATCATCGCTTGCATCGAACCTAGTGCAGCAATGCCGAGACGCAATAGCATTTGATTATTATGACGTGCCAGCATAGCTTCGTGAGTATCTTGGCGATAAGGCTTGGCTTCGTAGCCGATTTCGTTGATGACTGCTAAAATGCGACTGATGGGTAACTTATCTTCATTCCAAATGACCCGCATACGTTGGTTGGTCAAATTTACCTGACATTTACCAATACCCTCTAGCTCATCGAGACGCGACTCAATCAGCCAAGTACAGGCAGCACAGCGTAAGTTATTAACAGACAGCTCTGCTACTGACATGCCATCTTGCGCGTAAACGAATTGTGATTTTATCTCGTCATGATCGTAGACTTCGAGGCGCGTCAGCTGAGTTGGCAAACTTGCCGTACGGTTAATCTCTGAACGGTCAAGATAATACTGCTCAAGACCAGCCTCTACTATGCTTTGGGCAGCTAACTGACAGCCCATACAACACATCTCTCGTGACTGACCTAATATCTCAGCATAAAACGGTGGCTGAGGTACGGGGTCGCCGCAGTGAAAACAGTGGTCAGCCAACGGAAGCACTAATCCTTCGATGATAGAAGTGTCTTCATAAGAGTGATTGGTAGCAGATGATACTGATGATGGAATACTAGACATAGTCGCGCTTACTTCCTTTGACAGGCTTGCTTAAAATGCATTCACTTAAAGCAAACTTGCTCGTATTGACTGTACTGTACGTCGTGCAACAAAGCCACTTTTAATCACATGAATATCACTACTGTTAGTAGCGCAGTATTCATAACAAACGGCTAATAGCAAACAATTAGCAACAGCGAATTCATACAAAATACATCGTGAGGGCAATCGTAAATTGTTATCTTATATGGCGTTTATCTACCAGATTGAAAGTGACTGACGCTTTATTACAAGTATCGGTATTTTAATAGGGATTATACTATAAGCCATCGCTATGAGCAGTATCATCGCTCATGGTCTACGACCAATAAATGCCTGCGTTGACGATGATAGATTGAAAAATTTGTCAATTTGCGTCATTATGAGGCAGTTTTTTATCCAAAAATGGTGCGACATCCGTGCAAAAACCTAATTACAAGTTACCAAATACCAAGTTATCGGCGTCATCTAAGTCTGCTATGCATACGCTACCCTCACAGCAGCGCGGCTTGGTCTTTAGTAGTCTGCTATTAATTATTATCATCGCAGGCATGGTGCTGTTGGCGCTGTATTTGATCAAACTTGATCGCACCATTACTCATAAGTTTGAGGGCAAGCGCTGGGATATTCCAGCCAAAGTGTATTCGCAGCCGCTTGAGCTGTATCAAGGCGCCAATGTCGATAGAGATACGATGAAGACATGGCTAGAGTTGCTCAATTATCAAAGCAACAAAGCTTATGATCGCACGGGGACCTATCACCGAACAGGTAATACTTACTTTATTCACACGCGCGGCTTTACGTATAGTGCTAATGATAAAGATGCCGAGCAAGTCATCAAAATGACGATTTCTGGCAATAAAGTAGAATCTATCCAGAGTACCCTACCGGCTAAGAGCGGCATCATTCGTCTAGAGCCTGTCAATATCGGTGGTATCTATCCAGACAGTAATGAAGATCGGATGGTTGTGTCTTTGGACGAAGTGCCTCAGCCGTTAATTGATGCACTTATCGCTACCGAAGATCGCGCGTTTTATGAGCATAAAGGGGTATCGGTACGTGGTATCGCCCGTGCCGTAATCAATAACTTTACTGGTGGTGCCAGACAAGGTGGTTCGACAATCACCCAGCAGCTGATCAAAAACTTTTATCTCAACTCAGATCGCACTATCAAACGCAAAGCCAATGAAGCATTAATGGCCGTGTTACTTGAGCTGCATTACAGCAAAGATGAAATTTTACAGACCTATTTGAATGAGATTTATTTGGGTCAAAATGGCAACCGCTCTATCAATGGTTTTGGTTTGGCATCACAGTTTTATTTTGACAAACCACTTAATGAGCTGCGCTTAGATCAGCAAGCGATGCTGGTTGGTATGGCAAAAGGCCCAAGTATCTATAACCCACGTCGCAATCCAAATGACTCAAAAGCACGCCGTGACGTAGTGCTTAACAATATGCTGACCATGGGTACATTGAGCCAAGAAGACTATGACAAAGCCTTAAAGCAACCGCTTGGTATCGTGGATAAGCCTGCTGAAGGCAAAAGTCAGTTCCCTGACTTCTTAGATATTGTTAAACGTGAGCTAAATACCGTTTATTATTCTGATGACCTCAAAAACGAAGGTCTGATTATTATCAGTACTCTAGACCCTATCGCTCAATTGGCCGCAGATAAAGCCGTTGATAGAAAACTTGGTGAGCTGCGTCGTAATAGTAGCAAAACTAAGGATTTACAAGGTGCGTTAGTGAGTGCTAATCCTGAGACTGGCGAGCTAGTGTCTGTCGTAGGTAGTGGTAGTGAATTTACAGGGTTTAACCGCGCAGTAGATGCCAAACGCCAAGTCGGCTCGTTGCTGAAGCCTATCATTTATATGACTGCGCTTGAGAGCGGTCGTTACAACTTGGCCAGTTCAGTAGATGACTCCCCTATTACGGTCAATCTAAACGACGGTACTGACTGGAACCCTAAAAACTACGACAACCGTGACCATGGCTATGTACCATTTACCACGGCACTGTCTCAATCATATAACCAGGCGGCAGTACGCTTAGGTATGGAGTTCGGCGTTAATACCTTTGCTAAGCAATTACAGCGCATGGGTATCAAAGAAAAAATCCCACCTTACCCATCAGCATTGTTAGGCTCAGTTAATTTGAGTCCAATGGATATGCTTGGTATTTACCAAGTATTTGCCACTGGTGGTTTCCGCACTCCTATTCACAGTATCCGTACTGTTATTGATGATCGCGGCCGTATTTTACAGCGTACTGGGCTTAACACTCAGCGCAGCATTCCACCTGAAACCAATTTTTTGACCAACTATGCATTACAGCAAGTCGTCTCAAATGGTACAGCCAGACGTGCACAATCGCTCGGCAGTAATTTAAACCTAGCCGGAAAAACAGGTACAACAAACGACTACCGCGATGCTTGGTTTGCAGGCTATAGTGGCAACTATGTAAGTGTCGTTTGGGTTGGCCGTGATGATAATAAACCGATTGGTTTGAGTGGTGGTACTGGCGCCTTACCAGTTTGGGTAGATTATATGAAACGCCTAAAACTGACTCCGGTTGCTCTACCAGAGCCAGAAGGTATCGAGTGGTTATGGTTAGAGAACAACTCAGGCAAACTGTCTAATGAACGCTGTGCAAACGCTCGTTACTTACCAGTAATGTCAGCTCATTTACCAGAAGAAGCTAGCAGTTGTGCGCTAAGCCTGTATCAGCAAGATCGCGCTCGTGAACAGACACAGTTTCAGAACCAGCAAGGTGATATCAATCAACAACGTCGCCGTGAAGGTTTAGAGATTCCAAATGGCGAAGCTGTTGAATCTGATGGTGCAGAAGGTAGCAGCGAGCAAAGTGAAGGCGATGAAGACCGTGCTGATACTTGGTATGACCGCGCTGTTGAATGGTTCTAGCTATTGAATGGTTCTAGCTATTGAATGGCTTTAATAGTATTTTTGATATTTAGCTTTTAATATTTAAAAAAGGTTTTAACATGATGGTGTCATCTTTACGGACAACTACTTCAGTAAAACAAACCATAGTGCTATGGCGTAATAAAATTACGTCAAGCAATACCTTACTTGCAGGCAGCGCGATCATTGGCATGCTCAGCCTAAGTGCTTGTCAGACGGCCCCTAGCACATCGCCTACAGTGCAAACCACGCCTGTTCAAACATTACCAACGTCACAACCGACCGTGCCATCAACGACAACTGCTCAAGCGCCTGTCACGGAAGCAAATGATCAAAGCAACTATCCAACCGAGCCTTACGATGCAGTTGAACAGTCCGCAACCCCAAATCCGTTAACGCAAGAAACCCCTGTATTTACGCCTCCTGCTCCAGAAATAACGCAGCCTGAACCTGTTATCATTGCGCCTTCTCGTAACGACTATATAATCTCTGAGCCATCGGTACCGTCGCATAATGAGTTACTTGAGCACGCTAGAAGAAACTCGCAGCAACGTACTCAACAATCTGCCAGCAACAATAGTAATCTGCCTGCGTTTCGCAATTTGATGCAAGTAGGTATCAGTCAGTTGAAAGCGGGCAATCTAACTAATGCAGAGAACAGCTTTACCCGTGCTCAGCGTCTAGCGCCCAAATCATCGGCGGTATACTTCTATTTGGCACAAGTAGCATTAAAAAAGAACCAGCCTCGTAAAGCAGAAGCGATGGCACGCCGTGGTCTTAGCGTCTCTCAAGACAGTAATCGTAGACAAGCACTATGGCAAGTTATATTGCAATCAGGACAAGCTCAGGGTAACTCACGCGTAGTCAATGAAGCAAAACAAGCACTGCGCTAATAACTGATATTTGCATATTTTAGATTCATTAGTTAAAACATCTATATACATCATGCATTTCATTGTATGTAGATTTATCTAGGGCAACCCCTAACACCTACACTCATTTTTATTTCCGCTTAAGGTTATCTTTATGGCATGGCAACAACTGCATTTACAATGCGAAAAATCAAACGTCGACTTGGCTGAAGCGCTTTTATTAGAAGCAGGCGCATTATCAATAGCTTTAGACGATGCTGGCGATCAACCTCTGTTTGAGCCACTTCCAGGTGAATCACCGCTTTGGGATGAGGTGATACTAACAGGACTATTTGATGCGACTACTGATGCTGGCAGTCGTCAAGCGGTTGAGCAATTAAGTCATGAAATCGCTGCACAAGTACAGGCTACTCGTATTTGGCTAACGGCTGTTGATGATAAGGACTGGGAACGCGAGTGGATGAGCAACTATCATCCTATCGAATGTGCTAATGACTTATGGATTGTACCTGACTGGCTAACGCCGCCTAACCCTAAAGCCACCAATATCATTATGGATCCTGGCTTAGCATTCGGTACTGGCTATCATGCTACGACTCGCCTATGTCTAGACTGGCTAACAGAGCAAGACCTAACAGACAAAGTGGTTATCGATTATGGTTGTGGCTCAGGTATTCTAGGGATTGCTGCTTTGCTATTGGGTGCACGTCAAGTATATGCAGTCGATATTGACCCACAGGCGGTACTTGCTACCAATCAGAATGCGGTACGCAACAATGTAGGCGATCGTTTGCAGGCATTTTTGCCAGAAGAATTTACAGAGTATTGCTCGCAGCATGACGTTTTGCCTGTAGAAGTGATCGTTGCTAATATTTTAGCGAAGCCGCTTATTGGTTTAGCACCTTACTTTGCAACACTGATTGCGCCAAAGGGCCGTATCGTATTAGCAGGTTTGATTGAGCCGCAAACCGAGCAAGTCACTGAAGCTTATCAGCCATATTTTGCACTGGATCCTAAGCATGCTTTTACTGCGCAAGAAGACCAACACTGGCAGCGTTTATCAGGTACATTTACTAGCTAGCAACATTTAATTACATCTGTTACGATAGATGGCAGTCAAATGTTATGTGTTTGACGCCACTCTGTCTTTGCCCATAATTCATCGAAATTAAATAAGTAAAATGAGTATTGTGGGCAGCTATTGGTGAGTGGCTAAGCGGTATTGATAACCATACTTTTTTGGATTCGCCTCTATGACCACACCAATAAAAACCCAATGCCCCCATTGCCAAGCTTGCTATAGCGTTAAACAAACTCAACTAAATCAAGTCAATGCTACCATCAGCTGTGATCGGTGCCAGCAAAGTTTTTTGGTCAATAAACATCTTGTGGTAAATTCTGAGGTTATTCAAAAACCAACACCACAAAAAAATATTCCTGCTCAACAAAAAGCTCAAACTCAACCAATATCAAATGAGCAAAAAGCGAATACTAGTAGCAATCAGCATAAACTTCAAAATGTGCCAAATCGCCCTACATCTTCAATCAGTAAGAAAAAATCATCTGATACTTTGATTCATGACGACTTAATCTATGATGATATGGATATAGACGATCCAGAAGAAGATGTTCAAGAGTATGACTCATTAGATAGCATGGATGCATGGTTGACTCAAGCAAGTAATACCAGTCCTAGCGTAGCAACCACAGAAAAACCAAAAGCGCCCCTTTCTAAAGAAACTATCAAAAGCTCTAATTCATCAACCAAGAAACCATCTACTAGTACAATTTCAGCATCCTCATCAACACAGGATATGCTTAGCTCGGCAGCGGCCAATGATATTCATGCCAATGTTGAGAGTACTGATAACAATTCATGGCTACAAAAACTATTAGAAGAACAAAATCAACCCGAAGAAACACCACCAGATGATACAGACTTATCACAGCTTCTGTCTGATATGGGAGTACCCGTTAAAGATGAAGACCCTGTTGCCGACGAACGTTTAAGAAAAACCCAGCTACCGTTTGCACCAACCCAAACGACACGTTCAATTGCATCATTATTATGGATATTAGGTTGTTTGGTCTTAGCACTCCTACTCGCGGCACAGTATGTTATTTTTAACTTAGAAAATTTAGTGAAAAACCCAGCCTATGCTCAGCGTCTCCAATCAATATGCTCTGTCGCTGCCTGCAGCTTGCCCAGTGCGGACTTATCTGCGCTTACCATCAGCAATACCTTTCATAGAAGCAGTCAGATTAAAACCGCTGGTACATTTAGCGACATAGGCGCTACTCTAAGTAACGGCAACCCGCAATCACAACTATACCCAAATGTAAAAATAAGTGTTTATGGTAAAGACCAGATTATTGGAGAGTTCATTGCGGATCCAAACGATTATTTATTAGGCAAGCAAAGTCAGTTAGCTGCCAATACAGATAGACAGCTATTATTTACTATCCCTGTCGCTAATGCGCAGATCCGCGACATTACTATGACCGCTCTTTATTAAATTAAGTTGTCATATATAAATAAGCGTGAGTAGAAAACATACTGTAAATTCATTTTCAATTAAACCGTGATAGCCAAGATAACGATGAATCTATCAGCGCTAGGCGATATTAATTTGATATACTATGGTTCTGACCCCTCACAATCAGAATTTTTCTTCATCTCAAGGATATTATTTTATGGCACCTCATGCACAGCATAATGCCAATCATTTTGCTAAAAGCTCTGAGCACCCTGCCGATTATAATAAAGACGAATACCAACCACCTACGCACGGTTTTGATTTTGCTAGTCAAAACTATACAAATAGTGCGCAGCAACCTCTACGGGTTCATGTAGAGCGTGTGGTACGTCAGTACTTTGCGATGCTAGGAGATGAGATGCCCACTGATTTATATGAGCTAATTTTAAAGCAAGTCGAAGAGCCTCTCTTATCTGTGGTCCTAGAAAAAACAAGAGGCAACCAAACCAAATGTGCTCAGATATTAGGCCTAAATCGAGGCACTTTGCGCAAAAAAATGAAGACCTATGATTTAATGTAGCATTGTTATATGAGCTTACCCATCATCATTGACTATCATTATGTATGGCAATTAAATGTTCCGCGCTTTATCTATCATGATACGGCATACCATTGTCATCATCACCTTGCCAGACGTTTACGTCAGGCTTTTTTTATGGAAAATTTCTTATGAGTACAACCCCACTTGCCCTACTATCGGTCTCCGATAAGTCTAATATCGTCGAGTTTGCTCAAGGCCTTCTCAAAGCAGGTTTTGGTTTATTATCTACTGGCGGTACCTATCGTCTGCTCACAGAAAACAATGTCGACGTGACTGAAGTATCAGATTACACAGGCTTTCCTGAAATGATGGATGGCCGTGTCAAAACGCTGCATCCTAAGATTCACGGTGGTATTCTAGGACGCCGTGGTACAGATGATGCCGTAATGAGTGATCATGCGATCGAACGTATCGACTTGGTCGTCGTGAACTTATATCCGTTTGCTGAAACTATCGCACGTGCTGACGTGACTATGAACGACGCTATCGAAAACATCGATATTGGTGGCCCTACCATGGTACGTTCAGCGGCAAAAAACCACGCTCATGTGGGTATCGTCACTGATCCAGCTGATTATGACCGTGTACTTAGCGCCTTAGATGGTGGCACCGAACTGACAACTGCTTTGCGTTATGACTTGGCAGTAAAGGCGTTTGAGCATACGGCACAGTACGACGGTATGATTGCAAACTTCTTAGGTAGCCGTGTCAACGAAACTCAAGAACCAGAAAACTTCCCACGTACATTCAATGTACAGCTTGAAAAAGCACAAGACCTACGCTACGGTGAAAACCCGCATCAAAACGCGGCTTTCTATACTGAAAACCAGCCTTTAAAAAGCAAACAAGCCTCAATCGCAACGGCTAAGCAGTTACAGGGCAAAGCATTGTCTTATAACAACATCGCTGATACCGATGCTGCGCTTGAGTGCGTTAAAGCTTTCAGCGCGCCTGCTTGCGTTATCGTTAAGCATGCCAACCCTTGCGGTGTCGCGGTTGATAATGACCAAGTAGCGGCTTATCGTACTGCTTTTAGCACTGATCCTGAATCATCTTTTGGTGGTATCATCGCATTCAACCGTCCGTTGACGCTTGCTGCTGCAAAGGCAATTATCGACAATCAGTTCGTAGAAGTGATTATTGCACCTAGTATCGAAGACGGTGTACTTGAAGCGACAGCTACTAAGAAAAACGTGCGCGTATTGGTATGCGGCGAGCTACCAGCACCAGATCAGCGCGATATCCAACTTGACTATAAGCGCGTTAACGGTGGCTTACTGGTACAAGAGCAAGACCTTGGTTTAATCACGGCTAACGACCTCAAAATCGTCACTGATGTACAACCAACTGAAGCGCAAGTGGCAGATCTACTGTTCAGCTGGAACGTGGCAAAATACGTCAAATCTAATGCCATTGTCTACGCAAAAGGTCAACGTACTATCGGTGTTGGCGCAGGCCAAATGAGCCGCGTTAACTCAGCACGTATTGCTGCTATCAAAGCAGAACATGCTGGACTAGCAACTGAAGGTGCTGTTATGGCATCAGATGCGTTCTTCCCTTTCCGTGATGGCATCGACAATGCTGCTGAAGTAGGTATCTCTGCTATCATTCAGCCAGGTGGCTCTATGCGTGATGACGAGACCATTGCTGCTGCTAATGAGCATGGTATCGCAATGGTATTCACAGGAATGCGCCATTTCCGCCATTAAACAATCACCTATTAGTTTAAGACTGGGATTAGTCGCAGCAATTATATTTATTACTGCGACTAATTTTCAATCTATATAATATTTGTGATAATTATCGTTAAAGCATCACCCAAAAAAAGCCACTGCATCAATCGATACAGTGGCTTTTTTAATATCTAAAAATAATAAACTAGCAAATACTTAGCGGCCTTGTGCGTTTGCCATGTTGCTTTCATTAATCTCAACCGTATACACCATACGTAGATAGTCCAAATAGTCTTGCAACTGGTCTTGGCCTAAATTGTCACGAATGATACTGGCTGTTTGCGCTCTTTGCATATCAGACAGTGGTGACTGCTGCTCAGTCTTAATACGGTCTCCAACCAGTAGCGTTGCACCCATCTCAGTCTCACTAGCAAGCGCTACAACACCGTTATCAGCGGCTTGCTGACTAAATGCCAATCCACGCTCTTTGTCCGTTAGCTGCGTCGTTTGACGGTTAATCTCACCCAGTGCTTGGAAGCTTACCGATTGCTTACTCATATCAGCTGGCGTCTTGATACCAGCAGCCAATGCTTTAGCGTCTTTTAAAGCTAATGCTGTCGCTTTCTGCTGACGAAGTATTTGAGTGATTCTTGGAGTTGCATTTGCTAAAGCAAGCGTCTTAGTAGGACGATAATTGCTTGGCTGTAACCATACGGTACCGTTGCCAACTTCTACGCCCGCCGTTACCGCTTGATCTTGAATAGTAAACTCATCAAAGGCCTGTTTAACGACTGCTGGTTGCGGCAGTGCTGATTTATTATTCACTTTACGATAATCTTTAATACGCTTTAGGCTGACGTTTTCTTGCTGCGCAATATCTTCGATACTGAAACCATCTGCTGCCAAATCATTGATTGACGTCACTTTGTCAGCATAGATTTCCTGACGTTTATATTCTTTTGCTTTCGCAGTCAGCTCATCACGCATACTGTCTAGGCTTGGAATCTTTTTACCATTGTCTTCAGTGACCGTAAATATCTGATAACCAAAGCTGGTTTTTATAGGCGCAGTCACATCGCCAACGCTCAATCCTCCTAACGCTTGTTGCACTGTATCTGCATCACTGCCAAACACTGAAGGATTGAAACGTCCGATATCACCACCTGTTTCACCTGATGGATCGTCCGACTCTGCTTTAGCAAGCGCAGCAAAAGCTTCACCTTTATTCAGACGGGCTTTGACTTTATCGGCTCGTGTCTTAGCATCTTTACCAGTAAACAGTATCTGACTGACTTTACGCTCATCAGTAGCCGAAATGCTCTGCTTATATGCTTCATACTGCTGCTGCAACTCTTCTGCGGTTACTTCATCAACCTTGATAGTTTGCGGGCTAAGCTGAATATAAGCCAAGTCAACCATCGCTGCACTTTTCAATGTGTCTTTGTTGGCATCATAATATGATTGAATGTCGGCTTTGCTAAGCTTAACTTTGTCAGCATAGTCTTGCCAATTAAAGCGATGCACCCAAACGTTGCGCGACTCAAGTTGCAAATCAATTAATTGACTGACTGCTTGCATAGGATAGACAGCCGTACCAACGATACTGGCATTTAATTGATCCAAGCTTAACTGATTGCGAAATTCTGCAAATAGCTGGTTTTTGGTCATGCCGCGCTGACGCAAGAAGTTTGAGAACTGATCGTTTGAAAAGTTACCTTCTGCATCTTGGAATATTTCTTCTTGACGCAGCAGACGATTGATCGTGTCGTCAGAGACTGTCATACCAAGCTTACCTGCTTGCTGCTCTAACAATGTACGGTCGATTAGACCTTTTAATACTTGCTCATGAAGCACATCTTCATTCAACAAGCTGGCATCTTCGACTTGCTCTAGTACTTCGGAACGACGGCTATTGACAGCAGTTTGATACTCGGACAGTCCTACGCTTGCCTCACCTACCTGCGCAATCTGGTTGGGATCGACGTTGCCGCCAAAATAGCTTTCGACACCCAAGAGAGCGAGCGGCGATAGGCATAAAATCAATAAAATGCGACCTGGCCAGCTTTTTAAGAAATCGCGCAATTTATCCATAGTTATCTCTGCTTTATTAACCTATATTGATGAAAAACCATTGTAATACTGTTAGGAGCTGTTAAGTGCAACCTGCCAATATCAGTGCTATCTAAGCTCGCAATGGTAAGAGTAAGAGCGTATGCATTTTATAGTAAAAAACAAAATTTACTAAAGAAATCTGACTTAAATGACACACCTATCGCGCGCCCTATGATACGTGATTTTTCATGCAGACTCAAAATATTCACGACGCATGATACAAACTATAGCGATAAAAAAAGCACCTAAATATTAGGTGCTCTCTTCGATGGTTAGCTCATTACTTCAGCTATAGACCATCGACTATCATTCTACGCTTAAAAAGGCGGCTTAGTTCAAGCGCTCTTTTAAGTTTTTGCCAGCTTTGAAGCTTGGTACTTTGCTTGCTGGAATGCTTAGCTCTTCGCCAGTCTTAGGGTTGCGACCAGTGCGTGCTTTGCGATCTTTTACACTGAAAGTACCAAAGCCAACTAATGAGATGCTATCGCCAGCTTCTAGCGCTTCGCCAACACTTTCCATAACAGCGTTTAGTGCATCACCAGCTTGGGTTTTATTTAGACCACTTTTGTCTGCGATGCTATCAATTAATTCTGACTTATTCATAAAATTTCCTTCAAGTTTAAGGGGGTAATAAATGCTCACGCCAAGTATTGTAACGCTCTCATGGTGCTTACGCAATAAAAACTACCTAACTGGCGCATTAACAGGTTCTTCTTTGTTATCGTCTTTATATCAAGGCAGCATAAGGAGCGCAAGCGATTTTACATATTTTTGTGCTCTACACTACGTATTTGACACCTAATGTTACGCAAAGCGTTAGGAATTTATATATAAGTGGCTCTGCATAACTGAGACGATTGGCTTTTCTATTTTCTACGCTTTGACAGATTTGTCAATTGCCGTCTGTGCATTGCTATACATTAAGTTTGTATATTACTGGTCATAAATAAGAGTGTCTTTATTGACTGCTAAATTGTAATGTAATAGTTTAGCCACTACAGAAACTAGCGTTACTTTTTATTATAAAGACGTTACTATAAGCAAAATATCACTGCAAGTCTTGGGCAAATACAGACTTCTGTTTGCTAAATATCTAAAACTTGCTAAATAAAAAACGGATTACTTACATGAAGCGTTCTACGTTGTCTCACTCTTTTCTTAATATCATTTTAGTATTTATCGAGTCGGCGCTGACATTACTGTTACGTTTGGATCCTGAATTGCGTAAGGCCGCTTATCCGCTCGCCAAGCAAGGCACCGTGGTGGCGCTTCGCCTGTATTTACCGCATGTAGAAGTATTTGCCACCTTTAGTACCAAAGGTGTGTTACTAGATGCCCAGCTGCCGATTGGTCGTAGTGAGCCTGACGTGGTTATCAATGCCTACAGCATTCAAGTTATCAACGCCATCACGACTCATGATAGCGAAACCACCGAAAAGCTACAGATGCGCGGTGAGTCGATTCAAGTACAACTGGTCAAACAGTTTATTATGCAACTTGGGCTTGGCAGCTTGATTCAGGGGCTGATCAAAAAGATAAAGGGTGGCAAGACTAAAACCAAACCTACAGAAGCTGATCTGGAAGAAAAAAAGAACAACTACAAACTGCGTATTAAAGAACAGCAAACACAGATTAATACCTTGACCATTAAAAACCGTGAACTTGAAACAACCGTGAGAGAGCTTCAGAGCAAGCAAAAAACGTTGATGATTGTCACTGTTGTCGCCCTCGTCATTATGATCGGCTCAGTCATCGCACTACTGATGAACTAGTTTTGGTTCGCTGAATTACCTATAAATAAGCGTTCAATGTCTTCTATAGATATTGAACGCTTATTTTTTACTTCATTAAATATGTCTGAGCAGACAAATTAAGCTGCTTATGTCTCACTCATATATCTCTTCTAGACATCATTGTTTTTATCAATTACAGCAATAAGCTTGATTAACCATTGAACCACACTTTAATCTTGACTAAATTACTCGGGATTAAGTATAATTACCTTAATCGTTGCACACATCGGGTTAATCATCTGTTGTTCAATAACGATAAGACAAAACTTAGCTGACGTATTATTGATTGCTCTTTTTACCTTATGAGTATTTATTAAATTTTTTGGCTAAGATCGTTGTTAAACATAAATGACATCAAGTTTGGAGATAACACATGCGTTTGACTACTCGGGGCAGATACGCTGTTACCGCATTATTAGATTTGGCATTACAGACCAGCCAACAAGACAGTGCTGTATCATTATCCGATATCGCCAAACGGCAATCGATTTCAATCTCGTATCTTGAACAGTTATTTTCTAAACTCCGCAAACGCGGCCTTGTCACGAGTATTCGCGGTGCTGCAGGTGGTTATCACTTAGCTAAGCCATTGAATGAGATAGATGTGATGAGCATCATATCTGCGGTTGATGAGTCAGTGAACGCGATGCAATGTGAAGGACGCGGTGACTGTCAAGGTGGTACAATGTGCCTAACTCACGATCTGTGGTGTGCACTATCAAATCATATCGAACAGTACTTGAAAAATATAACATTAGCGCAATTATTAGATATGGAAAACGTGCAGTCAGTCTCAGAGCGTCAGCACACCTCTACAAAAGATATTTCCATAAAAGACATTAATACTATTACTCTATCGAACAGCGAGGCAAACCCAGCATGAGCCAACATAACAACCTTATATACTTAGATTATGCCGCCACTACCCCAGTTGCTAAATCAGTAGCTGCTAAAATGAGCGAGTATTTGACTGTAGATGGTGTCTTTGGTAACCCAGCTTCACGCTCACATGGTTACGGCTGGCAAGCGGAAGAAGCAGTAGAAACTGCTCGCGGTCAAGTTGCTGAAGTAATCAACGCTGATCCACGCGAAATCGTCTTTACTTCTGGCGCAACTGAGTCTGACAACCTAGCTATTAAAGGTGCAGCACATTTCTATCAGTCTCGTGGCAAACATATCATTACCAGTAAAATTGAGCACAAAGCTGTATTAGATACTTGCCGTGAGCTTGAGCAGGAAGGTTTTGAGATTACGTATCTTGAACCACAGCCAAGCACAGGTCTTATCCTGCCAGAGCAAGTAAAAGAAGCACTACGTGATGATACTATTTTAGTATCACTTATGATGGTAAACAATGAGCTTGGTACTATTACTGATGTTGCAGCGATTGGTGAAATCACTCGCGAAGCTGGCGTGGTTTTCCATGTTGATGGCGCACAGTCTGTTGGTAAAGTAAAAATCAATCTTGAAGAAATGAAAATTGATTTGATGAGCTTCTCAGGTCATAAAGCATATGGCCCTAAAGGTATCGGCGCATTGTTTGTTCGTCGTAAACCACGTATCCGCTTGAAAGCTGAGCAACATGGCGGTGGTCATGAGCGCGGTATGCGTTCAGGTACACTACCAACGCATCAGATCGTTGGTCTAGGCGCAGCATTTGCTTTAGCTAATGAAAGCTATGAAGCTGACCATGCACATGCAGCCAAATTACGTCAAAAACTTTGGGATGGCCTACAAGATATCGAAGAGATTTACTTAAATGGTGATCTTGAGAATAGCGTACCAAACATTGTAAACATCAGCTTTAACTTCGTCGAAGGCGAGTCATTGATGATGTCACTTAAAGATTTAGCGGTATCATCAGGTTCAGCCTGTACGTCAGCAACGCTTGAGCCATCATATGTACTACGTGCAATTGGTCGTCCAGATGAATTGGCACATAGCTCAATCCGCTTTAGCTTCGGCCGTTATACTACTGACGAAGACATCGATACCGTTATCAAACAGATGCATGAAGCTGTTGACAAACTACGTGCCCTATCACCACTTTGGGATATGTATCAAGAAGGTGTTGATCTAAACTCAGTCGAGTGGGCTGAGCATTAATTTCTAATATAGCTTTTTAATATAGCTAGCAACATATTTATTAAACGATTGATCAGACAATTAAATTAAGCGTTTGACCCCAATTATCGATGAGTAGTTAGACACTTAAAGTTGATAAACGACTACTCATCATCTAACTAGGAGAAAACCCCATGGCCTATAGTGACCAAGTTATTGATCATTACGAAAACCCACGCAACGTTGGTAATCTTGATAAAAACGCCAAAAACGTTGGTACCGGCATGGTCGGTGCCCCAGCATGTGGCGATGTAATGCGTCTACAAATCCAAGTCGACGATAATGGTATTATCGAAGATGCGCGTTTTAAGACTTATGGCTGCGGCTCAGCGATTGCTTCAAGCTCGCTTGTTACTGAGTGGTTAAAAGGCAAAAGCTTGGATCAAGCTGGCGAAATCAAAAACAACGATATCGCTCAAGAGCTAGCATTACCACCAGTAAAAGTGCATTGCTCTGTACTTGCAGAAGACGCTATTAAAGCCGCTATTAGCGACTATAAAGGTAAGCATGGCGTAGCAGCTCCAGCAGAAGAAGCTGCGATCTAAATTAAGCTAGGCTAAGCCTGCTAGCGTATGCGCTACGTTGTACTAGCAACGCTAAAGTAGCAATGTGTAATCGCTACTGACGCTAAAGAGGTGACAATGACACTTATGTAATTGTCACCTTTTGTTTTCTAATAGTCGTAAGCCTACACTTTTGGCAATCTTGTAATTCTGGTTGTCAGTTTATCTAGATTTTTTTATTGATATTTATGATTAATAGTTAATGGGAGTTGGCATGATTGAAATGACAGAACGCGCCGCTCAGCATGTTCGAGACTTTTTGGACAATCGCGGCAAAGGCGAAGGCATTCGAGTTGGTATCCGTACGGCGGGTTGCTCGGGCTTGGCTTACGTTTTAGAGTTTGTAGATACCCCTGATGAAAATGACACGCGTTATGAAAGTCGCGGTGTTAGCATCTTTATTGATCCTAAAAGCCTCGTATATTTAGACGGCTTGTTGATGGATTACGAAAAAGAAGGTCTAAACGAAGGCTTTAAATTCACCAATCCTAACCAAAAGGGTGAATGTGGTTGCGGTGAGTCGTTTACAGTTTAATTATTCAATGGCTGAAAACCGATATATTTATGCTTCAACAAACTTTCATAAGAATAGTGCAGTATCTCTGCTATCGCTATGAAGAAAGGTTAATTTAGTTAGCCAAGCGATTCAGTATTCTTAGCTAGGTCATGACCTCAAAAACAAATAAAAAAGCAAGGCATCAGATTATGACAGATATTACTTCAGAACCACAGTTTGATAACTTCTTTGCCCTATTTGAGCAGCCTGTACAATTTGAAATTAATCAAAGCAGTCTAGAGCAACGTTTGCGCTTGCTGCAAAAACGCTATCATCCTGATAATGTTGCCAAAAATCAGACCGATATGGTTCAAGCACAGTTGCAGTCTGAAAAAGCATCGGCTTTAATCAATCAAGCGTATCAAACACTAAGCGCTCCTGATAGTCGTGCTGGTTATTTACTAGACATGGCGGATCAAGCACAAAACATAGAGCATTCAATCGCAGATTTAGACTTTTTGGAAGATGCGATGCAGATGCGTATGGATCTAGATGATGCTATCGAAGACAAAGATCTTGCAGCCTTGCAGCAATTACATCCTCAAATTACAGAGCGTCTAGCAAATCAATCTGAACGCTTTAGCAACGCTTATCAAAATCAAGATTGGCAAACAGCGATTGATGCGACACAGAAACTAAAATTTTTGGTTAAGCTAAATGCTGATGTGACGACTGGGCTTGATGATGTCGCAAATTCGTCGCATTCAGATGACGATGACCTATACGTCTAAACGTCTGTGGTTATGGCTCTCACTAATAAGCTAAATTCTATATATTTGGTTAAAATAGTAACCGTGATACCGTATAATCTTTGAGCCTAAGCGCGTCAAACTGTCAGAATCTGTATTCCATGGAGTGAGATTACCGACGTTAAGCTTTCGTACTACATATGCTATATTTGCTCCATTTCACTTATTCATTTTATCTCTGAGTTATCCTTATGTCTTTAATGCAAATTGCTGAACCCAATCAAAGCGCTCAACCTCACCAACATAAATTTGGCTTGGGCATAGACCTTGGCACTACACGCTCGTTGGTTGCTGTGGTGCGTTCAGGTAAGGCACAAGTCTTAGAGGCAGGGTCAGAGACAGATACATTATTACCGTCTGTTGTCTATTATCCAGCGACTGGTACGCCATTGGTTGGCTATGATGCACTAGCGCATTTAGCGGATGATCCAAAAAATACGATCGTCTCGGCTAAGCGTTTTATGGGTCGTAGTCAAGCTGATATCAAATTCTCTCATCCTTATGAATTATCTGGTAATAAAGATGATATGCCTGCCTTTGTAACGGCTCAAGGCGAGGTTTCTCCTGTTGCAGTATCAGCGCGTATCTTAGCCGCTCTTGAGCAACGTGCAGCGAGTGCCTTACCTGCAGATAGCATTGAAGGTGCCGTAATTACGGTACCCGCTTATTTTGATGAAGCACAGCGCCAAGCAACCAAAGATGCCGCTCAAGCAGCGGGTATTAACGTACTACGTTTACTCAATGAACCAACGGCGGCTGCGGTCGCTTATGGTCTTGACCAATCATCAGAAGACAATAAAAAAGAAAGCTATTACTTAATCTATGATTTGGGCGGTGGTACTTTTGACGTCTCTATCTTAAAACTTACCGATGGTGTCTTTGAGGTATTGGCAACTGGTGGTAATAGTGCGTTAGGCGGTGATGATATTGATCGTCTTATTACCAATTGGATTATTAAACGATTAAATATCGATCCAAAAGACGTAAGCCTACATGACAAATCAATACTAGCTCAACAAGCTAAAGCTTATAAACAAGCATTGACTGACGCTGAGCAAGTGGACATCAGTGTTATTGTCAATGGTCAGTCTTATCAAGGCGTATTAAGCCGTACAAATGTACTAACTATCGTAGAGCCTGTTAGTCGCCGTACGCTAAGCGTGTGCGAACAAGTACTACGCGATGCTAAGCTGTCTACTAAAGATCTAGATGAAGTTATCTTAGTGGGCGGTTCGACTCGTATGCCTGCAGTACAGCAAATCGTGACTGAATTTTTTGCTAAGCAGCCACTTTGCCGTTTAAATCCAGATGAGGTGGTTGCCTTGGGCGCTGCCCAGACTGCTCATCAATTGGTCAATGGTGATAGTGACAACAATTTATTGTTATTGGACGTGACGCCATTGTCATTAGGTCTTGAGACCATGGGTGGTTTGGTTGAAGTACTGATACCACGTAATACGCCTATCCCTGTAAAAAAACGTCAAGTGTTTACTACTTACCAAGATGGTCAAACAGGCATGGTGATTCACGTGGTGCAAGGTGAGCGCGAGACGGTAGAAAACTGTCGCTCACTGGGACGTTTTGAGCTGTATGGAATCCCGCCAATGAAAGCTGGGTTTGCTCGTATTGAAGTTACCTTTAGTATTGATGCCAACGGTCAGCTTACTGTCAGTGCGCAAGAAACTACAACCAAAACAGAAAGCAAAATCGAGATTGTGCCTTCTTATGGTCTATCAGATGAGCAGAAAGAACAGTTGCTGATTGCAGGGTTTAAACACGCAGAAGAAGACAAAAATGCGCGTTCTTTAATTGAGACCAAAGTAGAAGCGGAACGTGAAGTACTTGCCCTAGAGTCGGCACTTAACGAATTTGCGTCATTGCTCTCTGTCGAAGAACAACAGTCCCTAGCAGAGCATATACAAGCGCTACGTAACTCTCTTAGCACTGATGACTTAGCGCTTATTGAAGCGCAACAAGCACAGCTTAAGCCACATAGTGATGCCTTTGCTGCACGTATTATGAATCAAAGCGTCAAGACCAGTATGGCAGGTACTAGTGCCAAAGACTGGTAATAAATACATCGACATATATAGCTTAGCTAACACGTTAAGCTAATTTCTAATATTTTTTAAATTGATTAGCATCGGACAGATAATTTATGCCAAAAGTTACCGTACTACCCCACCACGAAATTTGCCCTGAAGGCGCAGAAGTTGAGCTACAAGCTGGTGAAAACTTATGCAAAGCACTATTAGAAAAAGGCATTAAAATCGAGCATGCTTGTGAGATGTCAAAAGCTTGTACCACATGCCATGTTGTAGTACGTAAGGGTTTCAACAGTTTAGATGAGATGGATGATATCGAGGCGGATCTACTTGATCGTGCTTGGGGACTAGAGCCTGATTCACGTTTATCTTGTCAGGTCATGCTTGATGATGAGGATTTGACTATCGAAGTTCCTAAATATACCCTCAACCATGCTAAAGAAAATCATTAAACACTGAAGATACTTTCTAGTTAAGATTAAAAAAGGCCAGCTATATGATAGTTGGCCTTTTTCTATATATAATTTTAATATATTAAGCTTGAAATGCTTAACGCTTACTTGCGATTGGCATTCTCACGCTTACTTTCTGCTGCTATGTCCTTTACTACTTTTTCTTCCTCTTGCTCTATGCGTTCCAGCGCAAAATTTAAACGAGCTCTAATATCTTGATAATCATTGTCTTTCATATCTTTAAAATTCAAATGCAAATTGAAACCAGGTAATGTGTGGTCGACCCATTTAGATAAATGACCTGTACTGGCACTAGGATCGAGTACTTGCCATGCATCGACCTTTTCATCAATACCTTTCAAGCAAAATGCGGCAACGTGCTCGCACTCATAGTTATGGCAAATATAATCGTAAGTGCTTTCACTGACCAATATCTGATCTTTGCCCGCACAGGACTCAAGCCTAGAAGCTAGGTTGGCTTCTTTACCAATGATGGTATAGCTTAATCGACTATTACTACCAAAATTACCAACGTGGCAGTAGCCAGTTGTGATACCAACACGTATATATAAGCCTTCAAACCCCATCAACCGCCATTTCTGGCGTAAGGTGCGCATTTCTCGGCGCATATCAATTGCCATCGCTACACAATCTAGTGCATCTTGACGCGAGCCACGGCTATTAGGTTCACCAAAAAAACATACCATGCCATCACCAATAAACTTATCAAGCACTGCACCATGTTTGTCAGCGATCGACGTCATGCAATGCATATAAGTATTGAGAATATCTGCCAAATTATCAGAGCTTAGACTATCAGACAGCTCGGTAAAGCCAACAATATCCGAAAACATGATAGTTATTTTTGCGCGTTTATTAGAGACATTAACGAGGCTATCCGATTTGACAATAGGCTCCCAAATTTGTGGTGGTACAAATCGAGTCAATTTATTGATCACTGATACCATGGTATTCAGGCGTCCACCAGCCTGATGGGCACGTGCTTTAAAAGTAATATGCTGCTGATAGATACGCCTGAACTGATACAAAATAACGCCTAAACTTGCCACCATTACTATCAATGGTAATAAGCCTTCATCAAAGTCCATGCTATCTGCATTTAAGACTGTGCTAACGTAGAAGAACACAATGATAGTCACTACAGATACAGATAACAGTCTGAGGTGATTCTCAGGTCGGCTAAGAATGATACGTACACCAATCAAAGCAGCCAAGCTGATTGATATGACCGTACAGCATTGTAGTGAGCCGATGACAACCGATAATAGAATAATAACGATATTAGACGTCCAAAAGCTGGTCTGGCGTCGGTAGTTGTATATCAGGATCATAAGGCTTGGCAATGTAATAATAACCAATAGTGCCATTGAGATAGAGCGGAAGTCGTAGTATATAGCACGCAACACAACCGTCAGTATTAACACGAACACTTCTGGATAGTCAAAACGACATGTCCCAGTATCCTTTAACGGCGTCATTGGTTTAAATGTCTCTGAGAAGGTCATATGAGATTCACTTGAATAAGGTGAGCTATCTGAGAGACAAAGGCATACTACACTAACATATGTACGTTATTTGTCCTTATGACGATTTATCATAAGATATATCTAATAATATATTATACTTTTGAAATGAGTTTAAACAAGGTTACTGATGACTATAAGGCGACCTTTTGTCTAGTTTATTCACTGTTTTACAGTTTTTATCCAAATTTAAATAAAAAGAGAGGTCAGATACATTTAAGTATCTGACCTCTCTTTTTACCTATAAAATTAAGGTGCAATCTATTCTTATTGAAGACAGATTGGAATAATAATTACATTTGCCAATCAAATGGCATTTGGTGATGACCACGTAGCGCCATCATCAATGTTTGCTGCATTTGCGCCAATACTTCTTTAGTATATGGGACAGCTGGCACACCCCATACTGGGTTTGGCCATTGCATATCATTTTGGTAACGGACAATGTGATGAAAGTGAAGTTGTGGCACTTGATTACCAAGAGCGGCTACATTCATTTTATCAGCTTGAAAGGTTTTGGCTAACTGGCTCGACAACCAGCTGGACTCTCGTAAGAACTGTGTTTGATCTGCCTCAGACAGCTCATATAACTCTTTGATACCGGATACACGTGGCACTAATATAAGCCAAGGAAATTGGCAGTCATTGATTAAACGACAAGTGGATAATGGAAAATCCCCCACTAAAAAACTATCAGCAGCAAGTTTATGATGAAGTTGGAACATAATGACGGTTCTCTTGTTGTTTAATGCAAATAAAATACAGAAGGTTAAAAAGTTAGTTTGGCTATTTTATCAGTTATCGGGTTGATAAAATAGCACCATGATTTATTGCCTTAGTATGACTACCTAGCCTACTTGATATCCAGCTATGTACTAAGCAGGCTCTGTCACCATGTGCTCGCTAAAATAGCGCAGCAGCTCTTGTATGACCGTCACACGCTGTTGCGGTGTGGCCAATTTATCGCTATTTTGGTAACGGATACCAGATGCGCCATTCATACGATAATGCTGGCCATTTGATTGGATCAACTTAATAATCGCTAACGCATCAACTGGAGTATCTGGCGCAAATTCCAGCGTCATACTACTACTATTGGCATCAATTTTGTTAATCTTAAGCGGCTCTGCTTGTAAGCGTAATCCATGAATAGCGAATAGCTGCTTGGTTTGATCTGGCAGTGCACCGAAGCGGTCTATCATCTCCGTACGAATATCCGTTAATGCTTCTTTATCATCGGTATTACTAATACGTTTGTAAAACAATAAGCGCTGATGCACGTCATGTAGATATTCCTCTGGAATGAGGGCAGAGCTGTGTAAGTTGATTTCACTGGTTAGCGACAATGGTGTATTTAAATCAGGCTCCTTGCCAGCTTTAATGGCTTTAGTCGCCCGCTCAAGCATATCCATGTACAAGCTAAAACCAATCGCCTGCATATTGCCACTCTGCTGCTTACCCAATATCTCCCCTGCACCGCGAATCTCTAAATCCTCACTTGCCAGCATAAAGCCTGCACCTAAAGTATTGGCACGCTCAATCGCATGCAAACGGCGCTTGGCATCACCTTTGAGGCCTTTCAGAGAAGGCACTAGTAAGTAACAATACGCTTGATGATGACTACGTCCTACTCGGCCGCGCAGCTGATGTAATTGCGCAAGACCAAACTTATCAGCGCGCTCAATGATAATCGTATTGGCATTGGGCACATCAATACCTGTCTCGATAATGGTAGAGCAAACCAACACGTTGAATTTTTTATGATAAAACTGCTGCATGATCTGCTCAAGTTGGCGCTCTTGCATTTGCCCATGAGCTACTCCTACTCGTGCTTCTGGCACTAGGTCACGAATAGTCTCTGCCATGCGCTCAATACTGGCAACATCATTGTGTAGCAGATAGACCTGCCCACCACGTAATAACTCACGCAATATGGCTTCTTTCATCAGGGCTTCTGTCTTTTGCATCACAAAAGTTTTGATGGCAAGACGACGGGCAGGCGGTGTGGCGATAATCGACATATCGCGCATACCTGAGAGCGCCATATTAAGCGTTCTAGGGATCGGAGTTGCCGTCATAGATATGCTATCCACATCTGTTTGAATGGCCTTAATACGCTCTTTATGACGCACTCCAAAGCGATGCTCTTCATCAACAATCATCAGGCCAAGGTTGGCAAACTTCACATCTGGTTGTAGTAGTTTATGGGTACCAATGACGATGTCCACTTTGCCAGCAGCCAAATCAGCCAATACCATTTCTTGATGTTTTTTGCCGCCAAAGCGCGATAAGCTCTCGATACGGACTGGCCAGTCGGCAAAACGATCGCGGAAATTGTCTTCATGCTGACCGGCAAGCAACGTAGTAGGCACCAATACGGCAACCTGATAACCAGCACTAACGGCAATAAAGGCGGCTCGCATCGCGACTTCTGTTTTACCAAAACCGACGTCGCCGCAAATGAGACGATCCATAGGCTGGTTTTGTCTCATGTCTTCCATTACTGCATAAATAGCATTGGCTTGGTCGGCGGTTTCTTCAAAGGCAAACTGGCTAGCGAATAGCTCATACTGTGATGGGTCTATTTTGAAATGAATGCCAACTTTGGCCTCACGTCTTGCCTGCATATTGAGCAATTCAGCAGCAACGTCATGAATTTGCTCTAATGCTTTTTGCTTGGCTCGGTCCCATTTACCACTACCAATCTTATGTAGCGGTGCTAAGGCAGGATCACCGCCACTATAGCGACTAATCATTTGCAAATTGGCAACTGGCACATAGATACTAGCGTCATCAGAATATTTTAAATGGATAAATTCTTGCTCACCATCGCCCACATCTAAGGTAATCAAGCCATTATAACGACCGATACCATGCTCAATATGCACCACTGGACTGCCATCTGTTATCTCAGTGACGCTTTTAACCAAGAACTCTTCTGATACACCGCTTTGGCGACGACGGCGTGTCTGTAAGACTTGACGACCAAACAGCTGTGTCTCGCTAATCAACACCAAACGTTCAGGCACATAGACACCGCGCTCAATTGGCGCTACGGTCAGACCGACATGTGGTAGATGACTGTTATTAATAGCGCTGGTTTTATCTGCAGCTAGAAAGGTCTCAAAGCTATCATACGCCTTGATATCAATCTTGCCCTTGAACAGTTCAATGAGAATCTCACGACGGCCTGCAGTCTCTGCAACGATTAGTACAGGTGTTGAAGTCTCTAATTGCGTATTCAAGAAGTCGAGCAATTCTGATAATGGTTCAGACTTTTGATGATTGACTGCTAATTGTGGCGGCTCTTGAGCACTTAATGTCACCAGTCCTTGTTGTTTAGTGACACTCAATGGCAATGGTATTTGTGAGGCATCTATACTTTCTGGCACTGCCACATCATTCATCGTAGCCAGTTCATCACGAGCACTCAATATAACTCGTGGATATTGATTGAGCTGTTCATTAAGCGCATTAGATAATAGATACAGCATTGCTGGCTCTACGATAGGCTTATCAATGTCATGGCGACGCTCTTCGTAGCGGCGCTGAATTTGTGACCAGTAATCAGCTTGTTTTTCATTGATTAATTCATCGGTGATAAACAATGCATCACTTGGTAAATAGGAAAATAAGCTACTCTCTGCTTCCCAATCTTTTAAGTTAAAAAATAGCGGCTGATAGTACTCTAATCCACTACTTGCAATCCCTGCCATCACGTCTTTGTGCAGCTCAGACTTGCGACTACTGGTATTAGGGAACATCGCGGCAAAGTTTGTGCGGAACGTCTCACGCCCTTCATCGAGCGGAAACTCTTTTGCGGGCAAGATTTGAAATTGGTCAATAGGTTTAGAGATATCTGGCATTTTGTGCAGTAGTGACAATGACTCTTTTGCCATACTGGTATCGTTGCCCGTTAACATCGCCTTCAAATCATCGGCAGTCAATGTACGCTGCGTTTGAGGATGAAAAAAGCGAATCGTTTCGATTTCATCATCGAACAAGTCTAAACGTAGCGGAAAAGGTTGACCCATGGCAAAAATATCAATAATACTGCCACGTACTGCAAACTCACCTGGTTCAAAGACATTTTCAACAGCGCGGTAACCAGCCTTTGCCAGTAACCCGCGTTGGGTATTGATATCAAATCGATCACCGACACTCAAATCAAAGTGCTGTCCAATTAACCAACTTGGCGGTGCGACGCGATGCATGAGGGCTTGTATCGAAATAAGCAGCACGCCCGTTTTTGGCATATCCGTCAACAGATTGATGCGTTCGCTAACGATGTCTTGATGCGGAGATAGCTCATCATAAGTTAGCGTCTCCCAGTCAGGGAATACGTAAGCATCGACTCCGCAAAATGCCAGCTCAGTCTCTATTTGATTGAGTTGGTTCTGGTCACGTGCCACCACAACTTTTAGGCGCTCGGCAACATTCCACATAGGCGTTTGCACCAAGCTTGCCAACCATAAACTGCTGACCGCACCATGGACAGGCGCTAGCCAACGCCGCTCGGCATTTTGGATAGGAAACAACTGCTGGTTAATAGGGTCAAACGCGTCAGTCAGAGCAGTAATAGGCATAAAGAATAGGATCAAAGTTAAGGAGTCAGAAAGCTATTATACGAATATTTGAGCAATTACCAAAACTTATGCCGTAACGGTTTGTCACTTAAGAGTTTACTCATTAATGATTGAGTGTTAACAACGATTATTGCTCTTTAACTGTCATTACATAACAAAAAACCCCAACTTATCAGCTGAGGTTTTCATTTTTGCTAATCAAGCCAAGCCTAAAACTTCAGCTGATAAGTGGTTTATCACTAGCGATGATGCCATTGTTATCAGCATAAACGAACATACCCGAGTTCAACGTTAAATCACCGAAGCTGATTTCGATATCCGTTTGACCTTCATCACGACGGGTTGATTTACGCGGGATACAACCAAGCGCCATTACACCAAGATTCATCTCTGCCATGTCATCAACATCGCGAACACAGCCATATACAATAACTCCAGCCCAGCCATTATCGATAGCCGATTGTGCAATCATATCGCCTAGTAATGCACAGCGCATAGAGCCGCCGCCATCAACGACCAACACTTTCCCATTGCCTTCTTTATCTTTGCCATCGCTATTCAATAGTGACTTAACACGGCTATTGTCTTCAAAGCACTTAACCGTCACGATTTCACCGCAGAATCTGTCTTTTGCACCAAACTGACGGAATGACTTACCTTCGATATTTGGTAAGCATACTTGCGACTCAGGATTGGCATCCAATAGATCACAAGTGACAAAATTTCCTCTATCCATTTGTATCGATTCTGACATTGCTCCTGCTCCTTGTTTTAGTAATTCAACTGACTGGTTTTTCAATACTTATTGATGCTTTGATAAAAGTTATTGTATTTTTTACTCTTGTATTCTTGTTCTAATGCAATCTTGTCCCAATGCAATTAACAATCGATATCTGTAGCTTTCCAGTTTTGAGACTGAATCTGTCACTAGACAAACTGTCCTTTTATTTTTTGACACGGGTCATCGCTAGCATCTGCTTATTTTCGATAATATCAGTACGCTTGATTTGAGGCTCAGTACGGTACTTACTACGATGATAGATATCATGAGCACTCATGGCCATGGCGCTGGCAACGCGTTTAGCAGAAATAGGATGTAACGATAGCGACTCTGACACGAGCGGCGAGATGAGTTTAAAGGCTTTTTGACCAATGCTCTCAAGCGGACGACCTTTATGCTTACCAAGCAATAATGACGGGCGGAAGACGACCAATTGTCCAAAATCTAATGCCATAACAGCCTGCTCTGTCTCAGCCTTGACTCGATTGTATAAAAAACGACTGTCAATATCTGCATTCATTGAAGAGAGTAAAAAGAAATTCTCTACCCCTTTGTCACGACATAACTTGGCAAAGTTTACGTTATAGTCTCGATCTACCTTGCGAAAAGCCTCATCACTACCAGCCTGCTTTTTTGTCGTACCCAAACAACTAAAAGCATCTGTCGTTCGATCGGCACCAACACTTGCAAACACTTCAGAGAGATTATCAAAATCATTGATTTGATAAAAACGCATGCTGGCATTAATGTAGCGTGGCGGGCGACGAGCAATCACAATCAATGTGTCATAAAGCTCACTCAGTTGCTTTACCAAATGCTGCCCTACTAACCCTGTTGCGCCAATCACAATTGCTTTTCGCTGCATATCCTATCCACTTATATAACATTAGATGAACTATATTGATGAGAAAATACCTATATCAAGGTCTATCGTTAGAATATCATACCTAAATTCCTCAATAACTGACGCTATTATATAGGATATATTGTAAGAGATTTTATCAACCCTCTACGTCTATCAACGCTTACTATTGATTTAGTTACTAGAATGACCCAAATTCGATGATATTACGTAACTTCTTTGAGCATTAATCATCAAATATATTGTCCTTAGTTCAATAATTTGCTAAGATAATCGGCTTTACACGTCAACGCTGTTTAATTATTCCAAACAGCTCTGACGCTTACGATGATCTATTCATATTAGATACTTTAATATCAGACATCGACATCATATTTGACGAGACGGCTGCTCGTCACCGATGATTGTTAAACCCATTATTGCAATCAACATTCATATTTTTATCTATCTTTATCAAGGAGATACGCGTGGCTAATACTGCACAAGCTCGTAAACGCGCCCGTCAAAACACCAAACGTCGTCAGAACTCTGCGTCACAACGCTCTATGGTTCGTACTTACTTAAAACGTGTTGATGCGGCTATCGCAGCTAAAGATTATGACGCGGCTACCGAAGCTTACAAAAAAGCGGTACCAGTTCTTGATCGTATGGCTGACAAAGGTATTATTCATAAGAATAAAGCTGCTCGTCGTAAGAGCCGCCTAAACAAAACAATCAAAGGCCTACAAGCTTAAGATTTGTATTGGTTAGACCGCATTTCGCTTTTATAGCGTAATGACTAAAACCTTGTCACTGGTTCTAATACCATGGCAAGGTTTTTTTATGCCTATTCGAAACGAATTCAACGAATATCAACTCATTTTAATGTTTGGACAAAGCATCAATTCCACTGCACTTCTGGCGGCAATAGCAACTTGCTAGGATGGTAACCAGCTGCACGATAACCGTCTAATAATGAACTAATCGGCCGAGTATATACCTGACCCCGCCAAATGAAATGCGCGCTCGCTTGATCAAATGGCTTATCATCAAACCATAAGAACACGCCCTCCATCATTTTTGGCCAATCATTCCAATCAATCTCTACCACATCGAACATAACTGCTAAGAACGCAGATAGCAACGTGTCATGACTCACAGCAAGCATCAGATGGCCATGCTGCGGCTGATTCTGATAAAAAAGCGACAGAATATCCAAACCGCCTTGATAGGTGTTTTTGGTCCCTTCGAGATTTCCTTGCAAAAAGCGATTGATAAAGTTCAGGACGCCAATTTCTTTGAAGACTGGATTGGCTATTTCAGGCTCGGTGACGAGGCTACCAGGCTCAACTAACAATGATTGATGCGTAATGTCACGCCGTAGTCCTGCCCCCTCTTGCATCAGCTGCGCGGTATCAATACAACGCCCAATGGGGCTAGAGATACTATCGACGTCGAGCGAATATGGTAGATGACCTGATAACCACCGACCCCAAGACTTTGCCAGTATGCGGCCTTTAGGAGTCAACGGTAACTGATAGCTGGCAAAGCCATTACCATCAGAGCGCTCGCGTAAAGAGTGCCTCGTAAATAGTATCAGACGCTTATTTTCAGGCAATAGACTGACGGAGGAGATCATGCTATCTGGTAGGTGCGAAGGTGCAGGCGCGCTTGGGGTGTGACTCGCAAGCTTGTCAGCAGATATTTTTGACAGGGTGTTATTCAAATATTTACTCATGACAGCAAGCCTAGCAGATTTCTTATCAGGAATGAACCACAGACAAATCTAGTTGCAATATATCTTATAAATACTCTGCACTCTTTCAAAAAGACACTTTATTCAAAAGAGTCTATACCTAGAATAAATGAAGATTTGCCAGATATTTCCATACGGTTCTAGCCAATATCAATGACTTTGTCCCACGCAAACTCTAATGCCGTACTACTAACCTCATTTGGATAAGCTCGTGGATTGACAATCACTCGCGTATTACCAATTCTATAATCAAATGCTTCATGAGTATGTCCGTGTACCCATAGCATCGGCGCCCAATCCTCGTGCATCCATCCTGACAAGTCACTGACGAAAGCCGCATTACTCGGTAGATTGGCATATTTTTCAGATACTGATAACGAACTGACGCTATGATGACTCATGACTACTGTTTTTTTACCAAGTTTATGAGATTCAATCAATGCTTGCTGTAGCCACTTACGATGCTTGGCATGAATCTGCATAGATACTTCAGGTGAAAACAGTTCGTTGCCTGCGTAAATCTGCTTGTAGTCACGCATAAAATGCCTAGCAGCAGCCATGGTGTCTTCGTTAGCATGATACTGATAATCAGTCCAAAGCGTACAACCTAAAAGGCGTATATCACCAATATCGATATGCTGACATTGTAAGACGCGAACCCCTTTTTTAGACGCAGTATCATAGTTATCCCAAGTTGCCAGTTTATGGTCAAAGCTCAACACATCTTCATCAAAGTATTCATGATTACCAGCGATAGTAATCAGGGGAACTTCTAAGCGCGCTGCTTGCTCTTGCAACCACGGCATACCTTTGTCGCTATTAGCAGTATCCCCTGCTACTAATACTAAATCTGCATCAGTTTTAGGAATGTGTCCAACGGGGTGCGATTGACGTGCATAACTATCAATATGTAAGTCACTCAATATCTGTAATTTCATATTATCCAACATCATTTAGTGGCGTTATTATTAAAAATCTAGTTAGCGATAAACGCTCATAGCAGTACTACTAATATTTAGCTAAATGAGCGTTTTCGATATATTTATTATATTTTGGAAAGGTTGTAAGAATAAATTTAAGTAGTGTAGCAGCTTTTCCTTGACCATCAAAAAGTAAAAAGACAGCCATTTAGGCTGTCTTTTTACTTAACATCTATTCAAACTTAAATACTTTGAAGTATTGTCTTTAGTTTAGCAGCAGGGTCTGAAGCTTGAGTGATCGAACGACCAATGACTAAATAATCAGAACCGTCTATTAGCGCCTGACTTGGTGTACAGATACGTTTTTGATCATCCGCATTGTCTTCAGATAGGCGAATACCAGGCGTCACCAGTTTAAAATCCTGACCACATAATGCTTTAAGTGCCTTTGCTTCTTGAGCCGAGCACACCACCCCATCTAGACCAGCTTGCTTAGTCAGTTGTGCTAGTCGGCTTACTTGGGTATCTAAGCTATCAGTGATGCCGGTTTGCATCAACGCTTCACTATCCATAGAGGTTAATACGGTGACTGCGATGAGCAAGGTATCAAAATCTCTATCTAGCAAACGCTGTTTTGCCAACGACATGGCCTCTAGACCTGCGCTTGCATGGACATTCACCATCCAGACACCAAGCTCAGCGGCCGCCAATACTGCTTGAGCAGTGGTATTCGGAATATCATGAAATTTTAAGTCTAAGAACACTTCAAAATCACGTTGATGCAATGCCTTGATGATATCAGGACCACAACGGGTAAACAGCTCTTTACCGACTTTCAATCGACATTGAGACGGATCTAACTGGTCAGCTAACGCTAGAGACGCCTCTACCGTCATATTGTCTAGAGCGACGACAATTGGAGAGTTAATTACATTATTCATGGTTTTACCATATATTTTGAAGTTATCAAAGTATTGTATTTGAGGTCAGTACTGCGATTTTTGAGCTATCACCTAGCAGATCACATAAAAGATTACCTAACGACTTAATCTCGTCTACGCTTAGACAGAGTAGAGCCTTCAGTTAGGCTAGTTGCGTCAGTATTCTGTACATTGGCAGCAGAAGCACCATAAACAGCTTCATCTACTGTTGGCGCGCTTGCTTGACGATCGATGACTGTATTAGCTTGAGTCAATTGCTCTTGCAGGTTTGCATTTGCTTTTTGCAGGCGTGAGATTTCCCACTTATTCTGTAGCACACGAAAGATAAGCAATGCTAGTAAAATACCAATAACAATACCTAGCATCAAACACAAAATAAGTAGCAACCCTAGGTTCATCGTAGGTGCTTGCGAAAACAGTAGGTTGACTCCGACCTCAGTATTATTTGCCAATACCAAACCAAGTGAATAGGCAAAGCTCAAGAATAGCAATACAAATAGTAGAAAGCGCATGAGACAGTTACCTCTGTTTGGAATGATAAATTTTGACGGTTAAATAGCCAGTGCGGGTTTAATTAACCGTTTGCTACCGTATCGTTTACTGCTTCGCGTAGAGCCTTACCTGGCTTAAAGTGTGGGATCGCTTTAGCCGGTACAGGTACGCTTTCACCTGTCTTAGGATTACGTCCCATACGGGCACAGCGATGATGTAGACAAAAACTACCGAATCCGCGAACTTCGACTCGGCCATCATTGGCTAAAGTATGGGTCATCAAGTTTAAGATTTCACGCACTGCGTCATCAACCACGGTATCTGCCATGTTGTCACAGTTTGCACTCAAATTACTAATAAATTCGGATTTGTTAATCGCTTGCTGCATTATTACGCTTGCCTTATTGATTGATGGATAAGCTGATGATAAGTCAACGCTCTATAGTACGTAAATGCGTTTGGATAATTAAACTATATATACTGAATCTTTGAAAACTAACATTCAGAATCGTATTATGACTATAAAAAGCTTATAACTATCATCTCGTTACTCAATGGTGCAAATGATAGCGGATATTGGCCTAAATGGGAATAAGAGTTTGCCCATTTGGCTAAAAACCTCTATTACTAACTGTGTTAATAAAATCTAATCATAAAAAAAAGCGACCGAAGTCGCTTTTTTTATATTACTTTTATATCAATAGTTTGCAGCTTACTGCATTTGCTCTTTGATCAAATCACCAATAGTTTTTGGCTGTGCATCAGAACCTGGAGCAGCAGTAGTGTTCGTGCTACCAAGATCTTTAATCGCTTGACGCTCTTCAGCTTCGTCTTTCGCTTTGATAGACAAGTTGATGTTGCGTGTTTTACGATCAACACTGATGATTTTCGCTTCAACGTCATCACCAACAGTCAGATGCTTAGTTGCATCTTCAACGCGGTCACGTTGGATTTCAGAAGCACGTAGATAAGCTTCAACTTCGTCAGCAAGTTCGATAGTAGCGCCTTTAGCGTCTACTTCTTTTACTTTACCATTAACGATAGCACCACGGTCATTGTTGACTAGGTATTCGTTGAATGGATCAGAGCTTAACTGCTTAACGCCTAGGCTGATACGATTGGCTTCTGCATCTACAGACAATACCATTGCTTCAACGGTGTCACCTTTGTTGTAGTTACGGATAGCATCTTCGCCAGTTTCGTTCCAAGAGATATCAGATAGATGAACAAGACCATCAATACCACCGTCTAGACCGATAAAGATACCGAAGTCAGTGATTGATTTGATAGTACCAGTGATTTTATCACCGCGCTCATGTTTCTTATCAAACTCATCCCATGGGTTAGCTAAAGTTTGCTTGATACCTAGGCTGATACGACGACGTTCTTCATCGATATCAAGAATCATTACTTCAACTTCATCGCCCACTTGAACCACTTTAGATGGGTGGATGTTTTTGTTGGTATGATCCATTTCTGATACGTGTACTAGACCTTCGATACCTTCAGAAATCTCAGCGAAACAACCATAGTCAGTCAAGTTGGTTACGCGAGCTTTTACAACACTACCTACTGGGTAAGTGCCGCCAACGTTATCCCAAGGATCAGTACCAAGTTGTTTTAGACCTAGGCTAACGCGGTTGCGTTCACGGTCAAACTTCAATACTTTAACTTTTAGGTCTTGGCCAACTTCAACAACTTCAGATGGATGCTTGATACGGCGCCATGCCATGTCAGTGATGTGCAATAGACCATCGATACCACCTAGATCAACGAACGCGCCGTAATCAGTAAGGTTCTTAACGATACCTTCGATCTCGATGCCTTCTTCAAGCTTGTTCAATAGCTCTTCGCGCTCAGCTGAGTTTTCAGCTTCCATAACTGCACGACGGCTAACAACAACGTTGTTGCGTTTCTGGTCAAGTTTGATGACTTTGAATTCTAGCTCTTTGCCTTCAAGATGCGTTGTATCACGGATAGGACGTACATCTACCAATGAACCTGGTAAGAACGCGCGTACTGAACCGATATCTACAGTGAAACCGCCTTTAACTTTGCTTGAAATGATACCTTTAACGATTTCATCGTTATCAGCGATTTTTTCAAGGAAGTTCCAAGTTTCAACACGTTTAGCTTTCTCACGTGACAGCAAGGTTTGACCCATGCCGTTATCAACCGCTTCAACTACGACATCAACGCTATCGCCAACTTCAACTTCAAGTTCGCCTTCTTCGCTTAAAAACTCTTCACGAGCGACGATACCTTCAGATTTAAGACCAGTATCTACTGTGATCCAATCGCTATCGATGGCCACAACAGCACCTGTAATAACCGAGCCACGCTCGATATCTAGGCCCTGCTCTTCAATGCTCGCTTCAAATAGTTCAGCAAATGATTCCATTATGTCTACCTTTGTATAGCCGTATCCTGTCCAGCACAGTACGGATCAAATTTATGATTGTATAGAACGAAATACTGGTTTTATATCCCATGCAATCATATAAAAAAACGTTTGTTGATAGCGAGCTCATTGTAATTAAAACTGACTAACAACAACTGTCTTATATCTAATGCAATATCTTGAATAAACTAAGTTTTTCTTACTGCTTTAATAAAATTTAACTTAACCGTATTATTTTATACTAAAACAATGATTAATAGGAAACTTTTTAGTACTTAATATGTTGTTTTTACTAGCTATTAAATGACTAACTAGTGAAAAAAACACCTTTATCTTGGCAATGCTTTTTGACTTGCTCATATACTGCATCAGCATTCAGCGCTGAGCTATCAAGTAATAAAGCATCTGCCGCAGGCTTCGATGGCGCTGTACTGCGATTTTCATCACGGTCATCACGCTCTTTTATCGTCGCTAAAATTGCCTCAAAATCTGCTGTTTGACCAGCGTTCAACAACTGAGTCACACGGCGCTCTGCACGTGCTTCAGCACTGGCCGTCAAAAACACCTTAACATCAGCATCTGGAAAAACGACCGTACCCATATCACGGCCATCAGCAACCAAACCAGAACGAGTGGCCATATCTTGTTGTAACTTGAGCAACGCTTGGCGAACCTGTGGAAAGACAGCTATCTGTGATGCATAGCCTCCAACCGTTTCATTGCGTACTTGCTCACCTACTGCTTGTCCATTAACAATGATATCTACACGCCCTGAGTCATTGTTCGGTACAAACGCTATCTTCAAGCTTTCAGTCAATGCTAATACAGCATCTTCGTCAATTGGTTGGCTGGCATCTGCGCTAATTAAACCCGCTTCAAAGGCTTTCAGCCCAACAATCCTATAAAGCGCACCAGAATCTAACAACTGATAGCCTAACACTTGTGCTAGACGCCATGTAACAGTGCCTTTACCAGCGCCACTAGGACCATCGATACAAATAACAGGGTAGCGCACTGATGAGGTATGGCTATCCTCTGTATTGAGTAAAACATTATCAGGTGTAGAACTAGTCATAATACTTACTCAATAATATGCGTTACTTATATCGCTTATCGTATGTCATTAATAAAACAATATTTATTCGTATGTTAAGTCTTTAATAGCCTGTTAAGATGGGTGCTATCAAATAGGGCAATATTATAGCAAAAAATCATCGTGACCACTAGCACCAAGACTGATATCTTGTTTATTAGTATTTTTAGTTTACATAGTGGCGTTATTCTTTTTTGCCGCTTGCCTACGCTCACGAAAAAACGTCTTGAGTATTTGGCTACTATGCTCGCTGCATAATCCATTGTAGGCTTGGATACTATGGTTGTAGAAAGGTTGTAATGATAAGTCCATTTGACTACCAACCATACCAGCACGCGGTTCACTCGCTGCATACACCAGCTTATTTACACGCGCATGGATTAGAGCACCGATACACATCGTACAAGGCTCCAGAGTGACATATAAAGTAGTCTGTAGCGGCAGTCGATAATTTTCTAAACGCGTACAAGCGTCTCTCAATGCAACTATCTCTGCATGAGCAGTAGCATCATGGCTACTAATAGGTTGATTAAACCCTTGGCCGATAACCTGCTGATCATGTACCAATACCGCACCTACCGGTACTTCTCCACGCTCAGCACCTTGCTGAGCAAGTTGAATTGCTTGTTGCATCCATTTAACATCTTCAACTGACCAAAAGGTGCTGGCCTGCATATTTAAGGGTTGATACGGCATTAAGCTTATATTCTGTATATTTTGCATTTATTGTGGTAATTGCCAGTTAATTGGAGTTTGGCCATACTGCACCAAGTAGTCATTTGTTTTAGAAAAAGGTTTAGTGCCAAAGAAGCCGCCACGATTTGCCGCCAGTGGTGATGGATGTACCGCTGTCAGAATCAAATGCTTATCCGTATCGATATACTTACCTTTCTTCTGGGCTTTACTACCCCATAGAATAAATACAGTATGCTGTGTCTGTTCATTGACTGCATCGATGACGGCATCAGTAAATTGTTCCCAACCTTTATTTTGATGGCTGTTTGGCTCGCCTTCTCGTACAGTTAGTGAGCTATTAAGCAGTAGAACGCCCTGCTGTGCCCAGTATGTCAAATCACCATGTGCTGAAGGGCGAATACCAATGTCATCTGCCATCTCTTTAAGCAGGTTATTTAGTGATGGTGGCTTAGGAATGGCTTTAGGAACAGAAAATGATAACCCCATAGCCTGACCTGGACGATGGTAAGGATCTTGGCCCAAGATTACCACTTTGACTTGCGATAACGGCGTGAGGTTAAGCGCATTGAACATCAATGGTGCAGGCGGATAGATACTATCATCCGACTGATACGCCTCTTTTAAGAACGCGCGTAGATTGTCCATATTCTCAGATGTTAGCTCATCTGCTAATGCCGTTTTCCAATCTTCTGGTAAACGGACATTGTCTAAAATCGCTTGTTTTTGTTCTGGAGTCTTTGTTGTCGGTTCATCGAACAGTTCCATAGTGTGTCCTTTTTATACTTGTTATCTTGTTATCTTGTTATCTTGTTATCTTGTTATAAGTTCCATAGCTTCGTTAAAGCCAGCTTACTGTAAATAATCATACTAACAAAAAATAGTATGAGCTTTGTTGATGAATTATAGCAATAAAAAAACGGCTACCGCAGTAATACGGTAGCCGTTTTTATGATGTCAACACTAAATAACTTAACTGGCTAAAGACTCAGAATCAGGATGTGGCTCATGAGTTTCAACAACTGTCAGAATAATACGACTATCAGCTGAGCCTTTGTCTGATACCTTATCAAGCTTCATCGTATCATTCTCTTGAGAATCATCGACTTTAGGCTCTAAAGTCAGATGAACGACACCGCCATTAACCAGATCACCAAACAAAATCATACTTGCCAATGGTTTTTTGATTTCATCTTGAATCAGACGTTGCATCGGACGTGCACCCATTAGACGGTCATAGCCTTTATCTGCCAAGTAGTCACGTACATCATCATCAATCTCTAACGTTACTTGCTTATCATCGAGTTGCACTTGTAATTCGACCAAGAACTTATCAACAACCGATACAACAACTGACGTATCTAGAGGGTTGAACTGAATAATGGCGTCTAAACGATTGCGGAACTCTGGCGTAAAGACACGTTTCAGCGACTCTGTATTATCACGACTATGGTCTTGTTGAGTAAAGCCCATTGACGAGCGACTGATACTATCAGCACCAACGTTCGTTGTCATAATAACGATGACTTGCTTAAAGATGGCCACACGACCATTATTATCGGTCAACGTCCCATGATCCATCACTTGTAGTAACAAGTTAAAGACATCCGGATGCGCCTTTTCAATCTCATCAAGCAACAACACACAATGTGGATGCTGATTGATTTTTTCGGTGAGTAAGCCACCTTGATCATAGCCAACATAACCTGGAGGCGCACCGATCAAGCGTGATGCCGTGTGCGCTTCCATATACTCTGACATATCAAAGCGTACTAATTCCACACCTAGCAAGTTGGCTAACTGACGTGATACTTCTGTTTTACCCACACCAGTTGGACCTGCAAACATAAATGAACCGATTGGTTTATCAGGTGCTTTTAATCCTGCACGTGATAGCTTGATAGCATCGGCCAACGTGGCAATTGCCTCATCTTGACCAAATACCAAGTGCTTAAGATCTCGATCTAAATGCTCAAGGATACTCTTGTCATCACTCGATACAGATTTAGGTGGAATACGTGCCAGTTTAGCAATGATAGCTTCAATATCAGCAACATCGATTTTCATCGGTGGCTTTTGACCCTTTGATAATTTCACGCCATCTGCTGACTTAGCACTATCGCTTGCTTTCGCAGTCGCTGCTTCATCCTGCATTTCATTATCTGTATCACCGTCGATACCGTCGATATCAGCATCAATCTGCGCATCAAAATCCTGCTCTAAATCAGCAATGAAACTTTCTTCAGCTTCGATATCATCGACATCAGGCACCACACCTAAGCGCTTATACGCACCTGCTTCGTCAATCACGTCAATAGCTTTATCAGGTAAAAAACGCTCATGAATATGTTTGGCTGATAACTGTACCGCTGTGACCAACGCTTCATCCGTATACTCAACATTATGAAATTCTTCATAACGAGGTTTTAGACCACGCAGGATATCGATGGTGTCATCCACACTAGGTTCTTTGACATCGATTTTTTGGAAACGACGCGACAATGCATGGTCTTTTTCAAATACTTGGCGATACTCAGTAAAGGTTGTTGAACCGATACAACGTAGCTCACCATTAGCAAGCGCTGGCTTGATAAGGTTCGATACATCCATATTGCTGCTCATAGATGAACCAGCACCAATAATCATATGAATTTCATCAATAAAAAGAATAGCATTTGGTTTTTTCTTTAACGCATCAAGCAATGACTTCATGCGTTTTTCAAAGTCACCGCGATACTTAGTTCCCGCAATCAATGAACCGATATCAAGGCTATAAATCACGCAACCATTAAGTGGCTTTGGTGCTTTATCGTTAATGATTAACCATGCTAGCCCTTCAGCGATGGAGGTTTTACCGACACCAGGCTCACCTACTAGCAATGGGTTGTTTTTACGACGGCGGCACAGTACTTGGGCAGCACGTTCAATCTCAGAAGCACGGCCAATCAAAGGATCTGTTTTACCTTCAGCGGCTCGCTGGTTTAGATTGGTCGCAAATTCAACCAATGGATCTTTACTGGTCTTTTCAGAGGCACTACGGCGCTCAGTGCCTGCAGAACCGCGTGATTCAGAAGGCTCTTCTTTATCTTGACCATGTGACAAATACTGGGTTAACTCAAGGCGACTGATGCCCTGTTTTTTAAGCAGGTAGACAGCATAGGTATCATGCTCTGAAAACATAGAGACCAAAATATCAGACCCTTCCACCAAACGACCACCACCGATCGACTGCACGTGAAAAATAGCACGTTGCAAAATACGATCAAAGCTTTGAGTCGGCTGCGGTGACTGTTCTGTATCAGCATCGATGGTTGGCGTGTGTTTATTAATATAAATCTCAAGCTCAGTACGCAACGCCGAGACATTAGCATTACAAGCAGTCAACGTATTGGCAGCATGAGTGTTTTCTAATAAGGCCAAAAGCAGGTGTTCAACAGTGAGATACTCATGCGATTTTTGGCGCGCAAGCGTCATTGCTAAACGTAGAGAAACTTCAAGATGACGACTTAACATAACAACTTCCTACGGTTATATCTATCTTTATAATTGATAGTTTTATGAATGAGTTAGTAAGTAAATCAGGGCGGTAGATGAATTGTTCAAGGGCTATATTCGTATTATTAGAAGTCATGAATAAATGAGGTGAGCGGTAGACTATTGATTAAATACTATAATCTCGCTATCAGCCAACAGTAATCATAACTATCAATGGCCGCTTTTCTTTATATCAACACGATACTTCGACGGAGTCAATCTATTAACACAGACTAAAATGTATCAAAGCGTGCTACAAGCCAGTAGCGACAACTCTAATAACGAATATTAAATGTTGAAAAACTGATTAGATAGAAAGAGAGATTGATATTTGAAAAGCTAGAAATGACGTGGTTTTAGCAAATTCAACGGAGATACTTAGTCTAAAACTATTGAACAGGCTGTTTTAATAGATAGGGTTATTTGTTATAGAAATCAATACTATATGGATAATAAAACTATTTTAAGAGTCAAATTTCGTATATAAGAGGGGTGACTGGAAAGTCAAAAAAGCTCACTATAAAGGTGAGCTCTGGTATGAATTATTTAAAAGTACAAAACTGTAGATAAGGCTTTAATAGAGCCATATATCAGTATAAGAAATTAATAAATTGCTCTACTCGCCTTGATGTGGTTCGATTTGGGTCAATAGCGGATAACCTTCACGATGTGCCAAACTATTTACTTTTTTGGCTTTGGTCTCAGCGATATCTTTGGGATAAATGCCAGCAATACCTTTGCTGCTATTATGAATAGTCAGCATAATCTCGACTGCAGAATCCATACTATGACGAAACTCTGACTGCAATATATATACAACAAACTCCATCGGCGTGTAGTTGTCATTATACATAACAACCGCATACATAGGCGGTTTGGCTACTTCAGGCTCTGCGACCAATACATCTGCTTGCGGTGACGTTTCACCATCGGTATCACCGTCTTGTGCACGATGAGCAGGCATATTGGGAAAGTGCCAATCAGCAACCGTTGGCGTGGCTTGTGATATCATTTTTTTCATCATAATCAAAATATAATTATAAGGTAAGTTTAAGATAGAGAATGTTAAGGCAGGCGACAAGGCATGGTATAGAGCACAAACACTAATTAAGGTCATTGTGCTTTGATTTCAACCACAGCATCGTCACTGAGTATTTCAATAAGACATGAGGTAATTAAGGTACGATAGGACTTTCATCAACTTCTGGTAAATCTAGGAGCGATGGTAGCATGTTATCCACACTATCACCGAGCTTCCAGTCATACAATTGCTCTACTTTCTGACCACTAGCTTGCAAAGTCAGTTTGGCTTGCAAAGGCCTAAAGCCTGATGGCATTACAAAGCGACCACGTATCCGAACGATACCTTCGATCATATGGTATGCAGGGTCAAGAGGTACTTCTACAAGATCATCATTGTTAAGTAGCGTCAATACAGGCCTCAAGCGTTTGGCTTGACCATCGCTACTGAGCATCCCAACATCAAAACCATACTCAAAAGCATTTTCAGGTAATGGCGAAATTTTGGCACCTAATACCTGTAAAGGCATACCACCTTTCTCACGGATGACATCTGAATACAGCTCGTTGAGCTGTGATACTTGCTTATTTTCTACCGTCAATTCTTGCTGGCTTTCACGCAACTCTTTTAAATTAGCCAAACTGATGGCCAGTTCTTGTTTGGCAGTTGCCGCTTGGTTAGTGGCTATCTTATTGCTAAGGCGCAAGTCTTCTAGTGCTTGTGTCGCTTCAGTGCTATCGATGATTGCTTGCTTGGCTTCTGTTTCCATCGAATGAAGGCCACGTTGGTAGCCAAGCTTATGACCAAATATTAGCCCAACCACCGCTGTCACTAATACGGCTACAACAAACAGTGCCAATACCAATGTAGAAGCGCCGCGTTGTGAGCTAGCAATACCACTTATAGGGACATTATTATTTCTAAAGGAATGCTGTTTGCGCTCCAAGCTAGGTATAACCGAGTCTTTGCACGATAGACGTGCTGGCTGTGAGCAAAAGCGTAGTACGAGCTGAACACGCATTTAGACAGTATCTCTTAAGGGTAAGGGCAAGTCATTATAGCCGAATTTATAATCAATACCTAGCACCGTAAATGTGAATGATTGGAATATGAAGTCGTTGATATTAAGGAACAATCGGTGCAAAGTTCAGCCCCATTGACTCATCAAAACCGAACATTACATTCATGTTTTGCACGGCCTGCCCAGCAGCACCTTTGACTAAGTTATCTTGAACAACGATAACTGTTAGCTCAGCACGCTCATTATCCTGATATACGGCAATACGTAGACGGTTACTAGCGCGAACACTACGCGTATCGGGATAAAGCCCCTTTGGCATGACATCAACAAACAATTCTGACGCATAGCTATTCTCAAACGCTTGCTGCCAATCGATAGCAGCACCAGCATCGGTCAGCTCCATATGAATAGAGCTTAGCATGCCACGAATCATCGGTACTAAATGCGGCAAAAAGCGAATACGGTGCGCGAACTGACTGTCTAATAACTGTGCGACACCTTGCTCAATCTCTGGTAAATGACGATGGCCTTCGACGCTATAAGCCTTAAAGCTATCTGTTGTCTCGGCATAGTTAAGTGCAAGTGATGCTTGACGACCTGCACCAGACACCCCAGATTTTGCATCAATTACAATACGAGACTCGATCAAACGCTCTGCTTGCTTATTCTGAGCTTCTATAATTGGTTTTAGACCCAAAATCGCAGTGGTTGGATAACAGCCTGGGTTGCCTACTAGTAACGCATTCGCAAGCTTGTCACGATTGATTTCTGGTAGGCCGTAGACTGCTGTTTTCAACAATTCAGAGCAAGCATGTGACTGTTTGTACCAGTGCTCAAAGTCAGTCAGTGACTGCAAACGAAAATCAGCAGCCAAATCGATGACCTTAACCCCAGCTTGGGTAAGCGCTTCGGCTTGCTTCATTGCTACGCCATGTGGCGTCGCAAAAAACACAACATCACATTTTTGCAATGCAGCAAGCGTATTATCACCTAAGTCGCTAAAAACGATGTCAGACACACCGCGTAAGCTTGGGAAGATTTCATCAGCACGAGTGCCAGCTTCGCTACGAGAAGTTAATAAATCAATAGAAACCTCAGGATGAGCAGATAATAAGCGAATGAGCTCAATACCCGTATAGCCTGTACCACCGACGATCGCTGCTGAAATCATAAAAAACCCTTTTCTTGGTAAATACTAAATATGCACTGATAGATTCTATCTTTGCCTGTAATGCGTATAGTTCTACAAATCATGCAATTCTACAAATACAGAACAAAGACAGAATCAGTCTCTAAATATTCTGACTCTTAAATTTTATAGTCGTGTACTGCATCCACAAATACTTTGGCATTGTCAGGATTGACCCATTGGGTAATACCATGACCCAAGTTTGCTATGTAACCAGTCTTTTCACCATCAGCGTAAGCACGGTCAAGCATGGCGTTCACTTCCGAACGAATTGTCGTAGGCGAACCATATAGCGTCGCAGGATCTAGATTACCTTGGATAGCCTTGCTGCTTTGCAATTTTTTATGCTTTTTGGTCAATTGACGCTGACTTTCAGTCAATACTTGACGTGCACGATCAATCGGCATCGTCCAGTCTAGACCTAACACATCCGCTTCGCTGTCAGCCTGGATATCAAGCCATAACCCACCACCTTTAGTGAATAGCACTACAGGTACTTGTGGATGACGTTCCTTTAGTTCAGCGACAATACGTTTATTATAAATGTGTGAAAATTCGATAAATTGACGATGGCCTAACGCTCCGCCCCAACTATCAAATATCTGTACAATTTGAGCACCAGCGACGATTTGGGCATCTAAATAGTCAATAACTGACGTCGCAAGCTTGTCTAATAACTGATGTAGAAAATCAGGGTTACTATATAAGAAGCCTTTGGTATACCGATAATCTTTCGAGCTACCGCCTTCTATCATATAAGTAGCCAACGTCCATGGACTACCAGAAAAACCAAATAACGGAACTTGACCATTCAATGCTTTACGAATGCTGGTTACAGCTCGCATGACATAGTCTAGAGAGTCATTTGGCTCGAGCACTGGCAATCTATCAAGATCAGCCTGTTCGCGGATAGGATGTTTGAACTTAGGGCCTTCACCCGTTTCGAAATACAAGCCCAGTCCCATCGCATCAGGGATAGTTAGAATATCACTAAACAAAATAGCAGCATCTAAGTCATAGCGACGCAATGGCTGTAGAGTCACTTCAGTAGCGCGGTCTGTATCTTTGCACAGGCTCATAAAGTCACCCGCTTCAGCACGAGTGGCCTTATATTCTGGCAAATAGCGACCAGCTTGGCGCATCATCCATACCGGTGTGGTATCGATGGGCTCAAAACGTAATGCACGTAGCAATCTATCATTTTTTAAAGGTGCAAACTGTTGCTGAACCGAGTTACTACCGTCTGAAGCACTCATGTACAAATCTCCAAAACAGCACAATATCCATATTTATAAATGGATATTGTGCTGGATAAAATAAGTTGAATAAAAAAGGTTATATGAAAGCGCTATACAGTTAATGCAAGATTGTCGCGGTGTACCATGACGACACGTTCTTCGCTACTGCCAAAGATCTTATCGAACTGTTCAGTACGCTCACGAGCGACGCGGCGCGCATCATTCGATGAGAAGTTTACCTGCCCGACGGCTATACGTTCGCCCGTATCTTGGTGGATGATTTCTACCACATCACCTTCATCAAATCCGCCCTGCACTTCCACAACACCCACTGGCAATAAACTTCTATTGTGCTCAGTCAATGCTCTTGCAGCACCTGCATCAACGACCAAGCTACCTGACATGCGCAAATGCGCGGCTAGCCACTGTTTACGCGCGATGATTTTATCTTCGTCATTAGTCGTTAGCAATGTACCTACGGCTTCGCCTGATACCACACGGGTAATAACGTCATCGATAGCACCGCTAACGATAACGGTAGGACAGCCACCCATTGCAGCAAGGCGTCCAGCGCGGATTTTGGTCAACATACCACCTCGTCCAAGCTTGCCGCCGTCTCCTGCAATATCAAATAAATAATCAGCCATTGCACGTTCTTGGCGAATCATCTTAGCATCAGGATTATCACGTGGGTTATCAGTGAAGACACCTTCTTGATCGGTTAAGATAATGTACAAATCAGCATTAACCATCGCGGCTGCCATCGCACCCAAGGTATCGTTATCGCCGAATTTAATCTCATCAATCGTGATGGTATCGTTCTCGTTGATAACAGGTAGTACGCGCCACTCTAATAACTGTGTCAGCGCACCCGTCGTGTTGAGATAACGACTACGATTAGACAAGTCATCATGAGTTAGCAGTAGCTGCGAGCTTTGAATGCCATGCTGAATCAAAGCTGACCACCATGTTTCAATCAACCCCATTTGACCAATAGAAGCACAGGCTTGTAGTGCTGCTAATTTTTTGGGGCGTTCCTCAAGGTTCATACGTACCACACCTTCAGCAACAGCACCTGATGATACTAGCAGTACCTCAACGCCTTTTTTGTGCAGCTTAGCAATTTGCTTTGCCCACTCATATATGGCAGTACGATCCAGCCCTCGACCGTTATTGGTTAATAGTGATGAACCAATTTTGACAATAACGCGCTGAATATCAAAGTTGCGAGTTTGCTTAACAAATCTTGCTTCTTCCATCGTGTTTGCTATGTCGTCTGCCATATAAACTCCTTTTTTCATATAAATTGATTGTAGGGATTAAATTCACAATTCAAGTATAACTGCTCAAGCATACTAGCTTAAGGAACGTACATTACCTCAACGCCATCGTCATCATCGTCGTCAAAATCAGACGCATCCAAGCCTTCACGTGCTGCTTTACGAGCCGCACGATATGCTTCACGCTGTGCTTCAGTGTTAAGACGTACTTCAGCTTCTAGACGCTCAAAACGTTCTTTTTGTGCTTCAGCGAAGATAGGATCTTCTATTTCACGCTCACGCTCAAGTTCGATATCATTCATTAAATGATATTTGACCGCATCAACGCCTTCACCAGTTAGCGTTGCCGTACGGAAGACCATACCAGTCCAACCAAGCTCTGCGACGATATGAGTACAAAGCGCATTCAAATCTTCATCATTGACCTGATCGATTTTGTTTAATACCAGAATCTGCGGCAAGTTGGCCAATTCAGGAGAAAAACGCTCAAGCTCGTTTAAGATAACGCGAGCGTTCTCGACTGGATCACTGCCATCAACAGGCTTAACATCAACTAAGTGTAACAGACGACGTGTACGCGCAACATGCTTTAAGAAGCGAATACCAAGTCCGGCGCCTTCTGATGCACCTTCAATAAGACCAGGAATATCTGCCATCACAAATGAGCGATGACGACCAATATCGACCACACCCAAGTTTGGTACTAGGGTGGTAAACGGATAATCAGCCACTTTTGGTCTAGCAGCAGAGACTTGACGTATAAAAGTCGATTTACCAGCATTAGGCAAACCAATCAAACCAACATCAGCCACTACTTTTAGCTCAAACTTAAGAACTTTTAGCTCACCTTCAAAACCTGACGTCGCTTTACGCGGTGCCTGATTGGTAGAGCTTTTGAAATGGGTATTACCTAGACCACCATCACCACCTTTGGCAATCAGTAGTGTCTGGCCAATCTCAATCAAATCGCCCAATACTTCGTCTGTTTCGGTATCGACTACCGTGGTACCAACTGGTACTGGTAAATAAAGATCGTCAGACCCTTTACCTGAACAGTTTCTACTATGGCCGTTCTCAGCACGCATCGCGTCATGACGACGCGTATAACGATAGTCAACTAGGGTGTTGGTATTGTCTTCTGCAATGACATATACATCTCCGCCCTTGCCGCCATCACCACCATCAGGTCCACCACGTGGGACATACTTTTCTCGGCGAAAACTGGCGATTCCGTTACCACCGTCACCTGCTTTTACCGTTACGACGGCTTCATCAATAAATCGCATCTTACGTTCCTTAATTCACAATCCAGTCTATAAACTGGTTACAACCAACGGTTGTATTTTGGGGTTTTGCTATGTTGTTGCGTCAAAATATACACTGTATAAATACTACTTTTACTTAGTGCCCATTATGACAATAACACCCGATAATCAATCGGACTATCGGGTGTTTAAGTATGACAGTTAAAGTCCTACCAAGCTATTTAAAGTAGCATCTGCTACAGCGCCATCTTATGACACGATAGCGCTACTATACTTAGTATGACGTTATTGCTCTACTGTATTTAGTAATCTATGCTGGAATCTGAGCGTAGCTGATTCCGGCCATTTGCGTCGCCAAACGCAATACCTGAGTACTATAACCTACTTCGTTGTCATACCAAACATATACGATGGCTTGGTTGTCAGTCAAAATAGTCGCTTGAGCATCGATAATACCAACATGGGTCGTACCAACGAAATCCGTTGATACCGCTTCTGTAGAATCTGTATAAGCAATCTGCGACTGCCAAGTGCTGCTGTTAGCCATTTTACGCAAGAACTCATTTAACGCATCAGCACTTGCTGGAGCAGTTTTCAGATTCACGTTCAAGATTGCTAGGCTGACGTTTGGTGTTGGTACACGAATAGCGTTACCCGTTAGCTTACCGTTTAGTTCTGGCAAGGCTTTACCAACGGCTTTTGCAGCACCAGTACTGGTGATAACCATGTTCATCACAGCACTACGCCCACGGCGGTCTGCTTTGTGATAGTTATCAACCAAGTTCTGATCATTGGTAAATGAGTGAATAGTCTCTACATGACCATTTACAATACCGTACTCATCATTCAATACATTCAGCGTTGGCGTAATCGCATTGGTCGTACAGCTAGCAGCACTAACGATCGTATCATCACCAACGGTGTCATTGTTCACACCATAAACGACGTTTTTGATATCGCCGCCAGCAGGTGCTGTTAGTAATACTTTTTTCACGCCAGTAGACTGTAAGTGCTTACCAAGGCCTGCTTCGTCTTTCCAAATACCGGTGTTATCGATAACAAGAGCATTGTCGATACCATAAGCAGTATAGTCGATTTCGCTTGGGTCTTTGGCATAGATAACTTGTACAAAACGACCATTAACGATCATGCCGTTATTATCATCATCGATACTGATGCCGCCTAAGAATCTACCATGGATTGAGTCACGCTCAAGCAATGAGATACGCTTAGCCAAGTCGCCAGCAGCAGCTGGACGTACAACGATCGCTTTTAGCTGTAGACCTTTTACGCTTGAGGCTTGTGACAATAGCAGACGAGTCAAAATACGACCGATACGGCCGAAACCATACAGCACAACATCCGTCGCGCCATTTACAGCACCAGCGTTGTTAATAGACTGTAGAGCGGTTTGTAAGTCAGTATCATTAGCAATCAGTTGACCAACATCGATACGAGTGGCTTGGATATCAGTGTTTTCTGAGATAACTTTTACCATCGCTAGAGTATCAGCGATATCGATAGCTTTGGCACCATGGTCGCGTAGTGCTACTTTTTGATGTAAAGCAAGTATTTGACCAACTGAGGTAGAGTCTAGCGTTTCGCCAAACAAAGTCACTTGTACGTCTTGCTTGTTATAGAGCTTGTTTAGTAGCCCCATAAGCTCAATCGCTTGTTGCTCTTGATTGTTGTAGTTGTTCAAGTGGTCTTGATGTAATTGGCGTAAGGTATCAGCGTTGCTCACGAGAAACATCCTTATGGTCAGTAATGTATGATCAATAAAATATGAAGAAGTGTAAAATAGATAGGTCGTGTATGCTCTAAATGGCGACTCTAATATGATAATCAACCACTATCAATATGGGTTATTGACGCTAGAGTATTTGAATCGCCTAGATTTTAGCCTAAAACGCCTCATTTTGCCAGTAGTAACCGATTAGCTAGCGTGCATAATAGGTTTCATTCTCGTATATAGTTCTAATATACAGCTAGTAATAAAAATAAAGGCAGCCATATATGCTGCCTTATCGAGACGTTATCAAATAATAATCGCTATATGGTTTAATTAAAGCAGTAAATTTGGTTATAACGCTTATGGTGCTAGACTTACCGTTATGGTGCTAGACTTACCGTTTGGTTGCTCTGCGACGTCAATGTAAACTCTTTTAAGTCATAACCTTGCTGCTGAGCAATTTGACGATATTTAGTATACGTTTCCTGACTGATATTTGGCGAGCGTGCTAGTAGCCATAAGTATTTTTTATCAGGCGTTCCTACTAGCGCAGTTTTATAATCTGCATCACGTGCCAGCACCCAATAATCAGCACGGCCGACTGGAATCCAGCGAATCCACTTCGGCAAGAACGTCACTTTTAGTTTGCTGCCGCTTTCATCGACTGGCTTAGCCAAACCTTCTGCGACGATACCTGAACCGTCCTCGCTCATACATTTGTTAGTAACCGTGATTCCTGAGCCGTCATCTTTTTGAGCGTAATTGGCGGTCACATCACCAGCACATTTGCGCTGAAAATACATCGGCAAACGGCCAATTTCATACCAAGTACCTGCATAGGTATTTAGATCTACGCTATCTACAGTAGTTGGCGTACTTGCAGATTTATGAATAATATCACTTGGCTTAATCGATAGCACATCGGTCGTGGTCTTCTCATTCATCGCATCATCAGACATTCCATTAGTTGCCATGTTCACTGGCGGCGTGGCCGCATAAGCTGAGAACGCTGCTAACGGTATAATAATTGCTAAGGCAATGCCTGTATGTTTGATCAGTCCATTCATAAATATGCGCTCCGGTATTTCTTTGTAGGATGAATTATTTGCTGATGCATCGCTCATTTGCTCAGCGTCGATAGTCTGTTCAGAACTACTGTTTAGATTATCTACTTGATCCTCTAACAGTCCCGACATTAATGGCTCATCTTCGTTCAGCTTTTGTGGCTGCTTATTTCGCGCTGATTTATAGCCAGGTGATTTGTAGCCACTAACCACGTCATGATTATCCTCATTGCTATTTTTTAGATCTTTGCTTATCTCATTGTCACTCATAGCTGACTCTTTTGCCCTAGGGCTTTTGTCGGCGCTTTTGTATCCAAAATAGCTGTCTTGCGAAGACGTGTCTTTTGCCAGATGGTGCGAATATTCGCCATTCGAGCTGTCGTGATTATAGCTAGCATCGTTACTAGCTTGATTTGTCTGTTGCGTGTCATCGCCATATTCATTGTCATTGAGCGATTGCTTAGGCTGCTGAAGTTGAGAACCAGCTGCCTGTGAATCAGTCCATGCTGACTCAGGTAACTTATTGGTTTTCATAGGAGTACCATTCTTAAATAGTGATTGTTAAAAACGCTTTATGTACGGCATCTATTTGGTCTCGTTTTCTAAAAGCCATTTGCTTTGGTATAAATTATTTGTGCAAAACTTGACTCTACGAAAGCTTTTTTATTATTGTATTTTGAGCATTACTTTTGGTCAGTCATTGTTCTATAGAAATAAGATCAACGTATCATAGATATGCAATATATATTAAGGACAACTGGACTATTAAAACAGTAGTGCAATGTAGGAAAACGCAACGGTTTGTAAGTAACTATGGGGTTTGAGTGTTGTTTGAACACATCATAACCACACAGTTACTTGCTGGATAACTAAGTTAAAAATCAGTTATTTGAACTTACTAAGCTTAATACGCAAGTCTAATACGGGTCACATTCAGGCAAATGGAACTATAGATTGTAGATAACTTTCTTGAGTCATGCGGATTATATAAACTGACGGATACCTGCCACACTGATACCGCCATACTGCAATGCTTGATTGAGCAGAGCAGGCTCCAGACCGCCTAACCCAACGACAGGCATATCAGCTAACTCTGCTAATGCTGACCATGCTTCCCAGCCAAGCGGTGCGTCATCAGGATGCGTTTGGGTGGCGAGCACAGGTGATACAAAAGCACCAATCACTGGTGGTAGCCCCTGTTGTATCCTCATGCTGGCAAGCTGATTGGCTGCCGTTATACTTGCGATGTCATGGCAGCTGACGATAAGCGGATAGTCTTTAGATAACGACTGTGTAAGAGCTGTAGAACTGCCATCCTTATCAAAGCACTGCATCAGTGTCGTTTGTGTCAGATGCTCGGCAACTATTCGCTGGCCAGTTTCTGCCTCATTAGCAGTTAGTGAGTCCTCTACATCTAAAGGTTGTTCTTTGTCATTAGGTAAAATCGCTAAAATATCTGGGCGTGATGTTATCAATTGCTCAGCAAGATGCTTAGAATTTGCGTCCTTCAAGCGGATATATACCCATGACTCTGAAGCTAGATTTTCTTGGTGATACTGTAGCCATGCTGACGCTGCATCAGTGTGTGTGTCGAAATGCGCCAGAGGATAAGTAATCGCTATCTTCGATGGGAGCTTCAACCATTCAAGGATTGTCTTATTAGCAGCGGGCAAATGATACTCTCCTGTCAAAAGCTTTGATTTGGTCACCCAAGTCAGTGCCTGCCCTTCTAAACCTTGTTCACAGTGTCTATGCTGCTCGTACTGCTCGGCTGTCAGCTCAATCTTATAAACCTGTAAGCTGACCTGCTTATCGCCATAATCATGATGCAAACGCCCAAGCTTAACGATAGTATTATTATCAAGCAGGATACCCGTCTCTTCAGCTACTTCTCTTATCAACGCCTGCGCTGCTGACTCATTTGCTTCTATCTTTCCGCCGACGAACTCGTAGCGATTTCCTTGATGCTGCGTAGCATCTCGAAACCCAAGCAAATACTGATCTTTATAATGAATGACAGCCACTGCAACATTTACGGTGCTCGGTTTATTATTTTTTATCTGAGGATCTGTCTTACTGTCCGTCTTGGTTTCTAATTGTTGATTTGACCCGTTCAACATACTTATATCCTTTATTTCGGTATTTACTTTGATTATCTTTGATAATTTAATAGTTTTTATAGGCTATATGATTTATTTATATTTACCACTTAACTCATTAATTTAATTAGATAAAATACTTAATCGGAATAGTTTATAACAGTAACATTAGATAAGTTTACATAATAACTGCATTTTATTTTATCAATTGCCTTGCAAATTTATCAAATCTAAATGATAATTATTATCGTTAAAAACAATTACTTTATGGTTAGCCAATTTTATAAGCCACTTTTTTTCAAAAGGAATTTACTATGAGCATGGTCATCTCTCGTTATTTAAACTGTCGTGAAAACCGTCTGCCTACTTTGCAATCACAACATCTATTTGCACTGACTAAAGAGGTACGTATCGAGCATGAAGGCGAAGAGTATCGACTACGCCTAACTCGCAACAATCGCTTGATTCTAACCAAATAACGTCTATTTCAGTAACACCTTTTTCAATGCTTCTATAAAAAAACGCCTTCAGTATGAGGCGTTTTTTTATAGGTTATCCAACTTAAAAATAATTTAACAAGCTCTCTCAGTTGACATCAACTAGAAAGCAGTTGTCCTCTAAATAAAAAATTTAGAACTGCCAACTATAGACCACATCTACTGCGTTTTCCGCTGCTGAGCTTGCTTCTACATAGATACGGCGTGTCAGTTGATAACGAACAGAAAGGCTGTTTTGCGCATTGAAAACACCTACACCATAGCGAATGTACAAATCAGGGGTAACGTAACCTGTGACGTTGACATTGGTGTCCTCGCTACTACCTGAGGCATCGACTGTCAGGCTCTGCAAACCAAATGCTTGCCCAATTTGATTGGTCAGGCTACGAGTACCACTCAGACCAAAGCTCAGTCCAGCGGCAGCCAGATTATTGGTCACTTGAGACTTAAACCCTTGCTCACTGATTTGCGTCGCGCTCTTGTTATCGATGCGGCCTGTCACCAATGCGTTCATTGCTTGTTGCTGGGTCAGTCCTGCATTGTTAAAGACGATAATATTAGGACTTTCAGTCGTCCCTTTGACACGCAGACCGACTGTTTTGCCGTTAATCGTTTTGGCCGCTTCAATACTCAGACTCGGCTTCATCACATCGCCATTGAAACGCACTTGACCATAATTTAGCTCTAGGCTCTGTCCAAAGGCATTGATATTAGTGCGGCGTGAGACCTGTACAACACCTCTGGCACGCATGATACCAGTACCATTCTGAGTCACATTAATCGCCCCTGCCAATGGTATGACGGCGCCAAAACCACGGAAGTTGATATCATCGCCCAAATCAACACCGATGTCAGCATTGATTGACCAAGGTTTTGAGATAGCCAGTACTTCATCGATATTACCAATCAAACGGCGATCTAGTACGACTGCATCCTCAGTCTGAGTGATAATATCTTCGCTGGCTTCAGGCGGACGAATGGTCGCAGACGGCACACTGATCGCCCCTTTTATATCAACATAACGGTCGCCTGGGCGCACGATAATATCAATATCAGGATCAATTTCAGCAACCAGTAATGGGGGCTGAGTGATGACTAGGCCTTCACCGACAATACTCAACTTGGCCTGCAGTTTTTGCTGCCAATTGACTGTCCCTGACAATTCGCCTTCACCTGTACCACTATTGAATGTGCCATCAATGGTCGCTTGCGTGCCGCGGATTTTGGCTGCCGCATTTACTTTGGACAGATTCACGGGCAAATCAAGCATGGCTATACGGCCATCAGATAGTTTTACGTCGCCATAGAACTGCGGTTTGATTAAGGTACCGCCTAGGCCACCCGCCATTGTGACGTTACCTCTTAGGACGCGCATACCAGGGAAGAAAGGCTTAAATATCGCAAGATCAAGCTCGTTCAGTACCAATGCACCAGAGATTGGTTTAGGGTCTTTATAAGGATCGACGATCACTTCAGCATAGCCACGCGCCCCGCGTCCAGTATTGATATCGGTACGCAATTTGATACCCTCAGGCACAGACAAAGCAATGAGAGAGACACGCTTGTATGGCAAGGTCATTGATGTGCTCTCGCCATCTTGAACAAGGCCAATTTTGCCATTGTCTGAGTATAGCGTGGTATTAATGGTTGGCGGACGACCACGTTGCCATCCGACGATTGCTTTACCATTAATCTTGCCATTCCAGTCAATATCTTCTGGCAAGAACACTGAGAATAACGACGTATCTAAATTCTGCAACGCTACATTGACTTCACCTTGGTCTGGCGATGCCACTAGTTTTTCTCGTAGACAGAGCTTGCCGGTTTGATCCGTGGCCTGCCAGCAGTGAGCGGCAAGCTGTACTTTTAGATCACGATTCTCACCACCCTGATTGTAAGGTAAATTCACAATCAGCTGTGCAGGTTGCAATTGATTCAAAGTCGCATATTTAGATTTAATGCGGCCTTTTCCAATGACACCTGACCAGCTTAGCCTGTCTCGATCAAAACCACCTTTTAGCCTAGCGCCGACATCGAGTTGCTTATTGGCCACATTGAGATCGACCACATGAGACTTTTCGGTCCCATTAAAAGACGCTTTAACACTATCGAAACTTTGACCAGCAGCATCTAGGCCTTCAGCCGTGACGATTAACTGGCTTGGGCTGTTGGCTAAGTTGACCAGCTTGCCGCGTACACGGCCTTGACGCAATATAAAGCCAGGTAGCGCGAGTCGCTCACCAACCAAGTCAATATAAATAGTAGGCAGTGCTTGACCAGCTGGTTGAGATAGCGTGGCACCGCCCGTGACTTTACCAGCCAGTTGGCTAGACAGCTGATCTAGACTGGTAATGTTAATTTTGGTTTGTAGCTGTTTGGCATTGCCGTTAGCGGTGACATAGTTGTCACCCCAACGCAGCACAAGGTTATTAGCATCTAGGCTATCAATCAAAGCATTCACTTGCTTATATTGTGCTTGAGCATCTTGGGTCTGAAGTTGTTTGAAGTAACTTGCTAAATCTTTAGGCAAACGCATTTTCGCTGATAGGCTGCCTTTAGCACTCAGTTGCTGCCCTTTTAGCATGCCATTTAGATTAACTTGTTTAATATTGACGATCTGCTGCGTGTCACTCCAGCGGCCATCTGTATCAATCGTACCAGTGATAAGGCTTGGGGTATCTTTTAGGAAATAACCAACATTAAAACGATCCATCACTGCCTTGATATCCCATGCAACGCCTTGACGCACATCAACGGTACCGCTGGCATCAATACTACCTGCCGCACCCACATGACGGAAACGGTTGATACGGATCAACTGACTGTCACCACTGGCTTCTATATTCAGCTTACCTGCTGGCAGTTGTTCGGCATCCAATATACCGTTGAAATTTACGGCAAAGCGCTGCAAAGTACCTGCAGTGTTTTTGCTGTTTTTTGGCGCATTTTGCCATTCGCCACTGGTTTTTAGATCGCCTGTGATTATCGCTGGATTATTGGGTAAAAAATAACCCAAGTTGAACTGGTCAAAACGACCATCTATATTCCAGCCGATATTTTTACGTAAGTCGATAACACCTTTCGCATCAACTGCGCCCGCTTCACCTTTATAGTTCAGCTTACGAATACTAATCAGCTTTGGCGTACCCGCAGCATCGATAGACAGACGGCCTTGTGGTACATCTGCCGTATCAATCCGACCATCAAAACGCGCATCAAATACTGACAGCTCACCACCTACGATATCGACACTGGCATCACCAGCACCGGTAATACCGATAGCACGATCTGCTTGCGTCGCATCGAGCTGCGCTTGCATATCGGTATTGTTTAAAGTAATCACGTGACGTTGACCGCTGACACCATTTTTGGTGATGTTTAGCAGTCGACCACGTGCACTTATACTACCTGTTAGGCGCTCAAGCGGTAAATCGCTACGATATTTCTTAGGAAGTAAACCTTTGGTGCTGGCATCAATCTGCCATGTCAGTGGACGCTGTTTGTTCGCTAACTGAATCTGTCCTGTGCCGGATAAGTCTCCTACTATGCCGTTATAATTAAGACGATTGATATCAATGACATCACCAGCCTTACGTATACGTAGATCATAGTTGCCCTTGGGGGCAGCATTTAGTTCATTGATAACGGCATTGGCATCGACTGATAGGGTCGAACCACGAACGATGACGTCCGCCTGCCCACTAGGACTGTCGATATTGCCAATATTGGGTACGTTACGGCGGGTTAGGTTTTTCCAGTTAGCATCAATATACCAAGGCGCGACTTGCTTGGACTTGGCAGAGGTTTTACCACGGACCATATTGGCATTGATGTGCTCACCATCGCGCTGACGCAAATCTGCATCGATCTGCGTATTACCAGTAGGATTCTGCTGCTGATAACGCAATGACAGTCTACCGTTTAGGGTTTGCGGGGCGTAAGCTTTGAAGTCAGTATACTCAGCCGGAATAGCTTGGCGAATATCAAAGTTACTACCCGTCGCACGCACTGTGGCCTCAAAACTGTCTTTCCAATCTAAAATACCTTGTAACGCCAAACGTCCCGCTGGCACGTCAGCATCTAGGCGATCTATACGTAGCTGACTGTTGGCGATAACGGCGCGGCCTTGGTAATGACCTGATGGAATGTCTTTGGCTGTCAATTCAGTATTGATACGCAGCCGTATCTCAGAAATGACACCAGAAGCTGTGGCTGTACCGCTTTGTAGGCGAATGTTTTGGCTGTCAGCGTAAGGGATAAGAATATCATCCCACTGTAGTTTTGCATCAAACGGCGCACCCGCATCCAACCCCTGTACTACAAAGTCGCCTTTCACATCGCTATCGTTATAACGACTGCGCACCTTACCAACAGTACGTTTTAGCGTTCCGGTTGCAGAGATATTCAATGGGTCGATATAGGCTTTTTCAAGGGCGCTGACTTCCGCAATCGCACTCAAATCTAGTGGATAGTCGCCCTGTAGGTCGATCTCTCCTTGCAAGGCACTGACTTTCACAATATCAGCATACTGCAAATCACCACGACCAACGGTTACCGTACTACCCACCCACGTCAAGTCACGCGCCGTAATGTCTTGAATAACGATAGGATCTTTGGTTACTTGCTTATAGGTGATTTTCTTAATTTTTGCTTGATCAAAACGCAAGTTTACTGGCAATTTTAAAGTTTTATAATCGAACGGTTCACCAGTAGGCGGTTTTTTATTGATAATCTCTATGGTCTGGATGTCTGCATCGCTTAAATGTACTTCTTTTGCAAATACTGCGCGCCAGCCTATTTTGACGTAGGCCTTATCTACTAATATCTCAAGATCTTCAGTCGCTTCAATATCGATATCAGTGACCCAAATACCATCGCGCAAGTTACCGCGTCCGTATTTGAAATCAATACCTGTTTCGACACTGATTTTTTCTAATATAAACTTCGTACCAGCATCAGTACCTGCTGCATAAAAGAATATAGCAAACATGATGGCTAGTACGATAAGCACCAATACCAGAAGTTTGAGCAGAAATGACAACGGATACCAACGCCTAACGGCACGGGCATCACGCTGTGCTGGATCTTCATCTGGAGCATTATTAGGCGGGGTATTTTCTGTCAGCATGACACTCAACTACGTTAAAAAATGAAGACCAGCAATCGGTACGATAAGTGATAATTAGAACATTTGAAGCGACTAAACATTTGGAACTACTACATTAAGCGATTATAACGGTGAACCAATAAAGAAGTGTAGTCGTACTGGAATGCTTTCCTCGGTCACACCAGCAGCCACATCGACACGTACCATTCCTACAGGAGATGCCCAGCGGATACCGACACCAACGCCGACTTTTGTCTCAGTGTCAAAATCTTTATCGTAGGCATTACCGACATCAGTAAAGAATGCGCCACGGAAACCTGGTTTAAATTCATAGTTATACTCAGCACTACCGACCGCTAGCACCTGCCCGCCCGTTAGATAGCCTTTGTCTAATGGTGACAAGCTTTCATAGTCATAACCGCGGATACTCTGATCGCCACCTGCAAAGAAACGCAACTTATAAGGTACGTCATAAAAATCATCCGCCCAGATATAACCTGCATTAGCACTACCTAATACTTGATGTTTTTTGTCTTCGCCAAAGCTATAGATACCACTAACACCTGCACGAATAATCGCCATATCGGTATCACTGAATGCGCTATCAGTGCCAGCCTCGATTGAATAGTACTGGCGCATACCTTGAGTTGGGTTGGTAGCGTTATCAGTATCTGTTTTATTCATACCATAGCCAAACAATAGCGCACGCTGTTTCGGACTTGAAGAGGTAAAGCGGATAGGCAGATCATCTAGCGCTGCACCATCAACCCCCGTCTCAAGCTCATCCAAGCGGTAACGCACAGAGTAGCTACGGTTCCAGCCAGTATCACTACGGATATTACGTGCCAAAGCTGCCTTCAGCGTTGTGGTCGACAGATCAAAGTTGCCTTCGCCTTGGTCAATCACTTCCTCTTCATAAGTAAGACGCCCATCTAACTTATCATTGAGCGGATGCTTCCATGGTCGACTGGCATACACAGCCACATTTTTGCTGATTCTCGATACTTCCGTTTCTGCACCTGCTTGATAGCCTTGGCGATTGAGCAAGTTGTAGTCTATTTTTGCGGTAGCGCGAACGCCAGTATCTGTTCCATAACCCAGACCGACTTGAGCATCACGTGGTTTATCCGCGTATACAAACACATATAAAGGCACTTTTTTGCTTTCTGCAACGTCTTGTGGCGTTTTACGTCCTGCTAGCGTTGGCGGTACAAAGTTCTCGTCAGCGATCAGACTTTTTTCGTCAGGGAATATCTTTTGTGCGACATTACTGATTGAGTCACTGATTTTACCCAATAGGTTATCAGCTTCCTGATCTTTTTCATCGAGCACACGGTCATTCGGCAAGCGGATTAGTCGCTCTGCTTTTTGTCTGATGGCTTGCAGCTTATCAAGGGTTGCTTCATCAGCCTCAAAATCAATAGCAGCGATATCCGCTTCATTGACCGTCTCGCCACTGTTAGCACTCAGAGCATTATCGCTCTCTGCACCTATGTCACTATTATCATTGACCGTATCTTCTTTGCTAGCAGTGACATTTGAGGCAGCTGCGCCATCATTGCTACTCAGATCTGCGATGCCATCATTGTCTACATTGTTAATGTCGTCATCTAATGTGTCGTTACCCTCGGTAGCAGCATTGTCAAACGCCAAGGTGCCAGCTTCACTACTATCAGTTGGCGGTAGTATCGACTCGACGTTGACCGTATTAAAGTAACGAGTTGCCGATAAGTCATTACTAAACTTCGTGACTGCTGGACGATAAAACGGCTCACCCGGCGTAAAGCCATAGAGCTGTTGTAATAATGAAAGCTCTACTGGTAGTTTGTCAGGGTCTTGGGTCAGCGTATTGGTTTCTTTGTCGTAGGTAAAAAACACCACATCATCAAACTCGTAACGATCACCTGTGTTGTAAACCAACGAGACATCCGCTTTGTTATCAGGCAAGATGATATCAACAGATTTATTCAGCCAATACTGGTCAAAGTAGCCGTAGGTATTGCTCAAAGATTCTAAAGCCGCTTTACTGCTCTTATAGACACGATGATTAAAAATATCACCTTCTTGCGGTGGCAAGTCTGCCTCAAGCGATGCAAACTCTTCCTGCTCACTGCCCTCACCGCGAATCTCAATAATACGGCTGTCTACTAGTACCGGCTCGCCCAGCTCTTCAATCACAACATTGACCGTATCGCGATCAGGTTGGGTCAAACGCAGCTCAACCTCATAGTAACCAACGGCTTTAGCAGCATTCTGTGCCGTCTCACGCAGACGTGGCAATGCCGCAGTAAAGTCAATAACCGACTGAACAGAAGTATCATCCAATGCTGCTTTGATGTTTTTCATCGGCTGAATATCATTATCAGCTTCAATCAGTTGAGCCTTACCATTAGGAGAATCTTCAGCGGATACTTGCTCTAGATAAATAGTGGTTTCTACATTTGGCAAAGCCACCACGCCACCGTCGTTAAAAAAGCGATTGTAAAGACGCGTCACGATATTACCTCTATTGCGTGCGCGTGGCCGTGGTCTATTGGCTTGTTCGATACTTTGATCGACGGCCTGAGTATCATTCTGATAATCTGGTAGATAGTCATTAGGATTGATAATATCTGTTGTCGTACCTTCTACATTGGCAGGCACATTCGTGCCAGCTATCACCTCATCACTACTATCATCAGTCGTCAGGCTATTTTCATTCTTAACAATAGCTTCATTGCTAACGACATCTTCGTTGCTGACAGCGCCACTTACCTCAATCGGACGTGACATCCCTTCAGCTGTGCTCGCCTGTTCTTGCGTTGTTTCACTTCTCCCCAACGTATCAAGGTTGTTGGGTGCTGGCAAGTTTGTTGCATCTAGCTCTGTATCTAGACCAATTGGCGATGTTGTGTCATCTAACGTAGCGATTGGCGCATCAAAGTCACTGTCATTATTGCTAATATTGATACTGTCAATGTCTTGAACATTCTGCGCATCCATTGCCGCTAGCTCACGATCGATCTGCTCAGGCGTCATCATTTGATAACCCTGCTGCTGAATCTCGGTTGCTTGTTGCAACAGGTCATCATTAGAAGCGATTGATTGAGCATTAGTAGGATTATATGAAGTACTTGGACTATCAGGGAAAATCTCTAAATTCTGAGAGTTGTTGTTTTGAGAAGTTGCGTTTTGAGCATTGGCATTTTGCGTCGTCGAGTTTTTAGATCCTGACTTTGTCGAGTTAGGTTTTTTAATTCCCAAGCTCTGTTCGCTATAGTCGTCCAATACTGACTGATCAATGATGCCTTGTTCCACTGCTTTTTTTAGACGTAGCGCATCTAGAGCCATATCTAGCTGAGTGTCGTCATCGGACAATGTAGCTGATTGCTTGATAGATGCTTGCTCATTAGCAGCTTGACTATTGTTATTCTGGTTACTAAACGTTTGATTGCTATCAGTTTGGTCAGCAACAGATGAGTTGGTGATAGCGGTATCGTTTGCATTATTAATGGTATCTGCCATTGCCGCAGGTGCCATACCGAACAAACTGGTCGCAAGCGCAGTGCACAGTGCAGAGCGTCTGAAATTTTTACGCGGAGCTGCTAGATATGTACTTGGATTATTACTATCGTTTTGGATTATGGCTATGTCACGCTGCATCATTAGACCCTTGCATGCTCGAGTTGAAGGCTGCTTTATCATCTTTACGTCCTATCAGCTCACGCGGCACAATCTTATCAACGATAACGATCGTCAAGTCTGACCGGTGAATAAACTTATAGCAGTTATCTGGAATTAATGGTTTACTACTTTAATTTTATGACTGGTTATCTATAGTGTCGGCTTTAGCAATGTATGTCTACTGCCTTGTAGGTCTACTAGCTTAGAGAAGGCTACTAGTTTATAAATAGTGTTGATGATTAGTAGCCTTTGTTTTCACTACTATTTATACCCTAAAACGCAATCACATAAAATTTATAAATCATAACTTAGTTAAATATCGAATCATAGCATTGACTGCATGTATTTTCACCGAAGCCTTGCTATTATACGGCTTAATATTGATAAAACCTATGCTATATCTTGATATAGTTTTTAATAAAATTGACGATTATTATCATAAAAAAATTATCGTTCAGCGCCGCTCTTTTCTTTATTAGTCGCGATTTATCTGTAGGAATGTCCATGTCCAACCAGTTCCAGTTATTCAAGCGCCGTCGTTTTAGCGCTATGTTTTTCACCCAGTTTTTGGGCGCATTCAATGACAATATTTTTAAGCAGGCGCTCATACTGGTGCTCACTTATACTGCCGCCAGTAAATTGGGCGTAGAGGTCAGCATCCTTAATAACTTGGCCGCCATGTTATTTATCCTGCCCTACTTTTTGTTTTCTGCTTTGGCAGGACAGATTGCTGATAAGTATGAAAAGTCAAAGCTCACGCAGTTTATTAAACTCCTTGAGCTGGTCATTATGGCAGTTGCCGCAGTCGGCTTTGTCTTTGAATGGTATGCACTGCTATTTGTCGCGTTGTTTTTGATGGGCACACATTCGACTTTCTTTGGACCGATTAAATACGCTTATCTGCCACAAGCGATGAAAGAAGATGAGTTGGTCGGCGCCAACGGTCTTTTTCAGATGGGTACTTCGCTGGCTATTTTAGTCGGTATGATTGTCGCTGGTATTTTGACTCAGCTATCGCAATCCCTGTATTGGATTAGTGCCACGGTGTTGGTTGTCGCTGTTTTGGGATATTTAGCCGCACGCTATATCCCTACTATGCCAGCGATGCAGCCTGACCTGAAGATTAACTGGAATATTATTACGACCAGCTTAGCCACTGTCCGTTACTTATACTCTCTGCCTTTTTTGTTCTTTATCATTCTTGGCAACAGCTGGTTTTGGTTTTATGGGGCGACGTTTTTGACCCAAGTGCCAGAGTTTAGCAAGGTGATTTTGCTTGGTGATGAGTCCGTCGTTATTTTCTTACTCACATTGTTTTCTGTTGGTGTGTCAATCGGTTCGGTGTTGTGCAAAACCTTGACCAAAAACAAAGTCAGCTTGCGTCTGTTACCTTTCGGTATTGCTGGATTAAGTATCTTTGCTATTGATTTGTATTTTTCACTTTCAGGTTTAGATATAAATGTGAATAATGACACATTACTTGGCATCGGTGATTTGTTTAATATAAGTGGTAGCTGGCGGGTGTTTGCAGATTTGTTCTTATTAGGATTTAGTGGTGGTTTGTATATCGTACCGCTATATGCTTCTATGCAAGCCTACGCACCTAAGAGTCATCGAGCACGTATTGTCGGTGCGAATAACATTTTTAACGCGATATTTATGGTTACCTCAGCAATTTTTGCGATTGTTATCTTAAATGTTTTAGGGTTTACACTACCGCAGCTATTCTTGGTGACAGGGCTATTGAATATCGTGTTTGGCGCGTTCTTATACATAAAGCTCAATAAACATATTAAGCATGCCGTTATCCAAACCAACGATGGTATAGCACCGTAAATATGGTTAGCGCCTTAAATAAGTTTGGCTCCATAGATACAGTCTAATGTTGCGCTGATGGTTTCGTAGTTATGATAGCTATAGTAGTTTGCCCACTATCTATAGATTATTTATGGGCTATCTAGACAGTAATATTCGAGCCGATAATTTGGATTGTTTGTTATAGTAATACGCATCATGCCGTTGCGTTTAAACGGTAATACATTTTATTGACAGTTTTTAACACCATCAGGAGTGAGTTATGACCCTGCGTCCTTTATCTAAAATTGACCAGTTGTTACTTGGGGTCGATAAGGCATTACGAGCTGTCGTGCCACATTCCAATCCAAGCACGCGTCCGTTGCCCGTCAGTAGCGATGAGATTCCTGAGCTGACCATCACAGAGGCACGGCACGTTTCAGGTCTTATGCGTATCAATCATACAGGTGAAGTATGTGCGCAGGGTCTATACCATGGCCAAGCGTTTGCCGCAAAAGATAGTGGTGTCAAACAAGCCATGCAACAATCGGCCGAAGAAGAAGTCGATCATTTAGTCTGGTGCGAGACTCGTCTAAGCGAACTTGGTAGCCATGCCAGCGTATTTACACCGCTTTGGTACGGTATGTCTTTTGGACTCGGTGCAGTCGCAGGCGCGATCTCAAACGAGTTTAGTCTAGGGTTTGTAGCGGAGACAGAAGCGCAGGTCAGCGAGCATCTACAGGATCATATCAAGCAGTTACCTGAACATGATCAGCGCTCAAAAGAGATACTGGCACAAATGGATAAAGAGGAGCTGCATCATCGTGAGCTAGCACTTGCAAGTGGCGGCGCTGCTTTATCTCCTCCAGTACGTCGAACCATGCGATGGATGGCAAATCGTATGAAAGATACCGCTTATCACTTATAGCTTATGGTTACAGGTACTGTTGTCGATTTTCTTACGAATCAATAGCTGCACAGATTTACGTAGGTTTGCTTAATTCTAGCGATTAACAATCCTACCACAGATAGTGTAAAGCTTAATTTGCTACGGTATTAAAAATTTGTACGATTTTGCAGCAATACGCTATTTATATTACCGTCCAATCAATGAATAACAACCAAATAAATTAAACAAGGTAACGATTTCTATGAAAGCGATTCTCTCTAGTAGCCACTCTATTAAGTCACCGAAGTTTGCAACGTTGACCGTTATGGCTGCAACCTGTGCCACGCTGTTATCTGCACCCGTGAATGCAGCAGAAACTGATGCCACTGCAACAGCTGTACCTAGTGCGATGGACTCAAGCAAACGTGTGATTCGTCTTGCTCGTCCTAATGCAGCCATTAGTCCTGCTCAAGCCAATGCCGCTCAAACAAGCTTGCCAGCAACACCTGCGAGCAACAGCCAGCCGACTAATGCGCAAACAACTAACATGCAACTAAGCGGCACTCTGCAAAACAATGCATCTGTTAGCACTGCTCCACCTCAAACACCGCAAATGATGTCGCCTGCTGCTGCACCTGTCATGAACGGCACTACTCGTGTCTATGAGCCTGGTCCAATGACAGCTACCGGTATCGACTTGCGTAGCGGACAACTTCCGAATATTCCTACACCGCAAGTACAGCTCTCAGACATGAGCTTTGTTAAAACTGTACTGATTCCACAACAAAAAGGGCTAGGTACTGATAAGCTTGATGTTAGCTTATTAGATGACTTCATCGCTGACGTATCCCCTAACGCGCGTCACTATCCACCAAACTTCCCTAACCGTTCACAGCGCCATTACACGCGTGAAAAAATCAAAGTATTGGCTGATTGGATCGAGCCATATGCCAAGTCGCCAGACGCGTCTTTTGATGTATTGCTTCGTGCCGCTAAGCTAAACGGCATGGGTCGTAACCTAGACTTAGGTTCAGACTACACAGTACGTGGTGGTCAATATGTCGATCGCGCTATCAAGCTGCAACCTGATAGTGGTGAGGCTAACTTCCTATACGGCATGATGCTATCAGAAGGTGGCGGCTTCAAAGAAGGTCAAAAGTATCTAGATCGAGCTGTTGCTTTAGGCTATACCGAAGCAGAACAAAGCTTGGCACAGTCAGATCTACTTAGTGACCGCCGTGCTAATGCGTTAGAGCGCCTACGTCGTCTTGAAGGGCAATACCCTAACAATACTGTTATTCCTCAACAAATCAAACTTGTTGAAGAAGGCAAATTCTACATTTGGGATATCCCTGCCCCTGATATTAGCGTAAAACCAGGTGCTTAGAAATTTTGTACTTGTTGGGCTTAGCTATTTAGGGTTTGATTCATAAGATATTTGTTTCATAAGACTTTCACTAGGTCAAATATCTAATAAATAATCTAAGCTTTAAATACCAAGCGCTTTTGTTTTATATCTATAAGACAAAAGCGCTTTTTTTCGACTAGTAGAAACCCTTTCGTTTTAAAACACGCCTTTATAGAACTGCAAATGAATAGTCTAACGCCAAAAGTTGCGCTACACTCATTATCAATTGCTACTTTCATTATTGATACTCTCATAACCACCGTTTATTGGACTGACTTATGACTTTCGCTGGCTTTAGCAAACAGACAGTAATGCATACTAATAAAAAAACCCTGCCCATTACGTCACTTATGCTTTTGGCGGCAACAGTATTGCTACCAGCGTGTAGTACGGTGACGGTCGATAAACAAGCCTCGGCCAAGACCATCTCAGCGCAGCGCGGCAATATCGTCACTGACAATGCGCTAAGCAGCGACACAGCATCTGCCTTGCTATCAGCAGGACTGAATGAGCAAGCCTGTATGCAGCAATTTGACTTATGCTTGACTCAGCTCTCTGATAGTATGCTTAACAGGCACTATCGGCCTGCCTTAGCTATTTTTGCAGAACTGCACTATGCAAAAGCACGTCAACTATCTGACTCAAAAAACTGTCGTAATGCGCTTGCACGCCCGCCACTTGATCCGTATTACGCTAATGCACCCTTAAGTGATGAGGATGCAAAAACACAGCAAGAAGAAACCGACCTATGTCTGACAGACTATCAAGCAAGGTTGTTTGATGCCGTCAAATACAGCTACACCTACCTATTTTATGACAGCTTGACCCATGACTTTGAAGGTACAGAGCAAAATAGCAATAGCCATCGTGCGCAAAACCGTATTCCAAATGACAACGACATCCAAACCCAAGACATTTATAACGCTGCTAGCAATGACGTTATTACTCAAATCTACCAATCGACTGAAAATGCCAATAAATTGATGGGTGATACAACAGTAGAGTATTTGCCGATAACCTCTACCAAGCGTGATAACACGGATGAAGCAGCGATTGCCAATCGACCACCATTAAAGGGCAAAGCAACAGACCAAGTCAAAGTCATGAAAGTTACCGTAAATGACTACAATCTTGATATTTATTTGCCCAACGAAAACAACTATCTGCAAAATGCTCATAAACAAACTTCCGCTTTGGCAGACTTATCATCCACTTATGAGCTGCGACTATCGGGTCTCAATTCTGTGAGTAAGCGCCCTGGTTTGGGCATCAGTTTGGTGGCGTCATTGGATGATCGCTATACCACCACAATCCGTCAGTTACTGGTCGCCTCATTATCTGGTCGTCTAACAAATGAGGATAAAAATACGGACGACAGCGAGCCAAGCTCACGTATTTATCCGACTGGACATCTGCTATTGACTGGTCTGATTAAGCCAGACGGTGATAGCGTATTAGACGCGCTGAGCAGTCGTAAGCTTGATATTCATTTATACAATCCGTACCAAACCGAATCCGTCAATATCCTCAACGATGACTACCCACTGGCAGCCAACTTTTCGGCAGGATATGGCTTATGGTTATCAGAGAACCAGTTAGATGGCGTAGGTTATCTAAACTTGATTACTCGCCAGCCAGATGCTCAGCTGCCCAAACTATTCATGCTTGAGCCTTATGACCCTGATAAGCGCGTGTTGATTATGTTGCACGGGCTAGCCTCTAGTCCCGCCACATGGGTCAATCTGACCAACGATATTCTTAATGATGACAAGCTGCGTGATAATTACCAAGTTTGGCAAATATTCTATCCAACCAATCTGCCTATTTTAGAAAATCGTTATCAGATTCAGCAGTTAATCAACAGCACCTACCAGCAAACTGATCCCAATGGACAAAATCGTGCCAGTCAAAACAGTGTGATTATCAGTCATAGTATGGGTGCCATTATCGCTCGCATGATGCTATCTGATGAAAATTTAGTCGATGATTTAGATAAGCTTAATGACAAAGATATCCTCTCTAGCAATGAAAAGCAGCAAATCCGTAATGCGCTCAAGACTTCTTTTGGCGAAGATGAATTAAAGGAGCGTTTTGAGCTACAGGCGTTGCCGCAAGTAGACACCGCTGTCTTTCTATCTGCACCTTTCCGTGGTACAGATTATGCAGATCGTTGGTTCACCCGTGCGCTACGCCGCATCGTTTACTTACCCGTAGGTCTGGTCAAGACATTCACTGATAACTTAGCGACCATTGCCACACAAGGCGATTTGGCACAAAACCCACTTGGCGCATTATATTTGCAGAACGGTGCCAGCCAGTTAAGTGACAAGTCTTCTTTTATAGAGTTAACCAAAGACATCACTATGAATGAGCGTATCACTTACCATTCAATCATTGCCAATAACGATGCCGATATCACTAAAGGATTGGCGCAAACGCAACCAAATGGTGCCAAGATTGATTTGTCTCAAGCGGTAGAAGAAAACTCTGGAAATGAAACGGCGAGCGTTGATGTTAGCGATAATACTGAGACATCACAGCTACCACCTGAGCCGCTTGTTGCTGCTGTAACGGTCAATGATGATATCAGTCAAGCACTGACCGAGCGTTTGTCAGATGGTATCGTTCCTTATAATAGTGCCCATCTCGATGGTGCTGCGTCTGAAACAATTATCAATGGCGGTCATAGTATCCAGACCAATCCGCAGACCATTTTGACATTGCGAAGAATCTTGCATAAGCAGCTGCAAGAATGATGTAGATTTTTGTTATTTCACAAGGTTTTTGACGTATAAATCGTAACCTTCAAATATTAGTTATAGCTTTCAGATAAGCAGTATGTTTACACATACTGCTTTGTTTTTAATAATATTAATTTTATTTTTCAATGTTTGAATTATGTTATTTTGATGACTCTTAGGTCTGCAACTGACAGATTGGATTGCTTGCGTGTATATCTAGGTGAGCGCATAATATATCTATAGCACATGACAGTAATATGTAAATTTATAAGGACATAAATTATTCAATTCAGCTAAACAGTGAGTCGCAAACTTAGCCACAATTTATGTCTAATGGAGCTAAGTCCACGTCACTGAGCTATTGCCCGTAATGCTTGCCACTTTGATCGATGGATAGTTACGGACAGTTACTTGAGCGTTGTATGGAAGTCAGCGCTATTCAGCTAACAGATGAGAGTAACCGTTTATGTTCGCTACATTTATGATTGACCAGCTCGATGCGCTGATGCTTGCGCGTATTCAATTCGCTTTTGTTATCTCGTTCCATATCGTCTTTCCTGCCTTTTCTATCGGACTTGCCAGCTGGCTTGCGGTACTTGAATTCCGCTGGTTAAGAACTGGTGAACCTATTTATGCTGAAGTGTACAAGCATTGGGTCAAAATATTTGCTGTCGTCTTTGGTTTAGGCGTGGTATCAGGCGTGGTGATGTCCTACCAGTTCGGTACCAACTGGGCAGTATTCTCTGATAAGGCCGGTAACGTTTTAGGCCCATTACTCGCCTATGAGGTATTGACAGCGTTCTTCTTAGAGGCGTCCTTCTTAGGTATTATGCTATTTGGGTGGGGTCGCGTGAGCAAACGCATGCATTTTGCTTCAACCGCCATTGTTGCTATCGGTACCTTGATTTCAGGTTTTTGGATATTGGCCGCCAACAGCTTTATGCAGACTCCTCAAGGTTTTATGATAGGTGCAGATGGCCTACTCTATCCTACCGACTGGCTTGAAATTATCTTTAACCCATCGTTCCCTTACCGTTATGCTCATATGATGACCGCAGCCTTTCTGACCACTGCCTTTGTCATCGGTGGTATCGGCGCATATTATATTCAATCCAAAAAGCATGTCGAGCACCGCGCGCATGGTCGTGTAATGCTAGGTATGGCGATGATTATGGCCATCTTTGTTGCGCCTGCGCAGGTATTGATTGGTGATGAGCATGGTCTAAATACCCTTGAGCATCAACCTGCTAAAGTGGCTGCGATGGAAGGACTCTGGGAAGATGAGCGCGGTGCCGCATTACGCTTATTCGCGATTCCCGATCAAGAAAACCAGACCAATAAGTACGAAGTAAAAATTCCTTATGTGACTGGTTTAATCCTAACCCACTCGTTAGATGGTGAAGTTAAAGGGCTCAAAAACTGGGCACCTGAAGATCAACCACCCGTTATTATCGTGTTTTGGGCGTTTCGTATTATGGTTGGTATTGGCATGCTTATGGTACTGGTCGGCCTATTCAGTCTATACAAATACTTCAAAAAACAGCAGTTCAATACTGACAGTGTATGGTTCCACCGTGCTTGGATGATGATGACTCCGTTTGGTTTTATCGCCTTATTATCAGGTTGGTTCGTAACCGAGACAGGACGTCAGCCTTGGACGGTTTATGGGGTCATTCGCACTGCTGAAAGTATGTCTCCTCTTGCAGCACAGCAAGTAGCGACGACGTTGATTGGCTTTATCGTACTGTACATATTTGTCTTTGGTGCAGGCAGTTTTTATATCTTGCGCTTGATTGCTCAAGGGCCGAAACCTTATACAGATCCTGCAGAAGATAACTTCTACGAGCACTCAGTGACCGAGAGTCAAGGCCGCGCGTTAAGTGGTGATAGTAATCCTGCCAAAGGTACTGAAGAAGGCTTAGATGAGCCTGCAAATGATGTCGATGATGGAGGATTACGCTAATGTTTAACTTCGGTGATGTATTAGATTTACCTCTCATTTGGGGCGGTTTGATTGCTTTGTCTGTCTTTATCTATGTACTGCTTGATGGCTTTGATTTAGGCTGCGGTATCTTATTCCCATTTGCAGGATCAGATAAAAACCGTAGCCGCATGATGAACTCTATCGCCCCATTTTGGGACGGCAACGAGACGTGGCTAGTGCTAGGTGGTGGTGGTTTATTCGCAGCATTCCCTGTTGCTTATGGCATCATTATGACAGGTCTGTATTTGCCAGTAACTGCCATGTTGTTCGGTCTTATCATGCGCGGCGTGGCGTTTGAGTTTCGATTTAAGTCCTCTTCGCGTCGGCATGTATGGGATACCTTTTTCTTTGTCGGCTCAGTCGTTGCCACTTTCTCTCAAGGCATTATGCTTGGGGCGTTAGTGCAAGGTTTAGAAGCCAGTAATCGTCTATATACTGGTGGCCCATTTGATTGGCTCACGCCCTTCTCGATTGTGTGCGGATTTGCCATGATTATCGGCTACGCTTTGCTTGGCTCGACGTGGCTTATCATAAAAACAGAGCACACGTTACAAGTATGGGCGCGCCAAGTTTCTAGATGGATGCTTACAGCGTTACTAGTAGCGATGGTTGTGGTCACAGCGTTTATGTACTTCTCAGACATCGATGCATTAGAAGGGTGGTTTAGTTTCCCAGATTTATTGTATCTCGCTCCTATGCCTATCATTGTCATGCTTTTATTCTTTATCATGCGTAAAGACTTAAAAACTGAGCGTGAGTATCGTCCATTTTTACTAACGGTGGCTCTATTTTTAATGGGTTATATCGGGGTTTGTTTCGCCCTATTCCCTTATATCGTACCGTATCAAATGACGATTTATGAGGCTGCTGCAGCCGATACTTCGTTATCATTCATGTTGATTGGCGCATGTATCATGTTACCGATTATCTTGAGCTATACAGCATTTGCTTACTATACCTTCAAAGGTAAATCTGATCACAATCCGATGTACTAGTCGCTAATCGCGGCAAGTAACGGATCAGCTAAAAAGGATGGCTATCATTGTTTGTAGATGGTAGTCACACTTCAAACGCTAATCAGGAGATCTCTATGAAAAAGTTCAGTAAAAAACAATCGCAATGGGCATGGTTCGTGGGTCTATATTTGGCAGGGTTTTTAGTGGTGTTTACCATTGCTCAGCTAATCAAACTGGCCATGGGTGTTTAGCATAATTGCCTAATTATACGATTGAGTGCTAGTTAGTTAATGAGTAGCTTGCTAGATGCTAAATTTGCATTTTTTTTTGCCAATATACCTTTTTAAACATGTCGTAAAAAATATTTCTATATACATAAAAAAAGCAGCGTTGGGTAATCAACGCTGCTTTTTATTTATCTTAAATTTATCAGTTTGGTTTACCTGCATGCTCGATATCATTCTGTTCGATAAACTCATTAACCTGTGTTAGACGCTCTGGGGTCCCCACGTCTATCCAATTATCTGTCGTCACCTCAGCAGTAATCTGAAACTTTATCATTGCTTGCTTTAGTAGTGGTGCCAATGCAGCAGGCTGTCCCGATACCAGACCTTCTACCAATTTAGGTGACATTACGCTAATACCCGCGAAGGTATACTTATCTGCATCGCCCACCGGCTGTTCACTAGCAAGGCCATTATTAATCGCAAAATCGCCGCCATTATTGTGCTCTGGATTATCTATCAATAACAAGTGCGCGCGCTGATCCGCTCCCAATGTATAGTCTGTTAATTGAGAGAAGTCATAGGTAGTCCAGACATCAGAATTGACCAGAATAAACGGCTCATCCTTTAGCTTACCTGATTGTAATGCTTGAAAAATGCCGCCTGCGGTCTCAAGCGGTTCATCGTCTTCTACTGACCAATGCAGCTTTACGCCATACTGTGAACCGTCGCCTAAGGCGTCCATCAGCTTATCTGCCAACCATGAGGCATTGACCGTGATATCGGTGATGCCTGCTGCTTGTAGTGCTTTAATGTGCCATATAATAAGCGGTTGACCTGCGACTTCAACCAAAGGCTTGGGCGTCTCAAGCGTTAATGGACGTAAGCGTGTGCCCTTGCCCGCTGCCAAAATCATGGCTTGTGTAATCGTAGAGGTAGACATCTGCGCTCCTATCTTTATTATTTAAATTAATGTAGCTGAGCGTCATCTACGCTGAAGCAAACTTCTCTTTATAAGCAGGTAGCACTGCTTCTTGTAGCCATTGGTTAAACGGTATAATTGATTGCTTTAGTTCATCGTTGCCATGTTTGGCAAGCCAGTTTAATTCAATAATCAAATCGCGCATGACTTTAGGAATATCCGCCAAATAGCGGTCTTTGCCATCACGCTCAGACAAACGAATAAAAATCCCTAATACCTTTAGATGACGTTGTACGCCTATGACATTCACATCGTTTTCAAACTGCACCGCGCTATCAGCAGTGGTTAGTGACTTTTGCTTTTGTAACTGCCAAAAGTCATCAATCCATGCAGATATTTGGCTCTCTGGCCATTCAACATAAGCATCCCGCACTAACGACACTAAATCATAAGCATACGAGCCAATGACGGCATCTTGAAAATCAATCACGCCCAGCTTTGATTTATCTACTTGGTCTTGCATAAGGTTACGGCTGTGATAATCACGATGGACCACCACTTGTGGCTGTCGCAAAATCTCAGTCATTAATGCTGTTTTTAGGTTTCCCCAAACCTGCTCATTTAGCGCGACACCAATATAAGGCATAAACCATTCGCTAAATAAATCCATCTCACGGTCTAATATTGCTGTGTCATAATCTGGTAGCTGGTGTTGCGACTTGGCCGTTTCTACTGGTACCGTTTGTAGCGCGACTAGTGTCTGCATTGCTAGTTGATAGTAGTCATTGATTTGGTCTGCGTCTGCGGTGGCATCGACAAGCAAATGGGCAAACTCTACTGTGCCAAAATCTTGTAATACCAAGAATCCTTTTTCTACATTTTGTGCAGTCAGAGTCGGCACGTTGACAGCAGGTGCCATCAGCTTAGCGACATTGATAAACTGCAGCATCGCATCTTGCTCGTCGGCGGAGTCCATGACGATATAATGCTTATTGGCGCTATTGTTTGTCTCTGATAGTTCGATACGATGATATCGGCGGGCACTAGCGTCACCAGGTAAGCTGTCTAGACTAAAGGTTTGATCTAAAAATACTTGCTGTAACCATTGTTCTAATTGCTGTTGACGGTTGTTGTTTTCATCGATCATATCAGTCTCTAAAGTCGTTTTGTCAGTCATATTGGGCATCGCTGGTTAAATATAAGTCATAAATAATTAAAGTAGTGATAAGTCGGACAAATACTTGCTAAAATAGCGATATGTGTCGGTGCTATATAAGCTGCCACAGACGTATTGCTATATCATTCAATACCTGATGTCAGATAGAATCGCTATCGCTACTTAAAAATCAGCATGGCTATATTATAAATTTTGGTAAATAGTGTAGCTGATTTGGTTTTTTTTGACTATGATTAGTCGTCATTATATGTAAAACATCCAAATTTTTGAGAATACATTAGTCATATTTTAGTCGCTCGTTCACTGCTTTATATCGTTCGGTGATACCGCTACTAAACTCAGTCATGCAATCCAATAAGCTCTGCAATCATAGGTGTGCCCTTGTTATATTCTCCGCTTTACCAAAGCATCCGCTTGATCTTATTTGGTGCCTTAGGCTTATCTAGCCTAACTGTCAGTGCTGCCATTGGTGATACCAATACGCAAAAAACTGAACCACTCACTACGGATAGTACAGGCAGCTATGCTTCTAATAGTGTGGCGACTGACGCCAATAGTATTAGTCGTACTCAAAGTAATGATGGCTATCAAGAAGCAGATATTCTAAATGACAGCTATCAAGACAATGCTAATTCTGCTAATACGAATAACGCTACTTTATCGAATGATACTGCATTAGATAGCAGGTTCTCTGAAAACAATGACCTAGATATTACAGAGGTTAATGAAGCTGCTGACTCTGAAGCTTTTAGCAATGAAGTTTCTAATGATACTAATCTAAATACAGAAACTAGCAACCAAGCAAGCAGTAATACACCAGATAGCAGTGCCTTTGTCCCTAAAGCGATAACAACGGACAATGGCAAACTAGATCTTAATGATGAGAGTATTCAAGCCAGCTTAATTCGCTTAGCAGAGTTTTATGAGCTAACACCAGATACTGATGCTTCAACATTAAACAATGAGGCTGTCAGCACTGAAGCGGACAATGCTCATAATAACGCCATGCCTGCCGCACAGACGATTCCAAAGGTCGGTAGAGATTTACGTCTGTTGCCAAATGCCGTGGACAGTGCCCAGCGCTGTGAAGGTCAATGGGTATATCCGCAGAGTAACCCCAATTATCAACGCGCTGTGAATGAAGCTGGTACGGCAAACAGACAACCAGCACCAAATGTGGCTAGCGTTCCGAACAATCAAGCCCCTTTATTTACCGAGTCTGACTACGGTTATTACAACAATATTAATTATGCCGAGCTATCTGGCAATGTAAAAATCGATCAAGGCACTCAGCATATCGAAGCAGAAAAAGTCATGATTGACTTGAGCAATGGCGTTGCGGCGGCTCAAGGCAAAGTCATGTTTACAGATAATGCGACTGGACAGCGTACAAGCAATGCAGCTACAAACAACATCTCTACAAAGAGCGGCCTAGCCAGCTTTAATGATAGAGCGGCACAAGGTGGTCTAATTGGCGTTGCAGACAGCTTGAATTACAATACTGAGACTGGTCAATCAACGGCCAATGATGTGGCGTTTGCCAGTGTCGGTCTACAAGCGCACGGCTATGCCAAACGCTTAAACAAACCGAATGAGAGTGAATACGAGCTGGATCAGGTTATGTTTAGTACCTGTCCACCTACCAACCGCAAATGGCAATTTGAAGCCAAAAGTATCGACCTAAATACCGATACAGGGCGCGGCGAAGCGTATAACACTACTTTCCGTGTGGCTGACATACCCGTATTTTATCTCCCCTACTTTAACTTCCCGATAGATAGTCGCCGTAGTAGTGGATTTTTATTGCCAAGTGCTAGCGTCAGTAGTGAAAGTGGTCTTGAAGTTGATATTCCTTACTATTTCAACTTAGCACCTAACTACGATGCCACCCTTAACACGCATATTTATACTGACCGTAACCCGATGCTATCAGGTGAGTTCCGTTATCTGACTGAAAGTTATGGGGAAGGTATTTTAAACGGTTCATACTTACCTAACGACAAAGAGTATGACGATGAAGATCGTACCAGCTTGTTTTATGACCACACTTGGTCGTCGAAAAGCATTCCACGATTAAGTGCTGATGCCGAATACAACTATGTATCAGATGCCGATTACCTTAATGATTTTGATACATTGGGACTATCGGACAGCACCATAAACTTGCCACGTCGTGCCCGCGTCAATTACTACAATGATTATGTCGATGGTGAACTAAAAGTAGAAACTTTCCAGACTCTAGATGCATTCACTGATAGCGGTGAGGCGTTAGAAGACAAAGACAAGCCGTACTCACGCTTGCCACAGCTCAAATTAAATTATCGCCTGCCTTGGGCCGAGCGCTTCGATATCACTGGTATTCATGATTCTGCATACTTCAAAAAATCCATTGATGATGGTTCTGAAAACGAAAAAAGTGGCGCACGTATTTATAATAAACTAAGCGCCGCCTACCCGATGGAAACCTCTTGGGGTTATATCAAACCTAAGCTTAGCTTGCAGCATCTATATACGTCATATGATGAAGATAGCTTAGAAGATAATCAGCTTAGTGAAGAAGATGGCAGTCAATCGGTGTTTGTTCCGCAAGCCAGTATCGATGCAGGTCTACACTTCTATCAAGCGGGCTCACCATTTGGTGCGTTTGACGATACGATGGGCGGCTATCGTTTACTTAGCCCGCGCGTAAAATATACGTATTCACCATATAAGAACCAAAACGACATTCCTAACTTTAATACGCGTATTGCCTCTATTAACTATGAGCAGCTATTTTCAGACAGTTGGTTTTTAGGTCATGATCGTTTGCAGGATTTGCACTCTATTACGCCTGGTGTCAATTATCGTTACATCGATGCAACGGGTGTGACACGTTTTGATGGTAGCATTGCAGAACAGTTCTATCTAGATGATGGACGTGTAACACTTGATGACGATCAGCCAGTGTTTACCTCGTCTTCTTCAGGTATGGTATGGGATACCAGCACTCAACCTTACAATAATTTTTGGGTTGATGTTAGCGGTGCCTTAACCAGTAACTATGATTTGAACTACATCACGACTGAACTACGTTATCAGCCATCAGACAACAGCTTATTTAATGTGGGCTATGTCAAGCGTCAACGTGATGACAATACCGATCAGTTGCCGTTATCGGCGTTTACCGCTTCCGCTGTTTTTCCTATCAATAACAGCTGGCGTATATTGGCTCAAGGTCAATACGATTATAATCGTAATAAGATGCTTGATTCACTCATCGGCGTTGATTACGAAGACTGCTGTTTCGGCTTTGCTGTTTATGGTCGCCGCTATTACAATGACCTAAACGTAAAAGACGAGCCAACACAAGCTATTATGGCAGAAGTTAGATTAAATGGTCTTGGCAGCGGTAGTAGCCGCTTGACACGATTGCTTGCTGATAAGATTTTGGGCTTTGAACCTGTACAGACGGCATGGAAAGACTAACCAGTTTTTTACTAGATTAGAATTATTTACGTAAATATTTATAAGACACTATTTGAACCCCTATTATGGGAAACGCTGTCGAATATTTTATTATTAAGGGTATCGGCTAGAGTTGACCAACTACTATCCGATGCAATGACATTGATGAGGAGCATCATGAGATTTTTTTCTTTACGTCAGACTAGCAGAGCAGTATTGCTATCTATGGCAGGCCTTACGCTTACGTTAAGTGCCAACGCTGCTACTGTCAAACCTGCAGCGGCTCAAGCTTCTACTCCTGCTGCGCAAAGCTCAGTTGATCGCTTGACGCCTGCCAATAGTACAGACGGTATTATTGCTTTAGTCAATGAAAATGCTATCTTAAAAAGCGAATTGGTTGATGCTATCGAGCAGACCCAAGCACGTGCCAAAGCTGCTGGTGAGCCTATCGCAAACTCAGCACGACTACAGTCTGAAGTGCTAAACGCGCTTATTTTGCGTGAACTACAACTGTCTATGGTCAAACGCGCGGGACTGTCTGCCGATGAAGCAGAGATTAATCAACGTCTTGGTCAAATCGCTCAAGCTGAAGGCCTTAATAGCATCGCAGCATTGCAGCAACGTTTAGATGCCGCACAACCTGGTAGTTATGCCAATCTACGTGCCAAACTGATCGAAGAGGCTTCTATCCAAGCGCTACAGCAGCGTCAAATTACTCGCCGAGTACGTATTAGCGAGCAAGACATTGATGCATTTTTGGCCTCGCCTGAAGCCAAACGTCTGAATCAAAGCGAATATCAAACCATTCACGTACGTGTGCCTTATATAGATGACTATAGTCGCCTATCGCCCGCTCAACGTGAAGAAGCATTAAAAGTGGCGCAAGCATTACGTACGCGTTTGCTTGAACCAAATGTCAACGTCGCTGAAGCTGTTGCTGCTAGTCAAGGTAGCTATCCGATTCCATTGCAAGGTGGGGATATGGGCTTTCATAAGGCCGCCTCTTTACCAACAGAGCTGTCTAGCAAAATTACCAAGTTAGACGTTGGTACCGTAAGCGAGCCATTACTGACTCCTGAAGGTATTGACATCATCAAGCTTGCTGATAAAAAAGCCAGCAATACAATGCTGATACCACAGTGGCATACTCGCCATATCTTAGTTAAAGTCGATGATTTACAGACTGATGCGCTTGCTGAACAAAAAATCAATGATCTATACGAGCAGCTTCGTGGCGGCGCTGACTTTGCTAGCTTAGCCTCAACGTATTCAGACGATCCAGGTTCTGCGGGACGTGGCGGCGACCTTGATTGGGTTAGCGAAGAAGATATGGTTGGTCCATTTGAAGCCACAATGAAGAATACGGCGGTTGGCGATTACTCTGCGCCATTTAAGACACAGTTTGGTTGGCATATCCTAAAAGTCGACGGTAAGCGCGATCAAGATATTAGCGAGCAATATCGTCGCAATATGGCACGTCAAGCATTGTATCAACGCCTAGCACCACAAGCTCAAGAAGACTGGTTACAAGAACTACGTGCTGGTGCTTATATTCAGATACTTGGCTAATAGGTTGCAATAAGCTAATAGTATTAAGTTAGCTAGAATATTGAATCGATTTAAATAAAGAAGGGTATATGCCATTACATATACCCTTCTTTTGTTTGCGCAGTTAAGTATATAACTGGAAGCTTTAAAAGAAATATCAAAGTTAAATAGTTTACATCTTGATAAACCAAAATCCATATAAAGAAAAACCCCGAACCTAGGGCGATTGGTTCAGGGTTTCAATACTTCGTGTTATTGTTATTATCTCTCTTCCGTGCTGACTCATCCTAAGTCATTTAACAGTATTATATAAGACAGCGGGCTGACCTGTGCTTTTATTGATACTGTCTCAACACTACATCCATGCGTATCCTTGTGTTGATGGATGTATTATAGGCCAATGGATTTGGTGCCGATAGAAGCTAAAGACTCTATTTTGCGTAAGCATATGCTTACATCACTTTTATGCATTACAGCTAATAAACAGCCTCTTTTATCAACCAAAACTGCGCTGCTCTTGTCTGTGCTCTTCTGACACTTTTTCGCCTTCTTTTTTGCCTTCTTCGATTTTGTTATCAGTTTCTTGGATATCTTCTGCTTGTGCCGTAGGCGCATTGCCTTCTTGATTGCTTGCCTCTTCTGGCTCATATTGCAAGGTAGTCATTACAGGAAAATGGTCAGATCCTACGGATGGCATACGCTGAATATCAACTACTGTAAAGCAGGCACTATGAAAGATATGGTCCAAAGCCCAACGAAGAAATGGATATTTAACATGGAAGGTATTAATAAAATGTCGACCAATGCGAGGATCTAACAGACCAGAAATACGTTGGAAACGACGTGTGGTTTTTGACCATGCGACATCATTGAGATCACCTGCCAGTATCGCCGTTTGGTCGTTTTCCTTTATATGTTTACCTACCATGAGTAGCTCAGCATCACGTGTGGTGGATTTATCAGCTTCAGTTGGACTAGGCGGCATGGGATGTAAGCAATATAACCAAATGACGCGGCCTCCTTGCAAACGCAATTGAGTATGAATAGAAGGTATATCATCTATCATCAAATACTTAACTTCAGGATCAATCAGCTCAAGCTTAGAATACAAGTGCATACCATATAGATTATCTAGTGGCACTTTTACAGTATAGGGATAGTCAGACTCAACTTGCTGTAAGGCTTGCTCCCATTTCTTATCACTCTCTAACGTAATTAAGATGTCAGGCTGCTTTTGCTTAACCAAATCAACCAGCTTTTGCGTTTCGTCATTGGGCGTCAATACGTTTGATACCATGATTTTTATTTGATGCGCTTGCCCTTCTGGCTTATCTTTTGCCTTTTGAACTTCTTTTTTCCACAGCTTAGTATATGGCAATACCATTCTCAGCTGAAATGCTAACGTACCGCTCAGTACAACAAACAATATCCACTGCCCTAATTCCCACTCTGAGAAAAACATTATCATGCCGACCCAAGCACTAATACCAAGCACCATGATTTGAATACGTGGAAACTCAACACCGCGCACCCACCAGTTATCCAGCGGCAACCAGCCCCAGATTGTGACAAAGGCGATGAATCCTGCTAGACCTTGTAAGGCGTAATATAATAGTGAGAGATCCATAAGTAGGTACTAACCGTTGATTAAAGTGTCGATAGAGCCGCTGATGTATATTGGTTAAGCTGTAACTTACCTGACATCAAATAACTAACGTCGAGTAATTGTGTTTGAGACTTACTTTAGCATTTCAGAAGATTCTCGCCTACTGGTGAGTCTCAATTATGCGACAACTATCATAAAACGTTACAATATTGGCTCATTCAATGTAATGCGTGATTTATTAAACATTATATTTTTGAGGTCGTCAGATAGCTAAGTATCTCTTCAATAGTAATAACTTAAAGTTATAGTCGACATAGTTAATAGTGTATAGAAAACGACCAAATAATAGCCGAAACGCCTTGCTTTTTCGCGCCATTCACGGCATTGTTATCGGTTGACGATGCAACAAATAATTGTAAATAGGATTGAACTTCATGAGTGATTTAACAGTAGGTTTGGTAGGCTGGCGCGGTATGGTAGGGTCAGTATTGATACAACGTATGCAGGAAGAAAATGACTTCAACGGTATTACACCCGTGTTTTTTTCTACCAGTAATGCTGGTGGTGATGCACCAAAATTCGATGGTATTGAAACCGGCCAACTAAAAGACGCTCATGATATTGAAGCACTTGCTGCTTGTGATGTCGTTATTACTTGCCAAGGTGGTGACTATACGTCAAAAGTCCATCAACCATTGCGTGATAGTGGTTGGAACGGCTATTGGGTTGATGCGGCAAGTACGCTGCGAATGAAAGATGACAGCATCATCGTTCTTGATCCAGTCAACCGTAATGTTATTGATAGTGCCCTAGCCAACGGCAAAAAAGACTTTATCGGTGGTAACTGTACCGTATCATTGATGCTGATGGCTATCGGTGAGCTGTTTAATAAAGGTTGGGTCGAATGGGTCAGCGCAATGACATATCAAGCTGCTAGTGGCTCTGGCGCAAACAACATGCGCGAGCTCATCAACGGTATGGGTGTGTTACGTGATGCCGTTCAAGACGAATTGGCTGACCCTGCTAGCGCTATTCTTGAGATTGATAAAAAAATCGCTCAGACTCAGCGCTCAGCAGACTTCCCTACACAATACTTCGGTGTACCACTGGCAGGTAGCTTGATTCCTTATATCGATGCGCAGCTAGAAAACAAACAGTCAAAAGAGGAATGGAAAGGCGGCGTCGAGACCAATAAGATCTTGGGTAACGATGAAGCCAGTACGATTCCTATTGATGGGATGTGTGTACGTGTCGGCGCTATGCGTTGTCATGCTCAAGGCCTAACGATCAAACTGAAAAAAGACATTCCTCTAGAAGAAATCGAAGCTGCACTCAAAAACAGTGGCAACGAGTGGTTGGACTTGGTCGAAGATGATAAAGAAGCTACTATGAATCGCCTAACGCCAGTGGCAGTGACTGGCACCTTAACTGTTGCCCTAGGTCGGTTACGTAAGCTTAATATGGGCCCTGAGTATCTAGGTGCTTTTACCGTTGGTGATCAGTTGTTATGGGGCGCAGCAGAACCATTACGTCGCATGCTTAATATCATCCGTGAGCAAAACGTCTAACTCAGATATTTTAAATGAAGCACAAAAAAGACAGCGATTGCTGTCTTTTTTTATGGGCTGATTACTATTCAGGTTGATACGCAATCATCACCTCATTACGACGTAAAAATGGTAGCGTCCAAGGCGGGTTATAACGTGCCAATTCAGGCTCGCCTATAGGCGTCAAATTCTGGTCTTGCATCCATGTTTGCAGCGCTTCGGTTTTTTCCGCTACTTTGTCCTCTCCTGCGAGCCAAGAGAACTTAATCACACCGTAAGTTTGTGAGGGTACTTCTATAATCTCAACGTTTGGATTGTTTGGCTTTGGCAGTGTTTGCATCGTATATTTACTAGGCATCGTAAATTGTACGCGCCACTTACCATCGTCTTGTTGCATACTGACTGGTGCTGTCATGGCAATTTTTTGTGACTCATTATCACTTTTTTTGTTATCAGCTTGCATCGTAACAGGTGCCGTCATACTAATTTTACTACTGTCTCCACTTGGTGCTGTGTTATTACCAAAAATATAGTCCGCTAAAACCTTAAATCCTTCACGACTTGCTGAGTCTTGGTCACCACTCACCCACGTTTGCGCTACTAGCTGCTCATCATAACGACGCAGCTCAAAGTCGTCTACTTGGGTCAACACCGTATATTTCGGCTCTTCGGTAGCCATAGCTCCTCCTGATATCAATAATGAACCACTCAATAATAAGTAAGCTGTCTTTTTCATGTCATGTCTCCAGCATCTAAAAGCATGATGTGGCAATATTTATCACCTCACCTGTATAACTTCTACTGTATCAACAGACCTCTAGTACTGTCTGTGTCTTTTGGCGTGCTATCTGTGTTTTTTGGTTATGGTAAAGCGGTATTGACCAAAGTATATATTGCACGTATATCGATAACACCTAATATCTATAGTTAAAAAACGCTAAAACGGGTACAAGGTAGCCAACTAAAAATTGTACAAGTAGTACATTTAGGGAGGGTAACGCCGTAGCAGTTCAGTGATTCTCTGACTATATGTCCAAAAAAACTGCTAACAATGCTATAATTAGCGCCATTTTCATAGCTTAAATAGCGGTTATCATATGCAATTTGTCTTACATAAAACGGCCAGCGGTGTAACGCGTGCACGCCGTGGTACGGTTCATCTCAATCATGGCGACGTGCAAACGCCTGCTTTTATGCCTGTTGGTACTTATGGTACGGTCAAAGGCATGCTGCCACGTGATATCGAAGCCATCGGTGCTGATATTATTTTGGGCAATACCTTCCATCTTTGGTTACGTCCAGGTACCGAAGTCATTGATAAATTTGGTGGCTTGCATAAGTTTATGCATTGGGACAAACCTATCTTGACCGATTCGGGCGGTTTCCAAGTATTCAGCCTCGGCGCAATGCGTAAAATCACCGAAGAAGGCGTCAATTTTAAATCTCCTATCGATGGCGCAAAGGTATTTCTCTCACCAGAAAAATCAATGCAGATTCAGTATAGTTTGAACTCAGACATCGTCATGCAGTTCGATGAGTGTACGCCTTATCCAGCCACTCATGATGAAGCGAAAAAGTCGTTAGAGCTATCGTTACGTTGGGGACAGCGCTGTATCGATGAGCACAACAGACTGGGCAGTACCAACGCATTATTCGGTATTGTACAAGGCAGCATGTATCCTGATTTGCGTCAGCAATCACTTGAAGGCCTGTTAGAGATCGGCTTTGATGGTTATGCTATTGGTGGTCTTTCGGTTGGCGAGCCTAAAGAAGAGATGATAGACGTCCTAGACTACCTGCCTGATGATATGCCAGCAGATAAGCCACGCTATCTTATGGGCGTTGGTAAGCCTGAGGATTTAGTTGAAGGTGTACGCCGCGGCGTAGATATGTTCGACTGTGTGATGCCAACGCGTAACGCGCGTAATGGCCATTACTTTGTAACGGGCGATGCAGACAATGCTGGTGTGGTACGTATTCGTAATAGCCAATATCGCAATGATGAAGGTCCATTAGATCCTGAGTGTGACTGCTATACTTGCCAAAACTTTAGCCGCGCTTATCTGTACCATCTTAATAAGTGCAAAGAGATGCTAGGTGCTCAGTTAGCCACTATTCACAATTTGCGCTATTACCAACGTTTGATGCAGGGTATTAGAGATGCTATCGAGCAAGATAAATTTGATGAGTTTGTTAGCGAGTTTTATGCCAAACGCGGTCAAACAGTTCCTGAGTTAAACTTGCGTTAATCCTGTTTAATATTTACTACTTGTTATCTAAATCTGTTGAAATAAAAAAGGGCTTAAGAATAATCTTAAGCCCTTTTTCTATGCTGCTTTTATCACTAATGATTTAAGTAGAGTCTATTTTGACTACTATCCCATCAATGACGTCACAAATACTACAATAACAGCGATTGGTGCGATGAATTTCGCAACGATTTGCCACAGCTGCCATGTACCATTAGATAAACCAAGCTCTTGCTGAATGTTACGTTGATCCATTTTCCAACCAACAAATACAATTGCAGCCAGACCTGTTAGAGGCAATAGGAACTTACTAGTAAGCTTATCTAATGCATCAAAAATACCATTACCCATGATAGTAAAGTCAGACCATAGGTTGAACGATAGCAATGCTGCAATACCTAACAACCAGATCACTGTACTTGCCACGATAGTCGATACAGTACGACTCATCGACGTACGCTCCTCTAATAACTCAACGGTTGGCTCAAGTAACGAGATAGATGAGGTGATAGCAGCAAAGGTAATAAGTAAGAAGAACAATGCGCCAATGATAGTACCCGCACCCATGCTACCGAAAGCAATTGGCAAGCTCACAAAGATAAGACCAGGACCTGATGCAGGATCTAGACCATTGCTAAAGATGATTGGGAAGATGGCAAGACCAGCAGCCAACGCAATAACCGTATCCAAAATAACAACGGTACGTGCTGTTTTTAGCAAGTTTACTTCACGGCCCAAGTAAGAGCCATAAGCGACCATGATACCCATACCAATTGATAGGGTGAAGAATGCATGGCCTAATGCTGCAAGCATAACATCAGCCGTTAGTTTGCTAAGATCTGGCGTAAATAGGTAAGCAACTGCTTCACCGAATCCACCGTTCATTACGTTGTAACCAACGATAACAAACAGAATTACACCCAATAATGGCATTAAAATCTTAGCTGTTTTTTCGATACCACTTGTCACACCAATACCAACGATAACAGCGGTTAAAATCATAAATACCGTATGCCAAATCGTCAATGTACCAGCTGATGCAAGCATAGCATCAAAGGTTGCAGCAACAGAATCACTGTCTTGACCAGCAAAGCTACCTGTTGCAACTTTAGTGATATAGTTAAGCGCCCAACCACCGATCACACTATAGAACGATAGAATTAAGAAGCCACCCAAAACACCAGTAGCACCAATAATACCCCAACTACGTGATTTACCTTCATTCGCTGCTACGTCTGAAAAAGTATTGACTGGGTTTTTTTGACCACGTCGACCAATTAACCATTCAGCAACTAATATCGGAAAACCGACCAGCGCGATACAGAACAAATAAGCAATAACGAAAGCCGAACCACCGCTTTCGCCAACCATGTATGGAAATTTCCATATGTTTCCTAAACCAACTGCTGAGCCTACTGCTGCCAATACGAAGCCAAAGCTTGAGCTCCATTGGGCATGTTCTTGTTTATTGATAGCCATTTTTTCCGTCCTCGTGCTTCAATTAACGTTACTGATAATCTTCCTTGATCAACATAAATAGTCAGCTTTACCATTGAGCTATTTAGTAAACGCTTCGATGTGAAGCGCCCAGCAACATTAAGAAAGAATTGATTACAATATCGTAAACGCTCAGTTTCTGCTAAGCGACCAAAAAAGTCAAGTGCTCATAAATATAAAAAGCCATAACAAATAGTTATGGCTTCTACGTAATTCGCCTTCATTCCATAAGAATTTAGCTTATTAAAAGTATCAAACTCATCATTAATCGATTTTTATTTTTTTAGCGCACAACACCGCGGCTGCTATTTTGTAAGGAATCAATAAGTAGCTGAATTTTTGGCTCTTTAGCCAATAGCTCACTATGTAGGACTTCCAACGCTTGTGCAGTAGTCAAACCTGATCTGAAAATCGTACGATACGCTTGACGTAATACATTAATGGTTTCTTTTGACCAACCTTTACGGCGCATGCCTTCGATATTGAGTCCATGAGCCTTTGCTGGATTGCCAGATACCATCGTAAATGCAGCCACATCTTTTAGAATGAGGCTGGCTCCGCCAATCAAGCTATAGTCATCTACTGTGCAAAACTGATGTATGCCTGAGTTGCCACCGATGATGGTATGGTCGCCGATAGTCACATGCCCTGCCACACCGACATTGTTAGCCAGTACGTTATGATCGCCGATGACACAATCGTGTGCGACATGGGTGTTTACCATCAATAGATTATGACTGCCTATTTTAGTCAGCTCGCCGTCTTGCGCTGTACCACGGTGTAAGCTACAGGCTTCGCGAATCGTATTGTGATCACCGATTTCAAGCCAAGTGCGCTCACCTGCATATTTCAAATCTTGAGGATCTTCACCAATACTTGCAAACTGATAAAACTCATTGTGTTGGCCAATACGAGTCAGCTTAGTCACAACCACATGTCTATGCAAAACCGTATGCGCACCAATGGATACTTCATCACCAACGATACAATAGGGCCCGATGATAGCAGTCTCGTCAATCTGCGCGGACGGTGAGATGAGTGCTGTAGGATGAATCTGACTCATAAGATGGGCCCTTGTATCATTTGATGCGAGTAAATAATAAAAAAGTATCGCTATTTCAGTGTTACTAACGAAGCTAATACCAGTTGTGTTGTTGAGTTTGCATATAGCTATTTATTGCAGTGATAGTGAGCGGTTTCAATATCGCTCTTTGTACAGTATGGCTTATTAAAAACTTAAGCACCCTTCGTGTTAGCAGGGTTTTGCTGCTCTTGGCGTGCAATCATAATTTGCGCACTAGCCGCCAATTCATCTTCGACATGGACAGTACAATCAAACTTATAGATACCATGTCTTTGCATCACAGTTTTTGCACGAATGATAAGTTGATCACCAGGAATCACACGACGTTTAAAACGGACTTTATCCACACCTGCAAACAGATAGAGGTAACCGTCTTCTGCCGTCAGCCCTGCACTGATAAAACCAAGCACTCCTGACACCTGCGCCATTGACTCCACCATCAATACACCTGGCATAATCGGCTCGTCAGGAAAGTGACCGTTAAAAAACTCTTCATTAATAGTCACGTTTTTGATACCAGTAATACACTCACCTGGCGTACAAGCTACAATACGATCTACCAGCATAAAAGGATAACGATGCGGTAAGTAATGCTTAATCGTATGATACGTCAATGGTAGCGTAAGACCTTGCTCAGCCAAGCTTTTAACGTCTTCATCAGTTGGGGTATCTATATTGTTATTGCTCATAATGACGCTTCCTTGCTGTGTTTTGAATATCTATTATTTGTTTGTATTTGCATTAGTTACTGCCCAGCTGACGAAAACGTACAGCAGCACGTCGCCAATTAGCAGTTGGCATTGCAGCCGTACCAGATGAATATGAGCCAGCGGTTTTAATGGATTTGGTTACCATGGTCATACCAGACAAAACGACATCGTCTGTAATCTCGATATGTCCTGTGATACCGACAGCGCCGCCTATTATACAGCGCTTACCTATCGTAGTACTACCCGCAATGCCAGTTTGAGCAGCAATAGCAGTGCCGTCACCAATACGGACGTTATGCGCAACTTGTACCAAGTTATCAATAATAACGTGATTGCCAATAACGGTATCATCGATAGCACCACGATCGATACACGTCTGGCTACCAACTCGTACATGATCACCAATAATGACACGGCCTAACTGGGCAATGCGCTCCCAACCTGTGTTACTAGGATCTTTAGTAGGAGCAAACCCGAACCCTTCAGATCCAATGCTTGCCCCTGCATGCAATCTAACGTGATTGCCAATAACACACTCGGGCCCGACAACGACTTGCGACTTAATGACACAATCGGTACCGATACTAGTATTGGCCTCAACCACGACGTGAGCATCGAGTGAGCTACATGCCCCTATTTGCACATTGTCACCAATCACGCAAAAAGGGCCGATATTGACTTGCTCGCCAATAACAGCACTGTCTGCAATCACAGCACTAGGATGAATCCCATTAGATAAAGAATGACGTGCAAACAGCTGACTGGCACTGGCATAAGCCAAATATGGATTTGAGACGACTAGCGCTATCGCTGAGGTAGGCACTTGGTCACGATATGCTTCCGTCACCAACACCGCGCCTGCGTCACTGCTCGCCAAGCTAGAGATATAGTGAGGATCTGCCAAAAAGCTTAACTGCTGCTGACTGGCCGTCGTCAAACTACCGACGCTACTGAATGGTTGACACAATTGCTCAGTATCAATCTCAGCCTTATTAATAATAGGCTGACGCTGCTCAATTCGAGTAATGAGTTGCTCAATCGTTATCATAATGACTATTAATAAAATATGGTTATAAATGAAACGGTCGCCAAAATAACAATGCGTTTTGACGACCTACTAAGCTCTAATGATATTTCCGTCTATTTGAGACAATCTCTAAAATTACTCAAATAGATGAGAATGATGTCATTGATTTAGAATGTATTACCAATCTGGAACTGGACTTTTTCAGTCTCATCGCCTTCTTTGTCGCCAAATGGTACCGCGTAACTAAGTGAGATTGGACCAATTGGTGTATACCAAGTGATACCAGCACCTGCACTGTAGCGGAAGTCATTATCTTGGGTCAGTAATGGAACATCTGAATCATTAAAAGTGCGATCTTCTTTATCAGACGTGTCAAAGACCTGACCACCTTCAGCAAACAATACTGGGCGTACTTGATCTGCCCAATCACCTTTAAACGGCATTGGTAAAATTAGTTCAGCACCAAACGTTGCTAGCGCATTACCACCAACCTCTTCTGCAGTGAAGGTTTGGTTGTCTGGATCATTGACCGCATCAAGATAAACTTGTGATTTAGGTCCTAGAGTAGATGATTCATAACCACGTACTGAGCCATAACCACCAGCATAGAAGTTTTCATAGAACGGTAAATCATTACCATAACCAAGCTTAGTATAACCACGCGCGATCACATCTTTATAAATAGGGTAATATATATTGCCGCTATAAGTTAGCTTTTGGTAATTGGCATCGCCAAGACCGATGGTTGCATCAATCGCATGGCTCATACCTTTGGTAGGGAATACTGGACGGTCTAAAGTGCTGTAGTCCCAACCAAACAATAGATTATAAGTCTGATAATCATTCTTGAAGGTGGCAACACCATCAGTATCAACTTCAGGCGTTTTCGTACCGCCCTCGTCTAGAATCTCTTGGACATTAGATATACCTAAATAACGACCACCACGAACCTTTGTGTTGTCCACATTCAGACCAGCACTCAGGCGTTTGGTTTCATCAATAGGATAACTGTAGTTCAGCGTCGCACCATATGAATCGGTCACATAGTTACTAACGTTGTCGTCATCATATTTGGTTTTGCGATAATAACCGCTGATACCTTGAGAAACACCGTTTTCTGTAAAGTACGGATCGGTATAACCTAGGCTATAAGAGTCGCGTGTTTCTGAACGAGAAAGCGCAGCCTTAACACGGTTACCGGTACCCATAAAGTTGTTCTGGGTCAGATCCAATTGGAAAGTCACACCACCACTTTGTGAGTAACCGGCTGCAATCGTTGAGCTACCAGAAGGCTGCTCTTCAACCACATAGTTTACATCAACTTGATCTGGCTGGTTGGGTACTGGCTTAACATCGACAGTAACATTTTTAAAGAAGCCAGTACGCATCAAACGCGTGCGGGATAACTGAATTTTGTCATTAGAAGACAGCGTACCTTCTAACTGACGCATCTCACGACGTAATACTTCGTCTTGCGTCTTGATATTACCAGTAAAGTTGATACGGCGAACGTAGATAGGACGTGCAGGGTCAATATAGTAATCGACATCGACCATTTTAGTATCGTCATTGATACGTGGTACTGGTCTGATTTGTGCTAAATAGTAGCCTTCGTTACCATAGCGTCTTTTGAGAGAAGCAGTGGTTTCGTCCAGTTTTGCTTGCGAGTATTTTTCATTAGATGCAAAGCTCACCAGCTCTTTTAGCTCACTATTTTCAAAGGTAGGTTTACCTAAAAAGTTCACTTCACCAAACTGGTATTGCTCGCCTTCGCTTAGGCTAACTTCGATAAACACGCTACTTTTGTCTTCGCTGATGTTCAATACAGCATTATCGACTGAAAAACGCACATAACCATCGTTCTGATATAGTGCCTTTAAACTCTCTAAACTGGCGGCCAGTTTTTCTTGAGCGTAACGATCAGACTTAGACAGTAGACGCGTCCATGAAGATTCTTTTACCGCGAAAACGTCTTTAATCTCTTCATCACTAAAGTGCTTATTACCAATAATGTTGATATCGACAACTTTAGCAGGCTTGCCTTCTACAAAGCGCACGTCAAGTTTTACGCGGTTACCATCAAGTACCGTTTGATCTACGTCGATATTACTATTGTAGTAACCTTGGCTAATATATTGCTGTTGCAGCTCATTGGCCACGCCTTGCAAAGTAGACTGCTTGAGCACGTCACCAGCAGAAAGACCAGCATTTTTCAGTCCCTGCTCAAGCCCTTCTTTTGGAATGAGCTTGTTACCTTCAAAGGTTACTTCAGCAATCGTTGGACGCTCAATGACGTCAAACCTTAGTTTGCCACCTTCGACACGGCTTTGAATATCAGCAAAGTTCTCAGTTGCATATAGCGCCTTAATACTGGCAGCTAAGCTACTATCATTCACCGTATCGCCTACCGTAACAGGTAAGACCGGATAGAGGCTATCAGGGGTTAGGCGTTGTAAGCCATTAAAACCGATGTCAGTTACTACAAATTCTGCAGCCTGTACTGGCATACTCATCATCGCTACAACTAACGGCAACCCAGCCGCGCTCATAATTAAAGGCGTACGCATAAACACTATCCGTCAATAAAAAAATTGCTTAAGTTAAGTTAAAAGGCACGTATTGTCTAACCCGTGCGCATAAGGTTATAAACCCATGCAAGGGTAACTCAGAACACTTTATATAAATTGCATCACAAAATAAACTAAAAATTACGATTAGTACAGAGGTCACGACACAGAGTAGCATGCCTATCATAACAATAATCAGCCTATAATAGGCGTAAAACCATTAGTATATCGTGCTTTATCAGCCGTATTGCTCATAAACCGATTAAAATAGCCGGCTGATGTCATTACCAATTGCTAACACCATGAAACCTGCCAGCAAGAGTAAACCGATATTTAGACCGACCATTTGCACACCTTCAGATAATGGCTTACCGCGAATCAACTCAATGAAGTGATAGACAATATGACCACCATCTAATACTGGAATCGGCAAAAGGTTTAAGACGGCAAGACTCAGGCTAATCAGCGCTGCTGTCGATAATACCATCTGCCAACTGATATCAAAGCTTTGTTTAGCGACCTTTGCAATGGTAATTGGCCCTGATAAATTATCTAAGCCAATCATACCTGACAACATTTTCCCCATCGAGCTTACGGTCATTACTGCGAGCTGCTCAGTCTTTTCAAATGACTTAACTAACGACTCACTAGGACCGTAGAGCACTGTGGTCTTGTAATCGTCAGGAATCACAATCTCAGTCTGATCCACCATTGCACCAATCTGTCCGTAATCATTACCCAAGTTGTCTTTTTTGCCTTGGGGCATAATCTGCAACTGTACAGACTTATCATCACGCAACACCGTAAAGTTCAATAGCGTTTCAGGATTATCACGAATGATACGCGTGGCAGTAATCCAATCTTCGATTGACTCATTATTAATAGCAGTAATGCGGTCGCCAACCTTTAGACCTTGGCGGCTAGCGGCACCATCGGGAGCCAAACCACCTACAATCGGCGCAATCTGCGGCTGCCATGGCAACATACCAAAGCTGGTCAATGCGTCTTTGCCTTGAGCCTCGCCTTGCATAAACTGCGTGACTGGTGCTTGATAGGTTTTAGTCGACTGATCGGTTTGGGCGTCTGACTGCAAGGTAATGCTGACATTATCCGTCTCACCCATACGTCCTGCAAGGCGATAGTTAATACCTTCCCATGTCTGCACATCGTGCCCATCAATCGCAACAATCTTATCACCGACTGGCAGCTGTGCCATCGCAGCAGGCGTATCTGGTAGTACCTGTCCAATCTTAGTCGCCAACTGCTCAGATGGGGTCATAAATAGTACCCAAAATAGCGCGATAGCGATGACAAAATTCATGATAGGGCCAGCTGCAACGATAGCAATTTTCTTGAGCGGATGTTGCCGATTAAACGCAAGGTGCTGCTCATCTTCTGCGACATTACCTTCACGCTCATCCAGCATCTTTACATAACCGCCAAGTGGCAATGCTGAGATACGATAGTCGATGCCGCTCTTTTTACTGGTCCAACCAAAAACTTTAGGACCAAAACCGATAGAGTACGTTAGCACTTTGACACCGCAAAGCCGCGCCACAATATAATGTCCCCACTCGTGTAAGGCAATAAGCGGGCCCAAGACAAATATGGCGGCAAGAAGTGTTAGTAAAAACGTCATGATTTTTTCTCAGTATTGTCTCTCAGCATTTTTATTAACATCTTCTCTAATATCGTTTATCAATGTTATATATCAGCTCAGAGACGCTTGCTACGATTATGTTAGCTTTGCTACCAACTTATCAGTCAAGTGGCGTGCAATCTTATCGATTGCCAATATATCTTCTATGTCAGCGGTTTTGTTCAATGGTGGCAGCTGTATGTCATTTAAGGCCTGTTCGTTAATATTAGCAATGTCCGTCAAACGAATTTTACCATCGAGGAACGCCGCCACTGCAATTTCGTTTGCCGCATTGAGCACAATTGTGGCTTGCGTCCCTGCTTGCATAGCTTGGCGAGCCAAACGCAAACAGGCAAACTTTTGCAGATCTGGCTCGATAAACTCCAAACCACTAAGTGCAAATAAATCTAATGGCTGCGAGCCACTATCAATGCGATCAGGGTAGCTCAGCGCGTGCGCAATGGGCGTTTTCATGTCTGGACTGCCCAGCTGTGCTAAAAAGCTGCCATCGCTATATTCTACCATTGAGTGAATGATACTTTGTGGATGAATGACCACATTTATCTTATCTTCAGGCAAATCAAATAAATGACAGGCTTCTATCAGCTCAAGCCCCTTGTTCATCATCGTCGCCGAATCGACAGATATTTTTTGACCCATTGACCAATTCGGGTGTTTGACCGCTTCTGCGACGCTTGCCTGCTGCATTTGCTCAAACGACTGCTGCAAAAATGGCCCACCAGAGGCTGTTAACCACAGTTTACGCACACCATGATTTGGCTGATGGATTTGCGTATTGTCTTGCTGAATAGCAAGTGGTAAGCATTGGAAGATGGCATTGTGTTCAGAGTCTAGCGGCAGCAAAGTGGCTTTATGCGTCTTGACCGCATCGATCATGACCTTACCTGCCATGACTAAGGCTTCTTTGTTGGCCAGTAAGATACGCTTACCTGCACGTGCTGCTGCCAATGTAGACGGCAACCCTGCCGCTCCTACAATTGCCGCTACAACCGTATCAGTCTGCGAGTCAGTAGCGATATCTACCAATCCTGCCTCGCCTCCTACGACCTCGCTAGCAATCTCTGCTGCTTTAAGCCTGTTAGCAAAATCATCCACGGCTGACGTCGGCACACTGACGCGTTTCGGCAAAAACTGCTGACAAAGTACAAATAGCTTATCTAAGCGATGATAGCCTGATAAAGCATAGACTTCATAGGTGTGCGGTTGCGCCGCTAATATTGCTAAGGTGCTATCGCCAATCGAGCCTGTCGCGCCTAGTACGGCGATGCGTTGCGTCATAACCATCAATGCCCATGATACTTAAAAATAATAAAAATAGAATGTCGTCTGTTAACTATAAACCTTATACCACTATCAAACCAAGCTGCTGTATCGCCCAAAAACCAAGGGCAAATATCGGTGTGGCAGACAACAGAGAATCGATACGGTCAAGGATACCACCGTGACCGGGCAAGATAGTGCCTGAATCTTTTACATCAGCACGGCGCTTGAGCATCGACTCAAACAAGTCTCCAAGTACAGAGGCAAGAATAGTGATGGCCGATAACGCTACAAATGCGATCAACGGTACACCGGTCAGCTGTAATTTAAAGACGCTGATAGCTATCACAACTAACAGCCCTGTGACGAGGCCACCAGCCAACCCTTCCATGCTCTTATTGGGTGAGACATTGGGTGCCATTTTTCGGCGACCAAGCTTGCGTCCAACGAAATATGCGCCACTATCTGCACACCATACTAATAAGAACACATACAGCAGCCACCATGCCGACAATTGCCAGAGATAGAACATCGCCGTAATAGATGCCGTCAAAATAACCGCGCCCATCATTGCTAATTGGTTGCCGTACCATCTTGTTTGTGTTGGGAAGACTCGAACCCAAGACAGCGCCATCAGCCATATTACTAATGAAGCCACCCACCAGAACAGCCAAGTCACTTTGAACATTAGTGATAATATAGTGAGCGCTAAAATCAATAGAACGAATACAGCAGGTTGGCGCCATTTAGGCATCAATTTAGCCCACTCATGAGCGGCGATAATGACCCCAATGGCCAACAGTGGTGCAAATAAAATAGGCGTTTGGCTCGCAAACATTGCAATACCAACGATAATAACGAGAACAATTGCCGTCTTAATTCGTTGCCACATACTTATCGAGCCTTATAATAATGAAGAACAGATGTTCAAAAAATGCATTATAGCAGCTAACTAACGATGGCCTAGTGATAGCATTCAATACTCATTCAAGCCGTTTATCATTGCATAAACCAACCCTATTGACCAGTTATACAATACTAACTGAACTGAACCAACTAAACTTATCTATCAGCTCGCTGCTCAGTGACCTTGCTGCTCTATCACTACTTGCTCGCTGGTTTTGCCAAAGCGGCGTTGACGTTTAGCAAACTCTGCGATCATCAAAGCCAGCTCTTCTGCTGTAAAATTCGGCCATAATGTAGGAGTGAAGAACAGCTCAGCATAGGCAGATTGCCACAATAAGAAATTAGAAATACGATACTCGCCGCCCGTACGTACCAGCATATCTACTGCTGGCGTATCGGCTAATTGTACGTAGTTACCTAACAGCTCTTCGCTGACATCTTCAGCTTTTAATTCGCCAGCTTGCACTTGCTGAGCCAGCTGTTGTGCTGCGTTTGCGATATCCCACTGCCCACCGTAACTAATCGCAATCACCAGCGTCATCGCATCAAACTTTGCCGTTTTTTCTTCTGCGTCAGCCATGAGCGTTTGTAATGATTCACTAAGTTGACTGCGATCACCGATGAAACGCAAGCGAATACGATACTCATTCATGCGCGGCATTTGCTCATGAATCGTCGATGTGAGTAGCTGCATCAACAATGCTACCTCACTAGGCGGTCTCTGCCAATTTTCGCTAGAAAACGCAAATACAGTCAGTACTTCAATGCCTGTATTGATACAATATTCAACGATAGGATCGAGCGCGTCTTTGCCAGCCACATGCCCTTGACCGTGGCCCAAATCATTGGCCTTACCATAGCGATTATTACCATCCATAATGATGGCGATATGACGAGGAAGAATAGCGGGCGCCAAAACGGCTGAAGTGGACATAGGCGAACTTGCTTATTGTTAAGGTAAAATAATAATAACGTGTGCAACAGCGATTAAAAAGCGCCATTTATATAATTCACTAACTTATCATAATTGCGTCGTTAGTTTTTAGTGCTTAGAATGCGATGGATCCAGTTCAATCAACCACATCTTTGGCTTGCTTTGGATATGGCTTCATATAGCTGATTCAGTTTAAAAGAGAAGCAATGTAACCGAGTGCAGATGTAACTGTGATACTTTAAGCGGGGTTAACGTTGTCACTCTTTTATAAAGGATTGACTATATCAGTCTACACAATAATAAACAGCCAATAGCTATAAAGTATTGGCTGCTCAATTACAGATAATCTATCGAACTGATTCTTGCTATCAACACCAAATATATCAGTATTAAACTTCCATCAAATCGCTTTCTTTCTTACTCAAGCGAGCATCGATTGTTTCGATATATTTGTCAGTGATTTTTTGAATATCATCACTAGCGCGGCGCTCATCATCTTCTGAGATTTCTTTTTCTTTTGCCAAATCTTTGATGTCATTCATCATGTCACGGCGAATATTACGGATAGACACTCGGCTGCTCTCAGCTTCACCACGTGCAAGTTTTTGCATATCGCGACGGGTATCTTCTGTTAATGCTGGCATCGGCACACGAATTACATCGGCAGACATTGGGTTGAGACCCAAATCTGCTTCACGGATGGCCTTATCTACTGCTTGCACCATCGTACGGTCAAACGGTTGAACCAGTAAGGTACGTGAATCTTCAACGTTGACGCTTGCCACTTGGTTCAATGGTGTATCAGAACCGTAGTAGCTAACCATCACACCTGACAACATACCTGGATGCGCACGGCCAGTACGAACTTTACTGAAAGTGCTTTCAAGCGCTTCCAACGTTTTTTGCATGCGTGCTTCGCCGTCTTGCTTAATCTCTTTAATCATTGTGTATCCTTATTTATCGTTACCGACAAATCTTTTATTTGCTATTGGGATATTAATTATTTGTTGCTAATCGTTAGCTATTTACTGACGTTAGTTGCCAGTATCGCATCAATTAATGAAAAACTCGTGTGCCTTCATTTTCACCCATGATGACATTCAATAATGCATTAGGCTTAGTCATATCAAACACTTGTAGCGGTACGTTATGCTCACGGCACAATGCGATAGCCGTTAAATCCATGACGCCTAGCTTTTGCTCTAGTACTTCATCAAAAGTCAGACCGTCATACTTGACTGCATCATCATGTAGGCTCGGGTCTTTGTCATAAACGCCATCGACCTTAGTCGCTTTTAAAATCAAACCAGCTTCGATCTCGATACCGCGCAAACATGCAGCGGTGTCAGTGGTAAAGAATGGGTTACCTGTTCCGGCAACAAAGATACAAACTTCGCCGTTTTTGAGATAACGAATGGCATTACGACTGCTATAGCTCTCGGTGACTTCACCAATCGGTAACGCTGACATCAAGCGAGTTTTAATATTGCGACGCTCAAGCGCATCACGCATCGCCAGTCCGTTCATAACGGTCGCTAGCATGCCCATCTGATCACCAGTAACACGGCCAACGAGACCTTCTTTTTGTAACTGCGCACCGCGATATAAGTTGCCACCACCGACCACGATACCAACTTGAACACCAAGTCCACGCAAGTGAGCGATAGACAAGCTCATTTTATCAAGCACTTCGGTATCAATACCCATGTCTTTACTACCAGCTAAGGCTTCACCGGAGAGTTTCAGCAAGATACGAGCGTAACGCGGGTTTTTGTCAGACATGAGGTCACCTTGTTATCATGAAATTATAAAGAAAATTATCGGTAAAATACAAATCGAGTTTGCCCACAACGCTACACTTACAGCTAAGCGTATTAAAAAGGCTAAATTGCGCTAATTGTAGCAAAAACTGCCCGCCATTGGGCAATTTTCACTCGCATATCTTATTGGATATCTAGCCTTGATAACTGGCGAATAGATCGTATTCGCTAGCATCATCGATAGTCACTGTTAAGAACTGCCCTACTTTAACTTGAGCGTTGATGTCGTCAACATAGACATGACCATCAATTTCAGGTGCATCAGCATAACTACGGCAGATAGCAATATTTTCATCGCTATCAATTTCATCGACTAATACCGTTAAGGTTTTGCCGACTTTTTCTTGTAGCTTTTGCGCTGAAATATCTTGCTGTAGCGCCATTAAACGCTCATAACGAGACTGCTTGACGTCTTCAGGGACATGATCAGGCAAGTCGTTGGCCACTGCGCCTTCTACTTCTGAATAAGTAAATGCGCCCACGCGATCAAGGCGTGCTTCAACCAACCAATCAAGCAAGCACTGAAAATCTTCTTCTGTTTCGCCAGGGAAGCCAACTACAAAGGTCGAGCGAATCACAATATCAGGGCAGATATCACGCCACGCTTTGATACGGGCCAAGGTGTTTTCGCTATGCGCAGGACGTTTCATCGCTTTTAGGATGCGATGACTGGCATGCTGGAACGGAATGTCCAGATAAGGAAGCAGTTTCTTCTCACCCATCAACTCAACGACTTTGTCTACATGTGGATACGGATAGACATAATGCAGGCGTACCCAAATGCCCAAATCGTTCAATGCTTGGCATAAGTCATAAAACTTAGATTTGAGCGGCATACCATTCCAAAAACTGGTTTTATACTTTAGGTCAAGGCCATATGCCGAGGTATCTTGCGAGATGATAAGTAACTCTTTCACGCCAGCTTTTTTGAGCGCCAGTGCTTCGTTCATCACATTATCAATCGGGCGCGATACCAAATCACCGCGTAAGCTTGGAATAATGCAGAACGTACAACGGTGATTACAGCCTTCTGATATTTTTAGATAAGCATAATGGCTTGGGGTCAGTTTGATACCTGCTTCGTTAATCAAATCTATTTTTGGATCATAGTTGGCGTCCTGACTGCGATTTGGCTTAGGCACATGCTGCGCTACTGCCGTAATCACTTCGTCATAGGCATGCGCGCCCGTCACTGCTAGTACGGCCGGATGCATCTCACGGATTTTGTCCGCTTCTTTGCCCAAACAGCCAGTAACGATCACTTTACCGTTTTTGCTAATGGCCTCGCCGATCGCATCGAGCGACTCTTGTACCGCTGACTCAATAAAGCCGCAAGTGTTTACTACGACCAAGTCGGCACCGTCATAATCGCTGGCTACTTGATAGCCGTCACGGCTTAGCTCAGTAATAATACGCTCACTATCCACCAATGCTTTTGGACAACCTAGTGACACAAAACCAATCTTTGGCGCCGCACTAACTGGCATCGTAGCAGTCGCATTGGCAGTCGTTACATGGCTGCTTTGGGCTACACTACGGTTCTGGTTGTGGTTGGCTTTATGATGATAAGGTTGTTTGGTATCTGTTTGACTGGCATCTGCCTGACTCTGCGCTTGTACTATGGTAGGCGCGGCAGGATTGAAGATAGTGGCAGTGTCTTTTACGGCAGATAGAGGAGCTGTTGCTGTCGTATTCACTGACTCGGTAGAAGTTTTGGACATGGCTGACCTTGCTAGAGATAAATTGGCTGAGCGCATTGTACGTTTTTTTTGCAAAAATCACCAGTTTTGCCGCTCTATAGTCTTGATTTGTGGTTAAATATTATCTCAAGCATCTGACTTTTTTGGGCACTACTGATGAACGCTGATTTTATAACCGCTAAAACAACCCCTGACCTCGCATTTATATCTCAGCATTTATTCACCGCTATTTTATGGGTCAACGATGAGCTATCAATCACACGGTTGAATGCTCAAGCCGAGCAGCTACTTGCCATTAGTAGCGGCAGACTAATCAATCAATCCATCTTAACCCTGCTAGCACCTGATGAGTTAAAGACTAAAGATACTGTATCTATAGATAATGATAGTAATGATACAAATGAAAGTGAGCCTTCGAGCGAGCCAGCATACTCGTTGACCGAGCGCTTTGTGCAAGCGCAGAACTACCAACAGCCTTTTATCGATCATGATCACATCATAAAAACACCGCTAAACGGTAATTTATCATTGTCAGTCGACTATAGCGTCACGCCTGTCATCTATGAACAGCAGCCTTATTTTATTATCGAGATGTGGGGCAAAGATCGGCAAAGTCGTATCTCTGAGGAACAGCGCCAACAACAGCAGTATACAGTGGCCCGTCATATGCTACGCTCAGTGGCGCATGAAATAAAAAACCCTCTTGCTGGTATTCGCGGGGCAGCCCAGCTGTTGCAACGGCAGTTCATTAAATTCAGCGACGCATCTACTACTAGCACCTCTAGCATTGATAATGCTTTGACAACCACCAACGCTGACACGCAGCATGATTTGCAAAAAATGAATCAAAAACTGCGCAACTATACGGACATTATTATTTCAGAAACTGATCGATTGACCCATCTTATTGGGCAGCTTCTGGGTTCCAATCAACTGCCAAACTGGCAAACACTCAATATTCACGAGCCCCTGGAGCATGTCTTAACCTTAGTGACCAACCAGTATCCACAGGTAGTGTTACAGCGTGATTATGATTTATCATTGCCAGAATTGTGCGCTGATAAGGATCAGCTGATTCAAGTGTTTTTAAACCTCATTAATAATGCTTGTGAGTCGATGACTGAGTTCGAACAAACACTACAACAGAATAAAATCTCAGAGTCTCAAGAATCACCACAAGCTACCATACAAACTGAGAGCAATTCTGACTATCAACCGACATTGTATATCCAAACGCGGGTTGCCTTTCAGCATACGATCGTCGGGCAGCAGCATAAGCAAGTGATGCAAATTACTATTACTGATAATGGCTCAGGCATTGATCCAGCATTGATCGGTCAGATATTTTTCCCGATGGTTACTAGCCGTGCGGCCGGTACAGGTCTTGGATTATCCATCGTCCAAGATATTATCAGTCATCATCATGGTATGATTGATGTGAGCTCGACAAAAGAACAAGAAGACAAGCAAACCCGATTTACGCTATATCTACCATTTACTCAACCCATCACTGAGACATAAAACAAATTATGAATTTATGAATTAAATGCTGCTAAGTTTCATAACGCTCAACTCCCAATCCCCAACTTACCATCAATAATTGCTGATTAGGCCCAATACATGACTGAATATAGCGACGACCTCCAACCTAAAAGCGATGATCAATCAACACAATCACAAATAGTAACTGTGAATAATGCACCCAGCGACCACCCTGCAACATTGTGGTTAATCGATGACGATGCAGCCCTACGTATGGTGTTGGCAGACACGTTTGAAGATGCTGGATTGACCGTTATCAGTTTTACCCAAGCCCAAGCAGCATGGACTCGCCTTAATGATGTTTTAAAACAGCAAGAGTCAGCCGAGCAATTACCAGACGTCATACTGACCGATATTCGTATGCCAATGATGGATGGGTTGTCTTTTAGCGACTGGGTTCATCAGCATTTCCCCAAAATGCCAATCGTAATTATGACGGCACACTCAGACCTTACCTCTGCTATCAATAGCTATCAGACTGGTGCTTTTGAATACCTGCCCAAGCCTTTTGACTTAGATGATGCGGTTGCAACGGTTTATAAGGCCATCAATTATCAACCTAATTTAGAAACAACTTCTGTCCCTCTTTCAGATGAATCCAATACCAATATAGCGCCTGACACGTCTACCGAAGACCTGATAAAACCTAAAGCAGTACCTGCCAGTAAGACAACCAAAGACAATAAGAACAAAGGTGCCGTCGAAAACAAAAGTAATGGGAACCCTAGTGGCATCATTGGACAGTCACCAGCCATGCAAACGGTGTTTCGGGCTATTGGCAGACTGGCTCAATCCCCCATTTCCGTCTTAATCACTGGTGAGTCTGGAACGGGTAAAGAGTTGGTAGCCAGTGCTCTACATCAGCACTCCCCGCGTAAGCAACAACCGTTTATTGCGCTTAATATGGCAGCCATACCACATGACTTGATCGAGTCTGAGCTATTCGGTCATGAAAAAGGCGCGTTCACTGGTGCAACGACGATGCGTCAAGGCCGTTTTGAGCAGGCAGACGGTGGTACTCTATTTTTAGATGAAATCGGCGACATGCCTTTTAGCACTCAGACACGGCTGTTACGCGTACTGGCCAATGGTGAGTTTTATCGTGTTGGTGGTCAGCAGCCGATAAAGGTCGATGTACGTATCATCGCAGCCACTCACCAAAACTTAGAAGAGCTGGTAAAACAAAGCCGATTCCGCGAAGATTTGTTTTATCGCCTTAATGTCATTCGATTACCCCTACCACCATTACGTACACGCCCTGAAGACATTCCTGCATTAGCCCTCTACTTTATGCAGTCTGCTGCAGAACAAATGAACACCTCTCCGAAGCATCTACATCCTGCCGCATTGCAAATCATGCAGACGTTTGACTGGCGCGGTAACGTACGTCAATTAGAAAACGTCTGTTTATGGCTAACCGTGATGGCCACTGGTGATACGGTGATGGCGACAGACTTGCCACCAGAGCTACTTGAAAACATCTCACCTAATACGGTGCTTTATGAAGAGCATGGCTCATCAAAGGAAGACGCTCAAAAGCATTTGGTACAAAGTCGCGATGTATTAAATAGTAGTGCGTTAAACAGTCATCAAAATGATCGAAGTAGCCCATTGCCTAAAAACCAAAGTTGGCAACAAGCATTGGCTGATTGGGCTGAGCAGTCGTTAAGCACGGGTGAAACTGATATTTTACAAACAGCAACCCCTGAGTTTGAGCGCGTTTTATTAACAGCAGCACTCAATCATAGTGGCGGCAAAAAGATAGAAGCCGCGAGCTTACTTGGTTGGGGACGCAATACTCTGACGCGCAAATTGCAGCAGTTGGATATTTCTGCCCCTAGAGTACCAACTAAAGAATAAAGAAACGCATAAAACACGATAATAAATTATTATTAATATCAATTACTTAAAATTAATATCGAAAATAAATGATAAATAATTAAAAATAATTGCAAATAGGGGTTGCCAAACAATTAAAACTCTATATAATAGCCAACCACTGAGACGCACTACCGAATCAGTTAACTGTTTAGATAGCGTTTGAGTTTAATCGCTTTTGATGATAGAGTAACGAAAATGGGGCTGTGGCGGAATTGGTAGACGCACCAGATTTAGGTTCTGGCGCCGCAAGGTGTGAGAGTTCGAGTCTCTCCAGCCCCACCATTTTCGGATAGTACATCTTAGACCAAATATAAAAACCTGCTTTTTAGCAGGTTTTTTTGTGTCTGGAATTTGGTATTAGAACTATAAAATAACTCATAAGAAGTATTAATCTACTTTTCTAACCTTTATAAATCCTTTAACACTTCCTCCCTACTCTAATAGCGACACTCTACCCGCTTTGCCAATGCTTGCATATATCTGCCATAGGCATAATTAATTAATAGAAAGGTTTCCCTCACTATCATTGAATAATGTACTACGTTGATTTTTACGGAGGGCTTCACGTTGGATTATATTTTTTGCATCGACTTTTTCTAAAGGTAATCTTGTTTCGCGAGAAAGATCGCCATCGGCTATTAAAGATAAATAACGAGAACAACAAACTCTTAAAAAAGAGGTAAAATTGCCAATATCATGATCAGCATCGAGAGATTCAAGGTATAGCTTAGTGATCAGTTGATTAACCGTCATTTGATCGCGAAATGACAACTCTTCTAATATATCCCAAAAAAACACTTCTAAACGAATTGAGGTGACAACGCCCTGAATTCGAAGTGATTTGGTTCTAGAGCTCCACAAGCTGTCATCAGCACTAATAAAAAGTTGGCACATATATATATCCTCTCTCGAGACTGGGGTCTATTGAACGTTCAACAGACCCGAATTAATGCTTATAGCAAGGCAACAAACTGCTTTAGCATCGCTGGGTGGGCGGGCCATGCAGGACCCGTTACTAGCTGGCCATCTGTAATAGCGCCATCCATAGGTAACTCGATATACTCAGCGCCAGCCATTTCTATTTCTGGCCGACACGCAGGATAAGCAGAGACCTTTTTACCCTTTAATACGCCAGCAGCCGTCAGCATTTGTGGCCCATGGCAAACCGATGCAATCGGTTTATCAGTATTTGCGAAATGCTGAATCATTGCAATGACCTTAGCATTTAAGCGCAAGTATTCTGGCGCACGTCCACCTGGCAAATACAAGGCATCGTAATCTTCTACATTGATATCAGCAAAAGAGGCATTAAGGACAAAGTTATGACCTCGTTTTTCGGTATAAGTTTGATCACCTTCGAAGTCGTGTATTGAGGTAGCAATGCTATCACCTGCCACTTTATCTGGGCAGACCGCATCAACCTCATGTCCCATCGCTAGAAGCGCTTGGAACGGCACCATGTTTTCATAGTCTTCAACAAAATCACCGGTTATAATCAGTACTTTAGCCATGATATTCTCACTGTATGGTAATAAAATATTGTAATGAAATACGGGAACCCAAATTAGTTTATAGCGACTTCGCTTAAAATGAGCCTGAATATCCATTCAAACATAAAAAACAACGACTGGGTAACATGTGAATACTACAAATAGCCACTTTTTGAAAATTAAATCATAAACTTAGCTGTTGTCTAATGATGTTAAATCTATCAAAACATCATCCATACTCCGATACCGTCTCTCTACCCTCTTTGCCAAGGCCTTATCGACAATAGGTTGATAGCGACTATATTCTGATGACAACTTTGGAATCGGCTGTTGGCAGTGCTTGATTGCCCATGCTTTTAATTTATAATTGCTGTTGACGCTTACCTGAAACGGTCGCCTGCCCGCCAATATCTCAACCATCATTATCCCAAACGCATAGATATCACTGTGCACCGTTACACCCTGACCTTGCCAGCGCTCAGGTGCGAGATACGCTGGTGTGCCAGCAGGACTTGGTTGGCTATTAGCCACCGTCATACGTTGTGATAAAGCAAAATCAGTGAGTAACAATCTAGGAGTCAGACTATTACTCATAGTATCTACTGGCCAATTATCGTCAGAACCTTCAATCAAAATATTACTCGGTTTAATATCATTATGTAGCCAGCCAGCCTGATGCAAATTGGCTATCAAGTGTGCAGACTTCATGATGAAATGATGCTTTTGTGACGCTCTCAATAACAGATATTTTGAAGCGGTCAGTTGACTCGCCAAGCTACCATTAGGGTAATAAAGCATGACTACTATAACTAGGCGTTGCAACTGCTCTAGTATTTGAACGTCCTCGCAATGATGAGCCAATAATGGCGGTGCGATAGCATTATTTTTGATTTTCGATGAAGCATTTACAGCAGCTAAAATATCCGCTTCATGAGTTAAATCAGAAGCGATAGGATAAGTGCCATCACTCAACTGCCATTTAATCATCACACTGCCAAATTGCGGATGCTGGGCACGTGTTAGTCCTTGGAAATAAGTCTTGTCGATATGTTGCGTTTTGACATCTTGCGTTTGTTCTGTGCTTTGCTGAGCAATACGTTGATGCACTATTTCCCTAAAATATTGTGCGTCCAGTTCTTGGTTGATAATAGGTAATAGCTGCATCGCCTGCGCTTGTAAAGCTTGCGTAATAGACGGATTACTGGCACTATTTTCCATGATATTGTTTCTCATAATATAGTGAGATTACTGCCTTCCCATTCGTATCATTTCCAAAGATAATAATAACGCGAATAATGGTTACAAGTACTACGCTTAGTAGGCACTAAAATTCTAGCAGCGTTAATTGTATTTTTGGGTACGGTATTAAAGACAACCTTAATTGCTAGAGCCACTATGTCACAACCAACCATCCCAACCACGCCATCTGATCAACCTACTTATGCCCTACCCGCACCTTTGTTAGACTTACTCAGTCAGTACTTACAAGAGCGAGTCACACCAACTATTGAAATCGACCCGAGACAGCTTGCTTATCGCTGGGTTGGTGGACACACTGGTCATCTGCAACCTTTGTCGGTCAACCTGTTTTTGAGCTTAGATGACTTGCATGGTATCGATACACAAAAGTCGAAACTGGTACAGAATACCCGCCAGTTTATTAAAGGTTACCCTGCCAACCATGTATTGATGTCAGGGACACGCGGTGCCGGTAAGTCATCATTGATTCGCGCTTTGCTACAAGCCCATCATAGTGAAGGCTTGCGTATTATTGAGGTTGCACGCGATGATCTGCAAGTATTGGATAAGATTCGTGCTGCTATTAATGCCCTACCAGCAGATTGTCATTGCCGCTATATCGTATACTGTGATGACCTCGCTTTTAATGGTCAAGACGAAAGCTATCGTGCGCTAAAGAGCGTGCTCGATGGCTCGCTAGACTCTGAGCAAGACAAACTACTGGTCTACGCCACCAGCAATCGCCGTCGCTTGCTACCGCAGATGATGAAAGACAATGTCGATATCTATAATGGGCAGACGGATGAAGTCAATCCCTATGAAGCCATTGATGAAACCGTGTCATTATCAGATCGATTCGGTTTGTCCCTCACCTTCCATCCTATGGATCAGCAGACTTATCTGCATATCGTTCAGCATTATCTGAATTTAGAGCAGCAAAAAATCTCAGCTGATATAGATAATGATGTTAAGGACATTTTAGCAAGTCAGTCTATGCCTGACACGATCAGAAAGGATGCGCTACGCTGGGCCTCAGAACGTGGTGGTCGCTCAGGGCGAGTCGCTTATCAATTTAGCCGTTTTTGGAGTGGTAAAACACAATTGGCTATCGAAGACAGTAAGCGCTAGGTCGTACTTAACGCTAAATCATATCTAAGCTTAGCCATGTCTAATTACTGCGTGCAGAGCCTATATACTGCACGCGATTCTCTTCTTGACTGTCCTTTTGACTGCCCTCTTGATCGCTTACCGATTCAGCTGCACCATCGACCACATATTGGTCAAAATCTGCGGCTAACCAAAGATTACCTTGATAAACGCTCTCAGCATCTAGGCGAATATATGCCATATTTGGTGTCTTGCTATTGGGATTATCAAAACCTTGATAACGGGCGCTAAAGTGCGTCAATATTAGATTTTTGAGTCCAGCCGCTTGCGCAAATTCGCCGAGCAATTGGGCGCTACTATGCATAGGATCATAGTCTGGGTTTTTGGCTCGAATCTTAGTGAGCACCTCGTGGGTATAAGTCGCCTCATGCACCAATAAGTCCGCATCGACAACGGCTTTGCTCAAACAGTTTGGCGTATCATTATCTCCTGCTATCACCACTCGCGTCCGCTGCACCTCATCGTCGACATAATCTGCTGAGTGCAATTGCCTATTATCCTCAGTCGTGACATCTTCGCCTTGCTGTAACTTGCCCCACAATGCGCTTGCTGGAATACCATCTGCCACAAGCTTATCTGTATTAAGGAGGCGGCGGCTAATAGTCTGAGTAATACCAAAACCATGAGAAGCAACTCGATGTGATAGCAGCGTGATATCAATATCAAGCTGATGTTGGTCACTTAAGCTAATGCTAACTTTGTTCGTAGCACCTTGCTCAGCTAACACCTCTTCAATCGTGACAAAGTTAACCACAAAAGGTAAATACAACTCGGTCGTTAAGGTAATGGCATCAAGCAAAGTAGCAATCGCTTTTGGTGCAATCAAAGTTAATGGTTCACGGCGTCCTGACATGGCAGCACTAGCTAGCAACCCTGGTAGACCATAGCAATGATCACCATGTACATGAGTGATGCAGATGGCAGCCAGTTGATGCAAGGAGAGCTTGGTATGTAGCAACTGCTGCTGTGTGCCTTCACCACAATCAATCAGCACCCATGGACGCGATTTCTTACTCTGAGTGTTCTGTTGACGACCTCCTTGCTGTACGCCAAAGGTATGCGGATTCAGACACTCTATGGCCAATGCGGTCACATTACGCTGTTTGGTCGGTACACCTGCAGAGGTACCCAAAAAGGTTAGCTTTAGCATAAAGATGCCTTTTATTTATCAGGAGTACTGGCTCAGAAGTACGAGAGTACCTCTTCATTCTAAATCAATGACAGGAGTAAGATAAACGGAGAATATACCCTAGCTATGACAATTGGCATATCATGGTTTTTTGACCTTCAACCATTTGCCCACCATTGGCGGTGCACTCGTTTACCATATTTGATTCGTAAGATTTCCAACCACCATAGAAGCTCGCCGCACACAGAATTACCACTAGAATTTTCTGTGACCACGATTTGATAGAGACTTGTTGGCTATTAATCTGTTGTCTATTATTTTCTTGCATACTGGTATCTTGCTTATTAAGTGATGTTTGAGTTGCTGACTGATTGTCATCTTGGTCTAGGCTATCTTGCTTTAGATTGTCTTTATTCGAAGTATTTAGATCTGTCATAGTATTATCCTAAAAAAGGCTTTGTTTATTCATAAACAAAGCCTTTAGTCTACATGGCTACTTAAGCGTTGAGAGAGGATTATACCAGTATCCTCTAAAAATTCAGACGGCCGCCCTTTTTTTCTGCTCGCTTAAAGGCATCTCGTTCTTCGCAGCGTTTGAGCCAGTTCAAAAGATTGGTATATTTACTCTGATCTAAACCTGCACCAGCGTTGGCACCCACGACCGCAAGATGCATTTGAATATCAGCGGCGCTAAATTCACTACCTGCAAACCAGTGATTTTCATGTAGATGACGCTCCATCATATCTAGCATCTTCTCCAAACCGCTACTGATCATATTTTTTTCAATCTGACCTTGGATTTTTTTGCTGATAGGTTTAATTAGCATCGGCGACTGAGACACTACTTTTGTGAATACCAAACGCATGACCAACAGTGGCATCAATGAAGCTTCTGCAAAGTGTAGCCAAAACGTGTAGGCTTCCCACGCTGCTTCGTTATTATCGTCAGGTTTGAACTGCTTTTCTTTATCGTAGTGCTTAATCAGATATTCAATAATGAATCCTGATTCAATCAGCACACGATCGTCCGCTTCTAATATCGGTGCATTACCAATTGGAGGCACTTGCTTTAAGCTATCAGGAGCACGGTATGCCTTGTTGCGCTCATAGCAAGTCAGTTTATAATCAGCGCCGAGCTCTTCCAACAGCCAGATAATACGAAACGAGCGCGAGTTTGCTAAATGATGAAGATGTAACATAAACCGTCCTAGTTATATATTGTAGTAAATCAGCCATAATATCTTAGATATAGCGCCATATATTCACTCAATCGCGGCACTACTGCTCTCGATAATAGCGTAATTTGTACTTCTTTAATACTGTGAGTTGGCAGACATGCTGGAAAACTATGCCTACCAAATCAGTTCAGTTCACGTCTCAACCTACGCCTAAGACACTGTACTCTTCAACATCAATCTAAATGCAATGCTTCAATCTTGCGCGTCATTTTATCTATCTTTTGCTGATATTTTTTGATCTGGCGGAATCGATGCGCGATTAGCACGCCTTTGATACGGCGATTTTTCAGGCGGCGACGTGGTGGAAAACTGCCTACTTGTGGCTCATTGTAGCCATGTAAGCGGTCTTCACGTTTACGCGCCATATAGCCTAGCGCGCTATCAGCAATCATAATCAGCAGTGCGATAAAAATCATGCTATACATCAGCATGGAGCCACCATCATGTAAGTTACGATCTAAAATTGCGATTGAGAAGATGAACAAGAATATTGGCTCAAGGTAACACAGAGTGCCAAATAGTGAGACAGGCAGCTTCTGACTGGCCACCATCGTTAGTGACATCGCAGCGGTGCTGATAATGCCCAATAATGGCAGCAGATACCAAAGCTTGTGGTTGGTGATTGCTACTTCAAAACCGCCATTCATATACAGCGCGACCAGTACCACTGGTAACAACAATACAAGGTCTGAAATCAGACCAGTAATAGGCGGCACTGCAAGTTTGCGACGTAGTAGATAGTAAGGAGGATAACCCAAGCAAACAAATAAAGTCGCCCAAGAAATAGCCCCATACTCAAAAATATCGTAAGCGATACCGAGACCTGCACATACGATAGCAGCCCACTGAAGTAAGCTCATGTCTTCGTTGTAAAAGAACCTACCGACAACAATCATAATCATCGGATATAGGAAGTAACCCAACGTTACCTCGAGCCCCAAGCCATTGACTGGCGCCCACATAAATATCCAGATTTGCGCGCCCAAAATCGGTGTGGGTAGTATAAATAAAAACCACTCTTTCGCGTTCTTTAGTGTTTTTAGATAATCAAAAATGTGCTGCCACTGCTTTAGTACGCTGACCAGCAGCACGAGACTAAAAAACATTGTCAGCACGCGCCACGAAGCGACTTGCGTACCTGATAATGGTTGCAGCAGTAGACCAAATAAGAACAGTAATGAGTATAAAAAATTTGCAGCGACAGCAGTGATTGTACCCTGCGAGGTTTGGTTAGTAGTCAGCATCACAACAGCCTTTAAAGATTGGGGCACATCCATGGCAATTTTTAAAAAAAACAAAAGCCTCAGACGAGAACGTCTGAGGCTTTTGCATATAAGGTCGTCGCGCAATCTAAGTTGAACGCTTTTGATGTATTAGGCTTACATCATGGTCGGCATTATGTCAAAATCAGAATGAATAAGCAATGCCACTGTTCATCTAGTGTCTAAACTTTTAAATTGAGTAAATTTAATGCAGATAAGTGCTTATTTTGCATCAAGTTGTTCGATTTTTTGTTGTATCTTATCCATCTTCTTTTGGTAACGACGAATCTTACGAAAACGATGGGCTTTTAGCACGCCATCGATACGCTGATTGATAAAATGACGACGCGGTGGAAAGCCGCCAATCTGAAGCTCTCTATAGCCATGCAAGCGGTCATTACGCTGACGAACGAGATAGCCTTTTACGCTATCAGCCATCATGACCAGTAGCGCAAGCGTAATCATCCCGTACATAAAGAGCGAACCACCTTCTTCAAGGCTTTGACTTAGAATAGTAATAGACAACACAAATAACAGCATCGGCTCGATGTAACTTAATGCTCCAAATAGTGATACTGGCAACTTGCTACTGGCAATCATCGTCAGCGACATCGCAAGCGCACTAAAAGCACCAAGCAGCGGTAACAGATACCAGAACTTCATGTCTTGCGCTGCAACATCAAAACCGCCCGTCATATAGAGCACGATGAGCACGACTGGTGTCAACAGCGTCAAATCAAACAATAAACCTGTAATAGGTGGTACAGAAAGGGTGCGCCGTAGCAGATAATACGGTGGATAACCCAAGCATACAAACAGTGTCACCCAAGATACCGAACCATATTGAACAATATCGTAGCCGATGCCGAGTGCTGCAAATATCGCGGCAGCCCACTGCAAGATGCTCATATACTCATGATAAAAGAATCGACCAAGCACAATCATCACTAGCGGCAGTAAGAAATAACCCAACGTGACATCGAGACCAAACCCATTGACCGGCGCCCACATAAACAACCAAATCTGTCCACCTAGGATTGGCGCAGGCAGTATAAATATTAACCATTCCTTGACTGTCTTTAGCGTCTTTATATAATCAAAAACACGTTGCCACTGCTTAGTCAAACTGACCAATATTACCAAACTGAGCAACATCATGAGCACACGCCATGACGCTACCTGCGTCCCTGTTAAGGGCAGCATAAACAGTCCAAACAAAAACATCATCGAGAATAAAAAGCTCGATGATACCGAAGCAACCGTTCCCTGAAAAGTTTGATTGGTCGTAAGCATAACAACAGCCTTAAAAAATGGAACCTTATTTACAGTATTGAAAAAATGAGAGTTAAAAAACAAAAGCCTCCGACGATAAGGTCAGAGGCTTTTTTCTAGAAAAATGCTAAGAGACTAGACTCAAAAGCTAATTACCAAGACTATTACTCGTCATCGTCTTATGCATAGTTAGTCTATTATAGATTGTCACTTGGTTTATGATCGTTTGCAATATCAATCGCATCATCGACGTCAGTAGTTGCAGTATCGTCAGTTGTCGCATCAATATCTATCTGCTCTTGACCTTCTACGTCAAACGTACCGTCTTCTCTCATGGCATCGACAAGCTCGTTATCACTTTCTTCATGCTCAACACGCGCCATGGCAACCAGTTTTTCATCTTTTGACAGACGAATCAATGTTACGCCTTGCGTATTACGACCAGAGCTCGCGACATGCTCAACTGGGGTACGAACCAATGTGCCTTTATCAGAGATTAGAATAATATCATCAGTAGAGTCAACCTTGGTCGCTCGTACTAGTGCGCCGTTACGCTCACTGGTCTTGATAGCGATCACACCGCCACCGCCACGATTTTGTGTATTGAACTCATCGATGAAGGTACGTTTACCAAAGCCGTTTTCACAAGCAATCAAGATTTCACGTACATCATCTTCGATAACGACTAATGATTTGATGAATTCATCAGTAGCCAGACGCATACCGCGGACGCCTTTAGCTGTACGGCCCATCGCACGCGCATCATTCTCATCGAAACGAATGGCTTTACCACTTGAAGCAAACAACATCACTTCTTGGCTACCGTTAGTGATACGAGCGCTGACCAATTTATCACCGTCTTCTAATCCAACTGCAATCAAACCGTTCGAGCGAATATTAGCAAACTGCTTCAGCTCTACCCGCTTCACTGTACCATTGGCAGTGGCAAAGAATACAAAAGGTGGCTCTGCTTGGTTGCTATCTTCTACCGAATCGTCATCATTGCTTACTTCTGACACTTCACTTACTACTGATGTATCTTCCACAATTTTTGGAATTGGTAGTATGGTTGTAACGGTTTCGTCGCTATTTAGACCAATTAGATTGACCAATGGACGACCACGAGCACCACGACTGGCAATCGGCACTTCAAAACCACGTAAGCTAAAGACACGTCCACTATCAGTGAAACACAGTACCGTAGAATGCGTTGATGTCACGACTAAATGATCAATTACATCATCTTCTTTCATTGCCGTGGCAGACTTACCTTTACCGCCTCGTTTTTGTGCAACATAGTCATCAATCGGCTGAGTTTTGGCGTAGCCAGTACGTGAGACAGTCATAACAACAGTCTGTTCAGGGATAAGGTCTTCGCGACTAAAGTCCATACGTGAATCGATGATATCGGTACGGCGCTCATCACCGAAGTTATCACGAATCTCGATCATCTCATTAGAGATAATCGCCATCAGCTTATCAAAATCGCCAAGGATAGACTCTAAATGCGCGATTTCACGCAGTAAATCTTGGTATTCTTCGGTCAATTTGTCTTGCTCAAGACCAGTCAAACGATGCAATTGCATATCCAAAATTGCATTGACCTGCTCAAGTGACAAGCGATAACGCTCTTCGCCTTCGATCAGACCAAACGGCGCTTTAGGATCTTCGCCTTCGATAAACTCAGGACGTACTGACTGACTACCAGCAGCTGTGAGCATCGCAACGACGCTACCTGAACCCCATGTATTATTTAATAGACTTTCACGAGCCAATCCACGGTTTGCAGAAGCTTTAATCGTCGCAATAATCTCATCGATATTGGCTAGAGCGACCGTTAGACCTTCTAGCAAATGACCACGAACGCGGGCTTTGTTCAATTCATAAATCGTACGGCGTGTTACCACTTCTTGACGATGACGAACAAATGCAGCGATAAGCTGACGCAAGGTCAATAGTTTAGGCTGACCATTATCGAGCGCCACCATATTGATACTAAAGCTAGACTCTAGTGGCGTTTGTAGAAATAGGTTATTAACAATAACTTCAGCGGTCTCGCCGCGACGCAAATCAATAGCGATACGCATACCGTCTTTATCAGACTCATCACGAATTTCGCTAATGCCTTCGATTTTTTTATCACGAACAAGCTCTGCGATACGCTCGATCAGCTTGGCTTTATTAGCCTGATAAGGTACTTCGGTAAATACGATGCGCTCACGATCACGGTTAACGCCAGAATTGCTCATCGGCTCAATATGATAACGACCACGAATATGCAAGCGGCCTTTACCCGTACGATAAGCATCTAAAATGCCCGCGCGACCATAGATAATACCGCCCGTAGGAAAATCAGGACCTGAGATATGCGACATCAGCTCTTCAGCTGAAACTTGTGGGTTTTCAGCATAGGCTAGACAAGCATTGATCACTTCGGTCAGGTTATGGGGTGCCATATTGGTAGCCATACCAACGGCAATACCCGTCGCGCCATTGACCAATAAGTTAGGGATACGCGCTGGCATCACGCTTGGCATGCGCTCAGAGCCGTCGTAGTTGTCTTCCCAATCGACCGTGTCTTTGTCCAAATCAGCGAGCATCTGGTGGGTCAGTTTGGTCATACGTACTTCGGTATAACGCATCGCTGCCGGAGGATCATCATCGATCGAGCCAAAGTTACCTTGACCATCAACCATTGGATAGCGCAAGCTGAAATCCTGCGCCATACGTACGATGGCATCATAGACTGCACTATCGCCATGTGGATGGTATTTACCGATAACATCACCGACCACACGTGCTGATTTTTTATACGGTTTATTATAATCGTTTGATAGCACGTGCATGGCATACATCACGCGGCGGTGTACAGGTTTGAACCCATCACGCACATCAGGCAGCGCACGCGAGACGATCACGCTCATCGCATAATCCAAATACGACTGCTTTAGTTCATCTACGATGCCAATAGGACTGACCGATTCGCTCATATACACTCCTTCACTCACATTTTTTTCTAACGTTGACACATCGCTTATGGCACCCATAGATCATATAAAAATACTGCCACATAAATGGGCAGTCATGACCAAAATAGATATCATAAAAAAACACTGCTACACGTGCAAAACAATAGGAAAATAGTGATACGGTTTTTGTTAAAAACAATGTTTAATAAAAGAAGCTATTTTAGCACAAATTTGCTGATTTAGGGGGCTTTGACTGCCATTAAAATCAAGCTAGACGGTTCATTCACAGTGATATTTTAAATTATTGACACACACTAAAATAATTCTAATGACAGGTTTTTTTTGATTGGCTGATTTTGCCATTTTTACAGACGAAATTACCATCTGCTGAGCAATGAGACACCCCGCCCATTTTACCCGAACAAGGCGTATTTCGAGCTTGTGCTTGGCTCATAGATGTAAAGGCAAATACTAGGGCGAGTAGCGCTGTGCTGATTGATTTCATTGTTTATTCACCGTATTTGATGGATATTAAATAGAAAAATACTATACTCATTTAGTACGGCTCGACAAGATTTATTTTGACTAACTGAATGAATACTTATATTTCTATCTACAGTTCAACACGACATTTAATTTAACGCTAAAATCTTGAGCATAGGGCTCATACGTGGTTTGCATATAAGCTCTATTGGCCAAACAACTCTTTCAAATTCATATTATTCTCATGAGCACATGGTGATTTAAACCACTTTAATGCGGTTATTTTTTAGTGATACTGGACAAAAAAATTCTAAACGCTACACTACCTCATCTTTTATAGCACTTACATAACGACCTAACAGGCTACTTTTATTATGGATATCATTCTTGCAATTGTTTGGATTTTAGCAATGGTGCTATACAGCTTTTCGAGCGATTACGTTGCTAGCTTTCCTAACCATAACAATCGCGCTGTCCCTTATGTCCGTTGGGGAGCACTTTTAGTCGCTATGGCTTTATCAGCATACTTGTCAAAAGCCTATCAAGAAAACCTACAAGGCAATGGTATGTGGGTGTTTGTTATCGTGGTATTTGTGGTTATTGTTTTAGCGAAGGTCGTTTTTAAATGGGTAATTAACAGACGTTTGAAACGCTAATTAATACTGAATAGTTTTATTAATTTGACCCTCTTACTTATTGATCTAAATACCTATGACAATTAAACATCAAGATAGACAGCCTGACTCAAACCTTTCTATACCACTAGAAGAAACACGTATTGACCGTAGCTTCGATGCCATTGCCGATCATTTCGAAAAGAAAGTCTATGGTGGTTTAAAAGGCGAGATTCGATTGGCTGTACTACGCCGTGATATTTTCGAATATAGCGCACAAATGAGTGAGGCGCTTGGGCGACCTTTACGTATCTTGGATGTGGGTGCAGGGCTTGCGCAAATTGCGATAGAACTTGCTGCTCAAGGTCATAGCGTAGTCATCAATGATATATCAGCGAATATGCTTGAGAAGGCGAAAGCGAGCGCAGAAAAAATTGATAAAAAGCTAGACATCACATGGTATGTTTGCCCTTATCAATCGCTTGAAGAAAAACTGGCTCAGACAGAGACAGAAAAGTTTGATTTGATTATGTCGCATGCGCTACTTGAATGGTTGGCAGAACCAGCGGCGGTCATGGACTTTTTTGATGAGCATTTAACAGATGATGGCGCGCTATCCGTCTGCTTCTACAACCCCGCGAGTTTTGATTATCGCAATCTTATCATGGGGAATTTTAATCTACTCGATAATACAGACTATAAGGCAGACAACAAGAAAAGTCTGACACCCAATCATCCCGTCGCTAAAGAAGAGGTTCAGTCTTGGTTAAAGGCGCATGACTATCAGACTGTGCGCAGCAGTGGCTTGCGGGTATTTCATGATTATGCACCACTCAAGCGTGGCGGGCATAACGACCCAGATGCGGTGATAAGAATGGAGTTACGCTACTCACAGTTAGAGCCGTACAAATGGCTTGGCCGTTACTTACACATTTTAGCTAAACGGTAAATTGAGACAACAGCTCATGAATTGTAAAGACTACTAAACTTCTTCATCCATTCTCGATGACCTATCGTATTCTGACCAAGTAGTGGCATTGATGTCTTTTTCATCAAAGACTACGACATGCTCAAGTAAAGGCAGAATGCCAATATGCGAGCCGATTGCATGATTATGATGGCTCGCAACCAAGGATAAGACAGTCTGCCCGTCGTCTAACTGCAGACGGTACAAATAGTTGGCACCGCGAAACACACGTCCAATGACTAAGGCTGTCTGCGTACTGTCGTCATCATGAATGATGTCATCAGGGCGTACGAGTACTTTGATCGGTGTGCCATTTGGATAATCATATTCGCAGTACTGTGGCTGGCCTGATTCGTCATAGACTTCCATGCGACGATAGATATTACCTAGCGCTGTCTCAACATGACCTTCTTTGATAATGCCGTCTATCATCGCGCCTTCGCCTACGAATTCTGCAACAAAAGGACTGACAGGCTCATGATACAGCTCGCTTGGTCGCGCCCACTGCACCAATCGTCCTTTATCCATTACCCCTACTTTATCCGCTAGCGCGAACGCTTCATTTTGATCATGAGTGACCAAAATCGCTGTGGTATTAGTACGTTTGAGAATATCACGGACATTCATTGCCAATGACTCACGCAGTACCACATCTAGATTAGAGAATGGTTCATCAAGTAATAGTAGTTTTGGTTTGGGTGCTAGCGCTCTTGCAAGAGCCACACGCTGCTGCTGACCACCAGAGAGCTCATTAGGACGTTTATCCGCATGCTCAGTCAATTCAACTAAGCTTAGCATCTCAGCCACTCGAGCTTTTTTGTCAGCAGCTGACCATTTATTGAGACCAAAGGCGATGTTTTTTGCCACGCTTAAATGCCCAAACAGAGCATAGTCTTGAAACACCATGCCCATGCCACGCTTGGCTGGCGCAACTGCAAATGATTGACGAGCAGTTTTCTCTGTTAGACGTTGATTGTTTAGATAGATAGTGCCGCCGCGACTTTGCTCCAATCCTGCAATAGCTCGAAGTGCTGTAGTCTTCCCGCAGCCGCTATAACCTAAGAAGCAACCAATCTCTCCTTGCTCCAACATCAACGATAGACCATTGACGACAATAGTATCGTCATAGCCTACGATGAGATTTTGCACACTAAAGTAAGGATCTGTCGCGATATGTTTCTCAGTATTTTGTTGTGAGGTATTGCTTTGTTCTACAGTTTTATTCGGCTGAACTGGATTGATTCTATTTTGTGACAGTGGTGATTTTGCTACAGGCATGTGTTTAGCCCGAGCCTTTTCTGACTTAGAATTTGTAGAGTCGTTCATTGAATCAGTGTACATAGACGGTACCAGTTCGCTATTAGTAAGTAAAACCATCGATAAAACAGAGCAAATTATAATATAGCTGACACTACGAGTGTGCTGTTAAACTTATGTCAAATTATTGCTATTAACTTTGTTGTTACTAGCTGTGTTTATCGCTTTGACGCAGTAGTATCCAGACAGGAAGCAAGCCAACTAACACGATTAGCAAACTCGGTAATGCGGCTCGTCCCCACATACCTTCGCTCGTCATTTCAAACACTCGTACTGCAAGCGTATCCCAGCCTTGACGCCGTGTCATTAGCGTAATGGGCATCTCTTTCATCACTTCGACAAAGCCCATCAATAATGCGGTCAATACACCAGGGCTAAGTACAGGCAGCATTACATGACGCCAGCGCTGATAAGGACTGTCGCTAAGTAATTTTGCAGCAGCTTCTTGATTGACAGTCAACCGTTGCAATTGTCTGTCAACTGGCTGAAAACTCACCGTCATAAAACGTGTCGATAGCGCCAGTAGCATAACAATGACACTGCCAGAAAGCACTTGCTGTGAGGTGATACCAAAGGCAATCATTTGATTATCAAGCCACGCAATAGGTATAAATATCCCTACCGCCAATACAGTCCCCGGTACGACATAGCCTAAATTGGCTAAAGTGGTCATTATCTTAGTCGACTTATCAGGATACTGCCGTTTGATCCACGCAATGATAATGGCCAAAAAGGCGATAAACAGCGTGGTCATACTAGCAATCATGAGGCTATTGGTGACAAAATCAATATAACGCGCATCAAAATCTTGGCGAAAGTTAAGTGCTGTCCAATAGATGAGCTGTAAGAAAGGAATTAAAAAGGCAACTAAAAAGATCAGCGTACACAGCAGTGTCATGGCGAGCTTGGCAGGTTTGCTAGCTTCAAAGCGTTGGCTGCTACCTTGGGTAAGTGAACTACCACGCTTCGCTTGCCAATACTGCTCAAACAATACCACAATAAATATCACACCAATGAGCAAGGCTGCTAGCTGAGCCGCTGTGGTCAAACTAAAAAAACCAAACCACGCTTTATAAATGGCGGTAGTAAAAGTATCGACATTGAATACCGATACTGCACCAAAATCCGCTAAGGTTTCCATACTAGCGAGCAATAAGCCGCCAATGATCCACGGTAATGCTTGCGGTAATGCCAATCGGAAAAACACACGGCTACGACTCAAACCAAGCATCTGCCCCGCTTCTATCGCTCGCCTGCCTTGCGACAAAAATGCCTGACGCGCTAGCAAATATACATAAGGGTAAAACGCTAGCGATAATACCAAGCCTGCGCCCCATACATTCCTTATCGACGGTATAGCAGTACTGATACCGGAATCGCGTAGAGCTGTCTGTAGCGGCCCACTAAAGTCAACAATGCCGATAGTGACAAATGCCAATACATAAGCAGGGATGGCAAGTGGCAACATCAACGCCCACGAAAAGAAACGCTGACCAGGGAAACGATACATACTAGTGACCCAAGCCAGAGCAGTACCAATAGTACCTGAAACGACAGTCACCATAAGCAATAAAATCGCCGTGTTTCTGAGCACTTGCGGCAGTACATAGTCTGCCATGTGTGTCCAAATCTCTGCCACTGGCTGAGTCCACGACAGCAGCACGATTAAAATCGGTACTAGCATAAACAACGAAATCAGCCCTAAGACTGATTTCGAGATAATACGTTTACGAAGGGCGTGGTCTTGGCTGACAGTCTGCTGGTCATTAACACCGTTATTGACAGTATCGTTTTGACTAACAGACGCATCTGGCGTTGTGATCATATTATCATTACCGTGTCATACGTATAGAGACCTTGTAAGCTTATACCAACCTTAAAATCGTCATTACATGAATAACTGATCTGTAATGACTAACCTTTGAACCTATTCTTTAAAAGCTGTTGTTTAAAAGCTACTGTTTTGAGAACTATTGTCTAAAAGTTATGATTTTAAGATTGGTATCAGTATTACTGCCGATCCCTTATTTATAACCCGCTTTATCCATCATTTGGATAGCTTGAGTTTGTAGTTCACCGAATTTCTGTACATTGATATCATCTTTTTTGAAATCGCCCCATGATCTGAGCATGTCTGACTCATCGATACCTACTTTTACTGGGAATTCTTTGTCAGAACTGGCATAAAGACCTTGTGCCTCATCAGATGACAACCATTCTATCAGTTTAAGCGTACCATCTGGATTGTCTGAACCTGCAACCACACCAGCGCCTGAGATGTTTACGTGCGTACCAGTCGTGTCTTGGTTTGCCCAAAATATCTTCACAGGGAAGTTTGGTTTTTCATCCAATAGACGACCATAGTAGTAACTATTGGCGATACCCACTTCACACTGACCAGCAGCGATAGCTTCTAACATCGCAACGTCATCACTGAACACATCAGTCGCTAGGTTATCAACCCACCCTTTGATAACCGCTTCGGTCTTCTCTTCACCCAAATGCTCCATCATGCTAGCAACAAGCGATTGGTTATAAACCTTCTTAGAGGTACGTAAGCATAGTTTGCCTTTCCATTTTGGATCGGCTAAATCTGCATAAGTAGATAACTGGTCAGCAGTGACTTTGTTTGGATCATAAAAGATAGTACGTGCACGTAGTGACAAACCAGTCCACTGACCTTTTGGATCACGGTATTTTGCAGGGACATTAGCTTCTAACACAGTAGACGATACTGGCTGTAATAGTCCTTGCTCTGCAGCCTGCCATAAGTTACCAGCGTCAACGGTCAATAGCATATCAGCTGGAGTATTATGACCTTCAGCTTTTAGACGCGCCATCAAAGGCCCAGTTTGGTCTGTAACCAGTTCAACTTTTACACCTGTTTGCTCAGTATAGCGATCTAACAATGGCTTAATCAGCTGCTCATTACGTGATGAGTAGATAGTAATTGTCTGACCATCAGCAGTCGTAGCTTCGTCAGTTGCTGCTTGCTGCTCAGCACCTGTTTCTGTTGACTCTACTTCTACGCTTTCTTCTGTGGTTGAAGAATTACTACAACCTGCCAAACCCAACATCATGCCAAATACGGCTGCAGGTAAGATAAGCTTCGTAGAGGTTAGATTAGCGCTGATAGCGTTCAATGACATGGTTTTCCCCATAGTAATGCTATAAAAAAGTAAGATGTATAGTGAGACAAAATAACAGTGATTATAACGATGACTTGCTAAGCGCTAGCAGTAATCAGGCCATAATATATTAAAGCAACATACTAATGGAAGTGAGATTAATTATCAATACATTTGTTTAACTGGCAAATATACCTGTGATGAGTCTTTAGCATTGATTTTTAAGAGCTATTTTTAGCGGCCCAGTTCTTTCAATAGTTTGGTCTAACGACGCGTTTTAGTGTCCATCTATAGCAGCCATTGTCCTAAAATTGCATTGACCGCAGCTTCTGTACGTAAGATACGAGAGCCTATATGTACAGGTGTGCAGCCTTGTGCTGACAGTAGCTCTATCTCATAGTCGATCCAGCCACCTTCAGCGCCTATGCAGACTAGATTTGGTAGCTGTCGTGATGGTTGCTGTTGTAAAAACTCAGAAAAAGACTGCTGACTATAAGGATGCGCGACAATCGCTCGACTGTTCATTAGGCTTGCAAGTGTGTCTTCAACAAATGGCTTAAAACGTTTTTGTAGCGTAATACTAGGAACAATCGTATCGATACTTTGTTGCAGACCTTCTAATACAAACTCGTCAATCCGCTCAAGCATGGGACTTTGCCAATAGCTTTTTTGGGTACGGTAGCTATTGATAAGAATGATATCGCGTACACCAAGCGCCGTCATATCCATGATTAAACGCCGTAGCACTTTAGGACGCGGTAACGCCAGAATAACAGTCAGATCTAACTTAGCGGGCGGCATAGTATTGAGTTGGACATTACCTAGCCGAATACTGTCAGCGGTAATATCTTCGATAACAGCAGTACCAAGGTTGCCACCGATTTGTCCAATTTTAAGCGTATCACCGACTTTTGCGCCTAGCACTTTAGTCACATGGCTGGCTTGAGACAAGGCATCGATTTTTGCTGCGTCTGCTAAGAAGTTTTCAGCGGGCAATAATATACAGTTCATAAATTATCTTGGTTAGAAGACATCTCGATAGCGTCTTCAATCATCGTAAATTGGCGGGTCAATACTGCTTGCTGCTGTATCGTCATTTGCTCGCCAGCTTGTCCTGCCTGCGCGGCCAATGGCAAATTGCGTAGCCAAGTCTCTAGCTGCGTATAAATGCTCGCAGCGTCTTCACGGTTATAAGCTGTTTTCTTACGAGAGGATTTTTTATTCGCCTTTAACTGATCATCACTGGCCATCTGTGCATCCGAACTACTTGAGTTATTTGACTCGATTGGACGATAGAAGTCATTATATGGCTGATATAAAGCGCCTACTTCAGCCAATTTGTCTATCACGCTTTGGCAAGACTGAGTACAACGTCCCATCAATACAGGCGTTGCCACACTAGCAGGCTCCACTGGATTATGCCCACCAATATCTACCAGTGAGCCGCCCACAAATGCTACATTTGCCAATGTATACCAAGTCATCATCTCACCCATGCTATCTGCTAGATAGACTTGCGTATCTGCATCAATCATATCTCCATCACTGCGCCGAGCCATATTTAACCCAGTTTTCTGAATGAGATCTGCTACTTCGTCAAAACGCTCAGGATGCCTAGGCACGATAACAAGCAACGTATCTGCTAATGTAGCTTGAGACAGTAGTTGCTGCTGCAATGACAACGCTGCGGCCTCTTCACCATCATGAGTACTTGCAGCTACCCACACAGGACGATCTGCTATACCAAACTCTGCTCGCAGATCAGCTTTCTTACTATGAATACTGTTATCTTCTACCGCTTTGTCATCAGTTTTGGACGCATTGATTACCCACTTTAATGAGCCTGCTACGCGAATTTGGGCGCTACTAGCCCCTAGTTGCCTAAAGCGTTTAGCAGAGTCGCTGTCTTGCGCAATAATTAAGGAGAGGTTTTTCATCATACTGGCGCTGACTGCACCAATCTTTTGATAGCTCTGAAAAGAAGAAGCAGATAGTCGACCATTGACCAGAATACTTGGGATACGATGCTGAGATAATTTGGTCAAGATATTTGCCCACAGCTCTGTTTCTACAAACAGTGCAGCGATAGGCTGTACGTGCGTCAAGAAAGTCTCGATAACAGCAGGACTGTCGACTGGCACATAGCTGTGACTCATCTGACCTTGAGCTATCTGTTCTGCAAAACGACTGGCGCCACGAGCAAAACCTGTCTGAGTCGTATTGGTCAACCATATCTGATAGCCATTAGCCAATAACATATCTAATAAAGGCGCAACCGTATTGGTTTCGCCTAATGAGACTGCATGGCACCAAATTACCCCTTTATCGCTATCAGCATTGACCACTGGACGCAGTGGATACTGCTTACCAAAACGCTGCTCGATTTCCTGCTGATAGTTGTCATTTTTATGAGATCGACGCCATACTTGCAGACGATATAGTGGCTTTAGCAGCCCAATAAGAGACTGATAGTATAAAGGTGTCTCATATACCGCTCGACTAGGCGATGATACAGGGTCAATTAAATTTGCAGAGTGGTCAGACGAAGTATTAGATGATGGCATGGAACAGCCCAAATTAGTTATGAATCAAACAATAAAAGGGTAAATATAGAGCGCGCCAATTCTACCTGAATTTAAGCTGTAACAATAAGCTTTTAAAAAGTTACTGAGTAAATAGTTATTAGATAACGATTGTTAGATAATGATTATTATCAATAAAGCGACTGCGATGATTGCGCCAATTAACAGCTGATAACGCTTGGTGCTATGCTGCTCTTGCTTCTGTGTGGTCAGCAGCACTTGTGCTTGCTGCCATTGCTGAACCAGATTGGCCGCTTCTGCATGACCATTATCTGCCGCTTGCTCTAACCAGTATTTACCGCTATCTATATCTTGGGATACCCCTACTCCTTGGTAGTACATTTTACTGAGTAGACGCTGAGCACGGCTGTCATTTTTGCTAGCGGCTTGATTGACCCATTCTACGCCAGATTTTTTTTGATTGTCACTGTCCGCTGTCAAACCTTCACCCAACAATTCATACATGGCCAAACGTAACATAGCAGCTGTATTACCATCTTCAGCAGCCGCTTGTAGTAATAGCAACGCTTTGTTTTTTGCTGCGATATGACCATCTGAAAATATAACTTGGCGACGAGGTTTGTTCTGTTTGGCAATATGCTGCTCGAACTGATCTAATACTTTGCGTGCTTGCTGATACTGAACATCACCAGTTGGTTGTGGCACCGCTATCTCATCTAATTCTACGAGCAGTTGCGTAAACATCTCTGGCGTTGATGTGTTTTTTACAGGTGACGCAGGCTTGACTGTTGGCTTCGTTACTTTAGTCAGCTCAGGCTTTATTGAATTCTCAGACTCAGGAGGCACTACGCTTGTTTGCAACTCAGTTGTTACCGTATCAGGTACACCAGATGGAGCTGCGCGACTCTCACTATCAGTTACAACTACATTAGCTAGGTTATGCTCAGCTCCTATCGATACTTCCTCTGGCTTGTTAAGAGGAGCATTTAATTGGCTAGTACCGACATGCGTATTTGAATCTGCGCTCGGATTACCACTATCAGTGACTTGATGAGTGATTACTTTATGTATTGTTGCTTTGTTTGTTGTTACTTTATCCGCTGTTAATTCAGGCACTGAATGAACATCGTTGCTTAAAGTAGTTGGTAGTCTAAGGCTAACCGCTTGATACAACCCACTCTCTACTTGCCCGCCTTGTACTGCGTCAAACTGCCGATCAATATGACCAAACAGACGCAGCCCTATTGGCTCTAGCGCAAAAAATAAGTACTCTTTAACCCCGCTATCATCATAACCGACCGCCATATGCTGATAAAAATCATCGGTGATCAATGTTAGCTCAGGGTAACGTTTACGCAGCTCAAACTGACCATACCAATGTGGCTTGCTTTGCCACTGCTGTGCCAATACACGACCGGCATAAAACGCCAAAAACACCATAAAATTACGATAGCGTTCATCGACCAGCAGCGTCACCTCATCCCATATACCGCTCTTAATCATATCTCGGCGCACTTGGGACAATAGCGTATCGATACGCTGTAAACTCTCAAGCGACTCGTCTAGTGTACAAGCGCGCAGCTCAGTTTCGTAGGCAATACCGCCTGCAATAGGACGCCCAGCTAAGAAATCTTGCCAGTAGCCTTCTGCAATATAGTCCAGTGGCGTTAAAGGTGATGCAGACATAGACGGGAGTAACCTCTTTGCAGATAGATAAACAAAAAAAGTATAAGGTATAAAAGTGCTACGACTAAGATGATAGAACAATACTAGTAGATTACCTTACCCTAAAAATCCGAGTGCTACAATAAAGGACTGAACAAGCGCACGACATTATCAAACAATCGTTTTGATCCGTGACGCTGTTGCCACTCATCACTATCCAAGATTCGGCAGTTTTCTAAATAGACTTCCTGACAGTCCGCTACTTGGGCAACCATTTCTGGCGTATAAATCGCCAAACTGACTTCCATATTTAGATAAAAGCTGCGCATATCAATATTGACGGTGCCAAATAGACAGTAGTCATCATCGATAACTACTGTTTTTGCATGTAGCAAACCACCTCTAAACAATGCAATCGTTACTCCAGCATCCAACAACTCTTGATAATAAGCCTGAGAAGCATGCTGTACCAGAAATGAATCTACTTTTTCAGGAACAATAATCGTCACATCAACGCCGCGCTTAGCCGCTATCGTTAGCGCACCCGATAAGGACTCATCAGGGACAAAATAAGGCGTGGTAATACGGATGCGCTTATTGGCGCGATGAATCACAGTAACTAACGTATTGTAAATCACATGAGCTGTTAGCTGCGGTGCTGAAGGTATTAGCTGCGCCAAGACTTTGTCCACGACAGGCATCTTTGGTACGACAATCGAAGTGGCACCTATATCTGGCTGCTCATGATCATCAATCGTATCCGCCAATACCTTCACTCGGCTATTTAAATCATTGATGGTCGGATGCATCACATATAACTTACGAGTGTAGTTATTAACCCGTTGATGCAGCTCGGCAAGATTGTCATTACTTTCAGCACCGATATCGGTAACAATCACCTTGGCCATCGCTGTATTAATACTAATCGAGTGCTGGCTAGTCGTTCGTAGTGCCACATCAATCCATTGGCCGACGTTTTTGTTTTGCTTAAAAAACCTTGGATCAACCAGATTGAAGCTACCGATATAGCCAATATGTTCATCGATAACCACCATTTTACGATGATTGCGCAAATCAGAACGTTTAAATAATGTCTTAAACAACCCTACTGGCAATGACTGATGGACATAAACCCCTGCTTTTTCTAATTTACGGTGCACGCTACTATTAATAAAGCTAAAGCTGCCCACACTATCAGCCAATATATGACACTCTACGCCGCGCTGAGCCGCTACAGAAAGCGCCTCTATGACTTCTAGCACCTGTCCTTTTGGATAGACAATATAAAACTCCATAAGGACAATACGCTGGGCGGCATGAATATCTTCAATCAAACGCTGAAAGATAGAAGCAGGATCCGTCAATAACTGCATTTGGTGGTTAGGAAATACACCAAACCCGGTCCAGCGCGTTCCTATTTGGCTAACACCGCGGTAGTTGGCTGGTAATAAGTCCTGCCCTTTATCAAAAATCAGATGCTCACGCCGTGCCATATCATTCATCAAGATACTGGCTTGATCAACACGTTCACGATAGCGCCGCCCAATCATCGGCTCACCGAGCAGGATATAAGCAATAAAACCAAATACTGGCAACGTGTAAAGCACCGCCACCCACGCAATAGACACGCCAATATTGCGCTGCACAGAAACTACTCGCAGCGTCATTACTATCATAAGTACAATATGCAGCACCAGACCTAGACCCGCTAAGTCTCCCCAGGTCCAGCTAGTAAAAGTATCTTTAATAGTAAAAGTGTTTATATTGGCCTCCATCAACCGTGTTCAACGAATAAAGCATCCATAGTATAGTAGCTTTTCACCTCTAAACAACAAATAATGATAATAAGTGTATTTTTAGAAATGCTATATAATACATGGCTTTGAGTGCTATTTTTGATAGATTGCAAGTCCAATTTATAATTATTTTCTAAAAACATTAAAATAATATTTGACACCCAACAGTAAATCTATATAATACACACCCACAGCAACGGAGCTTAGT